>Ga0209828_1000961_pt1 | contig 27205 bp, 10 predicted proteins | sample MaitaG_FD_187429 | JGI IMG/M metagenome (GOLD analysis project Ga0209828, IMG submission 187429) | Marine algal microbial communities from Maine, USA - Maine_Asex2 metaG (SPAdes) (version 2) | ecosystem: Host-associated > Algae > Red algae > Unclassified | place: Maine, USA | collected 2015-01-05
CCTAACTTCGTTTAAAATACGCGCCATAGCTACGGCTATGTCTGTGTTTTTCAACTCGTTATACACAAAAACTACCTACTCAAAATTTCTTAATCTATTTAATCCTCGTTCCTAAGTTTGACTTTGCTACTTTATAATGGTCAAGCAACAGCTTGAGTAAGCAAGAACCACAAGTGTTTAATTTTTTCAGGATAACTATTCACAAGGCTTTTTTCAGTGCTTTTGAATAGTTTAGTTTTACTGAAAATTTCTAATCTGACCTCAGCTAGGATATCAGAAAAGGTAATCCGCCTTTTTTTGTACCAAGCAGCAGCGTTTGGGATGATGGTTTGTTTTTCATTTAGTTGTTTTGCCAATAAACAAACTAAAGAGAACAAGGCCATAAGACAAGGAGTAGATCGCTCAATGGCTAAATCCGACCATTGTCTTTGTGTTTCTACACCGAGGTGTCGACGAACTTCAGCAAAAGTTACTTCTACTCTCCATCGTCTAACAAAAAAAGAGACCACTTTTTTGTCCTCTAAATCAAATTCGGTGCATCCCAGTAAAACTGGTTCTAAATTACCTTGAGGGTCTTTTACAAGAACCCATTTTATTTTCACTAACTCTTTATTAGATTTACGCCAAATTGCTACACCGGATGTGATCAACATTTCCTTAGTCGTTTGTCCATACCATTCAGAAAAAATGACCTTTTTCCATTTGATGCGTTTGTCATTTAAACGTTTATCCATACTAAGTAGCCGTTTACCTACCGGAGGTTTCGGACCACGTCTGTTCTTAGGGTATTGCTTTGGAGGTAGTTCATACAAACGAGCATTCAATTTCATTCTGGCGATCATTCCTATTCCCATCTTTTGGGCGTGGATAAACAACTCTAAGGTAGCAAAGGAGCCATCACCTACTAAATATACTGAACGATTTAGCGCTTTACATTTTCGACTCAACCAGCTTATAATTTGAATCGCCCAATGCGTTATTTTTTTTACTCGCTTATCTCGATCAATATAAAAACGTTCCGATGGACACAGTACCGTCAATATAGGTAGGGCCCAATTAATACCAGTTTCCAGCCAAGGTAAATTAGTCAATACCATCAAGGACAACCAACGTAAACCACTACACTTGACAAAATGACTTTTTGAGGAACGAACTGGATCACGGTAGATTCCTCGTTTATTAATCTTGTGCCCCCAGCGACGTTCAATGGTATCATCCAATCCCAATACAATTGGTTCGCCTTTGGGAATAAAACTATTCACAACCAAACCGAGTAAAACTCCTGAAAGCTTTTTGGCAGACCATTTATCCTGATTTAATAAACGATGGTACTTAGAAAAATTCTTCTCCCAACGTAAACCAACACTGCGAAGTAAGTTGCAAACAGTCCTGCTACCAGGACATATTATCGCTCCGGTCAAAAGTACGACCACTTTTGGCCACACATCTTTTCGAAATGCAAAAGAAAAATGCGATATTGTATCTTGAAATCCTGAGGGTAAGTTTATCATCTTTAGAGGGTTCGTATACTCTAAAGTAATAATTCCTTTGGGATTTCTTCTTTTCTAAAGTAGCAAAGTCAAACTTAGGAATGAGTTAATAATAAATTTACGTTTTTGGCTTGATCTTTTTGCCGCTAGTCTTGTTAAAAAGCCTCGTGATAGCGCGGCTATGGCAGCCCGACCGTTCCGGTTCCTTCACATGGTTCAGTCATATTTTTTGCCTTACTAGCAACAAAAATCTCTAACCCAAAATTCTTAATTTATTAATACCTCATTCCTTATTTATAGTTTTTCAAACAATAAATAAACTTTTAATTCAGTCTACGTGTTAAATGCTACCCCATTTTTGGCAATAACTAAGGTTTCACTTTTATTGATTGCTAACGGATACGCCAATTTCCTATATTATTTTTCTTTGATTTCTTTAGCGTAAAATTTTTGGTACTCGCTGAACCTGCTAGAATCAGATAATAAGACCCTCAAGTTATATTGAGAAATTGGTACTATTTGAGGATTCTCAAATAATTTTGAGTTCCTAGTTTCTTCAATGAAAGTTTGGATTTGCTTATTAGTATCAAACCCTTTTACCAAAATATATTTAAAATCCCCAAATTCAGAGTGACCATTAAAATCAGAAACCCTTAAATCTTCATTCATTTGTTGGAGGATTTTGATGGGTTCTAAGTTTCCTGTCTTTACAATTTGTATTATAATAAAAACTTTACTATCAGACTCACTCTGAAAATCTCTAGTCTGCCTATCTATTTTGTTGTTGTCCTCCTTCTTGATACTGTTATCTAGTTGACAACCAGTTAAAGAGAAAATGATTACGATTAGGAATACGTTGATCTTCATATCCATCTATTTTATATGATAATGTAAATTTATTAAAAAAACCACCACTTAACCATCCTATTTTTTGATAATTAACCCCAAGGGCTCTAAACAGCAAAGTTTCACGTCATTTATACCTAAAAAATATACCCCAGATGCAAAACAAAATTAAACCGATTGTCCATAACATTATATTGCGTAGAAAAAGAGGCAGGACCAATTCCAGTCAATAATCCAGCTTCCAAAGCTACGCCCAACAATTCATCTTCCTGCTCTTGAATATCGACCATGGTACCAGAAAAGAAATCAAATTTTGGACTGTGGTAGTAACCATAATTAACATGTCCCGTTAAAAATTTATTATTAAAAACTTCCAATTGCAGGGATAATCCGGAGATCGCGTAACGGTCTGCGGGTTGCTCCATGTAGCGAAGTCCCTGAAAAGAAATATGTTGAGGTTCGTTCGGTAATGCCCTTCCGATAAAGAAAAGGTTAATCAAGTTGTCTCCGTTTTCGTAATGTTGGTAGCCAACGGAATTATACCATCGTAAAGTAAATACCTCATGTAATCGAAAATTACGGGTGAATTCAGCTTGTGCGCGAAAGCTTAAACCGATCTCTTCGTTGACTGAATTAATATTGTCCCGGGTGATATTTCCCGTCGTAATTCCTTTGGCGGTCAGCGAAACGAGAGATCCTCGAGTAGGGAAGTGCAGACGATTGTACGTATCCCGATTAAGCGAAAAGAAAGCATATTGCTGTGACAATTTTACCTCATCCGAATCCGGATCAAAAAATTTCTTGTTCTGGCTCAGTCCTTCTACACCATAACCGATAGCGAGCGATAACCGCGAGGTCAGTCCTGTAAAAAAATCCAGTTGTGCTCTTCCGTGGCGCCAGTCAAATTCGTTTAGCAGTTCGTTATTATTAAAAAATAAGCCCGTAAAAAAATTGAATCCGCCGCTGGCACGAATGCCAAAATTGGGGCGGGTAGGCGTGTAGATAACGTACTCTCCGAGGACAGACGGTTTTTCTGAAACACGTAAATCGACCGAAAATTTGGATCGGCGAAATATGGTATTTCTAAAGGTAGCGTTGAGTAAAATTCCTCCGCCGTAGTCACTGTCATAATTTGCACTGGCCTTTAAAAAATTGCCACTTTGTTCTATTGCCCGAATGGATAAGATGTACCCGTTTCCATCTGCGGGCAACAATCGGTAATCAATTTTTCTGAAAAAACGAGAAGAATAAACGGTCTTTAATTGTTCGTTTAACGTTTTTAAACTAACCCTGTTCGGTGTTTTAAATTTAAAAATACTTCGCAATAATTCCACACTCGCTTTGGAATCTACATCATAGTCTACTGCCTGAATCAAAAAAGTATCTTTTACCACCTGCGCGATAAATTGATTCGGAGAAGGTCGCGTTCTTTTATTAATATCTTTCAATAAAAATTTTAATCTTGGCAATATCTCTCTGGCCGCATCTTCTCCCTTTTGAATGAGGGAATCGAGATCTGAAAAGGACAACGGACTGTAATCTTTTACATCGGGACTAATGACTACGCTGGCTAGCGATCGTTGATTTTGGTTAGAGATTTCTCCCAGGTAACTACCCGTTTGTTCCAGCACACGAAGAACCGAAGAAAATTCATCTTTTTTATATAACTCTCCACCTACATCCAATGCGATAACAATGTCTGCTCCCATATCAAGCACTTCATCCACTGGAAGGTTGAGCGTAAGTCCTCCATCGGCGAGCAATTTTTTATTTAGTACTACCGGCTGAAATACCGTAGGAATAGACATACTGGCCCGGATAGCATCCGGTAGAAATCCCTTATTGATGACGACCGCTGTACCCGTTACCAAATCGGTAGCAATGGCGCGAAAAGGAATTTGAAAATCGTTGAAGTCATGAGTTCCGTGAACGGGCACAGTGAGCTGACTGAGTAACAATCCGATTTTTTGTCCACCCACAAACCCTGTTGGTAATTTAACACGACCATTGTTAAACGGAAACTGAACCTGATACCGATCCGCCTGCGATTTTTCTTCAATAGCCAGGTAAGAGCGATCCAGGTTGTCGTTAAAATAATCATCCCAAATAATTTCTTTGGTCAAGGTTTCTAGCTGTTCTGCGGAATAACCAATTGCGTACAATCCGCCAACAATACTTCCCATACTTGTCCCAGCGATATAATCGGGAATAATACCTTCTTCTTCGAGCACCTTCAATACACCTACGTGCGCCAGTCCTTTTGCCCCTCCGCCACTAAAAGCAAAACCTATTTTAGGCACTTTGTTTTGCCCTTTTGCTACCGCAACTATTAATATAAAACAGAGGATGAAAAGGAGCTTGTTTTTCATGTTTAGAATTTATTTTTCAGTATCTAAAATAGATTTCAAATCTGCTGGTGAATAATTAATAGATTTTAGTGTTTTATCATCGGACTTACGGTATACCAGAAATTTATCTCCTTCTTCTACAATATAACTTTCTACTGCTTTTGTTTTTTTGTAATGCGCACGTGTTGCTTCCGCTTCTTCCAGGGAGGCACAAGTCTTGCTCATATTAGAACGCTGAACTTCATCAAATAGCGTCCTGAATTTATTGCCTAAACCAAATTCTAAAACAGCACCAGACAGGACGTATTGAATATCACAGAGTGCATCGGCAATTTCTACCATATCCTTATCGGCAATCGCCTGTTCGAGTTCTTTTAATTCTTCCGAAATTAGTTCTACTCGTAGCGCACAACGACCGGGTGCCGGAATAATCGGTTTGGGTTCGATGGGGTGTTTAAACGTTCGGTGAAATTCTGCTACCTGATTGAGTGCATCTAGTTGATCCATAGTAAATTTATTATTTTTATATTTTGGAACAAAAATAGGAAAGTTTGTCAAGAGGGCTAACTTCTTTCTATTATCTTTGTGAAAATGCCTCACATAAAAAATATTAGAATGAAAAATTTTTTTGGTTATACGCTATGTGTACTCTTCCTCTTGTCTTCTTGTCAGTCCGATACAAAAAAGGATATTAAAAGTGAAACGACTCAGGCAGTAGATGACAATGTATATTCCAAGGTAGATATCATGCCACGGTTTTCGGGTTGCGAAGATCAGCCAAAGGAGAAAAGAGCCGCTTGTGCTTCCACCAGGATGTTTAAATATCTCCGTGAGCATATTCAGTATCCAGAGGCTGCCAAAGTAGCAGGGATAGAAGGACGGGCCGTTGTATCTTTTATAGTAGATAAATCCGGAAAAATCAGAGATGTAGAAGTTGTGAAAGATCCTGGAAATGGAATGGGAGCAGAAGCCAAGCGAATCGTTGAAAGTTTTCCGGACTGGGTTCCCGGCCTGCAAAAGGGAGATAAGGTACACGTAAAATATATCATTCCCGTTACCTTTAAATTATAAGGAAGGGCGTTATTGAATAGACTTGTTACCCTTTAAGAATTAAGATCTAGAAATAAGGACAAAAGGCTATTTATAGAGCCAATTTGTTAAAGGGTAACAGGTCTAATATTCATACTTTCTTAATGCGCATAAAGCCATTCCAGCACCGGAGCCATCGCTTCTTTATATTTTTTGGAACTACCTAGAAAATTATTATGCATAAAACTGATGATTAATAATTCTCCTTTTTTAGTTTTTAGATAACCACTCAAACAATAAACTCCTCCCATAGATCCGGTTTTAGCGAACACGTAAGGCTCCTTTTCACCAGCGTACCATCCCTGAAGTGATCCGGATTGTCCACCCGCGGGGAATAAATCCAATAGCGGTGGTACAGCCATCTTTTCAGGTAATTTTCTTAATACCCAGGCGATGCTACGCGGAGTGAGCAGGTTGTAACGGGAAAGGCCCGACCCATCCACCCAGCGAATATCTTCAGCGATTTCCCGGAATACTGTTTTTTTCAACTGCTGGATTGTTTGTCGAGTATTCAGGGTGTCCATGCGTTTTCCACCCACGGTCAGCAACAACTGTTCTGCAATAAAATTGTCGCTTTCCTGCATCATTTGTCGATATAATTCATTTGAGAGATCTCGTTCGACCACAATACTGTTTTCTGATAGCGGACGCCGGGATAAGTCGAACTGAATAGTTTTTTTCAGGGTGTCTGTTAATAATTGCGCGATCAAACCCGGTTGATAGGTAAACGGGCGGGTACTTGTAAATTTTCTACTTCGTAAATCAGTAGCCAACGAAAATTGATTGTCGGTTTCTGTTCTAATAATACGACCATATTTTAGCGTCGGATCAAAAATGGCGTTCTGTTCAAAAAAAGATGGAAATATATTTAGATCACGTCCCGTTGAATTTTGAAAAGTCACTCGATTTCCATAGATCGGAAAAGCAGATTTTTCTACCTGGAATCCATAGAGAAAGTCATCCCAGGCCCATCCTGCCCCAAAGCGATCATCCGTAAAATTTGCTTCACTAAAAAGGACTGTTTTTTCTTTTCTATTTTTTAAAAAAGAGGTAAAAGAAATATCCTGTCCTGCTTTATCGTACAAAAAAACTGGATCTCCGGTTCCCCATATCCACAACGTATCTTGTTTTGACAAATACTGAAAAGCTGGAATCTTCTGATCCAGAATTTCCATTGCTGCGTAGAGCGTCAATATTTTAATATTAGAGGCTGGAATAAAACGATGGTCGGCAAATTGTTGATAGATGACCTGTCCATCATCTAGTGATTCGATGTATATCCCGGAAAAATTTTCCGCAAATAAAGGGTTTTGATGAATCACCTCTGACAGATTAACCGGAGATGCCTTGATGGTAGACTTAGTCGTTTTACAAGCCGTGGTGAAACCTATAAACCAGCAGGAAAGGTAAAGTAATAATTTATTTTTTCGCATGGATTTTAGTGTTTTAGTAACCCGATCAGCCGTTGGCTTTCTTTAGGAATGCGTTAAAAGTATCTAACCCAGGAAAACCAATTACTAATAGCCAGCAGCAAAGTTTGGCTAAAGTCAAATTAAGTGATGTTGACAAATTACCAATACATATTTCTATTAAAAAATTCATTTATTCTTCTTTTTTCTAATAATTAGTGACTACATTTATATTAGATAGTCAAAACCCACATAAGTACTATTATACTCAAGAGGACACTATATCCACTATCATGAGACTTCGATTTACAAAATTGACCTTTTTTAATTTTGTAAATTAACTAAATTTAACACATTACAATTTTATTTTCCTTTGGAAAGAGTTTTTCGAAAACAGAAACTTATGATGAATTCATATACCCGGTTTACCGTATTTACTTTTATAAAAAGAAGCATCACTGCTTTCTTGTTCCTCTTATCTACTTTTACAATAAATTCTGTAAAAGCCCAGGATATTCACTTTTCTCAATTTGCGAATGTACCGCTTCAGCTAAACCCTGCACTTACCGGCGTTTTTCTTGGCGAAACGCGTTTCAACGGAAATTATCGCGCACAATGGTATGATGTACCGGTGACTTATCGAACGGGCTATTTTGCAGTTGATAGAAAATGGTATCTCTGCGAGGCGAAAACAAGGTTTATCGGTGGTGGACTGGTCTTTAATCACGATTGGGCCGGAGATGGAAATTTGGGGACTACTCAGCTAGGACTCAACCTTGCTTATACTACCAGGGTATCAAAAAAACATTATCTCTCTGCAGGACTTCAATTATCTGGATATCAACGTTCTTTTGAAAGCGATAACCTCCAATTTGACGAACAGTTCACTAGTAAAGGATTCGATCCTTCTATTGCTAATAATGAAAATTTCTTTGATCAATCGATTATCTATCTGGACTTTTCGGCTGGTGTAAACTGGCATTTCCAACATCCCAATCAAACTAAAAGAACCCGCTGGGATCTCGGCGTAGGCCTCTTTCACGTTAATACCCCACAGAAAAGCTTCTGGGATGATCCTACCATCGAATTACCTGCTCGTTGGGCCATTCATGGATTGGGTGTTTTTCAGGTAGGTGGAAAAACGGATGTAGTGGCCACGTTGGTCGGTGGCTTTCAAGGACCCCACACGGAGTACTTAATCGGAGGGGCTATCAGACAACATCTTAATATGAATCGTACAAAAGAGCTTGCCGTGCAACTCGGATTGTCTTACCGATTTAACGCCGAAGGATTCGGTACCGGTGATGCCATAATTCCTGCCGTCGAAGTCCATCACAAAGCATGGACCGTAGGAATAAGTTATGACATCAACCTTTCGGATATTAATATTGCGACCAATAATTTTGGTGGTCCCGAAATTTCAGTGATCCATACCATTCAGAAACCAGATGTTGACTTTTGTCCTACTTGTCCGGTTTATTTATAAGCTAATCATTGCGTTTCTACTCATATAAATTATTCAATCAGAATTGAAGCTCATGCAGAAAATAATTTACCCGCTGATACTCACCAGTCTACTGTGCATGCCTTTTTTTGCACAATCTCAATCGCTCAAGGCTTATCAAAAAGCAGCGGTGAATGCGGAACAAAGAATGGACTATTCCGAAGCGCTCGCTAATTATGAAGTCATTATTAATGATGCTGGAAAAGAAACAACCGAAAACTTTTATCACGCTGCCGAAAATGCGAGGTTACTACGGGTTTATCCCGTTGCCGAACGCTATTACCAGCAGATACTCAGTGGAGAAGAAGCAGCTAATTACCCTTTAACAGATTATTGGCTGGGACATGTCAAAAAAAGAATGGGAAAATACAACGAGGCTATTTTTCATTTTGATAAATACCTTTCTGGAAGTGGTGCCGCTGGTGGTACTTACAGCAATGCTGCGCAAAAAGAAATGGAAGACAGCCGCTGGGCCGCAACTCGAACACTCGTAAAAGATGTGGTAGATATAAATCATATGGACGATAAAGTAAACTCGCCCTACACGGATATGGCACCGGTACTTTACAACGATAAACTATATTTTACTTCCTTGAGAGAAAACCTCAGTAGTGGTTTTGGGGTTTGTGAAAGTCCTGTCACGCGTCTATACACAGCAGATCAGGCGGGAGGAAATATGGCTGAAAATACGCTCGATTTTAATCAGGATGGAGCCAATGTAGCACATACTGCTTTTGGTATGAATGGCAACCATTTGTATTATACCGTTTGTGATAGTAGAAATACCAATAAGGACAGTAGCAACTGTAAGATTTATTACCGGAAGATGCGCAGCGATTCTACCTGGGGAAATGCTATCGCGTTGCCCGCAAGCATCAATATGAATGGTTATAATACTACGCAGCCGAGTATCGGTGTAAATAACGACAACAAAGAAATACTTTATTTCGCTAGTAACCGTCCCGGAGGAAAAGGTAAAATGGATATCTGGTATTCTAATATTAATGAAAATGGAGATTTTTCTGATCCTGTAAATATCACGGTATTAAATTCGGCAGAAGACGATATCACGCCTTTTTTTGACAGCGAATATCAGGCACTGTTTTTCAGTTCTGAAGGTCACCAAAATCTCGGGGGATTTGATATTTACCGGGCACCTATGTCTGCGGATGGATTTGGTAACTTTACGCATATGGGATATCCGTTAAATACGGGGTCAGATGAAATCTATTTTTCTACCAACAGCCTGGCTGGTAAGTCGTATTTTGTCTCTAATCGTCCCGGCGGTATGTGCGTAGATACTTCTCAATACTGCGTTTGTAACGATATTTATGTAGTCAATAATCCAAAGCTTCAGGTAAGAATACTCACCTTCAATGAAATTACGAAAGCGCCACTTTTCGGAACGGAGGTCATACTTTCTTCTCTAAAAAACGCTGACCTCGAAGCTCAAATCAAATCCCTGGCAGACAACAATCTTTACGATGGTTATAAGGTGGATTTTTCAGATCAATATAAAGTGGTGGCTACCAAAGAAAAGTATTCCTCCGGTAATGTGGAGTTTAGCACACCTGGTCCATTCGTTGATACCATTATTGAAGCCAGCGTTTATCTCAGGCCAGTAGTAAATTTGGAGGTAAAAACCTTTGACAAAGTTTCCGGTGAGCCACTCAATGGAGTAGAGGTGAGACTGGTAGAAATGACAGCAGATAAATTATTGGCTACCGAAACAGAAGCTTTCGGACACGAATATAAGTATGATATTAATTGGAAAAAACAATACATCGTCATCGCTTCTAAAAATGGTTACGCTCCTGATACTACTTATGTATCTACTGATGGTATTCCGGTGATTCCAACAAGTTTTTCTGAAAATCTCTTCCTCTGTCGAAATATTTCTGATTTCAAGGATGTAGTACTTTATTTTGATAATGATCAACCAGAACCGGACAATATGCGGACCGCAACGGACATCAACTATCAGACGGCTTACCAAAATTATATCAAAGATTATCAGCAAAAACAAGGGTACTACAAATCTGAATCTGCGCGTACACCGGCAATGGATAACTTCTTTGCCCGGGAAGTACAGAGTGGATTTAATAATCTGGAAACACTGGCGGACAATATGCTAACCTATTTTGAAGAAGTGGATGGAGATGCTAAAATTGAAGTGACCATCCGTGGATTTGCCAGTTTACGTTCTAACCCGGAATATAATAAGGCTTTAACCAAAAGAAGAATTAGCAGTATCGAAAATTATTTCAATAATTGGGTCGCTCCATCGGGTAGGACTTTAAAGGGTTTTCAAGAACGGATTGTTGTGACAGAATCTCCTCAGGGAGATGAAAATGCTTGTCGTGGATGTTATAAAAAAGAAGCCATTACCAGTGTCAGCGCAGCCAAGGATCGGCGGGTAGAAGTTGTAAACGTAAAGATTACCAAAAATCCTTGTCAGCTAAAATAATTCCACCTGGAACAGACTAAAAGAAAAATTATGAATTCAAATATTAACAAATTGAAAAACGGAAGGAATACGGTCCTGAAGTACAGTATACTTTCTGGATTAGTATTGTTTTTGGTTGGAACAAGCATGGCCAGTAATTTTACTGACTTCGCTCTATGGGCAGATGCGGATGGTACCAATATTATTTGTTTTGGTGAAGAAAATGGCGAGGCTACAGTTACGCCAAACGACGGGGTCGCTCCCTTCTCTTACCAATGGAGTAATGGTGGAAATACCCAAACCATAACGGGATTGGCGCCGGGAGAATATGAAGTGACAGTTACTGATGCAGAAGGAAATACTGACACAGATATCGCTTATATTTTTGGCCCTTTTGCAGCGATGGAACTAAAAACTTCTTCTAATTTTGCTACCTGCGGGTCCAGCATGGATGGAAAAGTAAACGCGGAAGCAAAAGGTGGTTATACGCCTTACACTTATGCTTGGCAGGATAATGCGGGCAACAATTATGATGGATCTTTGGTAGACGGATTAATGGCGGGCACCTATAACCTTACGGTTACTGATGCAAATGGTTGTACAATTACAGGTGAAGAAACCATAGAATCTTCTCCGGAAGGAATCTGGATTATGACCACTGGTACCAACCTGACTTGTAGTGGTGATGCCAATGGTACGGCTTACGCTGCCGCCATGAGTGGAGATTTACCATATACTTATCTGTGGAGTGATCCCGCCATGCAAACGACGCAAACTGCTACCAATTTGTCTGGTGGTATATATTTCGTAACCGTCACGGATGCGAATGGTTGTACTGGGGTAGAACGTATAAAAATTCTTGAACCTTTACCATTAATATTTACAACCACCAACATTACTGAGGCTGATTGTGAGGAAAGTAATGGGATGATTAATACCGATCTGGAGAACGGTGACTATCCCGTTGAATTCCTTTGGTCGGATGGCCAAACCGGTTCTACTGCAATAAATTTAGCTCCTGGTAATTATAGTGTGACTGTAACTGACGAAGGTGGATGTACCGCATCTTTAACGAATCTCATCATAGTGGATGATTGTGTTCCCTTTACCTGTACCGCGGATGCTGGAACCCTAACGCTTAATCAATCATCTCCAGTTTGCCTGGAAAATGGAAGTGCAGTTATTTCAGCTACGCCAAATGGTGATATAAGTGTTCCTGGAAATTATGAAATAACGTATGTTCTTACGACTACCAATGATTTGACAATTATTGCAATTAGTGATGTCCCCGAATTCACCGTAAGTGATCCGGCACTTTATATCATTCATACTTTGGTAGCCGAGACCTCTGATAATAGTGATGATAATTTTCTTAATTTATCTATCCTCAACCTGGGGATTTCTACCGCAACTGATCTTCTTAGCATAATTGATGGTACAAATACTTGTGCAGATTTAGATGCGTCGGGTGCACCAGCAATGGTGGAAAATTGTGATACCTGTACCGCGGATGCTGGAACCTTAACGCTTAATCAATCATCTCCAGTTTGTCTGGAAAGTGGAAGCGCAGTTATTTCAGCTACGCCAAATGGTGATATAACTGTTCCTGGAAATTATGAAATAACGTATGTTCTTACCACTACCAATGATTTGACAATTATTGCAATTAGTGATGTCCCCGAATTCGCCGTAAGTGATCCGGCACTTTATACCATTCATACTTTGGTAGCCGAGACCTCTGATAATAGTGATGATAATTTTCTTAATTTATCTATCCTCAACCTGGGGAGTTCTACCGCAACTGATCTTCTTAGTATAATTGATGGTACAAATACTTGTGCAGATTTAGATGCGTCGGGTGCTTCCGTTACAGTGATAATATGTGACACGCCTTGTGATCTGCCGATTATTGAAAGTCTGGTCATCATCGAACCGAATTGTAATGAAAGCAATGGTACCGCTGTCATCTCTTTGATAGGTACAGAAACTGATTTTTCCTACGTCTGGACACCCAACGTCAGTGATTCTAATATTGCTGAAAATATTGCCAGTGGTGTTTATACTGTGGTTATCAAAAATAATAGTTCACCTGATTGTCCTTCCATTACAGAAACTTTTTCAGTAGCGAATGCCAACGGTCCAATGGTCGAAATCGTTTCTACCACCCCGGCTACTTGTAATGAGGCGAATGGTACCGCGACCATCAGTCCTTTTGGATTAGTGTACACCTGGTGTAATGGTGAAACGGGCAACAATGCGACGTCTTTAATGGCTGGTGAATGTTTTGTTACCGTGACCGATACGATTAATAACTGTACCGATGTGATTACTGTTTTTATTGAAACAGTAAATCCGTTAATGGTAGAACTTCAAGTAGATAATCAACCTGATTGTAATCAGGCGAATGGCGCGCTCAGAGTACTGGTAGGAAGTGGTAGTTTTATTTATAGCTATGAATGGATGGACGGATCAACTGAAAGTAGCAGAACCGATTTACCTGCCGGATTGTATACGGTAACGGTTACGGATAGTGGACCGACAGGTTGTACAAAGTCTAAAAGTATTATACTCGCAGATAATGTACCAAAAGCTACTGTCACTCTCAACGCGCCAGTTACTACTACTTGTGTTGGTAGTGATGATGGAATAGCAGATTTTACCGTTGCCACGGAAACAGGGTTTGCACTTCCGGTAAATGTAGGGATATCCGATATAAACGGAAACGCAGTAATGAATGGTAACCTGGCACCCGGAGATTATTGTATCAGTATCTTGGATGCAAATGGTTGTCTGGCTGGTGGAACATGTTTTACAGTTTCTGAAGTTTTACAAATTGACCTGGACGTAGCGATCCTTCCGGAAGGTTGCGCACCAGATGGCTCTATTACCCTTACGGATCTCGGAGGTGGAAATGGAGGATATACTTTTGACTGGTCTGACTTGCCCGGTATGGATGATCCTCAAAACAGAACAGGCTTAATGGCTGGTATTTACAATGTTACGGTTACCGACGCGAAAGGATGTGCGGTTGTAATTAATGGATTAAACTTATCCAAAGATTGTAACTGTCAGCCACCAGTACTAGAAAGTGTAGTAATCATTGAAGCTACTTGTGGAAATACGGATGGAAGCGCTTCTGTCAACGTAGCGGGAGGTTCAGCAGGATATATGTTTAGTTGGTCGGATAATGTGGGTGCTGGTAATGTAGCAGATACATTATCCGCTGGAACTTATACGGTTACAATCACTGATAGTACTGATCCAACTTGTATGCTTATAGAAATTTTTACAGTTGGCAATAGCGATGGTCCACAAACTGAAATTGCTACTACGCCCGCAGATTGTGGTAGCAATAATGGAACCGCTACGCTTACACCTGCGGACTATAGCTACACCTGGAATGACGGTAGTTTGGAAGCCAATCGCGATGATCTAAATGCTGGTGTATATCAGGTGACCATCGTTGACCCCGCTAACCCTGAATGTTTTGACGTCCAGGCAGTGGTGATTGAAGAGAACAGCAATTTGCTGGCCAATGTGACCATTAACAACAACCCTGATGTTGGGATGAGCGATGGATCAGCTACAATTGGAGTGACTGGTGGTTCTGGAAATTATAGTTATAGCTGGGGGATGGATGCTACCCGCGATGATTTACCTGCAGGATTATATGCCATAATAATTACGGATTTAGATACGGGTTGTGAAACCAGAATTATTTTTGTATTAAATAATGCTTCCGGCTTAGCGGTCATCAGTGTTAGTAATATCAGCCCTGTTCTTTGTGCCGGTGGCAACGAAGGCCAGATAGATTTTGATCTGGAATTGGCACCAGACTTTAACGGACCAGAAAGAATTGTAATAGTAGATGCAGATGGTAATACCTATCAAAATGGAGAACTTCCTACAGGTGAATACTGTGCGTTGGTTTATGATATAAATAATGTATTAACAACGAGTACCTGCTTCGTGATTTTACCAGTTCCACAAATTGATCTGGATTTGGCAATTGTCGATATGACCTGTTTAAATCCAGGAGGAATTGAAGTAGTTTCTACCATCGGTGGCTCGGGCGATTATAATTATGAATGGTCTGCCAATGCCAATGCTGGCAATGATCCATTGCTACTAACCAATCTGGAAGCTGGTAGTTATAACCTTACGCTTACGGATAACAATGGTTGTGCCGTTACCGAAAATTTTGATGTTTCTGATGACTCCTATCCTTTGCAGGTAATGCTGGAAGGCATCAATGTAGAATGTGATAGCACTGGAAATGGTGCGATAAATAGTACGGTGATCGGAGGAGAAGGGATGTTAAACTACAACTGGAGCAATGAGGAGGTCGATGCCAATCTTGGTGATTTGCCCGGAGGAAGTTATACGGTGACGGTTACCGATGAAAATGGTTGTACTGGTATTTCAACGACCACAATTGAAGCACCTACACCCATAACTTTCGGGATGCCCGCAGATACCATGATTTGTACTTCCCCTGTTATAATTGGCGCCAACACAAATCTTGATGGACTCGTTTATAGCTGGACGGATGCCAATGGAAATCTAATTGGAGATAGCGAGCAAGTTGTTCTAAATCTTTCCGGAGACAATACGGAAGTGTTTTTAACGGTCGTAGATTCTTTTGGATGTACCACCGTGCAGGCGATCAATATCATGAGCAGCGCCCCGGAAGTAGCATTGGATGACACGACGATTGCTTGTCTTGGAGCACCTACACAATTGAGCATTGATAACCTGGACCCGAATGATATTTTATCCTATACCTGGGAACCAGCCGCTTCAATTATTGATGGTGGCGATACGGGAAGTCCTACTATTAATATTACAGAACCGGGCAATACCATAATTACCGGAACGGTTACCAATCAATTTGGTTGTACCACCACGGTGACTTCTACCATCATGGTACCCGACCTGTCAATTAATCTTTTGGATTCCATTACTACTTGTGCTGGAGTACCAGCTGCTTTAAATGGTGATGCCAACGAAAATTTGGTATACGAATGGTCTCCTGTCGAATTTCTGGATAATCCCACGGCACCCAACCCTTTCGTTAACGCGCCTGCGGGAACCAATGAAATCTTTACAGTAATGATCTCTGATAGTGCCGGAATTTGTTCAAATACAGAAATAATCGACTTTATGGTTCCTGGTGAATTAATGGATCTGGAAATTCCCGCAGATAATTTTATTTGTGAAGCGGGTGAGGTCACCCTCAACGCTGGCGGACCTGGTGTATCCGTTATAAATTATTTTGACGAAACAGGCCTGCAGCTAGGTAGCGGAGAAACAATATCGCTTCCCGTAGGGGATGTGAGTGGAGAGGTACAAACAATCACCATTCAGTACATTGACGAATTTGGTTGTCCTTCTACCGAAACGGTAAATATCGGAAACGCTACCTTTGCTCTAACAATATTGGAGGAAGTATCCACCTGTCTGGGTACACCCGTAAATATTACTTCTCAAACTTCACTGGATATGGGCATTGAATTTACCAATCAGTGGATGCCAGCCATCGGGATTATCGAGGCTGCCGCAGATTCGTCAGATATTACCGTCAACCCTTCGTCTGATCAAGCCTATCAATTGATAACGACCAACGAATTTGGTTGTTCTGAAACGGCTACAACCGAAGTGTTGGTCACTGATTTAAGCGATTTTGTCACGACAGATACGGACAGAGATACTATTTTTAGAGGAGAATCTGCCGAACTGTTGATCTCCGAGAGTGATGAATACACTTACTTGTGGGAACCCGCAAATTCTTTGGATGATAATACTATTGCTAATCCAGAGGCTACTCCTGACGAAACGACTACCTATACTGTTACACTTACGGATGGAGATGGTTGTACAACTACGCAACGGATTACGATTACAGTTTTAACACCAGAATGCAATAGGCCATTTATTTTCTTTCCAAACGCGTTTACACCAAATAATGACGGATTTAATGATATGGTTTATTTAAGAGCTGCTTTTTCAGTAGAGGAGGTATTCTTTATGATTTATACCCGATGGGGAGAAAAAGTATTTGAATCCAACTCACTCGATAATGGCTGGGATGGTAGATTTAAAGGAAAAAAGCTAGGGTCAGATGTGTATGCTTATTACCTTAGAGTTCGTTGTGCCAATGGCGATGATTATACTGAAAAGGGGAATATTACGCTTTTGAGATAATGACAACGATTTACAAATAAAATATGCGAATTAAGGGCTGAAAAATCAAAACTGACCATACTTGCTGGACATTTGCGCGGGTTTGAAGCTACTCCTTCAGGGTGAGGGTTAAAGTTGGAAAAAATGTCCAGTAGTATGTCGATATTCATTGTTTTTTCTATAAAGTACTAGATATCAGTCAAATAAGCCTTTTGTATTTAGCAATTTGTTCTACGATTGCTTAACTTTGTATAGTTATTTCGGCCCCTGAATTCATTTTGAGACAATTTTATTGCCTTAATGCGTTGATATTCAGTTATTTAAATAATATTCCCATGACAAATCGAGTTGCAATGCTTTCCATGCTTGCATTATTCTTGTATTTCCCCCTTTCTGCTCAAATTATCTATATCTCCGAGAACGGCACTGGAGATGGTACCGCCTGGAGTCAGGCAGCAGGTGACCTGAGTGAGATATTGCTGACAGCCCAACCTGGTGACGAAATATGGGTAGCAGCTGGTACGTATCGTCCCGATGAATGCAGTGACTGCGATCAGGATGATCGGGAGGATCGCTTCGAGATTCCAAATCAAGTGCAGGTATACGGTGGTTTTGCTGGGACAGAAACCCAGCGAACGCAGAGAGATTGGATAAATAACGAAACCATTCTTAGTGGAGATATCAATCAGGACAGTCAGCCCGACAGTAATTCTTTTACCATTGTGTATTTCGAAAATGTAGACAGTACGACCATCATTGATGGTTTTACGATCAGAGACGGCTCCGCTAATGATGATCTGTCTAGTGCTGAAAGTTCCGGTCGCAGTGGTGCAGGAATTTACAACCGCGGATCTTCTAAATCCAATCCGGTTATTCAAAACTGTAAGTTTATAAATCACTTCGCAGATGCTTACGGAGCAGCGATCTATAACGATGGTCGCAGCGGTGGAAGTGCTAATCCTGCCATTCTAAATTGTTCTTTTACTGGAAATTATGCCATCCGCAGTGGAGGCGCTATTTTTAATGATGGTAGTTTTCAACTGGGAAAATCAAGCCCGCTTGTTAACCATTGTTTCTTTCAGGATAATACCTCTATTTTTGGTGGAGCGATCTATAATAATGGATTTGGTGGAACGTCTGCTCCCCGAATTCTCAATTCTACTTTTAGGGAAAATACAGGTACCAGTATCGCGGGGGCTGTTTATAGCTTTTCAAAAGATTCGCTTGGTTTTGCTGCACCTGTTTTTGGCAACTGCTTATTTGTGGATAATTACGGTAAATCTTCTGGTGCGGTCTATACGCTTGCCAGTGGTGGCAAAGCAAGGCCCGTACTTTTTAATTGCGTTTTTTACGAAAATTCTGCCAACACTGGTGGGGCTGTTTATTGCAATGAGTCTACTGAAGGCGATATGGAGGTTACCATGTATAATAATATTTTCTTCGGAAATACCGCCAACCATAATCCCATTTTTCATATGAGTGGAAGTGGTACCCCAACCATGAAACTATACAACTCAATGGTCCATGCTTCAGATTGTGAAGATGTCGCTCAATTGGATGATAATGATTCTCTGTTCTGTGGTGCAGGCCTTATTTATAATCAGGATCCGCTATTTGTGGATGCTGCTAATTTCGATTTCCGCTTACAACCGGGTTCTCCTGCGGTTGATGCGGGAGAAAATCAGATTGTTTTAGACAACGATATCTCTTACGATATAGATAGTATGATCCGAATTCTGAACGGAACCGTGGATATGGGCGTTTTTGAACTTAACAATAGTGTCTACGTTCCTACCAATTTTGCCATGCAGCCACTTTCGCAGAATGTATGTGAATTTGAAGACGTTTTTTTTAATACTCAAACCAATGGTACCGATCCGTTGAGTTACCAATGGTTCAAAAATGGACAACCGCTTCCGGGCGAGGACAAAGAAGACCTTTTTATTAATAACCTAGTTCTTGGTGATACCGGAGCGTATTATTTAGAAATTATAACCGCAATTGGTGAAATACTAACTACTGATACTGTGTTACTTACGGCAACAGAATTTGCTACACCTGCTTTCGATATAAGCGCATCCAGAGAAGATATTTGCGCCAATACACCCGTGACTTTCAATATCAATTCCATGGCCTTTGAAGGCGAAAATCCGACCTATCAGTGGCTCCGAAACGATGACGAGGTTGGTTTAAATCAAACTACCTATACGACACAGTCTTTATCTGACGGAGACGAAGTGAGATGTGTGCTTACCTCATCCAGAGTTTGCGTAACCACCGAACTGGTATTTTCTAATAGTATTTTTATAGAGGTAACCGATAGAGTTACACCTACGATCGATATTATGGCAGACGCTGCTGAAATTTGTAGTGCGGATCAGGCTACCTTTACTGCCAATATTACTAACGGAGGACCTGCACCACAAATCGATTGGTTAAAAAATGGTGCGATCATTAACCAAAACACGACTACACTAACTCTAAATGATTTGAGCAGTAGTGACGTAATCGAAGCAAAAATTATCTCTTCTGAACTTTGTGCTATTTCACAGCCTGTGTTCTCCAACGAAATTATGTTGGAGGTTACGGAGACTGTTAATATGAACGTAATGGTTAGTTCTGGTAGCCAGGATATTTGTCAGGGGGAAACGGCTAACTTTTCAGTAATCTCTCAAAATACCGGACCCAATCCTGCTTATCAATGGTTGGTCAATGGAATTGAAGTAGGCGCAGATATGTATACTTTTATCACAGATGATCTGAACGATAATGATCAAATTAGTTGTCGCATAACTTCTAGTGAGCAATGCCTGGAAGAGAATACTGTCGTCTCTGATCCAGTCACAATAACCGTAAATACACGCCAGCCATTTTCTATCGAAATTACCGCAGATCAAACGGAGATTTGTGCTAATGAGTCGGTAAACTTTACTGCTGTAAATCTCAATGGTGGATCAAGTGTTACTTACCAATGGTTAGTAAATGGAACTGAAGTAGGAGGAAATATGTCCACCTTTACCACTGATAGTTTAAATAACAATGATCAGGTACGTTGCCGGATAACTTCTACTGATTCTTGTCTGGAAGAAAATATCGTTGTCTCCGATCCAATCGAAATAGATGTCAGTGCACTTCAGGCACTTTCTATCGAAATTATAGCGGACCAAACAGAAATTTGTGCTGGTGAGTCGGTAAACTTTACTGCTGTAAATCTCAATGGTGGATCAAGTGTTACTTATCAATGGTTAATTAATGGAACCGAAGTTGGCGAGAACATATCCACCTTTATCACCGATAATTTGAGTGACAATGATCAGATTGGTTGTCGGATAACTTCCACTGAACCTTGTCTGGAAGAAAATACCGTTGTCTCCAATCCAGTCGAAATAGATGTCAATGCACTTCTGACACTTTCCGCTGAAATTACCGCCGATCAAACTGAAACCTGTACTGGTGACCTGATAAGTTTTACTTCCACGATCATCAACGGTGGAACCAATCCTACCTATCAGTGGCTGCTAAATGGAAGCGAAGTGGGCGATAATATCGCAACTTTTTCCAGTGATAACCTAAATGATGGGGATAACATAAGTCTTCTGGTTGCTTCCTCAGAGACCTGCTTGTCAAACAATACAATTACAACTAGTGAAATAGCTGTTCAGGTAGCACCTGTTCTTCCACTGACTATAAGTATTTCCACTAATGTTACGACTATTTGTGAAGGTGAGATGGTCATCTTTACCGCAAACCCAACCAACGCGGGAAATAATCCGGATTATCAATGGTTCATAAATGGTACCGAAACAGGAAATAACTCATCCAGTTATATGACAACGGATTTGACCGAAGCAGACGAGATCAATTGTCAAGTTACCGCTTCTGAATCTTGTTTGTCTACGAACACAATTACTTCGGAGGCTCTTAGTATTGGTTTTGTAGAATTAGTAATTCCTGCAGTTTCTGTCTTGACCAATGCTGTTGAGGTTTGTGAAAATGAATCAGCTACGTTTACAGTACAAATTGTGGATGGCGGCAGTAATCCGAATATTCAATGGTTTTTAAATAGTGTAGAAGTAGGAAATGGAGAAACATCTTTAACCCTTGACGAATTAAATTCCAGCGACCTCATCACTGCAAGTGTAGTTTCCTCTTCTAACTGCGCATCACCCGATCCGGTGCTTTCCGAAAGTGTCTCTATTGATGTCATAGCGCTTCAGCCTTTAGTTGTCACGGTCAATGCAGAAAACCAGACATCATGTATTGGCGAAACGATCACCTTTACCGCTATAACGGAAAATGAAGGAGAAAATTTAACTTATCTCTGGACGGTTAATGGAACAGCAGTCGTCGACAATAACGCTCCTGCTTTGGAACAAACGCTGATCAATGATATAGAAATTACTTGTACCGTAACCAGTGATGGAAATTGCCTAATTGAGAATACAGTAACCTCTGAAACTTTACTACTAGAAGTCACTGATGTAATTGATCCTTCTATTGTTATCTCTCTGGCGCAGGATAGTATCTGTATGGAAGACGTGCTTAATTTTTCTGCCAGTATCGCTCAGGAAGGAATTAATCCGGAAATTGATTGGTTGATAAATGGTTTGACTACAGGTAATAGTGGAGAGTTTTTTACAATAGATGATTTAATAGAAGGAGACATAATAACTGCGGTGTTATCAGTGACCGAAGAGTGTTCAACTGCTCAATCGGTTTCTTCTAACGAAATAAATATCGACTTTTCAAATTGTAATACAGTAGGTCTGGAAAATATCGTAGATAATGAAAACATAAAGGTATTTCCCAACCCGGCCTCAGAAAATTTTGAGATATATATGACCGGCTTTTACGGAGAAATGAATCTCAATATTTATGATCTTTTTGGAAGATTGGTCTTTCAAAAGGAAGTTTTTATCAACCAGAATGCATTTGTTATTCCGGTAAATAGTGACTCCTTTTCAGCTGGAACTTATTTTATAAATATGCAAAATAAAGAAAGTAATAACGTTACTCGGATTATTGTTAGGAATGGCGATTAAATTACTGGGCATATTGATCAACGCAGGAACAAGGCAATGCCTTGCTCCTGCGTTGATCTGTTAACTCAACTTTCTCCGCGGTCTTTTTTGAGTTTTTCAAATACTTTAGAGGGCGATACCTATGCGTTGGAAGGACCGATTAACTAATCACTAATCAGCTGTTCTTATTCTCTAGGAAAAGATCAACAATTTGAAATGCATACCAAAAACCATTGTTAACTAAATAGCCCCAAAACAGTGGTGTATAATTATTTTATTGGTATTAAACACCATTTATACTGTCACTTATTCTCGTTTATTTTGAAACATAAATGATCAACAAAGCCACTCTACTCCAGAGTGGCTTTTTTTTTAATTTCTTCCATAGGATTCGTCAGAATTTTTACATATAAATTTTAAAAATATATTTAGGCACAACTATTGCTCCCTTACTCATAGAAAATACCGACTGGTTAGTCCCTTTGGGGCAGATAATAGATGAGATAACGGATAAAATCTCTGTCTTCAGTATTCTGCGTACCCCCCTAAGCTTATAACTGCGGACCTTTTATTTATCACTTGACCAGGAATATATGTGTAAGAAGATTTACATTTTAGTAGTAGTAATTCTATTGGCTATCCTAAGTCCTAGTAGAATCAGTAGCGAGAATAGTTATGGCCTAAATAAATCCCTACCGGATTTAGAGGTACTAACTACTACCTATACAAGTACGGACGTAGGCGAAAGGATTGATGGCAATCCTTCGCCTCATACCTCTATTATTGTTGTTCCTACCAACGAATGCATCCAGGATATCAATATACTGAATCTTAATATCAACCATAGTTGGGTCAATGATTTAAATATTCGTTTGCGTAGCCCTGAGGGGACTGTGGTCAATCTAATGCTGCGTCCCTGTTGGAGTCAAAATAACATACGAATTGGTTTTGATGACCAATCGCTTTCCCCACCAAATACCTGGCCTTGTCCACCAATCGATAATCAATCATACCAACCAGTTGGATTGCTGGCTGCTTTTATTGGACAAAATTCCGGTGGTACCTGGACACTCGAAATAATTGATACTTATCCCTCTGCTGATAATGGAAGATTAAATGCCTGGCAGCTACAGGTTACTACGCAACCTTGCGCCATTCCCGAAATTTGCGGCAACGGAATTGATGATGATGGAGATGGTGCGACGGATTGTGAAGACAACGCTTGTGCTTGTAATATTCTTTGTGTAACCGCAGAGATTTGTGATGATGAAATTGACAACGATTGTGATGGCCTGATTGATGGATATGATGGAGATTGTCCTTGTGATAATACCAATCTACTCGAACTTTGTGAACCGGAATGTGAATACACACCACCCGTGATTCCTAACTTTGATATTGAAGAAGAATGGGCATCAACAGATAATGTCAATACGCTGGTCCCTTTTGTTGTTGGTGAAATGGATGACAATCGGGACGCTTCTGAAGTACTCGCAATTAGAGATATTGGAACTAATGATTTTTCTTTACCTAACATGTTTATGATTTTTGATGGAGCAAATGGAGAAACCAAATTTCAACCCAATACGCTCCCGATTTCTTCTTTCACAAAAGGATTTTCTATTGGAGATACCGACCGGGACGGATTGACTGAGTTTTTCTATATCGTATCTGGTGTAGACGCTAACTTTAGACGCTTGGTTTCTTACGAATATAATCCAGCAGGAGTAAATCCAAATGGAACAGGTACCGGAACATTTGAATTACAATGGACATCCAATCAAAGGGTTACCGCTGGACTACCAACGAATCGTCAATGGTTTGCGGAGGATTTTTCTACTGCACTCGCTGATTTTAATGAAGATGGTGTACCAGAAGTGTATATTGCCAACGAAATCTATAATGCCGTTACCGGACAGCGTATTGCTACGGGTGGTAGTAATTCCATTGGGTCTTTTCTTTATGATATTTATTCTGGGCACTCGCATCCGCATTCTTATCCGGTAGCAGTCGATGTACTCCCCGATGGGGACTGTGGTGATTGTGGTGGCCTGGAATTGGTAGCTGGTAACCAAGTGTATACTGTTAATATTGCTACGGGAACAATGACTGTTGCCAGACAGGCACCAAACGGATTACCCGACGGGATGACTTCCATCGCTGATTATGACTTGGATGGAGATTTAGATGCAGTAATCACTTACACGACTAGTAATGGATCTTACTTATATGTGTGGGATTTACAAACGGCTACCCAAATTGGTAGTACACATACAGTAACTACTGCTGCACCTTCCGGAGTTTTTAGAAGATCAGTTAGTAATGTAACCATCTCTGATTTTGATGGTGACAATCGCCCTGAATTAGGTGTTTGTGGTAATGGTGTTTTTCAAGTTGTGGATGATTATACGATTAATATAAATGGAACTGGAGGAGTTGTTTGGAGTATCATTACTTCTGACCGTTCTGGACTTACCGGAGCAACTTCTTTCGATTTTAATGGAGATGGTATCAATGAAGTAGTATACCGGGATGAAACCAACTTAAGAATTATTTCCGGACCTTCTGGTGTGAACTTGGCTACTTTCCCTTGTGGGTCCGTAACTGGAGCAGAATATCCTATCGTTGTAGATGTTGATAATGATAATGAATCTGAAATTGCTTGCTCTTGTGGTGCAGGAACCTACGCTCGATTTGGCTTAATGAAAACGTTTCATGCACAGGATTTTCCCTGGGTTCCTACCCGAAATATATGGAATCAGTATCCTTATTTTATTGTTAATATTAATAATGATATGACAATTCCTGTTCAGCAGCAACAGCACCAGCTGGTAGGAAATCCTCCTCCGGGGGCCACGGGTAGATTAAATATTTTCCTAAAGCAAGTTGGACCATTTAACAATGATGGCGAACCTATTTTTCCTGCTGCCAATATTCAAACGGATGCTATCGATATTGAAATAGATGATTGTGAAAGTGATTTATCCAACGTTATAATTAATATAGAATTGACCAACGATGGTGACCTGACTTTTCCTCCTAGAACACCAGTTGCTGTTTATGTTGGAGATCCTGAGACAACAGCTGCAATCTTTGTCGATACGTTTCATACCGATGAAGCAATTGTTCCTGGTTCTTCCATTTTACAGACTTTTGGAATGGACTTTTCCGCATTTACACCTCCATTTACTATTTATATTGTTGGAAATGATGATGGCTCATTAGCACCTCCTTTTAATTTAGACAATGACTTTCCAACTACTTCAGTTGGGGAATGTGATTTTGAAAATAATAAAGACTCTTTGCTATTTATTGCTTGTGAAGATACACCTCCTACTTTCACGGATGTTCCTGTAGTACCGCCTGTAAGTTGTACAGACACACCACCGATTCTCGAACCAACCGCTACGGATAATTGCCCTAACCCGGTAATACTTACTTATCGTGACAACGAAATTCCTGGTGATTGTGATAGTGAAAAATTAATTAATCGAACATGGATCGCAACGGATGATTGTGGTAATTCTGCGACCGCTGTTCAAGTAATCTCTATTGTAGACGATAATGATCCGGTCATCTCCGGTGTGCCAAACGATATCTCGGTAGACTGTGAAAATATCCCTGAACCAGCAGCAGTTACGGCTACTGATGAATGTAGTTCAAATATAACGATTACTCAGGTGAGTCTTCCTGATTCAGGAGTAGATACTGATAATTATAATGGTTCCCCCAATACTGGAATTACAAATACTGCTGCTGCTTTTACATTTGACTTGACTGGATATGATAACCTGGACGCTACTTACTTACAGGATATCACTATTGGTTTTCAAACACGTTTTGGAAAGGGTAGAGCAGAATTTTTGTTAATTGCTCCGAATGGAGAGGCAATTATTTTGGTCGGTGATCATTGTTCTACTGGAGAATGTTCCGACGGAGATGTTGGATTTGAAGTTTATAATCCTACTTTCTATGATTGTGCAAACAATCATCCTACTTGGAATAATGATGAATTTATTCCTGAAGGAGATGGTAATTTTACACCACACGGTGGTACAACTACCGGACATCCAGCGGCTACCAGTTTTGTAAATTGTTTTAGTGAATTCACGGGTGCGTTAAATGGTACCTGGACGATCTCCGCTCTTAGGGGTGGATCTGGTGGATTTACCTTCTTGGATTATGATGTAAATATTAATACTGCTTGTACCAACCCTAAATCTTTTACGAGGTATTATGTAGCTACGGATGACTGTGGAAATAGTTCTTCTGCCGGGCAACACATTACGGTAACTGATAGTGGTGGACCTACTTTTAACACCCAGCCAGCTTCTATACCTAATATTAACTGTGGTGATGACTTACCAATCCCGCAAGTACTCACTGCTAGTGATGGCTGTGGAAACGCAACGGTCACACAACGAGTTGATCCATTTGTAGAAAATAATTGTGCTGGATATACAATAACATATCGTTGGATTGCTACGGATAATTGTGATAATGAAACGGAGGTAACCCAAAGTTTTTCTGTGCTAGCGGACGGCGTAGCGCCAACGTTTGACAATACACCATCGACAATTAGTAATATCAGTTGTGGAGAGGTACTTCCTGTTCAGGAAAACTTAACGGCAAGTGACGCGTGTGGAACAGCGAAGGTTACACCAAGTGTAGATGCTTATACAGAAAATCAGTGTGGTGGTTATGCCATCACGTACCGCTGGACAGCGACAGACGCGTGTGGAAATTCCGCCGAAACAACGCAGACTTTCAATGTAGTTGCGGACAATGTAGGTCCTGCATTCGACGCACAACCTGCGACGATTTCCGACATCAAATGTGAAGAAGATTTACCAACCCAACAAACTTTAA
>Ga0209828_1000965_pt1 | contig 27137 bp, 27 predicted proteins | sample MaitaG_FD_187429 | JGI IMG/M metagenome (GOLD analysis project Ga0209828, IMG submission 187429) | Marine algal microbial communities from Maine, USA - Maine_Asex2 metaG (SPAdes) (version 2) | ecosystem: Host-associated > Algae > Red algae > Unclassified | place: Maine, USA | collected 2015-01-05
AGGTGTTAGCTCCAGACACCATTCAGAGAGAAGATGAATTTGTCAGAGTTATCCACCAATTTGAAAATGACCAACAATTAATTGAAAGAGATGCTGCGACCTTTTATATGGTGGATGCCACATTAACTGATGTGAGATTGACAGATGTATATCATATTTTACTAAGTATGATGCCTTCTAAAATCAACCGAAAATATGTAGAAGATCAAAGTATTTTCATTGAAGATGAGACTGGTGAGTTGAAACAAATTAAACTCTTGCTACCCAATCCAGTCAAGATCAGCAAGAATCATAATGGGACAGTAAACATTAAGCTCTATTCAAATTATACTGGCTGTAGTCTGTGAAATGGATTTGGATTAGATTAAGAATGATATTTAGGAAAGAGATTACTATACAGTAATCTCTTCTTACGTCTCCAAGGTTTGTTAAGTGTCCATAATAAATGGCCTGGGAGCTTAGAAATTTGAGGAAAGAGTGAATATTCTTAATAAAACGGGTTGGATTTGCAGGAACATTAAGCTGACTAAATTTGTCATGAAAATTATTGTTATGTTTAAATTAAGCGATCAGTAGGATCAATCATGCAGTAGCAGCTGAATATGTAATTGATTTAGTCCGTAGGAAAGAAGTTTTTGACGAACGTATATTACGAGAACTGCATGGTCTTATCTGTTGACCATTTTTATACTCTTGTTATAGAAGAAGTGGCTAGCTCATTATAGAGTCACTTATCGATGGTTGTGATTCATTGATCTTAATATTATACTAAATTGAACTTATTGGTTCGAGTCTATTGTTTTGAATTTATATCTAAAGTTCATTATATGAATAAGCTATTTACCGATGGGAAATTCAAACATCAAGAAGTCATACGACAAAAAACTGCTAAAAAATTAATAGAAGCTGAAGAGAGCATGAAGCCAATGACAGTTATTCAGTCGATACTTGCTGAATGCAAAAAACGAATAAATCAAACAGATGAAAACTTGTATTTATAACAGTAGTTTTTTAATGCTGCTGATCTTTACTGTAACAATGATGTCATGCGAAAATGATCCAAATAAAAAGAATCCATACTTACATGAGCAAGGTGTATTCGAGTTTTTAGGGGAAGTATCTGACATAGACGATAAAAAGGAACTGCCTGATAACATAGATCCTGAAAAAGTATTATGCTTTGGGAAAGGACTTAAAGTTGGAAGGTGTATTAGTAAACAATTAGAAACTGGAATTTGCGTAGGTATAATTAAAAATCATAAACATGTCATCGCGATTGAAATTCCGTGCGAGACCATTGTGACTCAAGACTCTATTCAGCAAGAGATATTATTGGTGGAATGACTAGCTAACATTTCCTAATAAAATATAGATGAAAATAGTAATCAGTATTAGGAATATGCTTACTGGTTTTGTGTATTTCCATGGTGACAATGAAACAGCCTTTACATCTGTAATTTCATAATGATTTGTTCTGGGATAAAATGCTGAGACTGCATGCATTACAATGATATTCAACACAAATTCTATACCCCAAATATGGACGAAATGAAGTTCTACCATAATCACAAAATTCATAATGATATAAAACGCCAAACCAAAAACTAATCCTGCTACAGCACCTTTCGCAGACACTTTCGGGAAGAAGAATCCTGCTAAAATGACACTAGCCATTGGAATAAAAAAGATTCCATTTAATTGCTGTAGAAGCTGATACAAACCTTCGGGAGCACTAGCTACAAATGGAGCCACAGTAATCGCAAATCCTGCTAAGACGAAAGACACCATCCTACCGACTCTCACTGTACCTTGATCAGTTATGCCTTTATTAATATATCGCTTGTATATGCCCAAACTAAATACAGTGGCCGCACTATTTAGTGCACTATTGAATGTACTCAGTACCGCACCTATGACAACCGCCACAAAGAAACCTGTTAACCACAATGGCAATACTTTTTTCACCAATTGTGGATATATCACATCTTGATTGTCATAAAATTGATCGCCGAAATAATAGAATCCAATGATCCCTGGCAACATGACGACAGCTGGAATTAGTAATTTTAATGCGCCTGTCAATAACAATCCCTTTTGAGCTTCTTTCAAACTGACTGCACCTAGGACTCTCTGAACAATCGACTGGTGCATCGTCCAGAAATACAATTGGTTAATGATCATACCAGTAAACAAAACACTAAATGGTAAAATAGCATTGCGCGATCCAGGTCCAACAGAAGGTTCATCACTGATCACTTTAAATTTCTCCGGCGCGTGATTAAAGACTGTGGTCAATCCATTGATAATATTCCCATCTCCAATAGAATAGAGAGCGAGAATCGGAACAAGTAAGCCTGCAATTAATAATCCAAATCCATTAATTGTATCTGTATAGGCTACCATTTTTAAGCCTCCAAAAATAGCATAGATAGCGCCTAGAATTCCTACGAATAAAACGGTGATCCAGATCCCTTGACTTTTTGAAACATTCAACAAATCGGAAATCTCAAAAATGCTTTCAATATTAATTGCTCCAGTATATAAAACAATGGGAAGTAAGGTGGCAACCAAAGAAATGATTAGTAATAATGCGACGATTGTTCGCGTAAGACCATCAAAACGTTTCTCTAGAAATTCTGGGATTGTGGTTAAGCCCATTTTAAGATATCGAGGTACAAAATAAAGCGCAGCGATAATTAAGGCGATTGCTGAGGTGGCTTCCCAGGTAATAATCATTGACCCATATTTATATGATGAGCCATTCATACCTATTAAATGCTCAGTTGAAATATTTGTCAATAACATCGAACCTGCGATAACAACTCCGGTTAAACTGCGGCCACCTAAGAAATATCCATCTTGGGTATTCAATTTATCTTTTCGTAATCGCCAAGTAGAATACCCTGCAACTAAGAGCGTAAAGCCGAGAAAACTTAATAATTGCCAGACCATACCCGAAGCTAATAAAATGAAATGGGTTCATCTCATTAAATAATATCAATTTTTATCGAAACAAATTAATGAATTGCTATGTTGGATAGGTATGAAAAATTATTTCATTGTAGGTGCATCATCTGGAATAGGTAAAGCCCTGACAAATGTATTGCATGAAGAGGGGCATAAAGTGTATGGCACTTACCTCAATAATCATGTCCAAGATAATGGTGCAGTCTATAGAAAATTAAATGTCCTTGAAGAAGGAATAGAGCCTGGTTTCTTACCTGAGGAATTGCATGGACTTGTATATTGTCCAGGCAGCATTAATTTAAAACCATTTGCTCGAATTACTCCAAATGCATTTATATCGGATTTTGAATTACAGGTCATCGGTGCTATAAAAATTATTCAGTCTGTGCTCCCAAATTTAAAAGCTGTAGAACATGCTTCTATTGTTTTGTTTTCTACAGTGGCTGTGCAGCAAGGGTATAATTTTCATACGCAGGTGGCGACATCTAAAGGTGCACTTGAAGGACTAACGAGATCACTCGCAGCAGAATTTGCTCCAAAAATTAGAGTCAATGCTATCGCTCCGTCTTTAACGAATACACCGCTTGCTGGAAAACTACTGTCAACAGATGAGAAAGTAAAAGCTAATGGTGATAGACATCCCTTAAAGCGAATTGGCGAACCATTAGATATCGCTCAAATGGCGTCGTTTTTATTATCAGAAAAAGCTAGTTGGGTGACAGGCCAAATATTGAAAGTTGATGGTGGTATGTCGAGTTTAAAGGTTTAAAAGCCAAATATTTTGAAGGACATAGACACATACGATGCATAGAAATTTTATTCATCTCGATGATTATTTTGTTCGATTTGGGATTTAGATGCCCTCATAAGTTTTTTCATTTATTTATTTTATCATTTTATCAATTTTATCATTTTATCAATTTTTATGTTCGGATTATTTAAAAAGAAAACACCTCTTCAACAGTTAGAGGAAAAGTATGCAAAGTTGCAGAAGGAAGCATTTGATTTGTCGAAAAGCAATCGGATGCAAAGTGATTTAAAATATGCTGAGGCTCAAGAAGTATTGAAAGAAATAGACATTCTTAACGGCCTATAATGGAAAAAACATTCAGCGAAAGAGATATAGACAGAATTATTGGAATGGCCTGGGAAGACCGTACTCCTTTTGAAGCAATAGAGTTTCAATTCGGTTTGCCAGAGAAAGATGTGATTCGCTTAATGCGTCGATCTTTAAAGCGACGGAGTTTTAACCTTTGGCGAATGCGTGCGCAAAAAATAAGTCAAAAACATCTCAAGAAAAGAAGCTCTGAAATCAATCGATTTAAATGTTCTAGACAACGGATAATTTCTAATAATAAGATTTCGAAAAGATGGTGAGTTATTCGCAGTTTTTATATCTAATCTAATATCTGTTCTTGACATTAGAATTTCAATTAGTAAATTTTGTCAACTAATAACCATATTGGAGAGTGTTTATTTAGGTGCTTATGTGTTCTCTTTTTCTTATTTTTTCATAATTAAAAGTAAGCTAAATCTATGGTAAATGATTCGCTCCGGGTATTTGTCAAGCACTCGCCACTGCTTAAAATTTTCCTTTTCAATTGAATAAATAAGCGGTTTTATAAAGATTGATCTAAATCGATTTTAACTGCAATTTGAAATAGATATACTTCAGTGTTACTCATCGCATCCTCTAAATTCTTAGCTAGCGGCAAAACACTATACACTTTCTGCAATGCACTTTGTTTCTTTTCTTCTGCAGTCAAACTTGTATTTCCGACAATTGCGATTAGAGGTTTCTCATGTTTTTGACATAGCACTTCAATCTGACCGACTACCTTTCCTGAAAACGATTGACTGTCTAATTGACCTTCTCCTGTAATAACCAAATCAGCAGATTTAATTTTTTCTTCGAGCTTAGATAAGTGACTTAGAAATGAAAAACCCGATTTAATCTCGGCATCAAGTAAGCCATACAAACCTGCAGATATCCCACCAGCAGCACCTCCGCCTTGTAGCTTGCTAATTTGTTTTCCATTAAAAGAATAAATAAGTTTAGCAATTTGTTGTAATCCTTGATCAAGAAATTTGACCTGATCTTTTGTAGCCCCTTTTTGCGGACTAAATACATAAGCGGCACCATTTGGTCCATATAAAGTATTCTCGACATCACAAAGAATTGTGAATCTACTTGTTATGTCTTCGAGTGGTTTTACAATAGTTTGTATTTGATTTAAATTACCACCAGCTGGAGTCAGTTCTTGACCTTTTGAATTTAGAAATTTAAATCCTAATGCTTGTGCAATTCCTAGTCCAGCATCTGTTGTGCAGCTTCCACCAATTGACAGCACTATATTTTCGAAGCCTTTCCGTATTGCATCCTTTATTAAGATGCCAGTGCCAATAGTTGTTGTGATCATTGGATTGAGGTCTTGTTTTTTTAAAAGCGCAATCCCAGATGCTTCAGCTAATTCTATATAAGCGGTAATTCCAAAAGTGGCATACCTAGCGTGGATAGGTTTACCAAGAGGGTCTATACATTCACACTCATGTATTTCTAATTCTAAATGTTCCCTTAATACAGCAAGAGTGCCATCGCCACCATCAGCCATTGGGTGTATCTCTAATTTGAGAGTACTGTCCTTTTCTGATAGACCTTTTGCTATTGACTTACATACCTTAATGGCACTTAGGGAATGTTTATATTTATCGCAAGCGATTAAGATTGTCATGTAGTAAATTTAAACTTCGAAGACCTTTAAAATAAAAAAGCTTAAGTAACAAATAACTATCCATAATAATAACTGCAAAACACACTTTTAAGTAATTGCCATGCGTATATTCATTTTTTTTGGTGTCGCTTGTTCTTCCTGATTTGTCTTAATCAATGCGTTCATGATGATTGATGCCAATAAGCTTACACCTGCTCCAATCGCATTTCAATAAAACCAAAAAATTTGTGGACAAAATAACCATAGATACACATTGGACAATACACTTGCGAAAAGTCTGCATTTGCAGCAATTTGTTCTCATCAAGCAGATCGCAGTAATAGCTGTGTTAAGCGAAAGTGGAAACCATCCCAAACTAATTCCACCTAAGCAATACACCTAGCCAGATGAAGAGCCTTTAAATAATTCCAGACTCAGATTATAATTCCAGAATAGATGTAATACTGCTAAGTATTTTAGTTGAGAATGGGCTTCTAAAATTAGAGAAGAATTAAACCAAAAATTTAGTCTTTACACTTAGAATAATTACAATACCAATTCTTCATATTCAAGATCAAATGCATCAGCTACGGCTTTATAGACGATCTTTCCTTCACTTATGTTTAGACCTTTCTGTAATTCTGGATTGTCAGCACATGCTTTTTTCCATCCTTTGTTTGCCAATTGAAGTGCGTAAGATAATGTTGCATTGGTCAACGCGAGTGTTGAAGTAAATGGAACCGCACCTGGCATATTTGCTACGCAATAATGGATGACACCATCTATTTCATAGATTGGATCTTCATGAGTTGTTGGCTTGCAGGTTTCTATGCAGCCACCTTGATCAACGGCGACATCTATGAGTACTGTTCCATCTTGTATATCGGATAGCATCTCTCTTGTAATCAGATTTGGTGCTTTTGCACCTGGAATGAGTACGGCACCGATGATCAGATCTGCATACTTGGAGATATATTTTATGTTATGATGATTAGAATAGACAGTGTCAACATTATCCGGAAGGATGTCTTCTAGATATCTCAATCTGTCTAAGTCAATGTCAAGTACGACCACATTCGCTCCCATTCCACAAGCCATTTTAGCTGCTTGAGCGCCCACTATTCCACCACCAATAATCATCACATCTGCAGGCTTAACTCCAGGGACTCCTCCAAGAAGAATCCCTTTTCCGCCCATTGGTTCTTCTAGATATTTTGCACCTTCTTGTACTGCCATTCTACCTGCGACCTCCGACATTGGGACCAATAACGGAAGACTTCTATCTGATTTTTGCACAGTCTCATAAGCAATACAAATCGCTTTGCTTTTTATCATTGCATCTACCAAAGGTCGGTGTGAAGCAAAGTGAAAATAAGTAAAGACAACTTGACCTTCTTTTATCAAATCATACTCTGATTCGATTGGTTCTTTGACTTTAATTATCATGTCTGCGATAGCATAAATCTCTTCTATAGTCTCTAAGATTTTTGCACCTGTTTCTATATAATTATCATCTGTAAAACCGCTTCCGATTCCTGCTCCTTTTTGAACAAAGACTTCATGTCCTTTAGCAGTGAAATCCGATGTGCCTCCAGGAGTTAGAGATACGCGATTTTCATTTGTCTTGATTTCTATTGGTATACCTATTTTCATTTAGCCATAAATTTTGCTGCAAAGATGTAAAATCTTAATAACAGTTAAGTGTAATTTTGAAAATGAATTCATAGGACTTTTTTGCAGTTTGAAGCAATCCAAAATGTATGAGATTTAACTGAAATATGTACTTTCGACGATGATACAGAGGGACTCTTCCTTATATAATATTCCGTTTTTGATTTTGTGTGTGAGTTACGCTCTTTTCGGTGCGAGTTTTAATATGATTATACCTGAACTCCCGTCTTATTTGGCAAGTCTGGGAGGGGAGGATTATAAAGGCTTGATCATTTCTCTTTTTACGCTAACTGCAGGTATTTCAAGGCCAATAAGTGGGAAGTTAGCGGATACGATTGGTCGAGTACCAGTAATGATTTCAGGGACAATTGTGTGTGTTTTTTGTAGTCTTTTATATCCAATACTTGCTGGTGTCACGGGCTTTCTGATGCTAAGACTTCTACATGGTTTTTCTACTGGATTTACACCAACTGCTATTACAGCATATATTGCAGATATTGTTCCAGATGATCGGAGAGGTGAGGCAATGGGGATAGTTGGTGTCAGTATGAATTTAGGAGCTTCTGCATCGCCACCGATCGGGAGTTATCTTGTATTGGCTTATTCGTTAGACATTCTTTTTTATGTGTCTTCTTTTATTGCTTTTTTATCAATGGTATTGTTGCTCAGAATGAAAGAGACGCTGACTCAAAAGGAAAAATTTCATCCAAGGCAGCTCATGTTAAAACGCAATGAAATCATAGACAAAAAAACAATTGTGCCAGCTATCATTTGTGGATTGACTTATTTTGGACTGGGTGTGATTCTGACTATAGTGGCTGATCAATGTGAGTTTATGGGTATTAAAAACAAAGGTCTCTTTTTTACTAGTTTCACAATTTGTTCAGTGATGTCAAGGCTTGTAGCTGGTCAGATTTCTGATAGATATGGTCGGATCGAAGTGATTGTTATTTCAATTTTTTGTTTGGTGTGTTCTTATATATTTATGGCAATGGCAACAACGCCAGTCCTATTATTAAGTGCGACAGGCTGCATTGGGTTTTCATTAGGTATTGCAGCACCAGCTTTATTTGCGTGGACCATTGATAGAAGCGATGCAAGCCGTCGAGGCATGGCTATGGGGACTATGTATATTGGCTTAGAAGCAGCGATTGGTTTGGGTGCATTGTTAAGTGCAGGTATTTATGCGAACAATCCAGCTAATTTTGATGTTGTTTTTTATGTGACAGCAGGAATTACATCAACTGCTTTTTATTTTTTAATTAGAGAGTATTCAGTGAGGCAAGACCTTTAATAAATGGAAAATGATAAAGCTTTAGAAGGAATCATTGAGGCATATAGACATCTTATATCCGAACGATATCAGTATGACTATCTTAAGGCAAACTATGACTTACCGGATAGTTTTAATCAAGAAAGGGTTGATCGCTTTAGAGATTACTTTTTAGAAAATATCTATCCAGATCCCAAAAAGAGAACGGAGCTAAATGAAGCTTTTGACAGTTTAGATGACTACACAAAACATCCAGAGAAATTGCTGCGGCTATTGGTAGAATCTGCTAAATTAATATTCAAACATGGTAGACATCTGCCGAAAATATTAACTGCTGGATTAAAAGCGATGAGGTCATTCAAGGCTGCAAACCGGTTTGAATTACAATTGGCTTCGCGAGCATTACAGTCAGAGCTTAATCCACCATTTTCTTCAACTCAAATGGAAGAGTTGTTAAAACAGTTGCCTAGGCCTGAATTAGAGAGCTTTGTAGAAAGCAGCCGTACACTTTTTGAAACACTCCACGATCGAAAATTGGTTAGTAAAATTAAGGATATCGTCGAGTATTTAATCAGTAGAATGGAAAGTCAACCAGAGCATTTCTCAAAAATAGAGATTAATGGATTTAAATTAGGTCAGAATATAATTGTCGAAGGGGATAAGCTTTTTGACGAATTAACAGTCGAGGAGCAGTTTAAAATATTCGAATTTGTAGTCAATTTAGAAAAGAACGTTATTGATCAGCTTTTTGTATAAAGCTGTATATTGTCGTTTGATAGATATGGAAGATCATTCATCAAGGCTGGAACAAGTATTGAGAAGGCATGTAAATGCATCGGAGGAAGAGATCCAATTAGCTCTTACAATTCCAGAAAAGAAAAAGTTTAAGAAAGGTTCTCATTTTCTGACACCTGATATTGTTTGCGATTCAGTTGGATTTTTAGAGTCAGGAATAGCCATGATTTATCGTTTAGAGCCAGATAAGAAAAAGGGTGTAATGGAATTTTACACTGAAGGAGAATATATCACTGATTTTTACAGCTATATTAGAAAACAGCACTGTTTATTTCATATTACATTTTTGGAAGAAAGTGAAGTGTTTATCTACGACCGTTCCAAGATGTTAAAGACTTTTGGTCAATCTTTAGAATGGGAAAGATTTGGTCGTTATATGTCTGAGTCCGCTTATGTCAAAATCATGCAGCAAGTGTACGACACCAAGTTTTATTCTTTAGAAGAACGCTACTTGCAATTGATAGAAGATCGAACAGAATTATTTCAGAGAGTTCCTCTCTATTTAATCGCCTCTTATTTAAATACGACTCCTGAAACAATTTCTAGGATTAGAAGAAGTCTTTCTAATAATACATAATTGTTAGTATCTATAAAGTAGAGGTAATTGGACTAGTATCTCCAAATTACATTCTAATTTGATTTTTGGCTTTACCTAATTAACTGAACTTGACCTTTTTTATGCTCCGAGATCACTTCCCCTTCGCTATCGTAACCACTATACTGTAAGGTCCATACATAAACTCCAGATGATGCTGGTTGATTATTAAACGTGCCATCCCATTTTAATTCGTCATTAGAATTTTGATAGACAAGATTTCCCCATCGATCAAAAATTTGAATTTCCATTGCTATTATATCAAAAGCATTTAATTCAAAACTGTCATTGATATCATCTCCATTGGGCGTAAATGCTGATGGGATATAAATAGCGGAGGGACATTGTGGTCCAAAAAAGATATCATCAGACTCAGCACAACCGTTTGCATCAGTGATAGTCACACTGTAATCCCCATCATCTAGAATATCTAAAGTAGTGGATGAACTGCCATCTGACCAATTATACATATCGTAGCGTCCAGGATTTAAGGTGTGTGGAATCCCAGATCTATCACAGTAAACACTGTCAGCTCCAAGATTAGGAATGGGAAGTGGATTGATCAGTACCTTGACAAAATCAGGTTGAGCAATGCATCCAAATATCGTCGCGGTAATTTCAAAATCTCCAGTATAACTGGGGTCAACGTCTAATGAAGTGTTTTGATCTTCAGATGTGAAATCATTGGGTCCTTGCCATTCATAAGTCGCATTAGCTAAGTCACCCACTTTTAATTCTAAGAATTCATCCTCGCAAATTGTAATGCTTTCATCTTGGGCAACTGTAATTTCTTGATATGTCATTTTGATCTTCTTCTCTAAGGTGTCAGCGACTAAAAAGCAATTATCGAATGTTTCTAATCTGACTTGGTATTCACCTTCATCGTTATTTGGAAAATCAAGTTGAAAGTCATGCACTCGAACGGTGTCTAGCAATTCAGTAGTCCATAACACATCATATCGATCTGGTGGAAGACCAGAAGAAAATTGTACCGGATTGCCGACACATTCGCCGTCAGGCAATTGATTTCCATTGATAATATTAAAGCTAGCGCCACCAAAATATGCATACCCTTCAAAGGTTCCAAATCCGTAAGCCATAGCAATCACCCCACATCCAGAAGATGTGATTGTATGATTAGTAGCATTGACACTTTCAATAGCATAGGAATATTTTTGATCTGTACCAATTGATTGCCATGTAGCATTTACAGCACGATCATTTATTTCTATGCCGTCGACATCTTTTGTTTGACAAATGATTGATAAATAATTTTCTCTTATATCTTCTAATGCCGAATTAAAAACTGTCACAGTGTCTCTTATTTGTTCGATGCTACTAAGTATCACCATTGATGGGCCGCCAAATGGTTCATTTATACATTCTGAACCAATGAGATATTGAGTTAGCATAAATCCTCTTTTGTCATTAGGGTTTCTATTTCTGACTATAGTTGGATTAGATCTTTCGTATTCATAGAACTCTCCAGCATTCAAATTGATGACTTCCTCGACTCCTGTATTGCTAATGATAATCATTTCAGAATTGTCCTCAACAGCTAAAATCCTAAAGACATCATATCCTTGCCTTGTTGGCGCAGTTACATATTCATTACCTAAGGTATTTATTGGATACATCTGCTCAAGTAAATTGTCTCCATTTCCAGGTAAACAACTTTTTGGTACTTTTGAATAAGATGAACCAGCAAAAACAGAAAATATCTTATCACCACTTATGAATGTTCCGGTTAAGTCAGTATTCGTATTAAGTCCTCTAACCTGATAAGTCTCTCCTTGGTCCAGAGTGATATCAATAATATCATTCTTATCTTTCCCACCTCTTGTTTTATCAGATAATTCTATACGAATAGCAGTTTGATCTTCAACTCCAACAACTACGAACTCTGAAGCCCCTTCATTGTTACTTGATCTTCTAATTGTTCCTTCATGTGATATCACATAGTACTTATTTGAAATTGAACTTAGTGGTAAGACAATCGAAGCTTCTGCATGATAATCTTGATATTGATGAATATACACTGAGACCGGCTTGGCACTCTGTACCCGAATCGCATTATTATCAATCCGTTCAGAACCAATTGTTTCTGCATTTGCAGGCATTCTGACAAAAGTCACATCGTTTTCTGCCACACTAAAATTTGTAGTAAATCCTTTCCCTGGCATACTTACAGTCCCAGTAGTATTGTACTTTGATGTAATCATAACAACCATAGAATTGTTATTGATATCCAAATGCTCCATAAATGCCATCCAAAAGTCAGTTCCTTCATTTGTTTGGCAATAGCTAGTCATAGTAGATGCTAGCAGTAAAATACCGCACACTACAAATGTCTTATATGTTAGCTTTTTTATCATGCTATATAGAAAACGCATAAATCTAAGATACTGTGCTTAGCACAATTAATTATGTTCATTTCAAGACAATATTGGAAACACTTTCAATCAAGACGCAGACAAATCAGAACACTGTCTCTCTTTGGAGGGAGATGCAGAGGGAGGAAAATCCTCTAATATGAAAAGACCAATTGAAAGCTGTCTCCCTGAGCAGGGAGATGCAGAGGGTGGAAAATGAAATCTACAAATCGAACAAAAACCAAAGGATTGACTTTGTCGATTCCGAAATGGAAACCTGGCCATTCATTGATTCTACAAATCATTTCATGATTTGAAAAACAGAGTGTTGACCAAGAAGATCACGATTGGTTTAAAAAATGATAGGGATTGACTTTGTCGATCCCTATGAGGTAAACCTGGCCATTCATTGATTCTACAAATCATTTCATGATTTGAAAAACAGAGTGTGAACCAAGAAGATCACGATTGGTTTAAAAAATGATAGGATTGACTTTGTCGATTCCGAAATGGAAACCTGGCCATTCATTGATTCTACAAAATCATTTCATGATTTGAAAAACAGAGTGTGAACCAAGAAGATCACGATTGGTTTAAAAAATGATAGGGATTGACTTTGTCGATCCCTATGAGGTAAACCTGGCCATTCATTGATTCTACAAATCATTTCATGATTTTATTTATTTCAGGAATTTATATATTCAAGCAAGCTTGATATATAAATTGCCAGAAATAAAAAAACCCGCTTTCGCGGGTTTGTAGAATAAATGAATGCGGAGAGAGAGGGATTCGAACCCTCGGTACAGTTACCCGCACACACGCTTTCCAAGCGTGCTCCTTAAGCCACTCGGACACCTCTCCAATTTTTAAAATTTAGAGATTGCAAATATAGTCATTACTCTATTATCATTCCCAAATCAAAGCGTGTTCTTTCTTGTATTCTATTTGAGCTTAAAATGCAATTCAATTATTATCCAACATACATGGGTAATAGTATATCAAATATTATCTTATAAATAATAATGCCAATAATTGCTCCACCAACAAAAGTGAATCCTCTGTTTTTCTATTTTCTTCCATATCATACCTGATGGATTAAAAAATAATTAGTCAAACTTTACTATCTACTGCTTTCGTACAATCAAACTCCCAATAGAATATCCGGCTCCAAAAGAACAAATAACACCTAAATCTCCCGATTCGATATCCTTTTGATGCAAATGAAAAGCGATTAATGAACCTGCTGATGCTGTATTTGCAAATTCATCCAATACTATCGGAGCCTCTTCTTCAGATGGCTGCCTATCTAGTAAAAGACTACAGATAAGTTTATTCATGTTAATATTGGCCTGATGAAGCCACCATCTTTTGATGTTATCGTTGTTTAAGCCTAGAGATTTTAAATGCACTGCCATATGATTTGCAGCAAGTGGACAAACTTCTCTATAAACAGTTCTGCCATTTTGAGAAAAATACTGATCCTTTGATAATGGATTAGAATCGTTTGCATTCAGGACATATCCAAAGTTTGATCTGATATGATTAGAATATTGAGTAAATGCCTTTGTACTCAAGATTTCATATGAATTAGCAGAAGTACAGTTGTTTGCTGATTCGACAATCGTTGCTATTGAGACATCACCAAAAATGAAGTGACTGTCTCTATCTTTATAATTCACCTGTGGTGAGGTCAGTTCTGGGTTGATGACAAGTACACATGTCGCCGTTTCTGCCTTGATCATTTCGTAAGCGCGCTGAAGCGCAAATGTGGCAGCTGAACAAGCAACCAACATATCAAATCCAAATCCTACAATTCCTAAGGCTTCTTGAACTTCAATCGCGATTGCTGGATAAGATCGTTGGGTATACGCACATGATACAATAACAACGTCTATATCTTTTGCTTTTTTATTGGCATTAGCCATTGCTTGTTTGGCTGCATGAATTGCCATTTCTGCTTGATCTGAAATGTCTTCATTCGATCGAGTAGGGATATCGGGTCTCATGCGATCCAAATCGAGTACACCTTTCTTTTGATAGATATACCGACTTTTTATGCCAGAAGCTTTTTCTATAAATGCAGCCGAAGAGTACGCTTTAGCAGCGATTGTTTCTGCCTCAATTTGTTCAGCATGTTCAGCATTGTATTGATCCACATGTTTATTATAACAATCTACAAGCTCTTCATTGGTTAGGGTAGATGGCGGTTTCCAAAGTCCTGTACCACTTATAACTACTTTTTGTGACATTAATTTTTGTTTCGTAAGCCGCGTAATATAATAATTGATTTCTGTACTGGGAGTTTAGTGATCTTTAAATAGATGTCTTTAAAATGTTTGATTATGCTTACAATATTGATAATATAATGAGGGTCAAAAATAAGCTGATCTTCATACACCACGAGCCATAATAAATTCATCTTTTAATATGAGAGACGCCTTTCATATTATTATATAAATTATATGTTAAAATGTTTTGAATTTTGCAGACTCCTTATGAGCCCAAAAAAACATTGGTCAATTTCAGTTTGTTTACTAAACTTTTCTATTTTTAATCCGTAAAGCAAAATTATATCACGAATAATAGTTGAAAACTTATCAAATCATGCGAAAATTTATTGTTCTAATAGGAGTATTTTTTATGGCGGCGTACTTCGGCGCCTTTGATGCTGCGGCCCAAGAAGCTTCCTCAAGTGGATTCCAGACGTTGAAAGAAAAATTTATTGAAGGAGATTGGAAATTTATGAGTCTTGTACTTATAACATTGATCCTAGGCCTCGCTTTCTGTATAGAAAGAATCATCACTTTGAATATAGCTACGGCGAATACAGACAAGTTATTAAGTCGTATCGATGAGTCTTTAGCTAATGGTGATATGGAGGGTGCAAAAGAAATTGCAAAATCTACACCTGGTCCAGCTGCCAGTGTATTATATGAAGGTCTTAGAAATTCTGCTGGTGGACCAGAAGCAGTTGAAAAAGCGATCGTATCATACGGTTCTGTTCAAATGGGTCTTTTAGAAAAAGGTCTTGTTTGGATTTCTCTATTTATAGCGATTGCACCGATGCTCGGGTTTATGGGTACAGTAATCGGTATGATTGGCGCCTTTGATAAAATTGAAGCTGTTGGTGATATTTCGCCAGCTATTGTTGCAGGAGGTATTAAAGTTGCCTTGTTAACAACAGTATTTGGTTTGATAGTCGCTATTATTCTTCAAATTTTATACAATTACATTGTCTCTAAAATTGATGGTATCGTAAATAAAATGGAAGACTCATCTATAGGTCTTGTAGATATCATGGCTCGAAACAACGTATTTAAGTAATCTAAAGAATAACATAATTATTATGTATAAATTATTAACAAAAAATGGTCAACTCTTCGCCCTTATATTGGGTGTAGGTGTAGTGGCTATATATCTATTTACAGTCTTTGGAGGACTGAGTAGTGCTGGTTATTCTACCTCAGATGACTTAAATGCGATTCTGAAAAATAATCCAGATGCTAATTTTGATTTTTTCAATGCAGGTATGTATTTGACCATAGCTCTAGTTGCTCTAGCAGTAGGCTTAGCTATACTATTTGGATTGTGGCAAGTGATTTCTTCGCCTAAGGCTTCATTGAAAGGTATCATTGCTGTTGTCGTTTTGGCAGCTTTATTCTTTGTTTTATATAGCACAGCAGAAGCTGAATCAACAGGGAAAATCGGTGAGCTCGTACAACGATTTGATGTCAGTGAAACAGCCAGTAAAATTATTACTGGAGGGTTGATGACAACATTTATTTTAGCAGCAGCTGCCACATTATTTATGGTGCTAGGAGAAATTAGAAACTTATTTAAATAAGATCAAATGGCTAAAACTAGTATAAAAGATCGAATGAGTAATGAAGTCAATGCAGGCTCTATGGCCGATATTGCATTCTTACTTCTTATATTCTTTCTCGTTACAACAACGATTGTAGAAGACAAAGGTGTGCTCGTAAAATTACCACCATGGTCTGATGAACCGCCTGACATTCAGCAATTGAAAACAAGAAATGTGTATTCAGTTCTTGTGAATGCTCAAAACCAATTATTGGTCAGAGGTGAGCCAGCTGATTTAGAGACTCTTAGAGAGAATGCTAAAGAATTTATCATGAATCCTGAGAAGAGACCGGATATGGCTGAAAAGCCGACGAAGGCGATCGTCTCGATGAAGAATGATAGAGGAACTAAATATGCGACCTATCTAGAAGTTTATAATGAGATTAAAGGTGCTTATAACGAGCTAAGAAACGAAGAGGCAAATAAGCGTCACGGTAGAGATTATGAGTTTTGTTCCAGAGATGAAAGACGAGATATTAGGAATATGATTCCGCTCGTTATTTCAGAAGCTGAACCAACTAACTTCGGGGAAGAGTAATTTTTTTTAAGACTTAAAAATTAAAATATGGCTAGTATAAGGAAGAAAAAAGGTAAATCACTACCTCCTGTATCTACAGCGTCTTTGCCGGATATCATTTTCATGCTTTTATTCTTTTTCATGGTTGTTACAGTCATGAGAGATTCAGAGAGAATGGTAGATGTTACTACTCCTCAAGCTACGGAGTTATCAAAGCTTGAGAAAAAGTCTCTTGTAAACTATATTTACATAGGGAAGCCTATTGATAAATACATAGAGACTTATGGTACAAAACCAAGAATTCAATTAGGCGATAAGTTTTCTGATGTAAAAGACATCCCACTATTCTTAGAGAAGCATAGAGTGAAAGTCCCAGAAGGTCAAAGAGGAGCGATTAAAACATCTCTTAGAATCGATGGTGAGGTGACGATGGGAATTGTTACAGATGTAAAAACATCGCTTAGAAAAGCAGGTCAATTAGCTGTGAATTATTCAGCTAAGCCAAAAGTATAAGTAGACATTTCTACTAAAGTTTAAAAGGGATAGATGTTCGCATCTATCCCTTTTTTTATTGTGGCTAAGTAAACTACTTCAAGATAGCAGATATGAACTCGTTATTCAAGAGAATTGTTGAAAGGTCTTCGACCCAATGCCGTTTAGTGTTAAGGAAAATCTAAGCCCTGAAATGCCTGAATGGGCCTCGTCATTTAGCGTGGTACAAAGTGCCACGGTAAATGATAAGTCAAAAGTCCCATTTGGCGGGATTTTTAGTAAAAATCGTGACAAATGTATTTTATACGAAAAGTAAAAGAAGGGAAATCGCTCTATAGAAAACACTAACTAAACATAGGGTATCGCCGTCTACGAAAGGTCATATGGAAACAATGGAAACGAATAAGGACTAGATTCATGAACCTAATAAAATTAAGATTATTGAGGAAAGGCAAAACAAGGAATTTGCCAACACGAGGAAAAAATATTGGAACACATCCTGTAGTACAATCTTCTCAAGTGCAATTGCCAATACTCGTTTAAGACAAGCAGGGTATATTTCATTTTCAGGATGATTGCAAATCGTTTAAAGTGTAAGTTAATAAACCGCCCAGTATGACTCGGTATAGGGTGGTATGAAAGGACAGATAGGGAATTAATCCCCATCCTCCTTCTCGATTATTACTTATATTTTACGAAGCTAGCAGAGATTTGTCTGTGTAATTGTGATGAGCCAGTTACATCAAAACTTCTATCTCTGTAAATTCCTCCAATGATAATACCATCAGCACCTTCATTTTTTGCTTTTTTAATAAGCCTTTCTTGGATTTTTTTCATTCTTCCTCCTTCTCCAATAGCTTGGCCGATGATTTCATAATTCTTTGAAATTTCGTTTTCGTCAAAATAAATATCTATTTGATCTGTTTTTTCATACGACTTACCTACGTAATCTACAGTCCTGCAGCTACTTAAGGCTAGAATAATGATTACACTTAGAATTACATTAGCATTTTTCATAATATTTAGATTAATTAGGTTAAATAATCAAGATTATACTATGAAGTCTATTTAATTGAGAAGGTATCCTAGTAGGATGTATTGTTTTATTTCTTTCTTAACATTTGACTTAAATTTGTCATGCTATATTGAGAGATTGCCTGAATTAATTTTTGAATCGATTTCGTTTCAAGTTTTTCTATCCGATTCAACATGTCGATATTAAGGTTTTTAATCTTTTCATTCAACTCTCTGATAGAAATTGTATTAACCGAAATAAAATATGTTGACATCAGAAAATGAAGATCATTATTTTATGGTAAGCCACTTCTGACGGCCTATTTTTGAATGGGTGATGACCCATTGCGGTGTTAGTCTTTATGTCAATTCAGTATTGAAAATTTAGTAAGATTTGAGAGCTAAGTATACCTTGTGAAAATGGAATTTCAACGTAATCTATCCATTGACTTCACCAATTTGTCATCTTTACTGATCCCTCTTAATGATAATGCAAGCATAAGTAGAGCTCCAATTGGTAAAAATGAACCGATAAAAATTGATGCAGCACTGAATAGATCTGGTGTATCCGACATACCTAATGCAATGGCAGCTCCGAAGAGCGCTACGCTCAAAACAAGACCCACGTACACTAGCTTTTGTTGAAGTGGTCTGTTGTTAAACAAAAAGATAGTCAGCAAGCAGAGAACGCCCCCAGCTATCGTAATGCTTAACAGCGCAGGATGATCTTGTATCGTGTAAACTGAATCTGTAAAAAAGCCAGTTTTAGTCGCACTCGACTTAAAAAAAGGAAAGATAAACTCTCCGAAGAAAAAAAGTGACGCCATTAAAAGAAAGAGTGATTGAATCCGCTGTATCATACTTTAATATTTAAGATGCAAGATTACAATTTTCCCATTACTTTTTCAATTAGCTCTAAAAACATATCTTACCACATTGAACAGTCACGCTTCATTTATGATTGATAAAGAAAGTCCAAGTTTTTGGGAAAAGCAGACGTTTTTTAGGGCCCAGCAAGTGATTATTGTTGGATCTGGTATTGTCGGCTTAACGGCCGCTTACTTCCTTAAACAAAAGGATAAATCATTGCGCATTACGATCATTGAAAGAGGTTCAATTCCAACAGGCGCATCTACTCGAAATGCTGGTTTCGCCTGTTTTGGTAGTATATCCGAACTGTTAAGCGACCAATCTCAACAATCAATTGACCAAGTGGAGAGTCTCATTCGGATGCGAGAGAGCGGTCTTCGTTTGTTGAGGCATATCGTACCAGATGAAGAGATGGAATATCATCATTCAGGAGGATTTGAGTATTTTCCACAGCACCAAGAAGAATTATACAAAAGCTGTGAATCACAAATTGATCACTTCAATTCAGTCGTGAAGGAGGCTACTGGCCTAGCGAATACTTTTGCAAAGGTGCCAGCATCTCGATTTGGCTTTCTTTCCCATTTGCCTCTTATTTATAATCAACACGAAGGACAATTGCATCCGGCAAAGATGATTATTTATCTTAAAAATCACCTCACAAGTCAAGGAGTGAGCTTTTTGAATGGAGCACGAGTAAAAGATATCATAGAATCAGGAAATGAAGTTAAAGTCCAATGTCATGATAATTTAGAATTAGTAAGTGAGCAGCTTATATTAGCAACGAATGCTTTTTCTTCAAAGATTATAGATGTAAAAGATGTAAAGGCTGTCCGTAACCAAGTCTTTTTGACAAATGAAATAAATGGACTTCAGGCAATCGGATGTTTTCATTGTGAAGAAGGATATGTCTATTTTAGAAATGTAGGTAAAAGAATTTTAATCGGTGGAGCAAGGCAACATTTTGATACTGAAGAAACTGAAAATTTTGGTCAAACACAGGAAGTCAAAGATTACTTACTCAATTTCATAAAAACGGAGATTGGTCTTCCTAATGAGTTAAGATTCGAACATGAATGGAGCGGAATCCTTGCAGTAGGAGAATCTAAAAAACCAATCATCCAAAGAATTTCGCCTAGACAAACCATCGGAGTTCGAATGGGAGGTATGGGGATTGCCATTGGGAGTAAAGTAGGAAAGAAGCTTGCCGATTTGACTTTTTCTTAACAACAGCAAACAAAAAAAAAGCGTTTTCTTATACCATGGCATTATTTGATAGTACATTATCAACCACATTTTTTTCTTTAATCGTCAATAGATCATTGTCTTTCGATATTCATGAAGTGTAAAGCTGTTTTCCTCTTCTTTTTTTGTTTGACTAGCTTACAGAACATGTATAGTCAGCAAGACACTTTAGTCGCAAGTGAGCCATCATTTATTACTCATCAAGAGAAAAGATGGGTAAGAAGTTCATCAGATAGTACGGTTACTGATTCATTATTCACTGAAGTTATCTTCGTCCAAGACAGTGTAATCATGTATTGCGATTCAGCAATTATTGTCAATGATATTGATATCACAGCTTGGGGGAATGTTGCGATTGTCCAGAATGATACGATTGAGATTTTTAGTGATACATTGAAGTATAATGCTGAAACTAAAAAGTCTATTTTAATTGGAAATGTATTATTGAGTAATCAATCTGAATCTTTATATACTGATCTTTTGTTATATGACCTGAATACTAAAGTCGCCAATTACAATACAAGAGCAACAATGACACAAAACGATGTGACCTTACAAAGTGAAATTGGAGAGTATGATGTCGGACGGCAAAAAGCTTATTTTAGTAAAGGTGTAGAAGTCGTGGATTCATCATTTACACTATGGACCGACACACTGAATTATAATTTAAAAACAGAAAGAGCTCGATTTTTTGGTCCAACAAGAATTGACCAGAATGAAGCTCAATTATACTGTGAAGGAGGTACCTATGATATTGCAGATAAAGCAGCAAGACTTGAAAAACACGCTCAATATAAAAGCGATTCGCTGATAGCATCTGCGGATGTTTTGTTTTATGATGGAAATACAAATGAAGTCGTACTCCAGGAAAATGCAAAATTTAAAAAGGGATCGAGTTATGGAGAATCAATTCAGATCGTGTATAACGAAAAGACACAAATATCTGTATTGACGGGAGAGGCATATTTTGTTTCTGAAAATAAAAGGATTAGAGCAGATGTTATAGAGCATAATGGGGTGGATGACTCATTCTCCACTCGCGGTCGGATGAGTTTAGTTGAAGATAATCAGAAGCTAACTGCGAGACGGTTTTATTCTAAACCTGGTAGTGACGTCAAGATTGCTACTGGTGAAGTCTTATGGATTGATACAATACAAAATATCAGTTTGGAAGGTGATTCTTTGTTTATCAAAGAATCCGATAATTCTGTTGATGCGATTGGCGAATCTCAGCGGCCTTTACTTCATAAAGTCAATGGTCAAGATACTATTTGGTTGTCAGCAATGCTTATTTCTGCATTCGATGTGGAAGACAGCCTTGGGACTAAAAGCGTGTTTGAAGCGATGGATGATGTGCGCGTACTGAGTGATGACTTTCAAGCAACTAGCCATTATCTAGAATATCAATCGAGAGACTCAACCTTGAGCTTAACAAATACACCAATTTTATGGGTCGATTCTACTCAGTTTTTAGCTGATACCATTATTGTAGACATGGTAAATAATGAACCATCTGTATTACATCTTATTGGTAATGGTCTCATCATCAGTGAGTCTTATCCTACAGTATTTGATCAAATTAAGGGTCGTGAAGTCACTGCATGGTTAACTGAGGGTGATCTAGATTCTATGTTAGTCGAGGGTAATGCAGAGTCTATTTACTTTATGAAAGATGATGACGATTTATTTATAGGAGCTGATAAAACGGAATGCAGTTCTATTAAATTTTTTTTTTCGGAAGGTGAATTGAAAAAAATTCAGTCAGTTATTAAACCAACTTCCACATTTCTTCCGATGCAAGGTATAAATTTGCAAGAATTAGTATTATCTGGATTTGGGTGGTATATTGAAAAACGACCACTCGTCTTAAATGATTTAAAAGTTGAAATACAATAAATTTATTCTAAGTCTTTTCTTCTCTCTATTGAGTATTCTTGTGTGTGCGAGCACGCCGACAAAAGTATTGATGGAACAAGCTCAGCTATTGACTAAGCAAGAGAAGTATAGTGACGCTGCTGAGTTATACCAACAAATTCTAGATTCTGGAGAATTTAGTGAATCTCTTTATTATAATCTAGGGACAGCTTATGTTCACGAGTCTAAAGTCCCTCAGGCGATTCTTTATTTACGTAAATCTTTAAAGCTCCAGCCAGGAGATGTTGACACGCATCAGAATCTGAAGATTGCTCGGAATATGGTCCAAACAGAAATTATTCCAATTCCTGAATTTTTTCTGACTCGATATTGGAAAACATTTTCGAAGCTGTTTTCCTCGACGGTATGGGGGATTATTGGTTTACTTTGTCTAATCATATTGGGCATTGGCTTTTATTCTTGGCTGATGGGAAACGAAATAGGCAAACGTAAAAAAGCATTCTATACTGGATTAATGGCTTTACTCCTCTTCTTAATATCCATTGGGGCCGGTTGGACAAAGCTTTTGGACGAAAATAGTCAGACTCAAGCAGTCTTGATGGAACCGACGTCTTTACTGCTGGGTGCAGACGAACGTAGTGAAGAAATTCTGAATCTGAGCCCAGGAGTTGAATTAGAAATACTTGACGAGATTGGAGACTTTTATAAGGTGAAACTATTTGATCAAGAGCTAGGCTGGATCAATAAAGAAGTGCTTGCCTTGATTTAAAATATGCACGCCAAGATAAATTGTGACCTAGTATCAACTGAATCTGATTCAAAGTGATCATGTACACAGCTTACGTTACAACACTAAGTCAAGCTTAGCATCTATCTTTTAAGTATTAAATCTTGTTGAGAATTGAAGGCTACTCTTCTTCTTGGCTTGCTTGAGCCGGAGGAGGAGTTGCAGCAGAAGCAGCAGCTGGTTTTGCCTTTGGAGCTTTCGCTACAGTTTCTTGAACTGCATCTGGAACAATGTTCACGAAAGTTCTATTCAATCTTTTCTTTTTAAATAAGACTGTACCATCAACGAGTGCATGTAGAGTATGATCTTTGCCCATATTGACATTTTCACCTGGGTGAAATTTAGTACCTCTTTGTTTGACGATGATATTTCCTGCTCTTGCGAACTGGCCACCGAATAATTTGACGCCTAATCTTTTACAATTACTATCACGTCCGTTGTCAGTACTACCTACACCTTTCTTATGAGCCATGTTTCCTAGATTTAGAGAACTCTATAAAGAGTCAATTTTTATTTTTGTAAAACACTGTCTGTGTCCATTTCTTTTTTGGTATCCTTTTCTTCTCTTTTTCTTAAAAACAAATACTTTATCCCCTTTTTGATGGCCTAAAATAGTTGCATTTATAGAAGCACCTGATACTGTCGGTGTGCCCACAGTAGTACCCGAATCACCTGATACTAACAGTACATCACTAAAGGATACTGAATCTCCTTCGTTTCCTTCTAGTTGATGAACAAAAATTTCATCTCCTTGAGAAACCTTGAACTGCTGACCTGCTATTGTTACGACTGCGAACATGTTTTTTCTATTTACTTTTTGCAAATGGAGTGCAAAGATATAACTATATCTCAATAATGGAAAGAGTTCCTACACATTAAATCGCATAAACTAGCTGAGAAAATGATAAAATGTACAATAATGATGGCTCTCTCTTGAAATTATGGAGATTCTTTGAAGAAATCGCGCAGTTTAAATCTCTTTTTTAATTTTGTTCCATTACGCTCAATGACCATTCTTATCGTTTTTCCATCTTTTTTCTGCATCAATTTTGAGATTTTCGATAGTGTCCATGATCTATCTTTCCAGATTCCTATTCTTTTTATGACATCTCCAGACCGAATATCTGCTTCAAAAGCTGGTGTATTTTCAAAAACTTCTTTGACAAAGAATTGTCTGAGATTTGGTCCAAATGCAAATACGATCAAACCACTTTTATCATATTCGAAGTCATCATTGTACTTTTTCTCAGCTTTCATGTATATTTTTTCCCTGAGGTAGTCGATATAGATTGAAAATCTGCTGAGCAATTCGTTGCCAATGATCCCATTTCTAGTGAGAGTGATATTTTCCTTTCGGATAAATCCTATGTCTTGAAAAAGTGTTAGGATTTGCCTGAATTGAAATTTTCCGAATTTAAGCTCATTTATTTTGCCAACATAGCCCATCAAATTGCCGCTGAGTCCTTGCCCTATTGTCCCTTTGATGACAAATTCAGGAATCACAATAGAGCTGTCAGTATTGGCGTGTAATAAGAACGGAATCGCTGCTCCAGTATCAATGAGTAACTTAGTGTTCAATGTGTCATTGTTACTCATGATAGATTGAGTAACAAAGTATGGTTTATTACTTTTTACTGTAATATCAAAGACTGTATAACCTCTCTTTGGCGGAATGAATTTCTCCGGATGAAAAAATCTTATTTTTTCTTTTCCATAATCGAAATGAACGACAAGACCTCTAAAAAAACTGCCTCCAATAATGCCATCAATATCAAAACCTAGGCTCTCTTGAAATAATTGAAGAGACTCTTCTAACACCAAAACATCCCTTTTAACTGGAATTTGATCTTCCAATCTCATAGAGATATCTCTTGCAATCAAAGCATACTGACTTGTAGACATATCAGATCCACGTATTTCTATTCTTTTGGAATATTCTACACCAAGTAGGTCAGCATATGCCTTATGAAATAAAATACTATGCTCAGCACCAGTATCAAAGATGAATTTTAACGGAAGTGTATTATTGAAATGTACTTTGACAATAATAAATCCATTCTCTAATTTAAATGGAAGTTCTGCAACCTGTTTACCGTATAATATATCTAATCCTAAGCGTTGGCCAGAACTAATCAGTGCAATACTTAGTAAAAGTACCGTTAGTAAAATTTTTTTCAAATTTGAAGCAAGCATAATACAATATAACAACGTTTGCCAGCATAAGTTTGTGTTATATCAAATGACTATCACAAATTGAAGTTGGCTTTATGTTGATTCCTTATTTGGAAATCTAATTTTGAAAGTACTTCCTAATTCCGATGAGGAATCTAAATTAATATCACCCTTGTGTTTGTGCATAATTCGCTTACTTATAGATAAACCGAGTCCTGTACCTTCATAATCACTCTTTGAATGATATCTATTAAACGGCACAAAGAGTTTTTCTGAATAGTCTTCTGAAATGCCAATTCCATTATCTGCAATGAATATATTGTGATTATTTTGTTTTTGTTCTGACCAAATGCGAATTCTTGGTGTGTGATTCTCTGATCCATTGGGTTGATACTTTAATCCGTTCGAAATCACATTGTGAAAGACAGTTTTCAACAATGTTTTATCTCCATTTATGGAAGGTAAAGGCCTAATTTCAAATGTAGATTTTTCATGTTCATCGGTAATAGTAAATAGGTCAGTAACCTTTTTGATGAACTGATTCAAGTCTATTAGTTCAGGATTTATGCCGTCAATTTCTAGTCTAGAATAAGTAAGTAAATCATCGATCAACTCAGACATTCCGGATGCAGATTTAGTAATATAATTTAAATATGTTTCAATAGATTCGCTTAGCTTGCCATGCTTAGCTTTTTGCTGCATAAGGGAAGCAAAAGAATGGATTGTTCGTAAAGGAGATTTTAAATCATGGCTCATAATATTTGAGAACATCATGAGATCTTTATTCTTAGCTTTAATTTTAAATGAATACTCTTCTTCTCTCTTAATTTTTTGCTGTAGTTCTTCATTTAATCTTTCCTGAGTCTTTTGCTTTTGTTTTTCTACTTTATAAGTTAAAAAACCTATCAATGACACTAATACTAGGCCAAGTAGAAGAGACCAAATTTTAATACTAAATAACTTTTCTTCATTTTCAAGGTCAGTTAACTTCTGTTTTTGGACGAGTATTCTCTGCTTCTCCTTGAAAGCTCTAAGTTCATCTTGAATCTTAAACAAGTTTACATTATTCGGCGAACGACTATCAAAAATATTATAATCTATTACTTGTCCTTTCCTACTAAATTGTAAAGCAGATTGATGCTGACCAATTGTTTCATAAGCCTTCGATAGTTTTTCATGGACGAGAACAGAAAAATCTAAGTGGCTATTATTCTGAAGCGCATATTCTATTGCGGCTTCATAAGATTTAATTGCTTTACGATTTTGGCCTAAGCAAAGCTTTGCATCTCCTTCTGCTGTTTTAGCCATGACGTAAAAGTGTTTCAATATTTCATTGTCTATATTCAACAGCCCATTCAATATTTCAATCGCTTCCAGACACTTGTTTTCATGAATCAATAATTTAGTTTTTACCATTGCTATAGAACTATTCATCGGTATTGAAAGTGAATATTGATGAACTTGATTGCAACTGTCTAAATATATTTCTACTTGTTCGTAATTTTCAATTTGGTCATAAAATTCCGCTTTAGCATAATATGGCATTATCAAAGATGAGGCTTCTAATTCTCCCGATTTAATTCGTTTTTCAATAATGACTTGCGCTTTATTTATATACTCTAGCGTTTGATCTTTCCTATCCAAATATCCGAAAAGTCTTCCTAATTGGATATAGGCACTAATTCGTTGATCATCTAGTTTTGCTTCTTCAGCAAGCAAGATGATCTGCCATAATTTTTGATATGCAGTATGGTATCTACCTAAATTACTATTGATTTTTTTGTCTTCAGTTAATATAGAAATGGATCTTATAGTGTCATTTTTTGATAAAGAAATCTCCAAAGCTTGATCCAGAATGTATAGACTAGTATCAGGATTTGCAGGACGAAATAAATCTGCTTTTTTCAGTAAACTATCTAC
>Ga0209828_1000967_pt1 | contig 27118 bp, 27 predicted proteins | sample MaitaG_FD_187429 | JGI IMG/M metagenome (GOLD analysis project Ga0209828, IMG submission 187429) | Marine algal microbial communities from Maine, USA - Maine_Asex2 metaG (SPAdes) (version 2) | ecosystem: Host-associated > Algae > Red algae > Unclassified | place: Maine, USA | collected 2015-01-05
TTTCGTCATCTCCGGCTTGAATTTTCGTCATCTCCGGCTTGAATTTTCGTCATCTCCGGCTTGATCGGAGATCTTTAGAGGAACCGAACTGTCTTCTTTCCTGGCCTGTGTTCGCAAATTCACTAATCTATTGATTTCCGGTTGATTTTTCGAATATTAGACTAAACAAGGAATACTTTCCCTAACGAATAGCCAGATTTAAGTATCCAGAGCTAGCTTATGATATTGGGTTTGGTCTTTCTGAATATTAAAGTCCTAAAAAATCTTCAATTTGCTGCATCCAAATCAGTGTTTGCTCCGTAAACCATATGAACAACAAGTTTCGGCGAAATTTTGGCGGGACCAAAACAATTGGAGAAAAATGAAAACAAAAATACTAGTAATGTTTGCACTGCTGCTAGGAGTCTTAGCACCAACCGCAGCCTCAGCTGCCGAGAATGATGCACGAGTTCATTTGATTCACGGCATCCCAGCCACAGATGTAGACGTCGAAATTGCAGGTGACATTGCGATCGATGGCTTCGAATTCGGCGACACCTTTGATCTAAGCGGTTTTGCAGGACAAACGCTCGCAGACTTAAAAGTTAAGCTTGCAGGAACAGATACAGTGGCAATTGATGCTGGAGACACAGCAGTACCTGCAACTGGCAACTACACAATTATTGCTCATCTAGATGAAGACGGAAATCCAGCGTTAGCAGTATTTGAAAATGATGTTTCAAAGCTAACTGCTGGCGAAGGACGCATTGTTGTGAGACATGCTGCGGCTGCACCAACTGTTGATGTCCTAGTTGGTGGCGATCCAACCTTCACGGGGCTAGTAAACGGCGGAGAAGCTGCAGCGGACTTAGCTGCTGGAACGCTTAGTGTAAGCGTAGTTCCAGCTGGAACAACGACCCCAGTTGTAATTGGGCCTGCAGACTTCGACGTGACCGAAGGTGAATCACTAATTGTTTATGCAGTTGGCTCTTTGAGTGCTGACTCGTTGACTGTGTTGACTGAAGAGTTAACAGAAATTCACGGTAGCCCAAACGTAGTGAACACTGGTGACACGCCAGTTGATGACAATTCTGCAATCTTCCTGACATTTGGAGTAATTGTCGTAGCTGGAGCTTTGTTTAGATCTGGCAAACTATTCATGACTCAGGCAGGTTAAAGAGTGCAGTTAAGAGTCGTCGCGAGTATTTTATTGGCAGCCGTATTAGCTGCCTGTAGCAGTGAAGACACTGCAGTCCGGAACGAACTTTTGGAGATCCAAGATACCAATGCGTCGGCTCTTAACGCTGTACCTGGCAGTCCGCAAAACCTGATTCCTCAATTGGAGTCGGCACTACAACCGGACGAAAAAATAGCAAACGCTGTTCCGACTAGACTTAAAATCGACAACTTGGGCGTAATTAGTGCTCCAATAAAACCAGTCGGAGTAGAAACTAATGGGGATTATGAAGTACCAGGAGCAACAACGGTTGGCTGGTACAAATTTGGTGCAGGCCCCGGAGGTGCAGGCTCTACTGTGCTTGCTGCACACATTGCCTATCAAGGTCAAGACGGCGTGTTTCGGAATCTTAGTAAGATAGACATTGGTTCTATTGTTGACGTAACAGTAGAAGACGGAAGCGTAATTAGCTACGAAATCACAGAGACAAACCAGTACGACAAACAGGAGCTTCCGTTCGACGAAATCTTTGAACGTAGTGGGGATCAACAACTTGTACTAATTACATGTGGGGGAGATTTCAACGCATCGGTCTCAAGTTATGAAGATAACTTTGTAGCATACGGTAAACCAATATGAGGCTTCAGTGTGTTGGCGCTGACTCAAGTCTATCGATAACAATTTCTAAATCTTATCTACAAGACATGCTGGGAGAAGCATTGAACCAATATCAACGATTTGCTGAAGGTGACGAAGCGGCATTGAAAGACCTCTACCAAGAGTTTGGTTCACTAATATATGGACTTAGTAAGCAACTGGTTGGCAGCGATGCAGAAGATCTAACCCAAAACGTATTCATTTCGGCCTGGCGCTCACGGGCTAGCTTCGATGAAGGCCGTGGCACTATGAAAGCTTGGCTTTGTAGCATCTGCAGAAATAGGGCAATAGATATATTACGCAAACGTCAAAAAGATGTAGCTTTAATGCAACGATCTAAAGATCAACTCGCAACCCAGGTAATTGATGTAGATTCGCCAGTTGATTCACTGGTGGTACACGAAGCTCTGGCAGATTTACCTGTGCAAAGAAAACAAGTCCTCGAAATGTGCTACATACAAGGCATGACACACCAACAAATTTCTGACAAATCAGGGTTCCCGTTAGGAACTGTGAAGAGTCACATAAATCGTGGCCTTCGCCAACTAGCATCTGAGTTAGGAGCTAGCCGTGAATGACGACAACCTACAACATGAAGTTGAACAGATTCTTGGTGGACCAAGCACCCCAAACGTTTCTGAAACTCCACCAGCTGAGATCTGGGACAACATTTCCAAAGCGGTTCGCAGCGATGAAGACAATGTTACAGCTATCACTGGGGCGCAAAGCAAGCCGTTAGGAAAGTGGTTGTTTGCAACTGCGGCCGCCTTTGTAATATTGGCCCTTGCCGGTTTGGCATTAAGCCGCAGTAACGGTTCAACAAAACTACTGGCTATTGGCGACATTGCAGCATCGGGCACGGCACAACTTGATGGGGATCAACTTAAGGTAGACGTAGATCTAGATGATGCGTCAGAAGAAGAATACTTTGAAGTCTGGCTAATTCAGCTAGATAACAACAGTGAAGTTGCCGACCTTGTCTCGTTGGGCAGGCAAACTGAACTTGGATTATATAACGTTCCCGACAACGTTGATACGAGCCAGTTTTCGGTAGTAGATGTATCGTTAGAGGCAGATGATGGCAACCCAGGACACAGTGGAAATAGCGTCTTGCGTGGCGACCTAACTGAACTTTAAGCAGGTTTTGTTGAGCTCTGCAATAATCCAAGTAGAGGAGATTTGATTTGATCGGTTCACTATTTGAACGATCAAAGTGAAGAAAAAGTCGAAGTGCTACCAAACGACAACCCGCTAGTAACAACAGTGACTAGCTTAGTGGCCACCTTGCTCTCTCTTTATTAAAGAGCGAAAGCTACTAAGGGTTCGGGCTCGTTATACAGTTACTATATTGCAGCTTGCCCGGATAGCTCAGTTGGTAGAGCAACTCATTCGTAATGAGTAGGTCCCGAGTTCAACTCTCGGTTCGGGCTCTAGTTAATACTTCTGCTTCGGCGTGTTTTGGCTGTTTCTATCCTTGAAGCAAATTCTCCAAGGCCGGCATTTCTCTCACGAAAATCTTGGACTATTTCTTGGATTGGGTTTTTCTGGAGCATAAATATTTTGGAGTTCCTCTCTCCAACTAACTAATCTATCGACGTCTTTCTTGCATCCAAGGCCTTCGTTAAACCACCCAACATATTCAGCCAAGTTTGAACTGAGTTCAAGAAAAACACCTTTCAGTGTTTTAAGAGGGACACGGTCATTATGCGGATCGAAACCGTTTGCAAAATTTATCCATTCTTTTTCATAGTCAAAAACTGTATTCCGCTCTTCAAACAATGCCAGAGTTGGCAGGTATGAAAGCGTATGACTTCCATGCTCCCTTCGAACGATATTAATAACCTGCCGACGAGATCGCACAAGGATGCTTTCGGCAGTATCATCAGTACGATTGGTCGGAGTAAAATTTTTTCCTTTGGATCCAAATAAGAGTTGGTATGTTAATTCAACTGGCGTTACCTTACCCTCACTGATACGTGCGGATCTTTGTTGGAGATCACCGCTGCCTATACCTAAGCCCGTACCCAGAGTCTTCCAAGGTTCAGTTCTTTAATAGTAAATTGTTCTGGGTTCTCGACATCATCAAGAGGATCCACTAAAACATTCGCCACTAGACCAGTTTACCTGGAAACTATTTCTACCGGACTCTTCATAGTTCTGCTAGTTTGAATAGTTGTTAAGGTTTCGCACCCCAAAGGTTTAGGATCCATATTTACAATATATAAACCATATTTATAATTTGTCAGGAACTTGGTTTTGATATATTGATCTAAACAGGGTTTTGTCTTTTGACCGGGAGCCTTTTATCGTTTGGATCTTCAGTGCTAATATTTTTTAGCTTCGAACTAAAATATAACTTCAGCTATGCATCAGTCCATAGGTCCGAAATTGGAAGGCTTATGATTCTGTCTCCAAGTATTTGACGTTGGTCTCCTGTATGAAGGACTATGCCGCCAACAAAGTTTTCACCTAGTGAATCGAGTTTGTCTCTGACTTTACTTATTGGATGAGCATCTTTTGTAGTTGCAAGTGTTTTTGATTTAATTTCAATGGCAATTACTTTGCCGTCTGCAGATTCTAGAATCGCATCAATCTCTAAACCTTTGCTGTCACGGTAGTGGTAAATTTTTATCTTTTCAGGATGCCAGCTGAGCTGTTTTGCTAGCTCGTTAATTACAAAAGTTTCGATCAACATTCCAATGGATTGATCGTTGTAGTGTTTTAAGGCTTCCATGCCTTTGCCGAGTAGGGCAGCAGCTAAACCGGTATCAACGGCATATAGTTTTGGCCGTTTGACAACTTTTGCCGTGATGTTTCTACTCCAAGCAGGGATTTTATGAATCAAGAATGCTGCTTCAATCCATGGTGTATATGATTCGAGTGTCTTACGGTCGATTGCAAGCCTTGAAGCATGGTTTGAAATTACAAATTCTGACCCAGTTGTTGTAATAAGTAACCTTGTAAGCTTCTGCAGTGCATCAAATTTTCGCAAATCAGATGCTTCTAAAATCTCTCTTCGCAACACGGTCTCTAGATAGGCTTCGAACCATCTTGGCCTTATATGGTTTGGGAGTCTGAGAGCCTCAGGGTAGCCTCCTTCAACTAATCTTTGTATGTATTTTTCTCTTTCCCAAGAGTCTTTTCGTATTTGGATTAAAGATTCCCATTCGTTGAAAGCTTTTTGTATAAAATTACCGTTTTGGTTATCTATTTCGCCTTGAGAAAATGGCCACAGATTTATTATGTCGATTCGTCCCGATAAACTTTCCGAGATTCTAGGTGATGTTAAGAAGTTGCTAGACCCAGTTAACACATATTGTCCGGGGAGGTTTGAGCTGTCGAGTTCTTGTTTGATAGCCAAGATTAGCTGGTTTCCACCCCGCTGAACCTCATCGATTATTACTGGTTTACCGATTTGTAATAGAAATTGTCCAGGGTCTTGCTGGGCAAATGCTTGATCTTCTTTGTGATCGAGTGTAACTATTTTTGCGCCTATATTTTTTGCTAAAAGTTCGACGAGAGTTGATTTTCCTGTTTGGCGGGCACCTTGTATGACAGCTCCACGAAAAAACTTGATTGATTCAGTTAGTAGCGTGGTGATTCGTCTTTCGGTATGTAAATTCATAAGCATCCCTATTTGTGTAAATAATTATATCCTAATCCTTAAAAAATACTAGTAGTAAAGGTAAAAAAGTTCTAATAATTTTAGCTTTTTTAGCTATGTTTCTAAAATATCATGATATTTTGTATATCTATGGTATTTCTAATACCAAAAAAATCCTAGTCCTAATCCTAAAAAAATACTAAAAATAGTCAAGAGAATGGGCCCTAAGTTGGGCGTTCTCTAAAAACTCGCCTAATACAAAGTTAATTGAATAACAGTCTCATAACAAAGTTGAGGTATTGTATTGCTTGGTTGTTGACGTTTCAGCAAAGAAGGTTAGTTAGGAAGTAAATTGAAAATTCATCGATACAAGTTATCAATAGCATTATGCGGAGTAGCTTTGCTGGCCTCTGCTTGTACCTCGGATAGCTCTGAGGCTGCTGAAACATCTGATACAGAACCTAAAAACACCATCGAACTCGACGCTGAAAAGTCTGGAACCCTTCCAAACCTTTGAAACTGAACCTTGTAGATCCTGCAACTGCTGAACCCACATTTGTTATCAAGTTATTAATTTGTGAATACAAGTAACGGATAACTTCTTTTGTTTCATTGGAATTATGGCTATCTAACGCGATAATACTTTTTTCTAGGGATTTAGCGTAATCGGTATAACCTTTAGGGCGTATTAAGTGTTCTGCCTCTGTAAGTCTACTAGCTTGGAGGTGTGCTATTTTGGCAATATTACAGAACGCATTATGTGGACCTACAACATTAGGATTAGTTGAATGTTGAGGTGATCTAAATGGAGGTATTCCTAGAAATTTTCGCCCTATCATTTTGCCCGCCTTTGTTTTCCCAAATTCATTATAACTAAAATACGGGCATAAATTCCAAATTATCTTTGGTGTTACAACTTGATCCAATATTTTGTATATGCGGGTACTTCTCTAAATAAAGAGTAAAGGTCGCGTCTTTCAAAAAAAGATGGGTGGATTGTGCTTACTTGTTTTATACCTGCACGTTTATGAGCCAGTCTTGTTCTTGGGACATGATAAAATTGTGTTGCCACAATTGCTTTTTCCCAGCCTTTATCTTCCATAATTTTGGCTGAGTTTCTTGCTGTAGCTTTTGTATTTATTCCTTTAGAATCATAAATTATTCGAGTTTCTGGAATTCCTTTAGCAACTAAGTATTCACCCATTACTTCTGCTTCGTCAAAACCCGATTCACCAATACCGCCGCTAACAATAATGTACGGGGCTAAGTCTCTTTTATAAGCGCTGTAGGCTGCGTTTAACCTGGCTGCTAACCGATCAGAAGGGGTGCCATCATCCATTACTTGGTTGCCTAAAACAATTATCACGTCAGATTTCTTTGCTGAATCGGTAACTCCATCAACTATGATCACAAACATTGCAAGTAAATATATAAAAACACAGCCGGCCAAAAACCTAAACCAAGTTCTTCTTTTCTTTATAGTGCCCAATAGATTCAGAAAAGTATCCATATCGTATTCTAATCGAGGAATATAGTCATAAATTCCGGCATAACGTCTAACTTCAGTTCTTGGGGGAAATCAGTTGATGGCTTGGAGATGCATATTCTCTAAGCCAATTTAGTTATAGAAAGTTTTAATTAAACTTAAGTTCTTGGCAGCTCAGGCCCAAAACAAGTAATTTTAATTGGGTTAGGTTTTATTGACGGCGACTTAGAGCTTATTTGGCAAGCAAACGAGCCTGTCTAAAGAAGTATTATTTTGTTTTGTGAGAAACATAGCCTAGTTAATCTTTCGCTAATAGAACTATGGTTGTAACAGTGGGTGTAACAGAACTAGTTTTACAAACGATTAGGTCGTTAAAGTGCTGGTCTTGGTTAAAAGATTTTTTAGCTTTTGGTTATCTGGAAGCTAGGGCTTGTATTTTTGCTGGATCATTTTTTGGTTTACTTTTTGTTTCAACTCGTGTTGATGTGCCAGGTTTGCATAGGTACGACCTAATTCTAATTGGAGCATTGTTAATCCAATTTGTTTTAGTTAAGTCAAAAATAGAATCTTATGACGAACTAAAAATGATTTTTTTATTCCATCTAATTGGCTTAGCCCTAGAATTATATAAAACCCATCCTTCAGTTGGCTCTTGGTCTTATCCGGAAGAAGGCTTAACAAAAGTATATGGCGTGCCTCTTTACAGCGGGTTTATGTATTCAGCTGTCGGATCGTATATTTCACAAGCTTGGCGCTTACTTAACTTACAGTTAGTAAATTATCCGAATCGTCTAATTACAATATTGCTGAGCGGCTTAATTTATTTAAACTTTTTTACCAATCACTTCATGTACGATTTTCGTTGGTGGCTTTTGGTCGCTGTAGTAATCGTTTTTTATCGTAGTTGGATTTTATTTACACCATTAGAAAAGACTTACCGGATGCCGGCGTGGGTTTCGTTTGGTTTAATCTCATTCTTTGTTTGGATTGCAGAAAATATTTCGACACTTTTTGGCGCATGGCAATACCCAGATCAAGCATTGGGTTGGTCGGTAGTTAAATGGCACAAAATAGTTTCATGGTTCTTATTGGTGATCATATGCTTTGTCATAGTGGTTGATCTGAAGTACTTTAAAGCAAAAAGAAACCCAGAAGCAGAAAACGGCAGTTAACTAACAAATTTACCGACTACAATCTGAGTATGAATATTATTGCGTATGTTTGGCATTTCTGGCCAAGTCTTGGGTTAGCTGTTGCAAGCATCTTTCTTGTTCTTAGCCTAGTATTTGGCTACTTTTTTAAAGTGCATAGATTAAAATATCCAAGACGTAAAGATTAGGAATTAATGAGCTCTAAAGTTGACTGGGATTTTGCCCGAACTGTAGCATCCAAAATAGCCAAAAAAGTTGAGACACCGGATGCTTACATGGCGGACTCAATACACGAAGATTTAATACGCATGACAACACAAGCTGAAGAGCTTGTTGTAGCTGAAACGGGTCTAAGTCCAAAGAGTGAAGCCAAAGCTAAAGTTATCGATCGACTTGGTTGGGTAGACGCTAATATTGCAAGTTTTCAAAGACTGTTGAAGCCTTTGTTAGAAAATCTGGATGAAGATGTTGAGGACAAAATTGAAGTTGAGTTTTCTGAAACAGATTTAGGTAAAAAAATTGGTTCTCTAGCTGAAACAGCAGATCCAATAATTAAAGCTGTTAAAGATGTTGTGAAAGAGATTGGCCCAAAAACTGCTGGAGCAGAAGTTGGAGCCCTTTTAGGATTTATGTCTGGTCGGGTTCTTGGTCAGTACGATCTTTTAGTAGCTGAAGATGACAGCCCACAAGATCAAGACTGGGTTTACTACGTTGGACCTAATATATTGTCTATTGAACACAACTACGGGTTTCCTCCAGAGGAGTATCGCTTATGGATAGCTATCCACGAATGTACTCACAGAGCACAATTTATGGGTGTCCCATGGTTGCGACCGTATTTTTTATCGATGGTAGATGACTTGCTAAGTTCGGTAGACCCAGATCCAAAACAATTAGTTGAATCAGTTAAAAATGCTATTAATAATGATGATTCGAAAGAAGAAATTTCTGGCGGCTTAGCTATGAAACTAGCATCACCGGAACAACGCGTAATAATCAACAGAGTCAGTGGCTTGATGAGTTTATTAGAAGGTCACGGCGATATCGTAATGGACCGTGCTGGTAAAGATTTGATACCTAGTCAGCCACGCTTCGCTAGGGTTATGAGCGAACGCCGCAAAAATGCTTCAGGCATTGCAAAGTTTGTCCAAAAGATAACTGGTATGGAAGCTAAAATGGCTCAATACGAAGAGGGCGAAAAATTTATTAAAATGGTTGAAGACAGAGGCGGTAGGAAACTGTTCGACCAAGTCTGGACCAGCCCCGAAGCCCTTCCAACTCTGGAAGAAATTCGTGATCCACAAATTTGGATTGACCGAGTTGGCTAGGTGTAGGCCATGAGATTCTTTAATAAGACTCACAGGTCATCTTAAGTTTAAACTAATCTTATTCATGTTGGCTTTTCGAGGGAACAATGTCCGAGGTTTATAATACAAAATTAATTGCAGCTAATCGGTTTCCTTTTGATCCAGAAACAAAAAAAGTAAATTTAGGTGGTTTAGCAACTGCTCTAGGATCTGGCCAAAATATAACTTGGGTAGGAGCATCTGACAGCCCAGACGCTGCGCCAACAAAAGTGAACAGTATATATTGTGTACCAGCAATCATTGACCCAAAAATATATGTTGACCACTACGAAGGTGCCGCCAACGGATTTATATGGCCGGCATTTCATGGACAAACACCACCGGTGTTTACCGAAGTGTGGCGTAAAGCCTATCTGTTAGCAAATAAGAGTTTTGCTGATGCTATAAGTCATGAGCAATCCAATTTAGGATCTCAGACGAATCTGATTTGGATTCACGATTACCATCTATTTCTAACCCCTGGATATCTTAGAGACAAAGATGATAGTGCAAAGATTGGCTTCTTTCTTCATATCCCATGGCCACCTCTTTCCGAAATATTATCTGTAATCGAAACGGGTGTAGTTGACGCTAAATTTTGTTTAGAAATAGTCAAAGGCATTTTGGGAAGTGATTTAATTGGTTTTCACACAAATCAGTATTGTCAAAACTTTTTACAAACAATTGATTATTTAAAAATTGCTGAAGTTAATTCAGAAAAATCCTTTGTTAAATATCAAAACAGAACAATTCAGGTTTCAAATTTCCCGATAGGAATTGCACCCAAAAGATATTATGAAGCTGTCCAAGAACTAAATAAACATACATCGGTTCCTGAACTAAAACAAAAATTTGTTAACAAACAAGACAAGGTAGTATTCGTTGGTGTTGATCGTTTGGATTACACAAAAGGGATTGACCACAGACTTCTAGCTTTTCAGCAACTGCTCAGAAATGGTTATCTAGACCCTGCTCGAGTAGTTTTGATTCAGGTTGCTGCTGAAAATAGAGAAAATATTGATGCATATATAAAGCATAAAAAAACAGTTGAAGATCTTGTAAATGAGATCAGAGCAGAATTTGGGTTTGATGTCCTTCAATACATCACAGAACCAATTCCGTTAGAAGCAGATTTTTCACACTTGCAAGGAGTTGCTCGAACAATTGATCCACCGAATTGGCCCTATAGCGATATGTCCGTTGTTGAGTTGCTAAGTTTCGCTGATGTGTTAGTTGTCTCAGCTGTCAGAGATGGTATGAACCTGGTCTGTAAAGAGTTTGTAGCCGTTCAATGGTACGGACGGGAACTCAAATTTAAAGAGACTGTTGGCTCACTGATCTTATCTGATGGTGCTGGGGCAGTTGAGGAGCTAGGTAAATTTTGTCATACTCACAAAGCAACTGATATAGATGACTTAGCATCAAAAATGCTTTTAGCTTACAGAGAATCCGGTCGAGGCTCTGATCTCAAACGTTTAGAGCAGATGGACAATATGGCTCAAAACGTATTAGAAAACAACACAGTTAAAATTTGGCGGGATAATTTTTGGTCGGTATTGAGTCAGTGTTAAAAATGTTTGTTATTTTACATAACGAATTTTTGTGCTCGGACTGTTTTCAAGAACTTTTTTAATATCAATTACATCGGTGATATCGATAGGTGAATCCAATACAACCTGCTTTAGTAATTTGTGTCTGAATTTATAGCCACCAGATATTTTAAACATCAGTTTTTGGTCAGTAATCCAATCGAAAAACATTTTATTGTTTGCAGGCATAATTTGTAATTTTTTTAGTCTTCTTCGACTCAGCATTTGCATCAGAACGTACCCGCCGCCGTTAACGATAGAAAAAATTATTCCCAGTGTAATGCCGGTAGCTATTCCAATAGTGAGAAACCTGAGTAGAGAGAAATTTGAATTTTGATTAAAGACGTTGGTTAGTAAAAAGTTTGTAGATGCCTCGAAACATCCTGCTAAACAGAACCCAATCACTAACCAAAATATTGCTTTAAAAATAGAATTATGTTTAGAGATTTTATAGTCAAAGTCGGGGTCGAAAATATTTTTCGGCGTTGTGATTTGAAAAATGAGATTCCATAACCAAAATATTAGTGTTAACCCTAGCGTCAGAGCATATTTCGTTGATGACTGCATATCGAATAATAGAGAAAAAATGAAACTAATCCCGGTTGCTATTGCGGCACTTATAACTAGTTTCTTTAAAAAATCATTTAGAGAAATATTAAATAATATTGGTTTGGCTGGAGTGGCCCAATTAGTGTGGCGTGATAAAAGTAATGAAGTCATGAGTGGTGCCCATACGCCCATAGCTGAACCAATGATCAAGGCATTCCTTAGGTTATCAGAAAAGAAAAGGTAAATTCCCGAAGTTGTTAAACCTGAAATAAATAAGACAAACGAGAGGGTACGTTTAATTTTTTTCATAACTGGTTTGTGGATTCTATTTGCAGCCAGATCCTTATATCTAAAAATATCTAGATCGCTGTGGTCGAGTAATTCAACCATGTGTGATAACCACTTTTGCGAATATTCTGGAGTGTCTTTTCTTTTGATGAGAGTGTCGACTTTTGATCTGCAAATATATTGTTCAATGGCGCTTGAACTTTGAAGAGATAAAATAATTTTTGGGTTAGAGTCGATTTCACTCGCTAAGGACAATATCAATGGGGTGCTAAAGGCCTCGACTAGTTGTCCGCCATCTTTTGATTTAATCTTTCTAATCACACTTTCCCAGCGGGCATCTTTTTCGATTAGAGAGTTTAGTTGCTCAACTATCTGATCAGTTTTTACAGCAACAAGTTTAAATGGTTCCAACCTTTTTAAAAGTGGAGATTTATTATTAAACAGTTTGTCATATTCTGTTTCTTCACAAGTAACTATGCAACGGATTGATGTAGTTTCTGTATTCCTGAGGTATCTGTTTATAGATATTAAACATTCATCTTTTTCGTTTCTATCAACTTCATCTAATCCATCGAGAATTAATAAAAACTTACCAGTGTCTACCCAATCAGGGATTTTAGATATTATTTGGAAACCTTGTGGAGCTGATTCGAACTGTTGATTGATTTCAAAAATGATCCAATCCTCTAAGGTGCGAAATTGTGCTGAAGACCAGGTTTGTAGATTTAAAATTAAAGGATAAGGCTCGTCAAAGTTGGCATGATATTCCTTTGCTAACATCTCAGCATATTTGTAAACAAGAGTAGTTTTTCCACTGCCACTTTTGCCTAATAACATGAGACGGTATCCGGAATTTTTAAATGCATCAGAAAGCGTTATTTCTTTTTTATCGTTGACTGTTTCTTCAGATAATTTTCCCGAATTATTAACTAATGTTTGTTCAAAATGGATATTGAATGAATCAAATTGATTTAGTCCAATCAGAACTTCTTGTCTTTCTGAATCTATTTTATTTATAACATAGGTTGGAATATCAGGATTATTTGGATGACTTTTCTTCGTAATAGATGATGCGACAAAAATAGTAAATGAACAGGCTACGAATATAAATATTGCTTGGTTGTCAGTTATCCTATTTATTGTGTAGGCAGCATATATAGCTATAGATAGGCAGAATAGAATAATTAGTTTCGGTAATTTTGATGCGTTAAGTTTCTTCATCAGATATATATTCTGGTTCGTTTATTATCCGCCGGCAAATTATACGTAGTTATAAGTATAATTGATTTACTTTTTTTTGTGCATTGTGAAATCTGGATATGGGCTATTTCTAAGGCTTTAATGTTAAGAATAGTAGAATATTTATGTGGCTAAGCTTAATAGTGAGTTAATTCAAGCGAATATATCAGCGGATTTAGCGACTTTATTAAATCGTTGCAACTTCCCCAAGAATGTGAATCATGTTGTTTGTGGGGTGTCCGGTGGTGCTGATTCGCTTGCTTTAATGATTTTAGCTTTAGCATCTGGTCTAAATGTTGAGGCTGTGCATGTTGATCATGGTCTTCGAGTTGGTTCTCAAAACGAAGCTTTATTAGTGAAAAAATATGCGGACAGGTTTGGAGCAACGTTCCGATCTTCTCAAGTTATTATCCCAGATGATTCAGATTTAGAACAACAGGCAAGGATTGCTCGGAAAAATATTTTGGGTCCTGATGCTTTAACTGGCCACACTCTAGATGACCAAGCTGAAACTTTGTTAATTAATTTAATTCGTGGTGCTGGTCCTAGCGGATTGGCGGCGATGAAACCTGACTGGCGTAAACCAATATTGGGTTTGTCTCGCCAGGAGACCCATAAGATTTGTTCTGATTTAAATCTTGAACCATTTGTTGATCCGTCAAATTCTAATGATCGGTTTGTTAGGAATCGAATTCGTTCAGAGTTGCTACCTTTGTTAAACGATATCTCTAATCGTGATGTAGTTCCGCTTTTAGTTAGAACTGCTGAGAGTAATCGAGAACTTGTCGAATATATTTCAGGAGTTGCTAGCGAAATAGATCCAACAGATTGTGAATCGCTTAGAAAAATTCCTACGGTAGTTGCTGCACATTCTTTACGAGAATGGTTACGGGACGATCTAGGCCATCCGCCAAGTTCAGCAGAAATTGATCGCGTTTTAGAAGTTGTAAATAATAATGTTTTGGCTTGTGAAATCAGCGGTAAACGCAGAGTTGCCAGAACCCATAATATTTTGAGGGTTGAACATGATTCGGAGTAAGTCTTTAATCATGGGAATATTAAATGTAACTCCGGATTCGTTCAGCGACGGGGGCGATTATTCTGATCAGAGCTTGGCTATACAACGTGGTATCGAAATGTTCGAACTCGGGGTTGATATTGTAGATATAGGTGGTGAATCAACTAGGCCTGGTTCTGAAAGCATAGATATCGATACAGAGATACAGCGAGTGTTGCCTGTTATCGAAGGTATATCTCAATATGGGCGAGTTTCTATTGACACTCAGAAGCCAGAAGTTGCGGTACAAGCGGTGAGATCTGGTGCAAGTATTATTAACGATGTCAGTGCGTCTTTAGCCCATGTCGCAGCAGCTGAAGGCGCAGGTTGGATCGCAATGCACAGACAAGGAATTTCAAAAAATATGCAAGATTCACCAGAATATCTTGATGTTGTCTCTGAAGTTAAAAAGTTTTTAGTAGACAAAGCCAGAGAAGCGATTAATCTAGGAGTAGAAGAAGTTTGGATAGACCCAGGTTTTGGGTTCGGAAAAACTTTGGAACACAATTTAGCACTTTTAGCTAACATATCTGAATTTGTTGCAACAGGTTACAACGTTGCTATTGGAATTTCTAGAAAGTCGATGCTCGGTCAGTTGACCGCCTATTCAGACGGCTCTGAAACAGTCGCCCCTGAGTATGATCGCCTAGAAGGTTCTTTAATATCTTCAAGTTATGCGATGTTAAATGGTGTTAGTTTGGTTAGAGTGCACGATGTAGAACACACACTTCAGGCACGGTCGGTCATTAATGGGAGTATATAAATGCCAAAAGGAAAATGGGCTCGAGGGATAAAACCTCGTCATTTACAATGGTTTATTCGAGACAAAGTGGCTATTTGCGAGCGTCCGGGGGGATACGGAACAGACCATCGCAAAGTACGCCGCCAAGAAGAAGTAATTTGGATTCGTGAAAGTGATTTTTCATATTTAATATCTTTAATTCCTTCTGATCATAATTTGCAAACATACGATGATTGTGGAATGCCTTGGAAACATTGGCCTTTCCCACCTTCTGTTGAGTTAGATGTTTCTTTGCCTATGCTCTATCCAGAGATGCAGAAACTTCTTGATGATGGTAAAAAGTTATTAATGCACTTGGAAGAGGTAAGCGATAGGTTTGCTGGTTTCTTAGGCGGCTATCTTCGTTGGAGCGGAATGGTTCCAGTAACTTTTGAAGCTATTACAGTTACAGAAAGAATTCTAGGACGCCAAATGGGTCCTGAAGGTCGAAATATTGTGATGGTAGCTGGTCGACTAGCTGAAGAAGAAACAATAGACCTAACAGATCATGCTGAAGCTCTGATCGCCTAATGAACGATGAAGATCGGATTGAAATTCGGGGTTTAAGAGTTCTTTTGTTTTGTGGGGTTTTCCCACATGAACAGAAAGCTCGGCAACCTTTTGAACTCGATCTTGATTTATATTTAAATCTTGATGGTATTACTCAAGACAGTAAGTTAAAAGATTCAGTTGATTACGGTTCAGTTGTTTCTCTTGTTCAAAGTTCAATTTTTGAAGAAAAGTTTTTGCTATTAGAAACTTTGGCTGAAAAAGTATGCGCAACGGTTCTGGCTGATTTTGATGTGACAGCAGTAACTACAACTGTGAAAAAAATGAGACCACCTGTAGAAGCGCATCTTGTAAATGCTGCAGTGCGGATGACTAGAAAAAAATGATCACATACTTAGGTATGGGTTCTAACCTTGGGAATTCTTCGGAGTTGTTAAGGTTTGGAGTAAGCCAATTCTATGGTGTCGCTGCTGTCTCACCTGTGTACGAAACAGAACCTATTGGTGGTCCTGAACAAAACGCTTATCTGAACATTGTTGTGAAACTAGACACATTATTATCGGCCCATGGTTTGTTGCAAGAATGTCACAGGATAGAGCAAGAGGCAGGACGGATTAGAACTGTTGTAAATGGTCCTCGAACATTGGATATTGATATTTTGTTATATGGCGATCAAGAAATAAATGAACAAGATCTGATAATTCCACATCCAAGAATGGATAAAAGGAATTTTGTGATCCAACCCCTGTTGGACCTTTATCCAGAATACATTCCTTTAGGAAAGCCTTCTGGAGAAGTCAAGATGCTCGGGCCTTTGTAGCCTATGGCAGGTAGCCACTTATTAAGATATTTTCGACTGACTCGCTAAATTCAGCCATCATTTGACCTCGGCTCATACCTGAATTTAGTTGTCCTACCCAGAAGCTATAACCTTCTGAGTCTGGAGATCGTTTTAAAACGTTTTCGTATACCAAATTAACAAATTGGGCGTTACTTAAACTTCCGTATCTGTTGATGAATTCACTTGATGTCGTGAAATTATTTGCTAGGACGTTTAAAGAAACCCCTGATGTGAATACCGATTCCCAATATGTTGCGCCTTCATCATCGGGAATTCTTAGGAATACTGCAGAATAAAGCCTTCCAACTTTGCCTTCTTCTAATGTATTAGGCAGCACGGTCTTTGTCCGAGTAGCAAATTCTTTTGAGTCGCTAAATCCGAGCATTACTTCTCCTCTGGATTTACCTGAATTTAGTTGTCCTACCCAGAAGCTATAACCTTCTGAGTCTGGAGATCGTTTTAAAACGTTTTGGTATACCAAATTAACAAATTGGGCGTTACTTAAACTTCCGTATCGTGATTGAAATTCTGCAGAGTTAGCAAACGTTTCTGAAATCTGAATTGCTTCAGTACCTTCTGCTCTTACCTTTTTCCAGTAGCTGAATCCGCTAGCGTCTGGTTGGCGTAAAAAGTAAGCTTCGTATAATCTGGCGATTTGTCCGTCTAAGGGGACTGCCCTAATCCCGCTGTTATTTGTTCCAGTGCTAGGGTTAGAAGTTGTCGTTGTGGTAGATGAGGTTGATCCGTTATACGTCTTTGTTTTTGAACCGTAAGTACTTACGGATTTAAATTTGATTGAATATGATGTTCCTGATTTGAGGTTAGAAATAGTAGTTGAGCTTTTAGTAGGGCTTATGAGTTTAGAATTTACTAAAGCCGATCCTTTGTAAGTTTTGGCTTCGATATAATCCGGAATTGCACCTGTCTGGCCAGAATTTAGTGTCCAATTTAATGTAATTGAGCTTTTAGTTGAACTTGCTCCTGTGAAAGATACAGCTAGAGTTGACACATTGAGTGGCCAGCCCATTTTGTTCATAACACCTAATACTGTGCTGCTGAGTGTTCTGTTAATTGTGCCAGAAGTTAGAACAGGTGTCATTAAAGATCCAGGATGACCGGTTGGATAACTTGCTTCGTCAAAGTGTGAAAAACTACTTCCAGGCTGCCAGTTTGTAGGATCATAGATTTTGTAGGTTAAACCTCCGCCAAGGTTTATGTCCAGATTATTGGTTGCTAGATGAGAATTTGGATTGGATTTATTTAATAAGGAAACTCCGTCGACCTTCATTAGCGAATCGTAAATATTGGTTGGCGAGTCAAGCTGAGGAACCCCAGAATATTCTCTTGCTGATCCTGTGAATCCAAGACCGTGAGCTATTTCGTGCAGAGCCAGAGTTTGTAAATCAATTTGGTTATATGCGGGCGACCCTTTTGATCCTTTAAAAAATCTTCCTGAATAATCTAGGTCAGAGTTTAATGTTATTTCGATTTCTGGTCTACTAGCTCCGTTTGCATCTGTGCCTAGTAAGGTATTGGCTAGTGCTGCAGGGTATGTGTGGCTAGTCGGTAAAGATGCGCCTTGGAATTGTGTCTCTGGCCCACCAAATCCTAATACTGATTGATTTCCAAATGATTGCCATGAAACAAATATTTCTACAGGGCCTGATGGGTGTGTGGTTAATGCATTGTCCCAGATAACTGCGGCAGAGTTGATTGCGGTTCTAGCGTCTAGAGGGGGAGTATTAAATGGGTCATACGTTACGTAAACGCCGCCACCAGAATATGCAGTATTGCTGAAGGGGTTCTCTGTTAAATCGAGTATCTGGCCGAATGCTTGGTTAATCTGGTTTTCTGTGTCAATTTTATCTACTGCGTGAAGCACGGCGAAGCTTGCTTCACTGTGGTCTTCTGTCTCAATGACTAGTTCAGCTTCAACTTCGGTTAATTCGTTAGAAGTTTCTTTTACAGTAGCAGCGGATGCAGAGGCAGAATCCAGCTGAATGAGTGGCAGAACCATGCAAAGGGTCGCCGAAATAATAATTTTTCGCATAATCCCCTCGATACTCCCAATTGTTTAGTTCTTAGTTAAATGTTCGGCGTCTGGGATGTTTAGCTGTAGCAGAGTGAATCTTTAGGACTACTATTTGCATCCGATTGGGGTGTTTTAACCACTAATTAGCTTTGAAGCGATTAGTAGAGGTATAATGTGGGCCGTGCAAGTTGAATCTATTTTAAAAGATGTTGTTGTTGTGTTTTGTGGAGGGACAATTGGCTCAGAAACTGATGGTACAACAATTGATGTAGCCGGAGACTCGGATTCTCTTGTTTGGCTAGTCAATGCTTTTTGTGAAGAGCGTGGTTTAAACCCAGTAATAGTTAATCCTTTTAGTTTCTTATCTGAAGATATGACTCCAGATACTTGGGTCACTTTGACTGAGACAGTTAAACAGTTATTAGAAGATGGACATAAGTCAATTGTTATCACTCATGGCACCGACACCATGTCGTATAGTTCTACGGCTTTGAGTATTTTCTTTGGTGACACTGATGCACGCATTGTTATGACGGGTTCTTTCTATTCAGAAGATCATCCACGGTCTGATGTTCAACAAAATTTAAATTCTGCAATGGTTGCTGCGACAAGCGTTAATCTTGAACCTGGTGTTTATGCGGCTTTTGGTGATTCAACTGGCTCGGTGCCAGTTATGCCTGCAATTGATCTAAAACCTATGGAATTTGATAGCAGACAATTTCAGTCTCGCTACGATTTTTACGTTGGTTGTGTTTTACCGAATATTGGTTTTAGACATTATGATTTAAATTCGTATGTGCCAGAACAGAATTCTCTTATCCTAGATCATCCTGATAGTTGGTCTAAATATTCCGACAATTCGACTTGTCCTGTTGTCCAGCTTATGGCATATCCTGGAATGAAAGTTGATCGGCTTGTTGGTTCATTACCTGAGTCTTCAATTGTATTAATGAACCTATATCACAGCGGTACAGCTCACTCGCTTGACGAACCTGGCTCTCTAGTTGAAACACTTAAGAAGCGGGATGATCTAGATTTTATTATCACACCTTTGCCGGTTCGTTATGTAAACCCTGTGTATATAAGTACAACAAGATTGGTAGAAGCCGGAGCGATACTTTACCGAGATTTGATGCCTCATTCTCTTTATGTCTGGTTTGTAATGGGCCAGATGGCTGGGTACTCAAAAGAAGATCTTTTATTTAAGTTAGAAGCTTGGCGAGTTAACCCTTAATTCTATTAGCGACATCTTCATTGTCTAACGCATAACGTCGTCATCGTCCAACTTTTCATCACCGTCATCGTCTGAAGCGCAACGTCGTCATTGTTTGAAGTGCAACGTCGTCATTGTTTGAAGTGCAACGTCGTCATCGTGATTGTCATCCCCAACCCCGATTGGGGATCTCCAAACTTAATGGGTTAAGTTTTTGACTAATTCAGATCTGGTTAGATCACTCAGTACGACTTCTTCTTGATATGCAGGGTGTGTGCAAACAAGTTTTACAGGTCCATTCTTAAAGTCCTGAAGTAAATCTGGGGTAACCGCCCACCATAAATAATGAACGCATGCTGTGACTTCTTCTCGAGTTAAGGATTCATCATGTTGTTCGTCGATTTGGCCTTGCAAAACTATTTTTGAATCGCCTTCGCCTATGTGTAGTTCGTAGGAGTTTTCGATTCCTACTAATTTAGGTAGCCATTCGCGGAGTTGTTCGTCGCTTGTTAGTTCTATAAAAAATGTTGCGCTGAGTTTTCCTGGCTGAGAAATAATCGGGTTATAGATATCAAGCTCTATTTGAATTTGTTCGTCTGTGGTTAGTTTTTCAGCTCTAGCCATTTCTTGGATTTGAAATTTGATAGTGTCTTTATCTTCAAATAAGAATGTTTGGAAGGTGCCTACGTGCACGCGTCGTTTCTTTTTGTGTTCAATTATTTTTATTCTGTATTCTTCGCGTTCTTTTTCGTACTGTCTAACATCTGCGATATCGTCGAGTCCTAGTTTTATTGTTTGTGTTGTCATTTTTTCCTTTAAATTGTCATCCCCGGCTCGTGTTTACACGCTTGATCGGGGATCATTTTTTGTTTTGTCATTCTCGATCTGTTTTGTCATTCTCGATCTGTTTTGTCATTCTCGATCTGTTTCGTCATTCTCAACTTGATTGAGAATCTAGATCCTAGGATCAAGTCCGAGGATGACTTGATGTTGTTATTTAGTCCTCTTCAATACCGTAAGCTCTTGCAATGAACTGAATGGGGTGCTGCGGTTGTTCGCCTGTTTCTAAAGCGATGCCGCCGTTTGCTAGTGAACAATCGCCGACTACGCCGTTGGCTCCTTGTTTAGTGTTTTTTTCGATTGCTTTGGTTAACTTTTTAGCTACACCTCGGGCTAATTCAACGTTAGTTTCTCTTAGACCCCACATGCCGTCTATGCCTGAACATTCTGCTATGACTTGTGGTTTGGTCCCAGTGAGCTTTAGTAGGTCCCTGCTCTTGAGGCCAATTTCTTGTGCTCGTAGGTGACATGGTGCATGGTAAGTGACTTTTTCTGGAACTGGTCCTGTGAAGTTTGTGTCTAGCTCGGTGCCGTCGGCCTTGTGGACCTTAACTAGATATTCGCTTACGTCGTAAGTGTGTTTAGCTAGAAGCTCTGCATCTTGTTTAGGCTGGCCTTCTAAATAATCTGGGTAATCAAATTTTAGGACGTAGCCGCATGTGGGTTGGGTTACTACTACGGCTGGATCTTCAATCCCGGAAGCTTTTTGTTCTTCGATTGCTGTTGTTAGTGTTGCGACGTTTTTTTCAGCTTGTTTTTTAAATTGTTTAACATCGCCCTCGTGTAGAAAAGGTGCCCCACAGCAAACTTGGCCTTCTGGAAGTGAACATTCTATTTTGTTGTGTTCAGCTACTTTGACGACGTCTTTGCCTATGCCTGTGTTTGAGTATTCAACTAGACAGGTTGGGAATAGTATTGCGTCGCCTTGTTTTTCTTCTTCTGGAATTGGTTCTGCTTCTCTTTTGTTCATCCAGGTTGAGAATCTTTGTTTTGCGTATGGATCAAGGATTCTTTGTGAAGATACTCCTGTTACTTTCTCTATAGCCTTTCGTGTAACAGAACCAGGGTTCTCTAACACTTTGTTTGCTATCGCAGATGTTTTTGTGCCGATTTTTCCTGCTAAATCGGTGCGGCCTAAAACTTGGTCAGTAAGTTTTTGTTTCTTAGATTTTTCACCGTTGCGATGTCTGATTTGTTGTGCTCTTAACATTAGTCTTGGGAAGTCTAGTTCCCACTCGTGTTTACCCGGGGTGTAGGGACAATTTATGTAACAGAGTTTGCAGTTGAAACATTCATCAACAACATGATCTTGTTGTTTGGGTGTCATTTTTTTTGAGTCTTGATCATCATGTTGATCTATATAGTCAAAAAGAGTGGGGAAGCTTGGACAGAATTTGAAACACAGTCTACAACCGTGGCATAGGTCGTAGACCCTGTCCATTTCTTCTCGAAGATCACCTTCGTCAAAGTAGTTTGGATGCGTTGGATCGTAAGTTGTTGTCATCTATGAACCTTTAATATCTTTGTTGTAGTTAGGTCAGATCTCCGATCAAGCCGGAGATGACGGGGTTAATTAGCTGGTGTAGTTGTTCCCGGTCAGTGTCCGCCGTTCCCAACTGGTGTGGTTGTTCCCGGTCAGTGTCCGCCGTTCCCAACTGGTGTTGTTGTTCCCGGTCAGTGTCCGCCGTTCCCAAGCCTGTAAACGTCATTCCCAACTCGTGCTTGCACGCCAGATTGGGAATCTCTTTTGGATTAGGTCTCCGATCAAGTCGGAGATGACAAGTGTGAGTAGCCGGTATAGTCATTCCCGGCTGAGCCCGTCATTCCCAATCGTGGCAGGGAATGACATTTACAGCTTGGGATTAACGAATCAAAATTCTTTATGAAAGTTCGTCTAGGCCTTTTTGGAATCGACCTGCGTGAGATTTTTCTGCTCTAGCAAGAGTTTCTAACCATTCTGCGATTTCTTCGAAGCCTTCTTCTCTAGCTGTTTTTGAGAAACCGGGATACATTTCTGTGTATTCGTAAGTTTCACCAACGATTGAAGATTTTAGATTGTCTTCTGTGTCACCTACTGGTTCACCTGTTGCTGGGTCTCCAACTTCAGCTAAAAAGTCGAAGTGTCCAAATGCGTGACCGGTTTCACCTTCTGCTACTGAACGGAATAGAGCGGCAGTGTCTGGGTAACCTTCTATGTCAGCTTTTTGAGCGAAGTAAAGGTAGCGGCGGTTTGCTTGGCTTTCGCCCGCAAATGCTTCTTTTAAGTTTTCTTCGGTTTTAGTTCCTGCGAGTTCAGGCATGTCTTTCTCCTATTGGTTTACGGGTATGATGGGTCGACTATTTTTGAAGGCAGTTTTCACATTTACCTTTAAACACAACTTCTGTGGATTCAATCTCAAACTTTTGGTTTGAAGCAATGTTGATTGATCCTCTGTGGGCGACGTCTGTAATGGAATTACATTCGGTGCATACAAAGTGGTCGTGGTTGGTAATGTTTGGGTCGAACTTTACGGATCCACCGCCAACTTCGACAGCTTGCACTTCGCCTAGTTGCACAAGGTCGTTAAGAGCTTGGTAAACGGTGCGAAGTGAAACTGTGGGCATTTGTTTTTTAACACGTTCCCATATTGTTTCGGCGGTTGGATGAGTAAGGTCGCCTTCGATAGCGTTAAAGACAGCTAAACGCTGGGGTGTTACTTTTAACCCCTCAGCTTTAAATCTCTCAATAAGTTCGCTAGTTGACTTCATCGAAAACCACACTAGTCGAGTGGCAACCTATTTACAACCCTTGCTAAACAACAATTATTGTTATTAGTAACTGTTTGAGCCCATGCGCCTTTGACTTGGGGGAGTATATATTTTTTTAATAGGACTTGCTGGACTATCCATCGGGTTTTTAATTATTTGATTGATTTTATTCAGCAGCCGATTGGCTGAAGATGTAGGTACACTAATTTTTAGATCAGCAAGGTCAACGACTTCGTAAGCACCTTGAGTTGGTTCGGATGTAAAATTCTTTGACAAGATAGTTATTGAATATTCTTTGGCTAAAACCGCTAAAGTTTTTAGAATAGCGGGATGTTTTTCGTGTAAATTCTCAAAATATATTCTGAGTCCGGGCGCATCTTTCGGACCTGCATCTATTTCAGCTGCTATGATAATGGCATTTTCTCGAGCAATCCAGTTTAGAACTTTTGTTAAATTTGCTTTAGTAATCATTTTGTCCACTGGTATAGGCTAGCTAACCTATATCAACAAACAGTTATGTACTCATTAGTTTCTTGTTAGTTGTGTAATTGTTGAGTGATTGCTATTTATTGCTTGGTTTAATAGCTCGAGTTGTTTAGCTACTGCTTCAGGTCCAGCGCTGCCATGGCTTGTCCGTCGTTTAACCGAAGCGCCAGGCTCAAATAATTCGAGTGCTGAATCGTCAAAATGTTCACTGGCTTTTACAATTTCGATCATTGGTTGATCTGTTGCTAGCGTTTCTCGAACTATTTCGCCAACAATAGCGTGTGCTTTTCTAAAGGGAATTCCATCACCTACTAAAATTTCTGCTAAGTCGGTTGAAGTCGCTAGAGGGTTGTCGGCTGAAGCTGCCATGTTTTTGGTGTTGTAAGTAGCTGTTGCTATCATTCCTGAAACAGCCAGCAGCCCATTCAAGATTTGTTCAACAGAATCAAATAATGGTTCTTTGTCTTCTTGTAAATCCCTATTGTAAGCAAGTGGTAATCCTTTTAGAGTGGCTAATAGCCCAGTTAGGTTTCCGATTAGTCGTCCAGATTTACCGCGAACAAGTTCAGCAATATCTGGGTTCTTTTTTTGAGGTAGCATAGAAGAACCAGTTGAAAACTGATCGTCTAAAGTTGCAAAACCAAACTCTTGTGTTGACCACAAAACAAACTCTTCGCCAATTCTGCTTAAGTGAACTCCAAGCATTGTTAAACAGAAAAGTGTTTCAGCAACAAAATCTCTATCGCTGGTGACGTCTAAAGAGTTCTCGAATACTTTAGAAAACCCTAAAGCCATTGCGTTATCGTTTGGATCAATTGGTAAAGATGTGCCAGCTAATGCTCCTGCACCAAGTGGTGAAACATCAACACGTTTTAGGCAATCAAAAAGTCTTTCAACGTCACGATTCAAAGCCCAAGCGTGAGCTCCAAAATGGTGAGCAAGTAATATTGGCTGAGCCTGTTGCATATGGGTATACCCGGGCAGGTAAGCGCCGCTGGCTTTTAAAGCTTCTTTGTGTAAAACTTTTTGTAGTTCAATCGTTGAATCAATTACTTGTTTAATCGCTGCTTTTGTCCAGAGCCTAAAAGCTGTGGCGACTTGATCGTTGCGGCTTCTTGCTGTGTGAAGTTTTGCCCCAGCTTGGCCAGCTAACTCGGTCACTCGTCTTTCGATAACAGTATGAATGTCTTCATCTGTTTCGAGAAACTCAATTTCTTCAGCCGCTAGCTCTTGACCTGTCTGTTTTAGGGCTGCAACAATTTTGGCTTGTTCCTCTTTTGTGACTATTCCCGCTTTGTGTAATCCGTTTGTATGAACAATGGAAGCTTCGATATCGTATGGGGCTAATTTTTTGTCGTAGCTTAGGCTTACTGTGAAATCGAGCAACGCTTCGGATGGGCTTTTGTCGAAGCGTCCGTGCCAAAGCGTTGCTGATTCAGTTGAGGTTTTTTCAACCAAGATTGTTCCTTTTAGAAGCGAGTGTTCGTAATCTTAGTGCGTTTAGTTTTATGAAACCTTCAGCGTCTGCTTGGTTGTAAGCGCCGCCGTCGTCTTCAAAAGTTGCTACTTTTTCATCAAACAAAGAGTCGTCAGATTTACGTCCAACAACTGTGATGTTGCCTTTGTAAAGTTTTAGTCGAACAGTTCCATTGACGTGTTGCTGGGTCCAGTCAATTGACTGTTGCAGCATTAGTCGTTCTGGGCTCCACCAATATCCGTTATATATAAGCTTTGCGTAACGTGGCATTAGTTCGTCTTTAAGGTGTGCGACTTCTCGGTCAAGTGTTATAGATTCTATAGCTCTGTGAGCTTTCATCATTATCGTGCCGCCTGGCGTTTCGTATGCGCCACGGCTTTTCATACCTACATAACGATTTTCTACAATATCTAGACGGCCGATGCCGTTTTCACCACCAATTTTGTTTAACGATTTAAGGGTTTCAGCGGGGGATAGTTTCTGCCCGTCAATGGCAGCTATGTCACCGTTGGAATATGTGAGTTCCATGTATGTTGGCTCGTCGGGTGCGTCTTGTGGGCTTTTGGTCCATTTCCACATTTCTTCTGGTGGTTCAGTCCAAGGGTTTTCTAATGGTCCGCCTTCGTATGAGATGTGCAGCATGTTTGCATCCATAGAGAAAGGCGATTTAGAACCTTTACTCATTTCGATGGGGATGCCTTTTTCTGCTGCGTATGCCAGTAGTTTTTCTCGGCTCATTAAATCCCATTCACGCCATGGGGCAATGACTTTAACGTTGGGAGATAACGCGTATGCTCCGAGTTCAAATCTGACTTGGTCGTTGCCTTTGCCTGTGGCTCCGTGGCTTATTGCGTCTGCGTTTGTTTCGTTAGCAATTTCTATTAGGCGCTTGGCAATTAATGGTCTAGCAATTGATGTACCTAGTAAATACTCACCTTCGTAGATTGCGTTAGCTCTAAACATTGGGAATACATAGTCTTTAACAAACTCTTCTTGTAAATCATCTATATATATTGAATCTTCAGGGACACCCATGGCTATTGCTTTGGCACGTGCTGGTTCTAGCTCTTCACCTTGGCCAAGATCTGCTGTAAAGGTGACTACTTCGCAGTTATATTTTTCTTGTAGCCATTTTAAAATAACTGAGGTGTCTAAACCGCCAGAGTATGCAAGTACAATTTTTTTAACATCCATTGAATAATCCTAAATATAAAAGCCTAAATAACCGCAGTTTGAGCTCATTAACTAATGCATGATTATACATAAGTGTTAATAGTTATGCAACATGATTGATAATTATTAAGCTTGTGGTTAATAGCTAGATATCGAAGATTAACCAGCTGAAATAGCTGATACAATTGATGCTGGTGGATGAATTATTTACAACAGGCGAAAAATCATATGCAGTTGTTGTCAGAGATGAACTTGGTAATTGGCATAATTTATCAACCCGTGGTGAAATCTCTGACAACTATTCACCTGATCCTGACAAGGTAATTGAGCGAGCATTTACATATAGCTTGGATAAGACCAAAGAAATTATATTTAATAATTCAGTTCTGTTTTCAAATGGACTTCTTGCTTTGATTGCGCCATTTGATTTTGATTTAATGTTTAAAGATGTCGATGGTGATAATCGGGTAATTTCTGACTCAATAGCTCCAAACCTAGAAGTTGACGCGAATAAGAATCTAAGTCTTCAAGCAACTTCTAAAGGTGTGGCTATTCGATCTAGCCTAACTCACTCACTTTGGACAGCCGAGCATGGAAATAATTGGTTAGAAGCAAACATACGGTACTGGGAGACTGAACCTTTTAGTCGGTTTTTTTGGGAACGAAAAATATTCTTTGAGTTTAGAAAAAGATTCCCACCTAGATATTCTGGGAGTCCACTAAGAAATGAAATAATAAATCAAGAAGATTATGAAGGTAGGATTCGTGATGCTTGGGTAGAACTTCGTAAACCTTTTAGAGATGTTGACGGCCGTCCACTAGCTGATGCGTTTGAATCGGATATCTTCGGTTATCCCTTAGGCCCTAATACTATTAACACAGCTTTAAACGATAT
>Ga0209828_1000970_pt1 | contig 27070 bp, 18 predicted proteins | sample MaitaG_FD_187429 | JGI IMG/M metagenome (GOLD analysis project Ga0209828, IMG submission 187429) | Marine algal microbial communities from Maine, USA - Maine_Asex2 metaG (SPAdes) (version 2) | ecosystem: Host-associated > Algae > Red algae > Unclassified | place: Maine, USA | collected 2015-01-05
AATGTGATCAATTCAGGAGGAATTAAAATACATCCAGAAGCTGTAGAATCTAAATTACAAGCAGCCATAATCAATCCTTTTTTCATCTTCGGCAAAGAAAGTGATAAACTTGGAATGACTGTAGCCATCTGCGTAGAATCTGCTGATGAAAAATTGAGAGATACCATTACAGAATCATTTGGAGCATTAGACAAATATGAAAGACCAAAGCACATTTATCTCATTCCAAAATTTGATTATACAGAAACTGGAAAAATAAAACGAAAAGAAACAATTAAAAAAACTTTGACGTGAAAATTACGTTGATATTTGCAAAGTAAATAGTGTGGAATTGACCCAAAAAGATTTATTTGTAATGTGTAGCATGCCAGGCACCACAGATATCTCACTCTACTTAGATGAACCGTGTGGAAGCGAAAAATTTGTCATCCATCCATTTATCCGTTATGCAGTAAAAACAACACACATAAGTACAAATGAAATCGTCATAAATCCTGACTTCAGCTTCCAAACTGCTGAAACCTGTCACATCAGCGAAACGTCTAAGGTAAACTACATTACACAGGCAAATACACTATTAAAAGAGATCAAAGCCAATAAATTTCAAAAGGCGATTCTATCTAGAATCAAAAAGCAAGCATTCGAATCTGTAGACTATGCGGACTTGTTTAAAAGAATCGTAAAACAGTATCCTAAAGCATTTACTTATCTATTTAATATCCCTAATCAAGGCACATGGATTGGCGCTTCACCTGAAGTACTACTACAAAGCGATGCTCATGGTTTTAAGACTGTTGCACTTGCAGGAACATTACCAGCAGAGAATAACACGACTCCTGAATGGTCTCAAAAAGAAATTAATGAACAACAGATAATCGTCGATTATGTAAAAATAAAATTGGATGAAAAAAATATCAGCTATTCTTTAAATGGACCAAAGAGCTCTCGCGCTGGCAATGTCTATCACTTAAAGAGTGTCTTTGAGTCTAGTCATAAAATTGATCCCGTGGAAGTGGCGCTCATGTTACATCCAGGCCCAGCAATATCTGGATATCCTATTACCGACGCACTAGATTTTATTGCTAAAACTGAACATCATAATCGCGAATACTACTGCGGTTTTCTAGGCCCAGTTTCTCAACAAAATACCTCATTATACATCAATCTTAGATGTATGAGATTGTTTGCAGATGCAGCCTGTCTGTATGTGGGTGGTGGCTACACGAAGGATTCCATTATTGAAAAAGAGTGGGAAGAAACAGAACTTAAAAGTCAAACTTTACTTGCTGTGCTTCAGGATTCTTACATTGAGGTAGATGGTATCTGATAAACCGTTCATACAGCGATTAGTTAAAATTTGTGAAGTTAAGCAAGTTAGACATATTGTATTTTCACCAGGTTCAAGAAATGCCCCATTAGTCATCAGCTTTGATGAACAGGAATATTTTAACTGTATAACAATTACAGACGAACGAGTCGCAGCATTTTATGCCATGGGCATGGCACAGCAATTACAGGAGCCAGTGATTATTTGTTGTACATCTGGTAGTGCTGCTTTGAATTATGCGCCAGCGATCGTCGAGGCATTCTATCAGAAGATACCTCTACTTATCTTAACAGCAGATCGGCCGGTCGAGCGAATTGATCAAGGCGCAGGACAAACGATGCGTCAAAAAAATGTCTATTCGAATTATATAAAAGGGAGCTTTGAATTAATTCAAGAAGCGCATTTGATTTCTGATCTTAGACATAATGATCGTTTGATTTGTGAAGCTATTAATTTAGCAAAACAAGGTGCAAAAGGTCCTGTACATATTAACATTCCGCTGGCCGAACCTTTATATGGTCAAGTCAAAATGCCTAGTCATTTTGATCTGCAGCTTGTGAATGTAGAAGACACAGACTTTCCTATTTCTATTAAAAGCAGAGAAGTTATCAAAAGCCTTTGGTTAAGGTCGAAAAAAAAATTGATTGTATATGGACAAGCACTACCAAATAAAGACATAGACATTCTTCTAGAGAAAGTGGCACAAGATCCATCTGTAGCAGTGATAACAGAAACATGTGCTAATCGGTATATCAACCCATATAATCCATGTATTGATCGACTGATTACGACGATCAAAGATGAGGAATCCGATCTTTTTAAACCAGATATAGTCGTGTCATTAGGAGATGCAATAATATCAAAAAAGATAAAAACGCTGATGACTACATACCAGCCAAGCGAACATTGGTTTGTTAATACTCAAGACAATGCTCAAGACACATTTGCTTGTCTGACTAAACATATAAAGTCACCGGCAGCACAATTTTTAAAGCTATTACCTCAGCAAGAATCTGATTCCACATATGGTTCAAATTGGCACAACAGACATTTAGAAACAAAAATAAAACACAATCATTTTTTAAAGACCTGTCCATGGTCTGATCTTCTTGCGTTCGAAACAATTCTTGGCCAACTTCCTAAAGGATCTGATTTACAAGTAAGTAATAGTTCGGCGATTAGATATGTTCAGCTATTCGACCAAAGGTCTGATCTTAGCTACTATTGTAATAGAGGTGTCAGTGGTATTGATGGATGCAGCTCTACAGCTGCTGGAGCTGCAATTGCTTCAAAAAAAATTACAACTCTTGTCACTGGAGATATGGCATTCTTTTATGATTCAAATGCATTGTGGAATCATCACTTGCCTCCTAATCTAAGGATCATCATTATCAATAATGGAGGAGGCGGTATATTTAAAATCATTCCTGGACCAAAGAAGACCAATCAATACAAGCAGTATTTCGCGACTGAGCAGAATCAATCAGCAGAGCATATTGCGAAGGCATTTGGTTGTGAATATTTTGCTGTAAATGATCGGCATGCTTTATCAAAATATGTCGACATGCTTTTCAGCGAAACCTTTGACAAACCGCCGATTTTAGAAGTTTTTACTAATGAGGTAGAAAACGAAGTTGTCTTAAATAGATATTTTGCGTATTTGAAAGAAGAATAGATTACGTGTAAATTTCTAATTATTGCGCTTTCTTATCTTGGATTACTTACTTATTGTGAATTTCAATGTTTGCCAAGATAAACTGAATGTCAACGTCTATCCGAATGTCTGCGAGAAAACGAAGAATGCAGCCATTGCAAAAATACCAAATACTTGGATAGAGTTGATGATGCTTTCTGGATTAAGATTTTTTGAATTTGTCATTTTGCTAATTTGTACTTGTTATAAAAGAAAATTAAAAAAATGACGCCCTATTAATGCTTATGTATAATTGACAGTGCAAATATAATACAGATCATATACACCTGTCAAGCCCTACAAGTCAATTTCTTACTAGTAGACTACACTTTTCTACAAATACACTACATATACGTAGGATAAATAACACCCTTATTGGTTGATAATCAAGTCGTTAGTATGTGAAATTAACATTAGATAAGTTCTTCGACAAACTTGAAAATAGAAAATTGCTCTTCAGTAAAGCTGTTCAAAAATGACAACGAGGTTATTAGAAATTCTTAATGTACTGGACATGTACTGTTGAGATTTAAATTTTATATATCATATAGATATGGAAAGAAATAAAAATTGAGATTCTCTCAAAATTAAAATACATGCTATTCGGCCTTGAACAAAGACTATATAGCATGTATATATAACTTAGCTGTTCTTGTACCTATAATATATTAAGCAACCACATTTGACTTGAACATTTGAATAGCGATAGCCAAAAGTAGTATGCCAAAAGCCTTACGTAATGTCGTCATTGCTTGAGGAGAGATTTTCTGCGACAACCAACCAGAAGACTTTAATACTAGATAAACAATCAATAGGTTAATTATGACTGCAATGAAAATTGACACTGAATCATATTCGGCTTTTAAAGAAATCAGTGTTGTCAATGTACCTGCTCCTGCGACAAGAGGAAAGGCAATTGGGACTATACTACCCGACCCAGGATTGTCATGAGAATCTCTAAAGAATCTGATGCCAAGTGTCATTTCTAATCCAATAAAAAAGATAATCAATGAACCTGCAATCGCAAAAGATGACATTTCTACTCCAATCAAACTCAGTATAGAAGCACCGCCAAAATAAAAGCAAAGCATGATCAAACCTGCTGCGAGCGTCGCTACAAAAGGATGAATTTCTGTGCCCTCCTTTTTCATGTTAATGATAACAGGAAGTGAACCCGGAATATCAATGACTGAAAACAAGATGAATGTGACTGATAAAATTGATTGTATAATCATTTTCTATAATATTTAAATATGCTAATTATATGTGCAAATAAAGTCTTTATTACACTTTAGCGTTCAATTAAAAATCATTTTGTTATATTTGAATCATATTTTATGTCAATTTGACATTATTGAATGGAAAATTATTATCTAAATAATCAACTTGACGCTCTAGACAGTAGAATTCTGAATGAATTGACAGAAAATGCAAGAATTCCTTATTCTCAATTGGCAAAAAACTTGAATGTTTCGAATTCTTTAATTCATCAAAGAATCAAAAAACTGGAAGAGTCAGGAATTATGGGAAAACCAAAGTTTAGACTAGAGCCTAGATTTCTTGGTTATGAAACTTGTGCTTTTACTCAGATCATTATTAGCCAATCAAAATTCTTGCGATCTATAATCTATGAGTTAGAAAAAATACCAGAAATCGTAGAGTGTGTTAATATCGCTGGAAGGTATGCGATCATGGTTAAAATCTATGCCGTTAACAACACGCATCTAAGAGACATTGTCTATGAAAAAATACAAAGCATTAAAGGAATAGAAGAAACAAATACCTTGATGACTTTCGAAACAAGCTTTATGAGGTCTATCAAATTATTAGATTGATCTGTCTAGTAATTAACCAATGTCCCTTAAGGAGTACACAAACAAACCACAAAACTTGGAGAGTATATTCCTAGTGAGATTTTTGGTTGACTTAAAAAGATGACGCTCTATGGTAAAACGTTTGAGCGTCATCTTTCATTAATTTCTAATCACTTTCAGTCAATATCATAGATTGTCAAGCAAGGCATAATCTTATGTCATTACTGAATTGAATCAATAGTTGTTTTTATTAAGGATAAGCTTTCATATATTGTAGCCATTATTAATACTAAATTATAATCTCTTCAAATATATACTATGCCCAACAAGACAAGTACCAGAAAAAAAACAACTACCAAAGCAAAACCAAAAGCTTCAGCGAAGAAAAAAACAATCAAAAAAGTAGCAGCTAAATCCACGGCAAAGCCAAAGCCAGCAACTCAAAAAACTAAAGCAACAGCTAAACCAAAAGCTAAAGCAGCAACTAAGAAAAAGACAGTCAAAAAAATTACTGCTAAAGCTAAGGCCAAACCAACAGCTCGTAAAACTAAAGTAGCAGCGAAACCAAAAGCTAAAGCGGCAGCTAAGAAAAAAACAGTTGCAAAAGCTAAAGCAAAACCTGCAGCTCGTAAAACTAAAGCAACAGCGAAACCAAAAGCTAAAGCAGCAGTTAAGAAAAAAACAGTTGCAAAAGCTAAGGCCAAACCTGCAGCTCGTAAAACTAAAGCAACAGCGAAACCAAAAGCTAAAGCAGCAGCTAAGAAAAAAACAGTTGCAAAAGCTAAAGCAAAACCTGCAGCTCGTAAAACTAAAACAACAGCGAAACCAAAAGCTAAAGCAGCAGCTAAGAAAAAAACAGTTGCAAAAGCTAAAGCAAAACCTGCAGCTCGTAAAACTAAAGCAGCAGCGAAACCAAAAGTTAAAGCAGCAGCTAAGAAAAAAACAGTTACAAAAGCTAAAGCAAAACCTGCAGCTCGTAAAACTAAAGCAAAAAGTGCTGTCAAAAAGAAATAGATTCTTTCTAATTTGAAGTACGTCTAATCCTCAATAGCAATAATCTAATTGTTTCTATTGAGGATTTTTTTTTGAAATATTTGAATAATAATGAGCTGCAACCTTAAAATGTAATCCTCAATTGACAAATATATTCTGCTCATATAATTAGTCAATATTCCTAGCCTACAGAAAAATCGAAATTAGATTAAACCCTATGTCATAGTTTGAGAAACATGACTCTGAATTTTGATCATATTGGTATGTTTATATTAAGCCTCAACATCAACTGTAGCTTGTTTAAGCTGTATATCCCCATTCCATTTCCAATCGAAAATCGTAATAACTGAATTAAAGAGATAAAAAATATATTTGACCACGTTTGCAACATTTGCAAGCATTATATTTTTTATCAATTGAACGATATTATAAATAATCCAATTTAGCCAAGTCTCTTCGTATTTAAATGCATTTGCAAAGTTTCCTCCAATAGACAATCCAAATGTAATTGAGACAACGATTAAGAACGAGTGCTCAGCCTTGCCTCCAAACATATAAGCACCTAAATACACCAAGGCAAAACCAAGTGCGATTCCAAAAATGAAAATCAAATAATATTTAAGATCTTTTTCTTTAATACGTTCCCCTTGCTTCCATTTTACAAAAGATAAGCTGTTTAAAAAAAATGAAATCGGATATGTGATAATCGCTGATCTATTTCCAAATAAAAAATCTATGGCTCCAGAATTAACTGATGTCACGACTCCTATTCCATTTCCAACATTATTTTGTTTGGATATAAGCCTTGTAGATAACATTGAAAAGATTGCACCTACAGTTGACAAGATACCTAAGGGGAAAGCTCCTTGCTTCACATATGCCCAAAGTTCACCAATCGGAATACCGAATTGCATTTGCCCTTCGTAAAAAATAGTCTCATGAAAATCTCGAAATATACAAACACTAAAAATCAATATGGCTCCTAATAAATCAAGAGAATCAGAATGTACCAATCGTCGCAGCCATGTCACTTTCATTTATATAAATATAATAAATGTCTTTAAGTTATCAGCGCTTTATGCAAGACTGTAAAAGACTTTGGATCGCTAGCCGTTTTTCGGCCTCTCAGCATCAGAAGACAAATTCAAGCCTAATGGGTGTCTCGACTGCTACTGTCTTCTAAATATTCCAAACAACTCAGCTCCACTTCTTGGTTTAATAGAATTATAAGCCATTTCGAATACTTTAACATCAAAATATGGATCTAGGTATCCTAAATATTCTTCTCGCGTACCACCAAATGGTCTTTTAGCACCTTCAAATAATGGATGATTAAACCACAGTCCGACTAATTTGCCCTGTGATTTTAATAAGGCACTCATTTGAATGGCATAAGCATTTCGAAGTTCAATCGTCGGCTCAAAAGAACAGAAAAACGTTTGTTCTAAAATTAAATCATAAGTGCCCACATGAGCAAAAAAGTCTTCATGCAATAATTGATCGTCCGGAAATCCAGGTACTCTTTCCTTAAAAGACTTCAATGGTGATTTTGAGATATCCATGACAAATACATTTGTAAAGCCATTTTCGAAAAGGTATTCAGCTTCATAAGCATTTCCAGCTCCAGGAATCAATATTCGAATAGATTTGTCTTCAATTTGGTCAATATAACTCCCTAGTGGAAGTGAAGGATAACCGATATCCCATCCCGTTAATTTATCAGTGTATCGATCGGTCCAAAATTGTTCTAGTCTCTTAGAATTCATTTTATAGATTAATTAGACCATTTATATCAACATGATAAATAATTGTGATTTGAAATTCTGTAAAAACAAAACCAATATGTGATAAAAAAGGAAAATTATGCGGAGAAACTTGTGCCGCAGCCACAAGTATCCGTAGCGTTAGGATTGTTAAACATAAAACCACGATTTTCAAGTCCGTCTACCCAATCGACTTCCATGCCTAGTAAATACAATGAGTGAGCTGTCTCCATATACACGGTTAAGCCTTCTATTTCGAACTCTTGGTCTTTTTCCTTTTTAACATCAAATCCTAGAATATAGGAAAACCCAGAGCAGCCACCGCCTTTGACACCGACCCGTAAGCCATGATCATCTGGAATATCTTGTTCAGTTTTAATTCGTTTCAACTGCGTCACAGCGCTTCCTGTAAACTTAATTGGAGTTGAGACAACTTGCTCTTTCACCTCGGCCATACTCATAATTTTATGCTATTACTACAAATGTAGTGATAACTTAACGAAAATAGCCTTGAAATAGTTTTACACAAGATTGTCAGCAGCATGATAAAAGCTTTACTTTTACAAGGTGATTGATGTAATAAAAACACTTATACTGGTTTTGGTCCCGACTGGAGCTGTCGTGATGACCGTCTATATGCTCATGAAGCGCTACTTTGACAATCAGCAACAAACCTTGTTAGCACAGCAATTGTCTATGCAAAGATCAGACGCTGTTCAAATCAAACTGCAAGCATATGAGCGCTTAATTTTATTTATGGAACGCATTGATTTAACTCAACTGCTGCTGCGTTTGCGAACAAATTCAATGAGTAATCTTGCATTATACAATGCCTTAATGGTTGCAGTCCAAAAGGAATTTGAACATAATCAGGTACAGCAATTATATGTATCTGATTCCTTATGGGAAATAGTCAAAACAGCTAAGGATAATGTGTTATCTACGATTATAAATCAGTATGAGATTGTCAATCCAAATGATAACAGTGAAACATTAGCAAGCGCTTTGCTTACAAATTATTCAATTGGTGCACATAAATCTATCAATACAGCGATAAGCGCCATTAAAAAAGAAACTCGATTATTATTGTGAGAATATTCTTAAGTCTTTCCATAGTCCTACTACTATCATCTTGCCAAAGACAATGGCATTTAGCTGAAGTAGATCCTGAGACATACCGTCTCGACAGATATAACAACATCAAAGATGATCCTGACATTAATGCTTTGATACAACCCTATAAGCAAGAACTTGATGCTGAGATGAATGAAGTGATCGGTCAAGTAGAATCAGAATTGACCAAATCAAGACCAGAATCAAGCTTAGGAAATTTCATAGCAGATCTACTTGCTCAAAAAGCCTCCGACTGTACGGGAAGACAAATTGATTTTGCAGCCCAAAATTATGGAGGAATCCGAGTGCCAGCAGTGGCCAAAGGTGATATCACAAGAGGTAAAGTATATGAAATCATGCCATTCGAAAATATGCTCAGTGTATTAGAGGTGAAAGGTGACATTGTGAATCAACTAATTCAAAAAATGGCAAATTCTGGTGGTTGGCCAATAAGTCAAGATCTCAGTTTTACCATTCAAGATGATCAAGCTAAAAATATTCAAATTCATGGTGAACTATTGGACATGAATAAGACATACACGATAGCTATACCAGATTATGTAGCCAATGGAGGCGATAGCTGCGATTTTCTAATCGATCAAAATAGATTAGACTGTGGTATCAGTATTCGGGATGCTATTATTAAACACATTACAGAGCTAACACAAAATGGCGAAACGGTAAAAAGTGACATTACTGGCCGTATCAAACTCAATTAGATCAATATGAAACGACGTTCATTTATAAAACGATCATCAACTGGTGCTTTGGTCCTGATGGCTGGAGGAAATGCATTTGGATCCATTCCTACTCATGACTTGCTAAACTTATGCATTTTACATACGAATGATATGCATAGTCGTGTAGAGGCTTTTCCAATGGATGGAAGCAGAAATCAAGGTCTAGGCGGATTAGCAAAACGGGCCAGTCTGATCAAGAAAATTAAAGACCAGGAAAAGCACGTTTTATTGTTAGATGCAGGCGATATTTTTCAAGGTACACCCTATTTCAATTTTTTTGAAGGTGAAGTTGAAATGAAAGCGATGTCGATGATGGGATATGATGCTGCGACTATAGGGAATCACGACTTTGATGGAGGTATTGACAGTTTGTCAAAACAATTAGATGTTGCAAGCTTTCCTATGATCAATTGTAATTACGATGTCTCGAATACTGTATTACATGACAAAGTTCTTCCATATAAGATATTTAATAAAGGCGGTATTACAATAGGAGTCACAGGCGTGGGTATCGAATTAAATAGTCTTGTTCCGAAAAATCTAACTAAAGAAACTCGATATCAAGATCCAGTTTCTCATTTAAATAAAACGGCCTCTATTCTAAAGAATGAATTGTCTTGTGATTATGTCATTTGTTTATCTCACATTGGTTATAAATATACAGAAGATAAGATCGATGATTTGGGACTTGCGGCGTCAAGTGCAAATGTTGACTTGATAATCGGTGGTCATACACACACCTTTTTAAATGAACCTGTCATTGTCAAAAATGCTGAAGGAAATGCGACCATTGTCAATCAAGTTGGTTGGGCTGGAATTATGCTTGGCAGGCTCGATATTCAGTTTGAGTGGAACCGTAAAAATAATTGCACAAGCTGCAAAAATCTATTTATTGGTAAAATATAGAAAACCACACATTTATAAATATAATATACTTTAAACTGTAATTAGCTCAATATCAAGCCACTTCGCATTAAATTTTAAACCATATATCTATTTGATACTCAGTCGGTTACAAACGAAAAATATATTGACAAATATTCCAAGCAATGTTTGGAGAGCCAGTTAAATTATGTTTCCTTTGTTTTATTGGAGTTAGAAATTGAATTTAACCCCTGTGTTAGTGGAAAGCTAAATTCCCAAAAATTACGTTTTTAACTCCCAATTCCGAAACATATTTTGAGTTTAAATCATTAGAGTAAACCTTTTAGTAGAATGGTGAATCACTGCGAACAGGTGTGGGGCAACTGTCTCTCATTTATTAAGGAAAATATCAATCCTCAGAGTTTCAAAACCTGGTTTGAACCGATAAAAGCAGTACGTTTAAAAGATAAATCATTGACAATTCAAGTCCCGAATAAATTCTTTTATGAATGGCTTGAAGAAAATTATGTTGGTCTTTTAAAGCAGTCTTTAATCAATGAGTTAGGAAATAATGGACGACTAGAATATCAAATTTTAGTTCCTGATCATAGAAAACCAGGAGTCAAAGTAAAGAATGACGAAGCCCTGATGAACGGAAAAGCAATTAAGAATCCATTTGTGATCCCAGGCATTAAAAAAACAAAAATAAATCCGCAGTTAAACTCAGATTACACCTTTGATTCATTCATAGAAGGAGACTGTAATAAGCTAGCTCGTTCAGCTGGTATGGCTATCGCTTCTAATCCTGGAGGAACTGCCTTTAATCCACTTGTGGTTTTCGGAGATGTAGGATTAGGCAAGACCCACCTCGCGCAAGCGATCGGTAATGAGGTGCTTGAGAAATTTCCAGATAAAAATGTTTTGTATGTCTCTTCAGAGAGATTTACAAATCAAATTATAGAGTCGATCAAAAATAATGCTGTCAGCGATTTCATGAACTTCTATCAGATGATAGATGTACTGATCGTCGATGATATCCAGTTTTTAGCCGGACGTGTTAAAACTCAGGAGATATTTTTTAATATTTTCAATTATTTACATCAAAATAAGAAACAAGTTATTTTGACATCAGATAGGCCTCCCAAAGACCTAGAGGATATGGAGGACAGACTCATTTCACGATTTAAGTGGGGTCTGTCCGCCGATCTTCAAGTTCCAGAGTTTGAAACAAGGCAAGCTATCTTGGCATTTAAAATGGAGAAGGAAGGCGTTGACTTACCAAATGAAGTCGTAGAATTCATCTCCTATAACATTAAAAATAATGTCCGCGAATTAGAAGGTGTCTTAATCTCCTTAATCGCACAATCTACACTGAATCGAAGAACCATCGATATTAATCTTGCTAAACAAGTCATTCAGAATTTTGTCAAAAAGATTAATAGAGAAGTGACAGTCGATAGTATAAAGGACTTAGTCGCTAATCACTTTGATGTACCTGTGGAAAAACTACAAAGTCAAACCAGAAAACGATCTGTTGTCATTGCCAGACAATTGTCCATGTACCTTGCCAAAAATTTAACAAATAAATCATTAAAATCTATTGGTGAAAATTTTGGAGGCCGTGACCATAGTACGGTTATTTATTCTTGCAAAGCAGTCCGTGACTTAATGGATACTGATTTAATCTTCAAAGATACCGTCACTGAGCTTGAGAAAAAGGTACAGTTAAGTTTGAATGGTTGATATACTCAAAGCTTAAATTATATTAAACTCCATTCCTCTTGCCATTCTGACGTATGGAGATATATGATTCAGTTGTTATGTCAATTTCAGATGCCTCAACCAATACAAAAAAACTAAGGCAAATACCCGTTCTTCATGCCGTTTGGGGACTATAAACCCAAAACAATCTGAAGTCCATTAATAAATGCTTCATTCGCTTCTGGAGTACCTACTGTGACTCTGACACAATCTGGTGCTCCAAAGCCTGCGACAGGCCTAACCATGACACCCTCAGAAAAGATTTTTGCTTCAAATTCTTTGGCGTCCATATTAGGTTTGATCATGATAAAGTTAGTCTGGCTGTACCAATATTTTACACCAAGTCGGTCTAATTCTCGATACAAATAAGCTTTTCCCTCATTGATGTTCCTTTTTGTTTTATCAATAAACTCCACATCTTGTAAAGCAGCTTTTGATGCTTCTAAGGATAAAGTATTGATAAAAAATGGTCTTCTAAAATGATTGACATATGATGCAATTTCTGGTGTTGAATATGCATAACCAACACGGATACCTGCTAGCCCATATGCCTTTGAAAAACTATTTATCGCGATTACATTATTATCATTCAATACGTAGGGCAGGCCAATTGTATAATCTTCTGCATTTGCAAAATGTCTATATACTTCGTCATAAACTAACACGACATGCTTTGGTAAATGTTCAATTAATGCATCGATTTGTTTTTTTGGAATATATGTTCCCGATGGATTATTAGGACTGCAGACCCATACGATTCTAGTCTTTTCATTTATGGCGTTTAAGATGCCTTCTAAATCTAGAGTTAAGGTGTCCCCAACTAATGGAACATCGACAACCTTAGCGCCTACTTTTACTGCAAATCGACTATATGGACTAAAGGCAGGATTAGAAACGATACATTCCAATCCTTCTTCGAGAAATGCACCAATAATTAATTCTATAATACCGACGCCGCTATTGGCAGTGATAAATTGAGCTGGCATTAATTCTTCTTTATAGTAGTCGGCTAATGCCAATTGAAGACTTTCGCCTTTTTGCTCTGGGTATTCATTTAAACGATGAATATTGTCTCGTATAGCTTGCAGCGCTAATGGGGAAGAACCCAATAAATTTTCGTTAGATGACAGCTTATAGATTGTCTTACCATTATTGTTCTGGGGTTTTGCTTTGCCGCCTTTATACTGTTTACTCGATATAGAGATATAGGATTTAAAAAGTGATGGACTTTCCATAGGCATCTAACGGTTTGGTAGTCTTTTTGTTATTTAATTTTCAATTTCGGCAATACTTTATCTAACAAATTTAATTGCATATGCAATTAAATTACATAACTTTGTGATTGAATGTATTGCATTTTATTGTAATTCAAAACCCTGACACATGACTACTACAATTCCATCTAATTCTGTTCTGGATAAATTACCTAAGCATCTCAGTCAATATATTCACCCACAACATTACGATCAATACTCTGCAATAGACCAAGCTGTTTGGAAATATGTTATGCGTAGAAATATAGATTATCTCTCTACGGTTGCGCATCAATCTTACATCAGTGGCTTAGACAAAACTGGTATTTCTATTGATAGAATTCCGGACATGTATGGCATGAACCGGATATTAAAAGATCTTGGATGGGCAGCTGTAGCTGTGGATGGCTTTATTCCTCCCTCAGCATTTATGGAATTTCAAGCATATAATGTTTTGGTTATTGCCTCTGATATTAGAAAATTAGAAAATATAAAATATACACCAGCACCAGACATTATACATGAAGCTGCCGGTCATGCGCCCATCATTGCCAATCCTGAATATGCAGAATATTTGCGCAGATTTGGTGAGATCGGTTCTCGTGCCATATCATCGGCACACGATTGGGATATTTATGAAGCTGTTAGACTTGTATCCCAATTAAAAGAAAGAATAAATGGTGATCCTCACAAACTTAAGCAAGCCGAAGATCGATTGACTGAATTACAAAATAAAGACGTAGACATGTCTGAGATGTCTATGATTCGGAATCTACATTGGTGGACTGTGGAATATGGTTTAATCGGGACTTTAGAAAATTATCAAATTTATGGCGCTGGACTATTATCCTCTATTGGCGAAAGTAAATGGTGCATGCAGCCTGATGTTGGTAAATTAGAATACTCCATTGCTGCGGCCACAAAGACATTCGATATTAGTCAACCACAACCACAACTATTTGTCACTCCTGACTTTTCACATTTGAGTAAGGTCCTTGAAGAATTTGCCGATACGATGGCATTGCGAAAAGGTGGTTTAAAAGGCATCAGCCAGCTCATTAGCTCTCACAATTTAGGAACCATCGAACTGAGTACTGGGCTACAAATTTCTGGAACATTTGATCAAGTGATTTCAACTGAAAATAATAAAGTCGCTTATATACAGACAGTTGGCCACACTGCATTGTCTCACGAGAATACTGAATTAATCGGACATGATATGAGCAAATATCCAGATGGGTATGGCTCTCCAATTGGCATGTTAAAAGGAATTAATCTCGCTATCGAAGATATGTCACCTCGAGATCTAGAAGCGTATGATATCTATGAAGGGAAAGTCGTTCAGCTAGAATTTTTTGGAGAGATTCGATTAGAAGGAAAAGTCATTACAGGCACACGAAATTTGAAAGGTAAGATTTTATTAATCTCATTTCTCAATTGTACTGTCACCCATAAAGGAGAATTGTTATTCCAATCAAAACCTGGACAATTGTTTCATATGGCAGTTGGTAAAACGATCACTTCTGCCTTTGCAGGTCCTGCAGATTATCATTCTTTCGAACTAGCAGATCATGACATTAGTTCTCCTTCACCTTCTCTACTGACTTCAGCTCAATCTTTAAAAATAGAGCTCTATCAAGAGATAGCAGATCTCAGTCAAAAAAAATCTGTAGATGAGATTGAGCTCACAAAAATACATGTATCAGCAAAGAAAAATTTTAAAGAAGACTGGTTATCTCAACTAGAAATATTGGAATTATCTAGACGTGAAAATTATAGCGAACTAAGCAAAACTATTCTTGATCATTTATATTCAATAGCAGAATTAAATCCTGAATTGAGTGATTTAATTCAAAATGGAATAAAGACTTTACCTGAATAGATCGCTGATTATAGTCGATCGTTGTATGACTGATTGTAATGATTGTGATAGCACGTATACCTTTCAATCAATACAATCAAACACAATCTTTTCAATCACGCTAATTAGAACAAGGCTCTATGTAGGCATGAAATACTGGGCCTAACTGCACTTCAAAACCAGCGTTCATTAAGATATAATCTTCTGCTACAAACTCAATCTGACCAGTACTAAGAACTCCATTTGATTCGATGTGACTTTGAACAAACCTTGATTGATCAATTGAGCCATTGTCACTTTGCACGTGTAAAACTTCACATTCGGGACAGGCATCAATTTTTAAATTATCAATAAAGACTTCATCGGAATTTATACTGGCATTACATCTGAATCGCAAAACCACCGTACTTGATATCAAATTCGTTGGTATATTTATATTCTCTTGGTAAATACTGCCATTCACAAAATCCACACCTTGCACCCATTGTTTTAGTTGTTGAAAGTTTGTGCCTCCATCCGTTGACACTTCAAAAAAGAAATCCTCACCTGAGCCCAGTAGTGATGATTTAAAACTGAATGAAACCTCAGGAATAAAGTTTCCTGTCAAATCTAAAACTGAACTAGAGAAAGAAGATAGAATACCAGAATTATCTCTAATTCTAAAAGAATAATTACCTCCAGGACTCTGAGTCGATGAGACTCTCGCAGCATCGCCGCCATTAGATTGCCACATACCCACGCCTGACTCAAAGTTTTCAAAGTCGATTAAATTGCAACTATTATCTAGAGCATCACAAGTCTCATCATTATCATTATCTTGAAAAGCGCCACCTGTACAATTACAATTCGAATCATATATCTCACCGCTCGTACAGATATCTCCATCATTACAAGGCTGGCCAATAAGTCCATTATCAAAATTCGGACATGAATCCTCTGCGTCACATACGCCATCGCTATCACTGTCTTGAAAAGCGCCTCCACTGCAGTTACAATTTGTATCATATGCTTCTCCGACTGTACATGCATCTCCATCATCACAAGGCTGGAAAATCATTGAGTTATCAAAGTTTGGACATGAATCCTGGGCATCGCATATACCATCGTTATCTGAATCCTGAAAAGTCCCACCAGAACAATTGCAATTTGTATCATAGACTTCGCCAATTGTACACGCATTTCCATCATTGCAGCTCTGACCAATGAGTTGATCATCAAAATTTGGACATTGATCTTGTGCATCACAAACACCATCATTATCACTATCTTGAAAAACACCTCCTGTACAATTACAGTTTCCGTCATATGTTTCACCTATGGTACATGGGTCGTTATCATTACAAGAAGTTCCGATATCCGAATCTGCTTGACCGGGACATTGGTCTTTGCAATCAATGACAGAATCATTGTCCGCATCTCCAAAAACATTCGCGGCATTTGGTGTGACAAAAACCTCTTGAATACACCAACTCTCAGCTAAGTTATTATTTAAGCTTCCAGAAATTAATCCGAGACTGTAGTTGCCTTGATTGGGCTCTATCGGCCAAGGAGCACTGATACTATAGCTGACCTGATCAATAGTATTTGCGAATAGATCTTTTAGCGTTAATGTTTCTCCACCACTGCTGATATTTCCAGTATAGACGTCATACGGCGCGAAGCCATATTTATTTTGAAAACTTGTCGCATTTTTAGCTAAGACAATCATGCCGTTTGGCGGTAATAATTTGTAATCAAAAACATAGGCTATACCACTTGTAAAAGCGACCCTTTCTAAATTCAACAGAGAATTTGAATGATTAGCAATTTCAACAAATTCATCATTGTTACCTCCTGCAGCATTGTAATGAAATTCGTTAATGGTTAGTCCATCATAATTTAAGCCATTGAAACAAGGGAATACATTCTCAGCTCCAGGTGTATATTGGGTATTACATTGGACCATCCAATTTAGATGAGTATCATTATCAACTTCTCCATCTATTAATGCCAAACTTTGATCCGTGGCACCACCATTGGCATCCATATCCCATGGAAAAGCTACATCATAAGTCACGGCATCTAACAATAATCCAGTCTCATCGTTCAACCAAATTGTTTCGCCCTGATCGTTGAGTTTATTATCATATTTGTCATAAGCTTGGAATCCATATCTGTCTTCGAAAGATGACTTGTCTTCTGCTAAAACGATAAAATCGCCTGGATCTATTTCTGCGCCTTCTGGAAAATAATAGTCAATGCCTTGTGAGAAAAATACACCTGACAAATCTATAGTGACGGCACCGATATTTTTGAGTTCAATAAATTGAAAGTTTTTACTCTTTATTAAATCCCCATTGCTGGCGTCTGTACTATCAAAAGGATTGTAGTGAATTTCATTTATGACGAGCCCAGAATAATTATGTTCTCCCAAATTATTGAATTCATTCATTTGGCCTGGAGTCTGTATGTTAGACTGAATACCCCAGTTTTCTGGTAGAGCATTATCAATTTGTGTCTCTTTGAATGCCAAACTGTAATAGCCATTATCTGCTGTAGCAGGCCAAAGGCCACCATCATCATAAGTCAAAGAATCTAAAATGACACGAAAGGGTCCTTGCAGTTCTACATACTCTCCTTTGTTAGAAAGACTAGATTTATATTCCCCGAAAGGATAGAATCCATGGATATTATAAAACTCGATACTATCTTCTGCGATAATGATATATTCGTTAGCAAGGATGCTGCTTCCAAGTGGAAAATTATAATCGATACCATTAGAAAATTTTACATTATCTAAAGATTCAACTGTACCACCTGTATTGTGAATTTCAATAAATTCAGTATACCGCTCTGCAGGATTGTACATGATTTCATTAATCACTAGATTAGAACTGACAGCTGAAGCTGCTGTAGGCAAGATCGCTATTGGATCACTCCAATGACTCCATTTGCCTGTATTATCTTTATGTCTAACTCTTACTTTATAAGTTCTACCAACTTTCAATTTTGCTTCAGGAGGAATCGTAAAAGTATTTGAAAATGAGTTTATTTCTCCACTTGCCCAAACTGTTTCTATTTCATATTTGGGTTCGCATTTATCTGCATAAATTGGGTTACTGGGATCTGACCATTCTCCAACTCTCCATTCTAATGCCGCAAAAGAACCACTGCCATCATTGAAATTAGATTGAGTAAATTTCATATTATTTAAGGCTGTGCTGCCGGATAGAGAAATCGTAGGTTTGGTAGGAATAAGATTATCAAATACACCATGATTAGAGTTAGTCAGTAAGTAGGATTTTCTATCTTGAAACCAAGTCTTATACCAATCAAACTGAAGGTCTACATTGCCCTCATGATACGTTTGATATGCAGCCCATCGCGCATGATCCAATGTTGTCCAATCATAAGGTGCAGCAGGGTTATAAATTTTTTTTAATTCACTATCAACCAGAAAATCAATTTGTTCTGTATTCAACAATAAATCAATGGCTGATCTTAAAGCTGATTTATATTCCTCATTCAAACTTGAAGGAATATTTAAAGGTTGACTTATATTAAAGTTGGGGTCAGAATTATTAGTCGTGCTGACGCCTGTGACATTATTCCCGCTACCAAAAGCTCCATCATAATCTTTACACCATCCTATCCATTTGTCAGTTTCGGGATTATAATATTCTCTGTAACTATGTTTTTTATAGTAATTCGATTCTCCATTTGCCCAAAATTCATTTCCTATCCAATCACCAAAAAACATCTCATTATTGACTGTGCCGACAGCAGGTGTTTCTGGAATATTGCCTCCAGTATCAGTGATCCAAAGTGTAGGATCGTCATAGCCAGTAAAATTTCCAAAATAATCGACAAACATAAATCTAGGATTTCCTACAGGGTCATATGTTGTCCATATATTTCCATCTGGCAAATCGTGTTCTTTTAATAATTCTCCATTATTATCTTCTATGATTAAGAACAAGCCCCAAAAATCACCAGATAAACCTGTCTCTGTTTGGGAATCTACAATCCTTAAATTAACATAGTCGGTGTTGTTATACCATCCTTTGGTCAATTCTAAAATTTTATAGATTAAACTTTCCACCAATCCGTGGGACCCTTCGTCATTCACCCAAGTACCGGACAACACTAAATTATCTCGTTCTTCATTATAATCTTTACCACAATCATTTTCAATCAAAATCCCCTTTTCTTTATTCATTTTGAATTTTATACCAGGCTTGATTCTATTATTTCTAGTCTTGCCTCTTGGTCTAAAGTTTATGTGGTCAAATATTTTACCATTATAAATCAAAGTGCCTTCTCCTAAATAATCGTAACCATCATATTGCAAATTATCATCTCCCGTACTAATATATTGTTGGGTGATACTACTTTTTGTCAGAATTGTAATGTTTTGCATTGTATCTAAATTTGCAATACTATTACCTTGAAAGTCTGCATCACCATTATAAACGTAATAGCTATAATTATCTTCTTGGTGATTAGGATCAGGAAAATAACGCACATAGCCGTTAGTGGATTCAACTTTAATTTTATATCGAATCAACGCCCTATTTTGTTTAGCAGAAATGGTAGCAGTGTACACTCCATTATTAGCAGTTGAATCTCCGCTCATCGCTGCGATTCCGTCGTCAAGCATTGGAATGCTTATAAAACTGGAATTATAATTTGCATCGGATTTAATTTTGTAAGATCCGGCATTATTTATTTGATATTGAAGTGTAACATTTAAATTACCACTGTACAATTCATGTTTATCAAAATCGACTTTAATGCGAACACCTTGAGAAGATGTCGGTTTGTCTGGACTTTTTGTAACAGATTTTACAACTGGCAATGAACTATTGCTACTGTAATTTGAGTTTTGCTGTTTAGGTGTAGGGACTGCTGCAGACCAACTTCCGCCATGTCCTCCATCTAGTAATGGGTTTATTTTTTGTATTGATATTGATTCTTTTATCGTAACATTTTGGCTGTAAGCAGTATTCTGAGGGATTGGTTGGGAGACTTGATAATCATTAAATCTAACATTTGGCCATTCTTTCCAACTCTTATAATCAACTCTATCTATGACTTCATAATCTGACGTACGCAGAACGACCTTATCTTCTGATGATGATAATTTACCAGTCCAAGGACCTAATAATCCAGATACTCCAAATACACTTTGTGCTTGAGATGGGTTAGCAGCTATAACGAGATATGCTCCTCCATTTATACTCACACCAGAAGGAAAAGTATAGTCTAATCCTCCAGTAAGAAACCAATTCGACAAATCAACCGATTGAATTCCAGGATTATAAATTTCTACAAAATCTATGTTTTGTTGTTTTTCAATAGCTCTGTAGTTGATCTCATTTATATAAATTTGACTAGAGCTTTGTGAGATACAGTGATATGGTATTAGACAGAAAACGACAAATACTATATATCCTAGAATACGAGAATTATTCACGAATTAATGATTACGGGTTGCTAAAAAATTATTACCCGAAAATAGTAGTATTTATCGTTAAAGCTTTAACAATTTGAAATATTTAACACCTTGAAAATTTATGGATATGCAAAGTTTTCTAGAAAATTATCTAATGTTAAATCATTTACCATTTTAAGACTTAACAGCTTGACGATTTTTGAAATATGTTTCAGTTTTAAGTTACAAGGAATTTGATTTTTCAATCATTTATTCTAGTACAATTGTATAAAAACATTGTGTGGTTTTTTCAATATCAGCCTAGAAGATTTGACACTGAAGTTTTTACGAGACAGACACCTTCTATAATTCAGAAGAAAAATTTACACTGTGAATATTAAAAATTTTTACTGTCTCAAATGCCTAATATTTAATTAGAACAAGGCTCTATATATGCATGAAATACTGCACCTAAATTTACTTCAAATCCACTAATAAGTTCAACACTCTCGCCAGCATGATAATCGATAATGCTACCATTTAAAACTCTACCATTACTTAGAATTGTATTGTTAGCAGATGTGTCAGCTACGATTTCTACATTGTTTTGCTCGAGCAAATCATTTGGACATAATTCGCAACCATCTGGTATACCATTTGCATTTAGATCAAGACTGTCATCTGATCCTGCACATTGATCTAATGCATTACAAACGCCGTCAAGGTCTGAATCAGTAAATACACCTCCTGTACAATTACAGCTAGAATCAAAAAATTCGCCAGTGGTACATGGATCACCATCGTCACATGGTGTACTCACCAAAGCATCATCTACACCTGGACATTGATCCAAACAATCAATCACGTTATCATTATCAGAATCACTGAATGAATTGATTGCTTTTGGAGTAAAGTCTGTAGACTGTACACACCAACTTGCAGGGTCAGCATTATCGAGATCTGGATCTAGAAGCGCTAAACTCCGGTTACCAGAAGAAGCATTTGAATCCCATGGAATTCCATTGCTATAATGAACAACATCAATCGTCTCTCCGAATAGATCCTGCAATTTTATTTCTTCACCTAAATTACTAATGACCCCAGTAAATTCTCCAGTAGGAGCAAAACCATACGCATTATGGAATGCAGTACTGTCATTTGCGATAACTATATAATTAGAAGGAGCTGTAAACTTAGGAGGTATAAGTATATTATCAAATACATATTGAATTCCACCTGTGATAGCTACATCTTGCAGATTTATCAAAATATCAGAGTTATTGACGATCTCGATAAACTCTAAATCAGACCCACCTGAAGGCTGGTATAATATCTCATTAATAGTCAATCCAGAATAATTTAAACCTGGAAAACAACCAAAATCATTTTCAGCACCTGGTGTATAGTCTTGTGTACACTGTACCTTCCAATTTAACCAGCTATTATTATCTACATCTCCATTGATTAAGGCTAAGCTATAATCGTGAATTCCATTATTTGCTTCAGAATCCCATGGAAAGGAAGAGGTATAGATAAGTTCATCTAATATGAGACCATTTGATTTTACCAACCAGATTGTTTCTCCTGAATTGCTCAGTTTACCATCATATTTATCATGAGCTTCAAATCCATATCGATCAAAGAAGGATGACTTGTCTTCGGCTAGCACAAAAAACTCATTGGGCTTAATGATTGTACCAGGCTCAAAATAATATTCAATACCTCTAGAGAAAAAATTACCTGTCATGTCAATATCTGAATTACTAATGTTTTTGAGCTCTAGGAATTCAAAACTTGTCCCTGATTCGATAACGTTGCTATTAGGGTCTACTTCATCAAAAGGATTATAGTGAATCTCATTGATGACAATTCCAGAATATCCATGGTCTCCAAAATCATTAAATTCGTTACTTCTACATGGAGTGGTAAATATGGATTGGATATCCCAGTTAGATCCAATTCCATTATCCATAGAAGGATCTTTTAAGGCTAGGCTGTAGTGTCCTTTATCAGGAGTGCCTGGCCATGGAATATTATCGTCATATCTAACTGTATCAATCAGCGTACGAAATGGACCAACTAATCTGACTAACTCTCCTGAGTTTGACAATCCGCCGCCATAATCAGCGAATGGATAATAGCCGTATGCTTTGAAAAAACTTGAACTATCCTTTGCTATACAAATGTATGATTCTGGAGCCATCGTCTGACCGCTGTCAAATTCGTAATCTATGCCTTCATTAAATTGGACATTATCCAAGCTGACAGTTGTATTACTTGCATTATAAATTTCGATAAATTCTGCTTGTGACGGTTCAGATGGATTATACATGATTTCGTTTATTACAAGATCATATTGAATAGGATTAGATGCGGGTGTTGGTATTATTTTCACCGGATTACTCCAATGAGACCATCGTCCTGAAGTATCTTTATATCGCACTCGAATCAAATATGTTCTGTCTTCTTTTAATTTAGCTTCCGCTGGAATTTGGTAACTACTTGAGAAAGAAGTCATCTCTCCACTTCTCCATTTTGTTTCAATTTCATATTTAGGTTCACCTGTTTGATCATAGTACGAATTACTTGGATCACTCCACTCTCCTACTCTCCATTCCATAGCAGCGAATGTACCTGCTCCTTGTAAATCTGAAAATGCAGAATTTTGAAATTTGATATCGTCTAATGCTACAGAGCCCGTCAGAGAAATACTTGGCTTAGATGGTATATCAATATCACTAAAATTTGATGTTAAATATGTTTTTCGATCTTTAAACCAACTCTTGTACCAGTCGCGGTGTGCTGCATAAGATCCCAAATCATAGTTAATCTGAGGCCATCTACTTTTATCGACATCTACCCAATTATGAGTTGCTGCTGAATTATAAATTTTACGCGATTCTTGGTCTACCAAATAATCACTCTGAGTACAATTACAATCTGGATCCGTATAATCTAAAAGTAAGTCATAAGTGGATCGAAACTCACTCTGAAATTCAATCTGCATTGTATTTGGAATAATCATGTGTCCAGCATTTGGAGCATCTATTTTAGCATCAGCTCTAGGATAAACTGTAACATCATCATATGGAGATCCAAAGCTATTGTCCATATCTCCCCACCATCCTAAATAGCTATCAGTCGCAGAGTCGTAATACTCATTATAACTATGTTTTCCGATATAATTATTACCATTCATGCCATATATCTCAGCCGCTATACGATCACCAAAAAGTAAAGATTTATTGCCTTTATTTGTTATCGTAAAACTGCTATTAGTTTGGGTTGAAGGAGCAAATGTTCCAATACTTTCTGCGTTTGGAAAATCACCGCTATAATCTAAAAATCTATTTCTAGTCGTGCGATTCGTGCCCCAAAAATTACCTTCAGCAAAATCATGTTCGGCTAAGTAGTCTCCATTATAATCTTCCATTAAAATGTACAGACCGAAAAAATCACCTTTTTCATTTCCTGTTTCCAGTTCATTATCTACTATCCTCATCTGTACATAGTCTGTATGTCTTGGAAGTGATCCTGTTAATTCATTTAGTTTATAAATCAATGACTCTGTCAATCCATGTGATGCTATATCATTTACCCATCCTCCTGAGAAGATTAATTTATCTCTTTTCACATCATATGACTCTCCACAATCCGACTTTAAGCTTATCGGATTTTCTTTATTCAGACCTAATTTTATGCCTGGTTTATCTCTTACAAGTCTACTTCCTTTACCTCTAGGTCTAAAATTGATATGGTCAAAAACTTTTCCGTTATAAATTAATGTTCCTTCCCCAAGAAGCTCATTACCTTGGTATTGGCTGGTGGCTGTATTGGTTCCATTACTGCCACCAATGTACATATTGGCAATACTATTTTTAGTAATAATGGAGACATCAGGTAAAGTATCTAAACCGTTGATATCAATTGTATTTACGTCAGGATAATTTCCATAGACATAATAGGCAAAATTGGATTCTTTAAATCTTGGATCTGGATAGATTTTATCTCCCCCACTTGCTGATGTCACTTTCACTCTAAATCTCACCAGGTTTCGGTGTTCATTTAAACTACCTGGAATTTTAGCTGTATAAATTGAATTATTAGCTGAAGAATCAGGATCTATTCCATTATCTAACATAGGAATCGTTGTCCAAGAAATTTCACTTTTGACTGTATAACTGCCAGGTTTATTGATCTGATATTCTAAGGATACATTTATAGGACCCGAGAAAACTTCTGCATTTTCAGAGAATTCTGCTTTTATCGTCACAGCTTCATTAGGTAATGGTTTGTCTGGTTTTTTACTGACATTTTTAATGACTGGAATGATTGAAGCGTTAGCTGAATATACTTGAGAATTTTGATTGTTAGGAGAGGGATATCCACTTGACCAGCTACCTGGTTGGTTTCCAGGTAATTTTGAATTAATCAACTGAATAGAGACTAAGCCATCACCATTATTGGCGTGCCTTACACAAGGCCATTCGTCCCATGATTCGTAGGCGACTTTATCTACTTCGATACATGCTGCATCCAAAAGTCTAACTTCATCACCATTATTTGAAAGTTTTCCAGTAAATGGCCCTAGAATAGTGCCGCCAAAAGTTGAATTGACTGTGGCAGGCTCTGCTGCAATAACAATATAGCCTCCACCAGAAATGGATGTCCCACTTTGAAAAGCATATTCAACGCCTTTAGTCAAAGACCATCCTGAAAGATCTACAGCAGTTAATTCATTATTATAAAGCTCTATGAATTCAACATTACTATCTCCTGGAGATCTATAATTGATTTCATTGATAACTATATTTTGGCTGTTTGTTTGGAAGCAAACGAATAGTATTAAAATAGAAAAGATGAGTCGGGTATACATCAATATTAATCTCATTTGGCGATAGATTTTAATCCAAAACCTTGGTGTACTAGGCTGACAGATTTAAAAAAACCAGTGTAAGGATTTAAAAGGGTGACTAGGCTATAAATTTACTTCAGATTAAGCTGAAAGTCAATAGTAACGATCTAAGAATCATACACTTATAAGACGCAAAAAAATCAAGAAGCCACATCAAGAATTCGATTTGTAGTGTTACTGTAGATTAAATTGTGCGGCAAATCTTCTGAAGTTAGTTCTTGTAGATAGGTTTGTAGATAATCTGTAGTTAATTTATCAATTATCCTTTTTCTAAAAAATTTAGCAAAAGTTGGAATTTTTTTTCGTTTTTGTAATTTCTGTCACTGTAATAGTTTGCATGAAGTAAGAATCGGAAGGGTTTTGAATTTTGTAGAATTAGTTCTAATGTCATATTCCCAAATAATTGTTCTGAAGGAATCTCAGTCATCAACTTGAGTGACGGCTTTAAATAATATTTATAAGTGGTGATTAAGTTTTGTTGACGTGACTTAGTAGACACTTGATTCACATGCAAGATATACTTGATTTCCTTTAGTTGATTTAGGCAAAAAATCTGTAGACATCTCCAATCTTCAATCGTCAAATCATACCTATAGCAATCGATAGCAAATCCATTAATTCCATTTTCTTTGATAAAGTGAAACTCTGACAGATTTTTAGATTCAAGAAACATTTTATAATCGGAATTAATATCTGTCAACAGTTGCAAGCCGAATACTTCCATTGCACTCCGGATGTCTTCTTGGCTTATTAGAGAATCATCTATTGGTTCATTCAATAAAGTTAGAGGAGAATTATTCTTACCAAATGCAGCAATTTGCCTTTTAATAGCTTTAAATATGTTCATAATTTTAAAAATTATTTAATATAAATACATCTTGATTGAAATTTTACTATCTAGCTATTTATATTGATAAATCAATATTTTATATAGCATCTTACAATTTATATACATAGCTTTGTGTTTTTATGTTGAGTTTATGTTAAGCATCACTAGTCACTTGTTCTGAATTCAGTTATTAAGGTACATTCTTGCTTCTTTTTAGGCTCCTTTTTTAATTTTTAATTTTTTTTATAATGAACATTTTTGTTGCAAAATTATCTTACAACACAACTGAAGATCAACTTCAATCTGCCTTTGAGCAATTCGGAACAGTGGATTCAGTTAAAATTATTATGGACAAATTTGAAGGCCGTTCAAAAGGTTATGGATTTGTTGAAATGTCAGACGATGGCGAAGGTCAAGCCGCAATTGACAGCTTAAACGAAAGCGAGATTGACGGACGTCAAATCGTTGTTAAAAAAGCAAGACCAAAAAGTGATAACGGCGGTGGCCGAAGAGGTGGCGGCGGCTACGGCGGTGGCGGCGGAAATCGTGGTGGCGGAGGCTACGGCGGTGGCGGCGGAAATCGTGGTGGCGGAGGCTACGGCGGTGGCGGTGGCGGTGGCGGTAATCGATACTAGATATCACACACAAACAATGAAAAACGATCCTCTTTTAGTTGATACTGAAAGGGGATTTTTTATGCCTCGACATGACATCATTATGTTTTATACAAG
>Ga0209828_1000972_pt1 | contig 27047 bp, 13 predicted proteins | sample MaitaG_FD_187429 | JGI IMG/M metagenome (GOLD analysis project Ga0209828, IMG submission 187429) | Marine algal microbial communities from Maine, USA - Maine_Asex2 metaG (SPAdes) (version 2) | ecosystem: Host-associated > Algae > Red algae > Unclassified | place: Maine, USA | collected 2015-01-05
TCAATTTCTTTAATCTGATCTGAAGAAAAGATTTTCATATTCCCCAATGTACTAAAATTAGAACTTGATTAAAACCCAAGCGGATAAATGTGCTTTATGCACATACCGAAATATCCTAACCACATGATATATCCCGTGACTGATATATCCTGTGACTGATATATCCTGTGACTGATATATCCTGTGACTGATATATCTCGTGACTGATATATCCCGTGACTGATATATCCCGTGACTGATATATCCCATGACTGATATATCCTATGGCGGATATATCCTTTGGCGGATTCATCCCCTGTTGAAAGGCTGGCGTCCCGCCTCTGCTGGCTGGAGGACGAGCAAACCCAATTCCTGATTCAAGGACTTCTTCAAGAACGCACTTTCTCATCATGCCAAACCTAGTACAGTTTTTGCACTACTACTCTTCGATTATAACTAATTGATAGTCAATGATTTAAACTGTTGATTATCAATCTAAAATACATTAGTGAAATGTATCATGTAAAACCATTAGTAACACAAAAAGCGCTTCTCATAGGATTAATCCTCATATGCTGCAATTTTTTATATGTTAATAATTTGCAGAGTCAGGACATCCATTATTCCCAATTTTATAATCCTGTCTTGGTCGTCAATCCAGGTAAAACAGGAATATTCAATGGAGATAAGCGATTGAATCTTAGTTATCGTGACCAATGGAGCTCTGTTCCAGTACCATGGCGTACGTTTACTGGTAGCTATGATCAGAAATTTTATCCGAAGAAATCAGACAAATATTTCTTCTCAGGTGGATTGAGTTTTAATTATGATCGCCAAGGTGATTCTGAAATTAGTTTATCTAATATCAACCTGTTAGGCTCATGGACAAAAGTCCTCAATGAAAATAATCTCATTACGATTGGCCTTAATCTTGGATATGCCACTCGCGGATTTGATTTAACGAATCTACAATGGGATAGCCAATGGAATGGTAGCCAATTTGATCCTGCTCTCCCGTCCGGTGAACAATTCGATGCTGAAAGAATTAATTTTTTCGAGAATGCTCTGGGATTAAATTATAGGTGGCAAAAAGATAGACGGACAAAATTTGACATTGGCGTGTCAGCATATCATGTCATAGAACCAGGTGTCGCTTTCTTTTCTAATGATGACATCAAACTACCAAGACGATATAACCTATCTGCAATTTTATCGAAGCAATTAAGCAGTCGCTTTGATCTACAAGTACAGGGGCTTGGTCAACTCCAAAATGAATACTATGAAATATTAGGTAGTGGATTGATTAAAATTCACATCAATAATAAGCGCGGAAAAGAAGCTGAATTACACGTCGGTATTGGTTACCGAACTTCAGGGTCTTTATTCGTACCGATTTTAGCATTGGAATTAAAAGAGAGGTATTATTTCTCCATGAACTTCGAAAGAGATCTTTCCGATTTTTCTATTGCGACTGAAAATAATGCTGGATTTGAAGCACACTTCAGATACATCATTACTAATGTAAAACCATTGAAGACATTTAAAACTTGTCCGATATACTAATGTAAATATTCAATTGCCCATTGATATGAACCGATTTTATTTTACAATTGCTTTCTTATTTTGCTTCTCAGCATCCAGCTTGGCACAGACTAAGACAGCATTTATGCAAGCAGCTGAGGGAGCTTTTCTCGAAGAGTACTATCATGCTGCATTGTCATACTATATGGAGGCCTACGAATTTGACTCCACAGATATCACAGTAAATCATGCGATCGCCGAGTCTGCTAGACAATTCGATGCATATAATTTAGCTGAAAAGCATTACAAAAAAGTCCTTGATGTGGATTCCGAAAATCAATATCCTCAGGATAGATTTTGGTATGCTCGCACCAAGCAAATGCAAGGTGACTACGAAGAAGCTAAATTGAATTATATATTGTACAGCACAGAATATGGAGGTGATGATGAATATTTAACACAACGGGCAAATAAAGAAATTGAAGCTAGCGAATGGGCCGCTGAGCTTAAAAATAATCCTAGACCAAATGTAAGAATCAGAAGATTAGGTGATGGTATCAATACACAATATTCAGAATTTGCAGGCATAAAGGAAGATGAAGGACTTTACTTTTCTTCTCTTAGATTTGATGATTTAGAACCAGAAGCGCGACCCTCAAAACTCATCTCCAAAATCTTAGTGAGTACTGATGATGAAACAGCAGATACTTTGCAAAGTGCAATTAATGAAGGCAATCTCTTTTCTGCACATACAACATATAATAAAGACAAATCAAAAATATATTTCACACTTTGCGAATATGATGCTGGCGCAAATATAAGATGTGACTTATTTACGAGTGATATTCAATCTGATGGGGAATTCGGAATGCCAAATAAACTAGAAGAACCGATTAATGTTCTAGGATTTACAACAACGCAACCTTCCTATGCATACAATGAAGTCACAGGAACCGAAAGATTATATTTTGTTTCAGATCGCGAAGGCGGAAAAGGCAAACTAGATATCTGGTATGTAGACATTTCATTAAGTGGCGAATATTCGCTACCCATGAATTTGCCTAACTTAAATTCTAATGAAAATGATATTACGCCTTTCTATGATTCCAATGCACGGACCTTGTACTTCAGCAGTGAAGGATACATGAGTATGGGTGGATATGATGTATTTAAGTCTAAAGATAATAATGGGGTATTTGCCAAGCCAGATCATATGGGTGTCCCTGTGAACTCTTCCTATAATGATATATACTATTCAGTCACTAAAGAAGGAAATGAGGGATACTTTTCATCTAACAGATTTGGCGCAAATTATATAGATGTCCCACAAGAGGCATGTTGTTACGATATATATAAAGCCTCTATCCAAGAAGTCAATTTGACTTTAAATGCCAAGACGTTTATTAATCCTGGAATGGATTCTTTATTAAATGCGATGGTCAAACTCTATGATGCTGAAACTGGCGAGCTTATAGCAGAAATTCAAACAGTAGATGGCATAGACCACAACTTTGAGTTGGAACCAGATCGAGAATATATGATCATCGGTGAAAAAATGAACTTTAAGCCTGATACAATAATGCTAAGTACAAAAGAGATGTACAGCTCTGAAGTGATTACAAAAAATCTATTTTTAACAATTGACCAGGTCTGTTTGGATCTGTCTGTATTTGATGAAGCAAATCAAGGAAGCTTAGATGATGCAACAGTGACAATCACAGATCTCTCAGATCCAAATGCAGAGGACATCGTAATTAATAATCCTGACAGCAGCAGATTTGTCATAAAATTAGACCCTAATAAATCCTATCGTGTCACAGTAGAACGTGAAGGCTATGAACCTGAAATATTTATCATAGACGAAAATACAAGTCATGATGGTGGCATTATCAATAGAAAGATATTCATGAAAAAGAGAGATTTAAATATCTTCTTACCGACCTATCTCTACTTTGATAATGATCGTCCTGATCGTAAGACAATGAGGGTCACAACCGATAAAACATATACAGAAACCTACAATCCATACGTAGGAAAAAAACCATATTTTATACAAAGATCTGGTAGAGGAAAAGCGGAAAGTCAAAAGGTGACCGAACAACAATTGATGGAAGACTTTTTTGAATTTGACGTCAAAGGAGGATATGCTAAATTGTATCTATTCCTAAACGAAGTAAGTCAAAAATTAGTAGAAGGGTATTCCTTTGAAATAGAAATCAAAGGGCACACTAGTCCATTAGCCCCAAGCCAATACAATAAGAATTTAAGTTCGAGAAGAATAAACAGTGTTAGAAATGAACTTGCCAAATATAATGGTGGCGTATTAATTCGGTATATGAATGGGAATCAATTGATCATTACTGATGTCTCACTAGGTGAAGAGTTATCACCTATGGATGTCAATGATAAGGCTAGTAATCAAACTGAATCAATATTTAGTGTAGAAGCGTCTAGAGAGAGAAGAGTTGAAATTATTAAAATTAGAAGCACGCTCAAATAAGAAGTTATGAATCATTTACAAAAAGAGAAAAGTATACTTCTATATAGTTTAAAATGCTTCAGTGTCATGATTGCACTAGTCGCATTCTCACTACCAGCGACTGTGTGGTCCACGCATATTGTAGGTGGGAGCATAAGCTATAAATGTCTAGGAAATGATCAATTTGAGGTGACACTTACCGTGAGACGAGATTGTATATTGGGCGCAGAAGATGCCCCATTTGATGATCCTGCATCAGTTGGTATTTTTGGGATCGATGGTAATTTATTAACTCAGTTTGGAGATAATGGAGAGCTCCTTTTGGACTTTCAAGGTGACCAAACATTAAACAATGAAATCACCCAAGTTTGCTATGCTGATCAAGCATCAATCTGTGTTCACATTACAGAGTATATAGGTGTCATCACTTTACCACAAAATGATAGAGGATACACATTGTCATATCAAAGATGTTGTCGAAATTCTTCTTTGAATAATATAGTTGATCCACTCAATACTGGAATGACTTTATTTATCGAGTTGACTCCAGAAGCCATAGCAGTTTGTAATAGCAGTCCTCGATTTGATCTAAGACCTGATATCTTTATCTGTGCGGGTGAACCACTCAGCTTTAATGGCTCGGCGACTGATGAAGAAGGTGACTTGATTGTATATTCTTTATGTACACCGAATGCAGGAGCAACGCGCCAATCTCCTTTTCCACAACCGCCTTCATCACCACCATATGATGAGGTAGAATGGATTCAAGGTTTTGATCTAAATAATTTGTTTGGAGGTGATCCCGTTCAAATTAACACATCAAACGGGATGCTTGAAGGGACTCCTTCACTCGTCGGACAATACCTTATTGGCCTATGTATTGAAGAGTTTAGGAATGGAGTATTATTATCGAGAACACACAGAGAATTTCAATATAATGTCGTGAATTGTAGTGAAGATCAAGTCGTGGCAGATTTTAATGTGAGACAGGATGAGTGCGGCTTAGAAAATATTCGTTTTGAAAATGAAAGCTCTGAACGTGCTAGCTATGAATGGTTTTTTGATTACCCTTCTACTGATCCAGCATTTGTATCTACAGAAGTAAATCCATCATTCACTTATCCAACATCTGGAAGGTATTCTATTAGACTTGTCGCCACTAATTTAAGTACAAATTGTCAAGCTATCGTCGATAAAAATATTACCATTTCTGATGGTAGCGAAAGCGAATTTAGTACAACGATCTTGTCATGTACTACTAATGATGAATTGAATGTAAGATTGACAGATGAGACTGGGCTTGATGCTGTGGAAAGAGTTTGGGAAGTCATTATAAATGGAAGATTAATCTCAGGGTCTTCTAGAAGTATAGAATTTACTGCTCCAAAAACTGCACAAATAACTGCATCATTATCTGTTAATGGTGCCACTGGCTGTTTGATAAATCAAGCACAAACAGTCGATTTAAACATCGATAATCAAATCGAATATTCTTATCAAATCGAAAATTGTGATCAAGGATTTGTGAATATGAGCTTTGTGGATCAAAGTACATTCTCAAGTGATTTGATTCCTGAAGTTTATGAGTGGACATTCGTTCGCCCTTCTGGCCAGCAAATAAGCAGACAGGGTCAGCAAATAGATGTACAATTATTTGAAAACGAAACAATTCAAGTAATTGAAACAATTTTGTTTTCAAATGGATGCTTAGCTGTTAATCAAAAAAGTCTGAATCTTGACTTAGATGAGATCGCTGAGTTTGAGACTGATTTGGAGTCTTGTACACCTGGAAATAGAAATATGGCGAGAGTGAGTTTTCGACCTACACAAACAACTGTTCCAATCAATGCAACAATTGTTTCCAATGAATGGATGGTTGTCAATGGAGAAACAGAATATAATTTAACTGACAATGAAATCACCTTAGACTTAGATTTTACAAGTCCGGTTTGGGTTGGTCATACTGTCACTTACTCCAATGGATGTACAGCAAATGAAGAAAGGAAAATAAAGTTGAATGAATTGTTTGGAGCTGATGTATCGATTAATACGACCATAGATAATTGCGATGGTGATGAAATAACGGTACAGTTCTGTAGTGATGCAGTAGAAATTGATGGTAATGCAATTATCTTACAAAAAGGCTGGACAGTCACTGACGCGGATGGTCACTCATGGAGAGAGACGGGAAGTTGTATAGAGTATACAGGCATGAGAGGCGAGGTGATCGAAGTCTATTATATTTTTAATGCAAATAATGGTTGCGCTTTCGAACAGACGAAAACTATCGTTCTTGGTGCTGACGATGAAGCACTTGATTTTACAGAACAAATAGCTTCTTGCGCAGGTGACCAAATTTCAGTAGTTCTCACAGATAACAGGAACAGTGATCGTACAGATTGGGTGATCAATATCAATGGAATTGTCACAAATAGATCAGGTAGAGAAATTACAATTTTAGTCAGCAGAAATGATGACGTTTTTATCAGGATGAAAACTGATTCTGCAGGTGCATGCTTTGTAGAAGACGGAAGACAGCTAGTCGTCAATCCTGATGATTTATTGACATATAGTATCGATCAAATCGACTGCCCACTTGGTGGAATTGAACTACAATTTGTAGATACATCGCCTTCTATTGGAGGTGCGACAAAGGAATCTGTAAATTGGGTTTTTCAAACCTCTGGTGGTCAAACTTCAAACGCTTCGGGTAATTCAACTGTACAATTATTTCCAGCAAATGAGATAGTCACAGTCATGCTCGATGTCCAATATTCAAATGGATGTCGCGCGACACTAGTTGAAGATCTTGACCTAAATTTTGCAAACTATCTAGATTATAATGTAGAACTTGTCAGTTGTAATGCAGCGAATCAGTTCTCTATTATCATTAATGCAGATACGGACGCGTTACCACCGACGACACCCGTGTCTGGAATATTTTGGTTGGTTAATAATGGAAATAATAGCGTAAATGAATCTGGTAATTCAGTAGCATTAGATATTGATTTTAATCAGCCAGTGGAAGTAAATTTGTCAGTTTCATATGGTAATCGATGTACGTTTACACTAAGCAGGTTGATGACGGTCGATGACATCATTGGCGATGATATTCAAGATGCGAATGATGTCGAGATTCGCTTGACTCCGATTTCTTGCCAAGGACAGCAAGTCTCTGTATCTATTAATAATCAAAGTGATATCGTGCTCAATGGCACAGCTCGAATTGTCAGAAAGACATGGCTAGTTTCAGGTCCAGGTGTGAATATTAGCTTTGAAGGACATGCTCAAAGTATTACAGTTCCAGATGGCACAGAACTAAATATCAGCTTGACTTTAGAACTTGATAATGGCTGTATCTTCATAATCAATGAAATAAAAACTGTAACTCCTTTTGATGAAGAATCAATTGACTTTACACAAGACATCAGATCATGTGATGGTGATAATGTAACACTTACTTTAACGGATAATCGTAATGGAGTGGATTTCACCAATTGGATTATTCTTATCAATAATCAAATAACAAATAGAACAGGACGAGTGATCAGCTTGACTGTTGATAAAAGTGATGAAGTCTTCGCTAGATTTGATACTGGGACTCTTGCAGGTTGTGAGAATGTAAAAGGAGCTGAAGTCGTCACAGATCCAGGCGATATGTTGTCATATAGTATCGATCAGATTGATTGTCCATTAGGACAGATACAATTACAATTTACAGATACAAGCCCACTGATTGGTGGTGCGGCTAAAGAGTCTGTCATTTGGAGATTTACTTCACCTGATGGAGGAATTGTATCAGTGTCTGGTAATTCAACTGTTCAGACTTTTACAGCAAATCAAGTGATCACAGTAACCCAAGAAATTCAATATTCAAATGGATGTCTTGCGATTTCGACAGAAACACTAGACTTAAATTTTGCGAACTTTTTGGACTACAATGTTGATTTGTTGACATGTAATGGTTCGAATCAGTTCTCACTAAATATAACAGCTGATACTGATGCACTACCACCACTAGATGATGTATCTGGAATTTTTTGGTTGATTAATAATGGATCCCAAACCACTAATGAATCAGGAAATGCAGTGTCTCTAGACGTGAATATGGATGAGCCTGTTGAGATTAATTTGTCAGTATCATATGGAAATCGATGTACCTTCACATTAACCAGAATCTTGACGGTAGATGAGATACTAGGAGACGGTATCGATGGTGCTGATGATGTGGAAGTGCGCTTTTCTCCGACCTCGTGTGCAGGTGATAATGTCACATTGTCAATCAATAATCAAAGTGATATCGTTCTTGGTGGGACAGCAAGGATTATTAGAAAACAATGGCAAGTCAATGGTCCTGACATCAGTCTAGTTTTTGAAGGAAATTCACAGACAATTACTGCATTCAATGGAACTGAGATTAATGTCATGCTTACCTTAGAATTAGACAATGGATGTATTTTTATAATAAACGAAACGAAAACAGTCAGACCATTTGATGAAGATGCTATCGACTTTAGTCAAGAGATTAGGTCTTGTGATGGAGATAATATCAATATCATTCTCACCGATACAAGGGAAGGTGTAAGTGAATCAAATTGGATACTTCAAATAAATGGAGCGACGAGCTTCCAGACGGGGAGAGTCTTAAGTCTAAATGTAGATAAGGATGATGAAATATTTGGGAGATTAAACACAGGAAGTGCTCCCGGTTGCGAGAACCTTAGTGGCATAGGAATAGTCACTGATCCGGGTGAGTTATTGACTTACCAAATCGATCAAATTGATTGTCCAATAGGACAAGTGCAATTACAGTTTATTGATACCAGTCCACTTATAGGAGGTGCTGCGAAACAATCCGTTAGCTGGAGATTCAGTTCGCCTGACGGTGGAGATGTCTTGGCCACAGGAAATTCCACAGTACAGACATTTACAGCAAATCAAGTTATACTTGTTACTCAGGAAATTCAATATAAAAATGGTTGTCTAGCGATTTCTACAGAGAGCTTAGACTTAAACTTTGCTAGTAGATTAGATTATGATGTTGACTTGATTCGCTGTGATGGCCCAAATCAATTCGCACTTAGAATAACTGCTGATACCGATGCACTTATCCCAGAAGATGATGTATCTGGAATTTTCTGGTTGATTAATAATGGATCTCAAACCACAAATGAATCAGGAAATGCAGTGTCTCTAGATGTGAATATGGATGAGCCTGTTGAGATTAATTTGTCAGTATCATATGGAAATCGATGTACATTCACATTAACCAGAATCTTGACGGTAGATGAGATACTAGGAGACGGTATCGATGGTGCTGATGATGTGGAAGTGCGCTTTTCTCCGACCTCGTGTGCAGGTGATAATGTCACATTGTCAATCAATAATCAAAGTGATATCGTTCTTGGTGGGACAGCAAGGATTATTAGAAAACAATGGCAAGTCAATGGTCCTGACATCAGTCTAGTTTTTGAAGGAAATTCACAGACAATTACTGCATTCAATGGAACTGAGATTAATGTCATGCTTACCTTAGAATTAGACAATGGATGTATTTTTATAATAAACGAAACGAAAACAGTCAGACCATTTGATGAAGATGCTATCGACTTTAGTCAAGAGATTAGGTCTTGTGATGGAGATAATATCAATATCATTCTCACCGATACAAGGGAAGGTGTAAGTGAATCAAATTGGATACTTCAAATCAATGGAGCGACGAGCTTCCAGACGGGGAGAGTCTTAAGTCTAAATGTAGATAAGGATGATGAAATATTTGGGAGATTAAACACAGGAAGTGCTCCCGGTTGCGAGAACCTTAATGGCATAGGAATAGTCACTGATCCGGGTGAGTTATTGACTTACCAAATCGATCAAATTGACTGTCCAATAGGACAAGTGCAATTACAGTTTATTGATACCAGTCCATTAATCGCAGGCGCAGAAAAGCAATCTGTGAGTTGGAGATTCGATACTCCAGATGGACAATCATTTACTGCAGTAGGCAATTCTACTGTCCAAACATTTACGGCTAACCAACTTATAGATGTGACTTTAGAAATACAATATGCAAATGGATGTCTAGCGATTTCTAGAGAAAAATTAGATTTAAATTTTGCAAATTTTCTCGATTATAATGTTGACTTGCTCAGCTGTAATGGTGTAAATCAGTTTTCACTAACAATCAACGCGGATACAGATGCACTACCTCCAATCAATCCAGTCTCAGGAATATTTTGGTTGATCACAAATGGTTCGCAAAGCATAAATGAAAATGGAAATTCAGTGACACTGGATGTTGATATGAACCAAGATGTGATTATCAATTTGTCAGTGTCATATGATAATCGATGTACTTATACATTGACTCGACAGCTAACAGTCGACGATATCTTAGGAGACGGTATTGAGAATGAGAATGATGTTGACATCAATCTTTCACCGATCAGTTGTGATGGTGATATCATCAATGTTTCTTTAAATAATTTTTCATCAGCTGTGTTAGGAGGTGATGCTACGATTACCAGAAAAGTGTGGACTGTCAGAGGGCCGGATATTAATGCTTCAGCTGAAGGTGACGACATACAAATCACAGCTGAGAATGGAACACAGATTGAAGTTAGCCTAAGACTAGAACTCAGCAATGGTTGTGTCTTCATCATAAACGACACAAAAACTGTCACTCCGTTTGACGAGGATGCGATCGACTTTACGAGTGATATTCAATCATGTAATGGAGACGAGGTGACGGTCACTTTAACCGATAACAATCCTGATGCATCAAATACTGCATGGCTCATTACAGTAAATGGCCAAAGTGAAGCAAGAGTTGGGCGAGTCATTACGCTTACAGTAAATAGAGACGACGCTGTTATGGCTCGCATTGATACTGGAAGTTTAGCAGGTTGTGATAATGCAGCCGGGATAGATGTCATTGTAAATCCAGATGAATTGCTGAGTTATGACATAGAACTCCTTGAATGTACAGCATCCCAAACGCGCGTTCAATTTATAGATACAAGTCCTTCATTAGGCGATGCGGCCAAAGACAGAATCACGTGGGTATTCCAAAGAGCAGACGGGTCATCGACGACAGCAGAAGGTAGTTCTACGGAGCAAACATTTTCAGCAAATGAAATTATAAAAGTCACACAGAGTATACTTTACAGTAATGGCTGTGAAGCAGAGTTGACTGAAGATTTTGATTTAAATTTTGGTAATAGTCTTGACTTTGATACAAGACTTATCAGCTGCAATGGTCCAAATCAATTTTCAATTGAACTGTCAGCAAACACTGAAGAACTGCCTGTGATTAATCCGATTACAAATTATAATTGGGTCATCACAAATGGAGGAAATACAATTAATGCAACTGGCACAATCGTACCTCTTGATGTAGATATGAATCAAGATGTCAATGTCATGCTTGAGATTTCTTATGACAATGGATGTTCATTTAGCTTTACTGATTTACTAAGCTTTGATGATATCTTTGGAGATGGAATTGATAGAGAAGATGATGTCGTTATTAACATTGATCCTCAAGAGTGCAGTGATGACGAAATCACATATTCTTTTAATAATAGAACTACGCTTGTCTTAGATAATTCAGCAAGAGTCATCAGGAAAACATGGAAGATCACCGCTCCAGGAGTTGACAGTGGTACTTCTAATAATGGACCTGAACAAATAAATACCTGTGAAAATGAAAATCAAATTTCTGTCTTGGGACAAATTGTTTCTGCTGAATCAGGATCTTCTATTTGTGTTCCTTTCAACGCTTATAATTTTACGAATGTTGGAAGTATTCAGACTGCGTTTACTTGGGATCCAACAGTTTTAGAATATAGTACATTCAATCAAGTGGCATTAAGTAACATAGACGTAAATCCAAATTTTGCAGATTCTGGAGAATTACGAATGGTTTGGTTTGTAGATTTTTCAGCAACTCAAGTCACTGAAGCTGACAACACGACCTTGTTCGAAATTTGTTATAATGTCATTGGAGAGAATGGTGCAGACAGCGACATTAACTTTGAAGGAATTAGAAATTTAGCAATTGAAGTAACAACTGGAGATCTCGAAATCATTGATGCTTGTTTGCAATCAGCCACTGTTCAAGTGGGCTCAAGTTCTTCAACAGGACAATCGATGAATATGATTACTGCCGAAGGAGATGAAGTTAGTTTTACAGGTAATGTTGGCGATGATGTCAATGTGATGCTCACTCTTGAACTGGACAATGGTTGCATCCTAATTTTAAATGAAGATTTTACCATTGAAAATGTAGATATAGAATTTTTTAATGACTTTCCTGGATTAGGAATGATGACTGGTGATGATGGTGACGGTAACAACGGAAATAATGATGACGGAAATGGAAACGGTGGAAATGAAGACGGTAACAACGGAGATGGAAATAATGGTAATGGCAATGGTGGCGGAAACGGTTTTGGAAGTGATGCAATCATTGTCGTGTGTAATGGACAAGCACGTCCATTAATCGCAAATCCAAATCCTGCATGGACATATGAATGGTCACCAATTGATGGGTTAATCTTCGATGGTGATGATCGATCAAATCCTAGCGCTTTACCAAGTCAAACCACCACATACACTGTAACTGTTACTGCAGGTGAGTGCGTCTCGACAGGCACAATCACAGTCATTCCTGCTGATCAATACCAATTTACAATTATCGATGGTGGAACTGATGCTTGTAATGGTGAGGTTGATTTAACAGTTGCTCAAGCTCCAGGAGCGATAGTTGAATGGTCATTAGATCCATCATTTGCGTCAATATTTACAACAGGACCTAACTTAAGTACGACTCAAAATTCTGACTCAGAGACATATTACCTGAGGCAAGTATTTGATGGCGGATGTATATCACCAACACAATCTTATACAGTTGAGAATCTTTCGCTTAGTATAAACGGTGTGAGCATAGATCCGATTAGCAATAATCCAATGTTGACAGTTTGTGAATCAGGATTGGTAACAATCACAGCAATGACAAATGGAAATCCAGATAATATTCAATGGATTGATCTTGGAAATAATCAATCGCTAGGAAGCGGTCCGTCTATTGAGGTAGACCCTTCTCAGGTCATGACTGTACGAGCGGCTTTAGATGGAGGCAATGGATGTGTCGTGAATACCGATGCAACGAGTCTGGTTCCTTATGACGTGAATGATGATGTGTCATTAGGAGATAGTAATATTCCTGAAATATTTTGTGTCGGTACAGATACTCAAATTGGATTAGCGGTGACAAGTACAGATAATTTTGAGTTTTCATGGACACCAGATCCTTGTATTGTCTCCGGTGGAAATACGGCGGCTCCTGTCATTAATGCTTCCGCCAATAAAGATCTAATTGTTGTCGTCACTAATTTGTCAACTGGATGCACAGATCAGTTACGCATTCCAATAAGAGTATCTACAGATGATATGTCTTTTGACATTACAGGAGTTGCTGATATTTGCAATGATGACAATGTTAGTCTAAGCGCAAGTCAAATCGATGGCGCGATAGTCCAATGGTCGCTCTCAGAAAACTTTGATGACATTCTGATAGAGGGGAATACTTTGATGACAGCTCAGGATGAAATTAGCCAAACATATTATGCCAGACAAATGCTACCGGGAGGTTGTTTTACAACAGTTGAAAACTTTAGTGTTTCCAAAAATGATATCATTGTTGACGGTGTGAATGTCGATATGAATACGCTCGCTTTTTGTGATGGTGATATGACCTCTATCGTGGCAGTCACGGAGGCTGGTGCAGAGAATATCATTTGGTTTGATGCCAGTACAGGTCAACAAATAGGACTAGGCTCACCACTAAATGTTGATCCGATAGCAACCCCGTTGATATACGGTACAGTTGTTGGTCAGTCTGGTTGTATGAGTCGAACGGACGATATTACCTTAGTGCCATTTGATATTGACATGCTCATTGATTTAAATCTAGGTGAAACTGGCGGTATTCCAAATGGAGTCTGTGTCGGCGAATCAACACAATTAAATGTGACGAATCTCACAGATATTGATTTGATATTTGAATGGGCTCCAATAGATGCAATAGAATCTGGAGGAAACTCTGCTTCACCTATTATTAATATTACAGAGGATACAGATTTGGTTTTACGTGTCACCAATCCAGATACTGGATGTGCGGTAGAAGTCGTCATACCTGTTAGCGCAAGCGATCCTATGGTGGAATTGTTTGCAGACCCGAGTTCAAGAATTTACTTAGGAAGTGATGTAGAAATAATAGCTCAGACGAATTCTGAAAATCCAACCTATATGTGGGACACTGGTGCGACTACGCCGACCATCACAGTTGAGCCAACAGAAACAACAACATATTCCGTCACTATAACTGATGAAAGTGGTTGTCAAGTGATTGAAATGATAACAATTGAAGTGATGACTGACTGCAGTACATCAGGAATATTCTTACCAAATGCTTTTTCTCCAAATGGAGACGGGAATAATGATATTTTATTTATTCGGACCAATTCATTAGAGAATGTCAGTTTAGTAATCTATGATCGATGGGGGAGACAGGTGTTTGAAACCACTTCATTAGATATTGGTTGGAATGGACGATGGCAAAATGATGGTGATGAGTTGCCACCAGATGCTTACGGATATTATTTGACAGCCATATGTTTTACAGGAGAAGAATATACAGAAAAAGGAAATGTTTCTATTTTAAGATAAAATAACCAATCTTATGTTAGGACCGGGTCACCTCCAAAGTGGCTCGGTCTTTTTTGTTTTGGGTAATTTCTTTTACTATTTCACTCAGGTGAATTTGGATTAGGAAATCAATGCATGCTGAGCATTTATTCCATCCAACTGTTACATGCGAGCAGGTACAGCAACAATACCTGATTTTTTATTTGATTGAGAAAGGTATTTGTAGCGGACCGTATAGAGAAATGACTTGGTTTTATCTAAGACTAATTTGTTGCATTCTTTCCAGAGTATCACAAATGAGTCCGGCATTATATCTTCAGTACCTAAATAATTAAGTCTTATAGTGAGATAATTGACAAGTGATTCAGTATAGTTGCTGAATAGGCTCGAAAATACCTCCTCTTCGCAAACTGATCTTAGCATAAATGGGTGCGATTCTTAGCCATTCAAATCTCATGGTAATTCGCCGAGCTGTCGCATGTAGGGTTGACTTCCTGCATAATCATTTTTTGGAATCTGAAAATAGCTGGTAGGGTAATCTAGCAGTAGATCGTTTTACATACCTAAGACACCAGATATTCAAAAAAAAATTACTATGACAAATAAGATTCAATCAATCGTTAGCGTATTCATCGTCTTTTTTTTGTGTTCGATGGCAAATCTAAATGCGCAAAATAAAAATCTATGTAATCATGACCACAGCTTAGGAAGTCATAGTTTCAGCAATTATTTAGGGACATCAAAGCTGGTCATGCCGAAACTAAAAGTATTCATACTCGCAGGACAGTCGAATGCAGAAGGTAATGGAGATGTTGCACCTGAAACAACACTTGGAACTCTATTAAATTTTATACATCACGATGGTTTGCAGGAGTTTGGTCACCTCCAAAACGCTGATGGAGAGTGGGTACCTCGCAGCGATGTTTGGGTGAGGTTTGATCACGAACAAAGAGGTTTGTTATCAAATGAACTAAATGTCGGATATGGCTGGAGTGAAAATCATATCGGTCCTGAATTGGGCTTTGGTCACCTGCTCGGAGAACACGAGAGTGACCAAGTGCTTATCATTAAAACTTGTTGGGGTGGCAAAAGCTTGAAAGAAGATTTTAGACCGCCAAGTTCCGGAGGTGCAACTGGTGTATATTATCAGCGGATGATGTCGGATATTTCTGTTGCAATTGATAATATTCAAACTGAATTTCCTCAGTATCAAAATGAACAAATTGAAATGTCAGGTTTCGTTTGGTTTCAAGGTTGGAATGATGGTGAAGACGCAAGCTACTACGATGAATATGAGCAAAATCTAACGAATCTAATCTCGGATGTCAGGTCAGAACTCAATGAGCCAGAACTACCTGTTGTTGTTGCCTTAACAGGTAATGGCGGTCGTACGCTTGAGCCAGATGGCAGCTGGGTACATATCCTACAAACAAAGATTGTATCTGCCCAGATCAACGCTGTAGAATCAAATGGACTTGAGAAAGTAGCCGTTGCCGAAACGCGAGATTTTTGGAGAGCAGGCAATCTTTCTCCTGAGCCCGATTTTTTACATCATTGGAATAATAATGCAGAAAGCTACCTCAGAATTGGCCATGAAATGGGGCTTGAGATGATAGGTCTATTGGAAGGAAATACCACGACGGGAGGCGGAAATGGAGCTAACAACTCTATGGGCTACATTCAGCCAAATACCAACTTGGCACTTCCGTCAGCTTACAATTTGCAGGAATATGTATTTGCAGAGCCGAATGACCAAGGAGACTGTTTAGGGAACCAAAACGGTACGGCTGTCGTTGAGGAGGTCTTTATGTCTCAGACTCATAGACATGAAATTGGTCATCCATTATTTTTTACAATTGGAGAAAGACCGGCTTTATTACAATTGGCCGTTTCTGGTAGTGGCGTGTCACCCGACGTGCAAGTAGAAGGGATTTTGGATGGAAACAACTTAGGGACTTTATGTCTCAAAGGTCCTGCTATGTTGAGTGCAAATATAAATTTAGCTCAGCCTAATTTTGAAGATTATTTTTCTGTGACTTTGCCAAAAGCATGGATAAGAGAAGGTTTAGAATTGAGGGTATCTGCTGGTAATTCAATGAGAACCCTAACTCAAGACGATCTAAAAATATCACCCTTCACAGAGGTCAATATCGTGATGGTCAGAATGGACGCTATGGACTATAATACAGAACCATATAACAATTCTATGTTTGATAATTTTCTTGAGGAAGTGGCTTCTGCCATTCCTGCAAGTGTCGTCAGATTTGGAGAGTTTCCTGAGACACTCAGGCTTCCAAGCTTTGCATTTTCAAGTTGGCAAAACGATATAGTCCTTACTTCGACCGATGAAGAATTAGGAAATACAAATGCCAATACTGGCAATCTTAATTACTATATGGATGAGTTGTTAAGAGATGTACAGCGATCAACAGGTGACTACCCAAATACTATTTACTATGGAAATACACTAAACCTCCAGCCAGGTGGGTGGGGAGGTGACGGCGCCTTTGTGAGTTTTGATTTTACTGACAACTTTATTCATGAATTGGGTCATGCCTTGGGTTGCCCACATTGGGGGGAGTTTTACAGAATTCCGAATCCTGCTGAGTATGATTACTCCTATCCTTACAAAGGCGAAGAAGGTGAAGCTTCAGGCAGGGGTACAGCTTGGAATTTTATTCAAGGTAGTTATGAATTTGTCAGTCCTACCTGTCAAGATGGTAGTGGTAATAGTATCGTGGGTACGGAAAGAAGTGATTGTATGCAACGTGGATATGCCTGTATTGAAACGCGTCCAAGTGGTCCCGGACCATGGGATGGTTTTAGTGATTTTTCCGCGAAAGCGATGAATAATTACCTCGCAGGAGCACAAAGGCAATTTGGACAAATAGAAGATCGAGGGGAAATTGTAGACTTTCATTTGCCTGAGCAGGGAGGTCATCCTTTTGCAGTGATCAACAATGGAGAAAGAACATTTACTCGAGCTAATGACGACCCTGATAAAGAATATAAAGAAGATCAAATCAAATTACCCGGACAAACCTTAGTAGAGCAAGATGTATATCTTATTTACGGAAGTGCTCACGTCAACATGCCAGAGGTTAATATCCTCTACGAACCAATTAAATACAAAGGAACACTTCCTCCTGTCATCGATCCTACAGATCCTGCTACCTTTGCTATGCTACAAAACCTTGACGGAGAAGATGCACCTGATCTGTACGGGCAAACAAGAGACATCACACTGAAGTTGATTTACGCCGATGGTACAGAGGCATTCCAATTGGTACCCTTACAATCTTATTCGAGACCATTTTCAGAAGAACCAGATGAAATCCTTCTTCCACAATATTTTGGTGTTGTTGTTCCTGGGAACAAATCTTTGTGTAGTGTAGAGATGTATCATAGAGATTTTATGATTCTTGATGATGGCAATGATACCCCAGGAAATATTAATGACCCAGCCCAAAACATTACTGCAGCAAATTTCATGGATGAGGCGACTTTGATTACGACACTTGACTACTCTTGTAACTGCCCAGGCACTCCAAATTATGTAGAACCAGGCACCCCTTGCGACGATGGCAATATACTGACCATAAATGATGTGGAAGATGGTTTTTGTAATTGTGCAGGAACAGCAATCCCTTATTGTGGTCAAGTTAGAAATCCGTCTTTTACAGAATCTTTGGCACGCTGGAGATACTGGGGAATCGAAGCAGAAAGTACCAATGAAGAAGTCGCAATTACAATCTTAGACATAGACGACGCTGGATTTGGTTACGAACCCTTAGAAGTTATACAGAATGAAAGCTATACCCTGAAATTTGACGCTTATGCTTTGGAAGATAGAAGCATAGATGTCTTTCTTACTGGGGAATTTGATTTTGAAAACGGTCAAGATGGAACAGCGTTTATCAATACCTCATTTGAGATTACGACGACAAAAACTGAATACGAAATAACATTTACAGCCTCCGAAAATGAAGATAGGGCATTTGTAGAATTTAATTTTTCTAACAGTGAAGTAGGACTCTTTATTGATAATGTTTGCTTTGATCTGGGTTCATGTCCGCCCAATTATGTGGGAACAAATCAATTGACTGGCATCATTGCTGCAACTAGAAATTATGAAACAAATGGTAAAATAGAATCTGATCAAACATTAACGGCTGGTGATAATCTGACTAATATTAATTATAATTCTGGCACAGAAACTACATTACTCCAGAATTTTGAAGTCAAATTAGGTGTAATATTTACAGCAATCATTGAAGGTTGTGCCCCTTCAAGCCTTGACGACGATTGAGACCTAGATGGTTTCGCTTTCGCGGATGACTGTGATGACAGTCATCAATAGTGTCATGCAGCTGAACGCAAAATACCCGCGCACAGCACGACGTATACGGCCATTATGAATTTAACAGTCTATGCTAATATTATGGCTTTTGAGGTTCCTCCCCAGCATGATAGGCATCCGTCATCTCTTTGGATATCGCTCCTTTGACAATACGGATAAACGTCTTTTGGTCTAATTGTAGTGAGACTTCGAGTTCTTCGATTTTATTGATTCTGCCAATAAGTCCAGAACCAGTGACAATTTCATCACCCTTTTTTAAATTGCTAATGAAGGTGCCTTGGGCTTTTTGCTTATTCGCTTGAGGACGGATGAAAAAGAAATAGAAAACAAAGAAGATAAGGACAAGTGGAGCAAATTGAATTAATGCATTTGAAGCTCCAGATTGTAATATGATGAGTGCAATATGTGTCATAATTATTTACGTCTTTCTATAGTTATATCAAATTCGTGTGGGAAGTGATGAGTGTATACTGTTAATAGTTTTGTCTCACCAGATTTCCACAATCTTGGGTCAAAGGTAATATTTAACTCAGCGCTCTCTCCAGGTTTTAGGATATCTTTTTTTGAGTTTTCTTTGATGCAATTGCATAGTGACCAGCTTTGGGTCAGGTAACTGTCCTCTGAGCCAATATTCTCATACTGAAACTGATGAAATTCAGTCTTTTTTTTTGGATTGAAATCAAATGTATGATGCATTGACTGAAATGTGATCATTTGTACCGTGTCCGAAGGATCGCGCTTTATCTCTTCAATGAGTTTATCCTTATAATTTTCACCAGCAAAATCTACGAGTACTGGATCTAAAATCTCCTTAGGTTTTTGCTGTGATGCCTGTTGACAAGAGACTAGTGACAAAAGGAAGCAAAGTGAAAATAGACGAAAGATCATTGTACAAATGTACTGTTTGCATATGAATGAAAATCCTGAAATTTTAAATTTTACTTTTCATTTTACTTTTGAATTAATTTATCTTGCAGTATGATAGTGAGTATCATGGGATTTATGGCTAGTGGAAAATCTAGTATTGGTCGTATCGTAGCGGATATGATGAATTATAATTTTATTGATCTAGACTTGTATATTGAAGGACAGGAGGGTCATTCTATTTCTCAAATATTTTCAGATAAAGGAGAAGAGTACTTTAGAGATCTAGAGCACAAGTATCTAAAAGAGATTGTGGATCACCATGAAAATATAATTCTTCCATTGGGAGGAGGTGCACCATGTTTTGAAAGAAATTGGACATTGCTCTCAAAAACGACTTCTGTTTATTTATATAAATCGAATGATGAACTATTTGAACGGCTCATTTCCCGAAAGGAAAAACGTCCGCTGGTCGCAGCTCTTTCTGATATCGAATTGAAAGAGTTGATTGATACTAAAATGGGGCAGAGGTCATCATTTTATGAACGCGCAGATCATAAAGTTCACGCCGTGAACTCTAAAAAGATTACTGCAAAAGAGATTGTAGCCATTTTAAATCAAGATTGAATTTGCTAGTGTTTCAGAGATTTTGTTTTTATGGAATCCTTGTTGGTTCAAAGATCGTGATGTCTTGTTGATTTGAAGACCAACACGGGCATCGAAAAGGCTAGTTCAACATTTCTTCATTCAATAGTTTAATCGCTTCAAATGGTTGAATCATATGACCAGTTTTAAATGGATCTGCAGTGATTTTTCCTGTGCTATGAAGGATTCGAAAAGCCTCATCTGGACTGAGTTCTGGCTTAACACTTCTGAGTACACTGACAAGTCCTGAGACATAGGGTGCAGCCATTGATGTTCCTGAGTAAGTCTTGTATTCATTGTTCGGATATGTTGATAGAATATCTTTTCCTGGAGCAGAGACACCGTATTTGATATGTTGTAAAGTGTTAGAAAAACTCGTTCTTTTCAAGTCTTGTCCAACAGCTGCGACCGCAATAACACCCGCACTATTTGCAGGGCAAAATAAAGATGCATCTTTTGCCGAATTCCCTGCAGCAGTGATAATAATGACATTGTGAAGTCTAGCATAATCGACAACCTCATTATAGGCTTTCTCTCTTGCTTCGGTACTTTTACCTCCTAGGGACATTGATATCACATCCGCGCCCGCATCGATCGCTTTAATCATGCCATCGATAATCATTTTCTGCGTACCGAAGCCAAAACCTGATAAGACTTTGATACCGCTCACTTCCACAAATCTAGAATTTGGAACTGGAGAATTTACACCAAGTTTATTATTAGATACTGCAGCTGCGATCCCAGCGCAATGAGTCCCATGGCCCACATCATCCTTTGAACTATTTTTGTCAAAAGCCCTAAATTGTTTTTTTAAATCTTCATGTTCGCCATCCACGCCAGTATCTAGAATAAATAGCTTTGCCTTTTTTCGCGGTTTTATTTTCTGTTCTTTTATATAAGTGTAAAATTTGTCAAATTGTAAGGCTGCATATTCCCATTTTTCGCTGACCAGCGGATCGTTGACTGCGTACTTTTTAATTGGTGGTGCGATGACATCTGTTATCGATTCGATCGGCTCATAATACATCACTTCATTTCGCTCGACCCATTCTACTGCTCTTTTTGATTGTAGCGTCTTGATTATGAGTGCGATGTCTTTTTCATGCTCATGTGATATGTCTAAAAGAAAATAGTCGTCTAAATCTGTTTGATTTACTTTTATTGGATCGAATGCCTTGCTTATTTTTAATCCATAAGTTTCTTTGAGCTCGTTTAAATCGGCAATTGAAAACCCTTGATTTATCTCCAATAATAACTCTCCGTTCTTATCAATCTCAAGAGATATCTCTTCATCGAATGTTCCATCAAGAAAAGCTTCCTCTATCGGAGTCGGAGTTGACTTTGCCTCAATAGGAGAGGGAGTAGGCTTAGTTTGTTGTTCTTTCAGATATTGATATAAGGTAGGCATAGCACTACCGAGCATGAATAAACCTGCAATCGAAATGATTAGATTCTCTTTGACAAACATGAAGAATGTCGAAATAGCGGCAATCACAAATATATCCCTTAAAATGACCGGAGCTGATATTTGATCCAACATAAAAAGATTAATCGCACTTAATCCATACCCAATGAGACACATGTAAAACAGAGTACTACTCAGTGATGAAAAGACTCCTTTGTGCAACACATGCCATAGACTGAGAGTAAAAATAGTTGCTAAAAGTGACAGTATATAAAGGCTCATGATGTGTAAACGATTTAATTCAATTCAAAAGTTTCTAGCATAGAGATATTAACGTGGATAAAAGATATTGGATAATCTAGAAAATACAGTATTTACTCGATGAAATCAAGACAATCCTCGACAGTACACGATTTTCATTTCATATTTCTAGACCAAACCCAAGATTCCCCTCATGTCTTCAATAACGTATTTCTAAACATTGTGATATTAGGGTAAACACTTATCTATAACATAGAGGAAACGATAGTCATTAACTTCTCTTTTGAGATTATATTTGAAGGCAATAAGTATTACCAATCTTGATTGTTATGAACAAATTTCTATTTCTATTCTTTTTCAGTTCATTCTTTTTTAACAATGAACATGCTGAATCAACTGTTTTAGATTTCAATGAATTGATTTCGCACGCAGATATCGTCGTGGTAGCCACAGCAATTGATCAGTGTGAGTCTGACAATCAAACAAGCGAGCCCTTTGTCCAGTTTCATATTAAATCTCAAATAAAAGGCGAAGTAAATGACATGATAGTCGTCAATGCTAAGATGTTATATCAAGGTGATATTCCTCAGTCTTTAAAGACCCTGGACAGTTTTTCAATTAATCATGATTACTTGATGTTCTTACACGAAAGCGCTACTTCCTATACTCTTTTGAATCAATATACACTCCAGCATGTCGAATCAAATCAAGAAGAATTACTGATTCCAATCATCGATAAATCTAATGACTCAACCAAAATTGTATATGCCAAATCAAAGTTGTTACAAGCCATTGAGGCATTTGTGTATAATGAAACAGAAATCCTTTCATCTGAAATTACAGCAGATATAGATCAAGTCAAATAAGCATTGGTATCATTAACCTTATCTTAAATCATGCCTTTCATTTCAAATTGATCGATTGTATTTTTCAATCCTAATGTAGTCAAAAACTGATTCGATGGATCATAACTTGTATCTACATTATTCAATTTTAATGGCGATTTCATCTTTGCTAATGCGCTAAATAATTGTGTGCCAATTCCTTTTCTACGATGGGCTTTCGAAACTCCAAATTGGGCAATTGCACCATTTACAGGATTGAAAATTGCATAGCCAATAAGATTTTCAACTTGATGTAATTCGACATATTTATAGCTACCCTGAGCTCTTAGAATAGAGTTTTGTTGATGATCCCAAGTAGGCTCATATTCATTGATTAATCGATAATCTGTCCAGTTTGGTTTTTCATTCACAGTGATTTCGAGATCTATTGGTTCTGTTTCAGTAAGGGTTATATTTCCGGCATAACACGCCAATCGACGATCATTCTTCATGCCTACACTTTCGTATGCTTTGATCGCTTTTTCATTTTCGCAGATGACTTCAAGCGTTAATTGGTGTACTCCATTACTCTTATATTTTGGAATAGCGATATCATACATTTGCTTGACAAGCTTTTGTCCTCTATAATCTGGGATGACTCCGGTCCCGCCATTGTAAGCTGATTTTATGCCATTTAGATCGTCAATTGCGATAAGCATAAATGCTACAAGTTTATCATCATCAAAAGCACCATAGGAAGATGATAGATCAATACCTGAATTCTGAATTCGCTGACTCAAAAGCTGCGCTGTGAGTTTAAAAGGGACAAAGTAGTTCTCAAAGGCTTTGTTAAAAGTTTGAGTCAAGGTGTCTAGATTTATGTTCTCAAGTGTTTTGATTTCCATACTATATAATGTTAAAACATCTCAGCTTGTACAATGAACAATACAATCCATTATCATTTTATACGCTTACAAAAGTAATTAAATGCATGAGTTTAGGCTAGGACAAACAAGGCAAGAAGACAGATTACATATAAATATTTGAATACAAATCAAGCTTATATTGTAGCAAATAAGACAGTTTTCTTGTTAGAAGATAAAATGTTCAACTTATGATGTCAATATCTGTTTACTTATACAGCAAAGAAACTTACATTTGCAACTTGAATTTTAAAATGTTATGGCAGAAATAGAAATAAAAAAATGCATTATTATTGGTTCGGGCCCAGCTGGGTATACAGCAGCTATTTATGCCGCTAGAGCAGGATTAGAACCAGAATTGTATACGGGACCAGAACCAGGTGGTCAATTGACGATTACGACGGAAGTTGAAAATTACCCTGGATATCCAGATGGTGTTCAAGGTCCTGAAATGATGGAAGAATTCAGAAAGCAAGCCGAACGTTTTGAAACAAAGGTCCATTATGAAATGATTTCTAAGGTTGATTTCTCGGGCCCAGTCCATAAACTATGGACTGAAAGTGGTCAGGAGATTCATACACATAGTGTCGTGATTTCTACTGGAGCAAGTGCTAAGTGGCTTGGTCTTCCCTCGGAGCAAAAATTTATGAATCAAGGCGTATCAGCGTGTGCAGTGTGTGACGGCTTTTTCTTTAAAGGACAAGAAGTCGCAGTTGTTGGTGGTGGAGATACTGCAGCTGAAGAAGCGAGTTATCTTGCAAAGCTTTGTCCTAAAGTTCACTTGCTGATAAGAAGGGACGAAATGAGGGCATCTAAAATCATGCAAGAACGGGTTGAGAAAATGGAGAATATTGATATCCATTGGAATACGACAACGGAAGAAATTCTGGGTGATGATACGGGTGTGACTGGAGTGAAAGTAAAAGATACAAAGACAGGCGAAAGTAGAGAACTTTCAGTATCTGGATTTTTTGTAGCAATCGGCCACAAACCGAATACTGATATTTTTAAAGATTGGCTCGATAGAGATGATAGTGGGTATTTGATTCCTGTTCCAGGGACGAGTAAAACACAAATAGAAGGTGTTTTTGTAAGCGGAGATGCAGCTGATAAGGTATATCGCCAAGCAGTCACTGCAGCGGGAACTGGCTGTATGGCAGCACTCGACGCTGAACGATACCTTGTGGAGCACGGCATTGCCTAAATCATATTCTTTAAAATGCTCATCAGACGGAATTAAATTGGCAGCAGAAGTCAACATTTGCTATACTGGAAGATTCTATTTTTATTTGTATTCCCTACCAGCAAATAAAAAATAAAATTCCGCATGTCAACATCAACAAAATTTAGAGCAGGCGTCCTTCATGGAAAGGAGCTAAAAGATTTATTGGATTATGCCAATGAGAAAGATTTTGCAATCCCGGCAGTCAATGTCGTAGGTTCAAATACGATCAATGCATGTCTTGAAACAGCGAAGGCTGTCAATTCTCCAATCATCATTCAACTGTCAAGTGGCGGTTCACAATTCATGGCTGGCAAGGCCCTCTCCAATGACAACCACAAAGCTGCTATTTTAGGTGGTATCTCAGGAGCCCTTCATGTGCATAATATGGCTAAAGCTTATGGTGTCACAGCAGTGCTGCATACAGATCACTGCGCTAAGAAACTCTTACCATGGATCGATGGTTTATTAGACGCTGGTGAAAAGTATTTTCAGCAATCAGGTCAGCCTTTATACAGTTCTCATATGTTAGATCTTTCTGAAGAGCCAATCGAAGAAAATATCGAGATCTGCGAGAAGTATTTAAAGCGAATGGATAAGATGGGGATGACCCTAGAGATAGAACTGGGTGTCACTGGTGGAGAAGAAGATGGAGTAGACAATTCAGATATTGATAGTTCAAAGCTATACACTCAACCTTCTGAGGTAGAATACGCTTACGAAAAATTGAGCAAGATCAGCGAGAACTTTACTGTCGCTGCAGCTTTCGGAAATGTGCACGGTGTGTACAAACCAGGTAATGTAGAATTAAAGCCAGTCATTCTAAAGAACTGTCAAGAGTACATCCACGAAAAGCATAAGACTAAAGACAAACAACCTGTCAATTTTGTTTTCCACGGTGGGTCTGGATCTTCAAGAGAAGAAATCAGAGAAGCGATCGAATATGGTGCTGTAAAAATGAACATTGATACAGATATGCAATGGGCATTTTGGGACGGAGTCAAAGCATACTCTGAAAAAAATAATGCATACTTGCAGGGTCAAATCGGCAATCCAGATGGGGACGATAAGCCAAACAAAAAATATTACGATCCACGTAAATGGTTAAGAGATGGCGAGACTGCATTTGTCAAAAGATTGACGACTGCATTTGAGGATTTGAATTGTATGAATCGGAATTAAGATCAATCCATTAACAGTGATTAAAAGGTTTACTAGACAGCGATGTTTAGTAAACTTTTTCTTTTTTTATAATTAATTAGGGCTAAGAACAAAAGTGCCGATAGGCACAACATTATCATAGCCTCGGGACTTATCCCGAAGCGCATATTGAAATAAATGCAAAATTTGGCGTCATTTTATCAATACTAATATAATCAGCAAATTCATCTAATACAAATTTGTCCTGTTTTCGCCACCTATTCAAAACATAGGCTACAACCTAGTGTTTATGGAGGGTTCATTTTGAGAATGGGTGTCCCGTTACTAAATATCATCATGTTTATTCGCAAAAATAAATGAGGAGACTTAAACAGTAGACCTTAATGAACGTTTGTTTTTAGTGCATGTTACTTTTTGTCTTGCCACAAAAATGCCTGTCCAGCTTTGCGGGTACCCAAAAAAGTCAAGACTGTATTTCTTTCTATACGCTACAGAAATTCTATTTCCTAAACTGAAAAAACTCGCTACTGCATTATCATTCAAAGTAAGATTCAAGTAGCAAACAACTGCCCCTTGAATAGTATTATTCAAATGCTCAAATAGTTTTCAGTTTTTTACATGAATGAATGATTCTGCAATGGCAGAAATGGATTGACTAAATGTCAATCAATAATGAATGAACCGAAATATCAA
>Ga0209828_1000973_pt1 | contig 27029 bp, 26 predicted proteins | sample MaitaG_FD_187429 | JGI IMG/M metagenome (GOLD analysis project Ga0209828, IMG submission 187429) | Marine algal microbial communities from Maine, USA - Maine_Asex2 metaG (SPAdes) (version 2) | ecosystem: Host-associated > Algae > Red algae > Unclassified | place: Maine, USA | collected 2015-01-05
TAACCGATAGGCGTCCCTAAAGAGGCTGCTAATGAAGCAAGCAATGATTCCTTAATGAATTTTCGTCGCTTATTACTCATTGGTCAATTGTTTTATTCTTTGCGATTTCCCGTACCAAATATGCAATCCCATACCGAGAAACTAAGTCAAAATATATAGTGTATAAGAGTATCTCCACAATGAAGATATAGAAAAGTATATCACCTTCCTTAACTTAGAGAATCATAGATCCAGACGGTCCTTCGATTGTTGCACGAATACTTGCTTCAGAAGCCTCCTCTATTTGAAAGTCCCCAAACAAGAAGTGAAGAGCATCTACTTTCCGAATATCTAAGTTGTCATGAAAACTCAAACTAACAAGCCTGCACTGCTGTTGCAAATCGTTTGAAGGATGTGATTCACTCAAAGACCAATCAATCATGAAAGGAATAAGTTCCACCTCTGGAGTACTCAGAGGTTTCGTCATTTTCCAACGCAATGAACTGCCGCTTTCTTTCTCCCTGGCACCAATAATTATTTCTCCCATTCTATCATCACAACGTTTTAATACTGCGCTGTCTTCTTCAAGATTTTGAGAATGAATTGCCCATCTCGTAATCTTTGGAGCACGAATCAAGTCTATACCCATCCATCGAGAACGCGTTATATTTTTATTTTCAGAATCAATAGCTAATAGTTCAAGATAGGATTGCTCACCCAATTTAATAAGCGCATTTTTTGTTCCTTGATTCAGATGTCTTCCTCCTTCAGCGGCTCTAATGCCAGTTTTTTTAAAGATCTCTAAAATAGCATCTTCCAAATCCATTACGCAATACACTAAATGGTCTAGATCTCTGGATTGAATTTTCATGGTATACGTTTTGACCGTTTTAGACTATGTAATTTATGAATGAATACTTCCTGCTTTATCGCGTAGAAACCCTCCTCGCTTATTGCGCATATGTGCTACAATCTCAGCTGTCATGGATAGTGCTATTTCTTGTGGGGATTCTGCACCAATCTCTAAGCCCGTCGGACTAAAGAAAAAGCTTGTTTCCGAAGCAGGGTCAATACCCAATTGTTCCTGCATTTTTAAGTAGCGCTTTTTAGGACCAAGCATTCCTATATATGCTGGTTTTTTAGCGGTGAATATTGGAAGCATCAACTTGTCCTTGTCAAAGTCGTGAGACATAAGTAATACAGCTGTATATTCATTGACCGTAATACTAGATGCTTGTTCGTAATCCAAAACTTCTTCGCATAGCGCAAAAATGCCTTTTGATAATTTTTTGGCTTTTCCTACTACTGTGGATTTCCAACCTAATACTTGAGCAAATTCTAGTATAGCAGCGATATCGTAATTATCACCAACTACAATTAATTTTGTCTCAGGTCTTATAAACTCAGCAAGCAACTTTATTTTTTCTCCCTTGACCTTTGTTTCAAATATACGCGCTGCTTTTCTTTGAATAGTTAAGTCACGGATGTTCTTAAGTTCTATTGGATCAATGTTTTCAAAACTGGTATTTTCTAGGTCAATTAACTTTGATTTTCCTAAGAGACCTAGACTATCCGAGCAATCAATTATTTTGAAAATTAAATTTGCTTCAACAGAGTCAATTATCTTTCTTAACTGTTCAATTTCATTATCTGGATCATCTGGGTCTATAGGAGTAAATAGCACTTCAATCCGACCGTTACATCCTAGACCAACACCTATCTGATTCGTATCACCCTCCATTGTATCATACACAACATTGGATGCCGCATTTTTAAAAATTGCTTTCTGCGATCGCTTTAAAGCATCGCCTTCCAAACAGCCTCCGCTAATCCCACCTGTCCACATGCCAGAACTCCTTACTAACATGCGTGCACCTATCCTCCTATACGAGGAAGCTTCTACATTCACGACCGAAGCCAGAGCCACTTTTTCAACGGAGTAATCAATGGAATCGTATTCATCAATTATTTTACGTATCTCTTTCAATTAGCCTGCATTTTCACTATCTAATAAACAAAATTTAATACGAATCTGCAGCAAGTTTTAAGCGAAGCTCCCGTCCGAAACGTATCTGATTAAATTTCCATAATTCTTCCTGTCGGATATAAGCAATGCGGGGATAGCCACCAGTAGTTTGACCATCTTGTAAAATTACGATTGGATTTCCGTTAGGAGGGAGTTGTATCATTCCAGGAACAAGGGGTGCTGTATTGGTTTCCACACCCATCTTCCATGCTAACGTATTTCCTTCTAGCCGAGCACCCATTCTATTGCTCTGGGAAGAAATCTTAAATGGCTTGTTATGAATTACCGACTTGGAACTGTCATCTAAAACATCCCATTCAGGACCCTTTAAAAATTCTATAGTTTCTGCGTCATGTTCAAAGAATATAACCATTGAAATAATATCAGTATTAAGCGCTGTATCTCTCGTTATTTCAAATCTATCACCAGTTTTAATCATTGCATGACCTGTATCACCATACGTGTAAGTAGAAAAAGAGTCGTAGTGGTAAGGTGCATCAATTTGGCCTTGAATTGCAAGATATGCTCTAACACCACTTTGTGCATAGCCTCCATTTAAAACATCTCCTTTCTGGACATGGATAGATTGGTATCTACCTACCTCTTCTCCATTAATCTTCCATTCCATATCAGCTCCTGTAAGTCCTATTTTTGTTTCAGTATGAAACTTGATATGTCCACCCTGAACGGTAAACTCAAAACAAGCGGAGCTACTCCTGTTTCCCGCTAGTACATTTGCAGTGCGAAGCGCTTTGTGATCCATCGCACCCGACTGAGGAATACCATAATACGCTAAACCTATCCGTCCCTTGTCTTGGATACTGGTCATCATGCCCGCTTTGATAAATTCAATCATTGTATTCTAAGATGTTTTGTGATAGCGCTTGCAAAACCTTAAATTCATTTGCATCAATGCGTTTAAGAACGATACGATCTCCAGGTTCCAACAAAATGGGAGGCGTATTAGGTAGATCTAGTACTGTAAGAGGTGTTTTTCCTAATACATGCCACCCCGCCGGAGTGCTTAAGCTGTACAGCCCCAAAAAATGACCACCTACAGCAATACTGCCCGCTTCGATCTGTGTGCTCGGATTGGATTTTCTTGGTATGGCTAAATTATCAGCTAACGCGCGCAAATAAAGAAAACCTGGAACAAACCCAAACATACTTAGCGTATATTCTCTTTCTAAAATCGCATGTATATATGTTTCAAATGACATATTGGATGTGTCTTCTATATGTTTTGTATCCTCATTTTCATAAAAGTAAACAGGAAGAAAATATTGCTTTTCTTTCGGAGCCAACTGTTCAAAATTGAACGTTGAAATACGCTCAAAAATAATATCAACAAAACTCTCTTCACATTGAATGCAGATTTCTTTTTCTGTAGCTATAACATTTATTATTGCTGGGATGTCAGAATCCAAAATCTTCCGCGCCATCTGAGGCAAGGAAATACTTCCAGCTGTTCCTGATTGCAGTAATAGGAGATCTTCATATTTCTTTACCTGAAACTCTATATCATTAAGTTGGACTGACATGGATATTATTATGTTTTAAATACGCAGTTATTTTTTTAAGAATTTCCTTGCAGTTTTCGGTATCGCTGTGGACACAAATAGTGTCTGCTTTTGTAGGAACCAATGTGTCATCGTATAAACGAATAACTCCATCCAGCAGAACCTTAGATAATTGTTTCTCTATAAGGCGTATATCACTAATAACAGATCCGTTTAATTTTCGATTGCGTAGGGCATGCACATTTTCATAAGCCCTATCCGCAAATACCTCATGTCTAAACGTAATGTTTTCTTTAGCCGCTAAGTTTTCTATTCCCGAATTCGCTAAACCATACAATTGGAGATGTGGATCTATTTCCTTTATGAGGGAGATCACAATCTCTGCCTTTTCACGATCCTTTACCATATCATTGTATAAGGCACCATGCGGTTTTACATGGTGCACATTGACCCCTAAATATTCTGCTACTTTAATGAATCTAAAAACTTGCTCGTAAAGAGAGTCATACAATTCCTCCGAAGGCATATCTAAACTGCGTCTCCCAAAATTTTCTCTATCCGGATAAGATGGATGTGCACCCACTGCCACGTTATGTTTTTTGGCAAATAGCATAGCGTGCTTCATAGTTTCCTCGTCACCGGCATGTCCACCTGTGCTAATATTACAGCTGCTGACATAAGGTATGAGTTCCGCATCTATATTAAAGCCCGAACTGAGAAGAACTTCACCTAAGTCACAATTAATATCTATTTGTTTCAATACATTCAGTTTATCCAGCAAATCCAAATACGGTATTCAATATCCGAAAGGATAGAAAAAGTGTTATTATAATAACAAAAAGACCAAAGGCATTTTGAATACTACTATTGACAAATCTCCCCAAAAGATCCTTTCTATTCATCATATAAAGAAGATAAATGGCGATGATAGGAAGTAATAACCCATTTGCAATTTGTGCAAATTGAATTATCGTAATAGGTTTAAAGCCTAATGATGAGAATATAACTCCAATTAACAGAATACACATCCATACAAGTCTAAATTTAGAACTTGTCTTGGTATTCTCCCAACCAAATATGCCTCTAGCAGCATAGGCAGCAGCAAGTGGTGCTGTTATAGCTGAACTGACTCCTGCAGAGAAGAGGCCTAAGGCCATTACATACTTAGCCCAAGATCCTAAAAGCGGCTCCAACTGTATTGCCATATCACTTGCTGAACTGATATCTCCGCTCATACCTTGCATGGCAGTTGCAGCAACTATAAGAATTGCCATCGAAACCAATCCACCTAGGAGAATAGAGACAAAATTTTCTTTTCGTATATCACTTAACTGCGCATCCGGCTTATACTTTTCTGAAATAGAAGCCGCATGTAAAAATAAATTGTAAGGTACTACTGTCGTGCCAATGAGTGCTAACACAGTCAGGAAGTTTGCATCTGAACTAGGTACAAATCCCTTTGCAATTTCAACGAACGAAGGTTGTAGAACAAACGCAGTAATAATAAAACAAAGGCTCATCGTAATGACTAAACCAATGAGCAGGCTTTCTAAAAATTTATAATTCCCAATAAAAAGGAAGATAGCAGCAATAGCGCCTATAACAACTGGCCAAAATTGGAAGGTTCCAAAAACAAGATTCATTCCTAAGACGGCACCCGAAATATTACCAGCTTCATATGCAGCATTTCCAATCAAAATGGCAGAAACAACGATAAAGAAAAATAGGAGTCGAAGAAACCCTTCTGGGGTATTTTTTCTGATCGCTGCACCAAGACCCTTTTGGGTTATAAACCCCAGTCGCGCTGCCATCTCTTGAAGAACGATGGTGGCAAAAATTGAAAAGGCCAATGCCCATAATAAGGTATAGCCAGAATTTGCTCCCGCCAAAGTGCAGACCGTGACAGTACCAGGACCGATAAACGCTGCAGTAACAAGTGTAGCAGGACCAAAGTATTTTTTTAATTCCATCTTAGTTTTCGTCTCTAGTTTTAAGTGCATACAATGCGAAGGAAGCAAGCCAATGCTCCCCTGCATAGTCGCCATCCGTTATTTTGGCTAAGGAATATGCCAAATGTTCTTCTGCGATATTCTGGATATGCGCATTTGAACTTCCCAAAGGAAAAAGACACCATGCGCGAGAAAAATTCAATCCATCCAGATGTACAAGTTTGCCATCGCTACGATCCTTTATTTTTCCCGTCTCTAATCCTTCTTTTCCAGCGAGTAGTTTAGGTAGAAAAGCTTGAGACCAGTCTAAAAATTCGTTTTTATTTAATACCCTACGCATCAGATTCATTTCCTCTAAACAGGGAGATAGAAAATCGTAACCGCTAGGCTCCCAAGTAATAGGGCAGTCATTGTCATTCACATAGAAAGACTTTGCTCTACTAACAATCAGTTCTTCTAGGGCGATGTCTCCAACACTACGCGCATAGTCCAACGCAAAACTCAACCCAAAAGCGGTATTACTATGTTCTCCTACACGAATCGGATACACAAGCTTAGGTAAATAGTCTATATATTTTTCAGATAGGAGTCTGCACAGCGGCTCTAGATTTTTGTACCACTGTTGTGCCTCTGGATCATCCCACGTTTTTAATTCTTCGCCTAGCTTAAGTAGCCACGCCCAACCATAGGTGCGCTCAAACGATTTTGTGTATTTGTTTAAAGAAAAATAGTCGATTTCTTTTTGAATATTTCCTGCAGTTAAGTTTTCTGATAATTTTTTTCTAGCTTCTTCTTGAATACTCAAGTCAGGAAAGCGTTTTAGAAGATAGACCAACGACCAATGTCCATGGACAGCAGAATGCCAATCAAAACATCCATAAAATGCTGGATGGTGTACAATAGGTAATTGCAAATCCGCTTCCTTCTCAATAGTTAAACCTGCTTTGTAGGGAAGATTGTTCTGTATGCATTTCATAGGAAGACGCGCCAGTCTTTCTGCTTCTTCGAGCGAAAGTGTTGCTGAGCTTGATTTCTTAGAAGTGGTCTCTGCTGTGGTTTTGTTATCTGTATTATTCGAACAACTTAAAAATGAACAAATGATACTGACAAACAATAAGACGAAAATGTTTGTTCTCATGTCTAAAAGTTATAAATTTCCTTAGACTTTTAATACTATGCTAAAGAATCTCTCTATAATAATCTGTATTTGTTTTATACTCTGCGCTTGCAACAGTACTAAAAAAGCAATAAAGACCTTGCCTTCAGAATACGAAATGTCGATTCAAAATTGGCAGCAACAACGAGTAAATAGCCTTACATCGCCCAATGGCTGGCTTACACTCGTAGGATTATATTGGCTAAAAGAAGGCATTAATACAATGGGTTCGGCTGCAACCAACTCCATAATATTGCCAAATAATGCACCGAAACATTTAGGATCTATTGAGTTGCTGACTGATAGCCTTTATTTTAGAAACTTAAGTAGAGCAACACAAGTCAATGAAGCAAAATTTAAAGAAGGACAGATCTTTAGTGATGGAGATGGCGAAATAAGCACCATCAACTACAAAAGCTTATTTGCATATGTAATTAAACGCGGCCCCAAATACGGTTTACGTTTGAGAGATACCAGTGTTGCAGAGCGGTATTCCTTGAAAAAAATTCCAAGCTTTCCAATAAACGAATCATGGAAAAAGAAAGCACGCTACATAAAGCCTCCCAAAGGCACAACTATTCCTATTACAAATGCAGTAGGTGTTACGGAGGAGAATCCCGTGCTTGGTTATTTAGAATTTGATCATAATAACAAAACACATCGCTTAACTGCAATTTATGGTGGCCCCCTACAATATTTTTTAATCATTGCAGACAAAACAACTTCAGACCAAACGTATGGAGGTGGCCGCTTTATATATGTGAACAAACCAGATGCAGAGGGTTATATTACAATAGATTTTAATAAGGCATATAATCCACCCTGTGTATTCACAGACTTTGCTACCTGCCCACTACCACCTAAAGAAAATATTCTACCCTTTAGAATAGAGGCAGGAGAAAAAAATATGGAGCATTAATTTTAGTTTTTTGATATTTTGATAACAGAGTTCGTAGTACAATCCAAAAGATTTTCTGTTTTTATAGTATTTTACGGTTCAAATTATACACATGAATAATTCTCGTATTACTCTAATCGGTGCTGGCATTATGAGTGCAACGCTTGGTGTTTTTATTAAACATCTAATGCCAGATGCGCAAATTCAGATTATCGAACGATTAGATAGAGTAGGTGCAGAAAGTTCAGATGCTTGGAATAATGCAGGAACAGGTCATTCCGCCTTTTGCGAATTAAACTATACCCCTTTAAGAGAAAATGGAGATGTAGATATTTCGAAAGCTTTGAAGATTAGTGAGTCTTTTGAGGTATCAAAACAAATGTGGTCTTTCTTGCTTGAAAACGAAATGATAGAGACGGAAACCCCTTTTATAAATGATATAGATCACCTTAGTTTTGTTTGGGGAGCTGAGAATAAAAATTTCCTAAAAAAACGATTTGAAGCATTGACCAAATATGGTATGTTCTCGGATATGAAATATACAGATTCGTTTGATGAGATTGCAGAGTGGGTGCCCTTGATGATGGAAGGCCGCGATCGAAACGAGGAAATCGCAGCTACACGTATGGATATAGGAACGGATGTAAACTTTGGCTCCATTACCCGAGCTATGATCGAGTACCTAAAAAATTGCGATAGTGTCACACTTATGTTAGGACATGAAGTGGAAGATATTGATGAGATTGACAATGGCTGGTTAGTAAAAGTGAAAGATTTAAAAACAGATACAGACAAAACACTTGCGACCGATTTTGTTTTTATTGGAGCTGGAGGTGGTGCCCTTCCACTGCTAGAAAAATCGGATATTCCAGAGGGAAGAGGCTACGGAGGATTTCCAGTGAGTGGCCAGTTTCTTAAGTGCAACAATCCAGAAGTTATTACGCGCCATGAAGCGAAAGTATACGGAAAAGCTGCAATAGGTGCGCCGCCGATGTCCGTTCCACATTTAGATACACGTATGCTGGATGGCGAACGCTCTTTGCTCTTTGGTCCTTACGCAGGCTTTTCCACTAAGTTTTTAAAGAATGGCTCTTACTTAGATCTCCCACTTTCTATAGAGGCGCATAATGTATGGCCAATGCTCTCCGCAGGTGTACATAATGTAGGTCTCACAAAATATTTGATTAAGCAGGTCATGCAATCGGAAAAAGATAGATTTAAGTTTTTACAAACCTTTTATCCTGAGGCAAATATTGAAGACTGGGAGTTGATTGCCGCGGGACAGCGTGTGCAGATCATCAAAAAAGATGGAGAAGAGGGTGGGATACTGCAATTTGGTACCGAGATTGTAACGAACGAAAAAAATACCCTAGCTGCTTTGCTTGGTGCATCACCAGGCGCATCTACTTCAGTAGGCATCATGCTAGACCTTCTAAAAGATTGCTTTACAACCGAAATGGAAACTGAAGTATGGAAAGAGAAGATAAAAGAAATGATCCCCAGCTATGGCAGATCGCTCATAGAAGATGATGCACTATGCAAAGAAGTGCGCGCAAGAACATCACGCATTTTAAAGCTACAAGACACAGCGTAGGTAGAGACTTTAGACCTTACTTAGTTTTGAATAAGCGAATTCGCGAGAGCTAGCATGGCGAGTTCGGGATGGGTATATCTTTTGAGATAATCTCAATCTTCTAGAATTGCAATCGCTCCATCGCGATATCGCCAATTCGCCTTATCTAAAAACGGCTATTTTTTCAATACCCGTTGCACATAGTGCAAGATACCAGTGCGTAGCACTAACACCGGCACGCCAGTAGCAACACCGTTCTGAGTTACATTCAGAACTCTCACCCTAACGGCACATTCCGAATAAAAGCAGTCTCAAACGATATAGTAGAATTCGTACCCTCTACACCATCTATAGTATGAATCTTATCGTAAATAATGTCTCGCAGATGTTTGTTGTTTTTAGCATAGACCTTTACCAGCAAAGCATAGCGTCCTGATATATTTACGCACTCTACAACCTCTGGAATTTTAGCGAGCTCTTTTTCAACTCTAGAAATCATTTTTGAATTTTCGAGAATAATGGAGGTGTAAGACGATGTCTCGTAACCAAGCTTCGCCGGCTTGATCCTAAAAGTCGGATGAGAGATGATACCTAAAGCATTCATCTTCTTCATTCTCTGGTGTATAAGCGTGTTAGAAACCTTCAGTTTTGACGCCAGTTTTACAAACGGAATACGCGCGTTCAAAATCAATTCTTTCATGATTCGTTTGTCGATAGGGTCAAGTTGATTTTCCATATATTTATAAACCTTCAATTAATATAATAATGACTCAAAAATAAGGTAAAAATATAGATAATGACTCTGTGAGGCATAATAACTTTCATAATTACTAAAAACGCGATAAATTTGCGTCATAAATAGTGAGAGATGAACGTAACATCAGTAATTTCAGTAAGCCTTATTCTATTCACAGTAATAGACATAATCGGGACTCTTCCTATCATCATTGATATGAAGAAAAAAGGGACAGTAATAGACGCCTTACCTGCAACAACCGCAGCGGCAATTATTATGATAAGCTTCTTGTTTTTTGGACCTGCATTTTTAGGGTTCTTAGGAATAGAGATTGGGTCTTTTGCAATGGCAGGATCACTCATACTTTTCCTAATCGGTTTAGAAATGATATTAGGAATCCGCTTCTTTAGAGACAAGCATGAAGACGGTGCATCAGGAAGTATAGTCCCCCTCGCGTTTCCATTATTGGCTGGCGTAGGAACTTTAACTACACTTCTTTCTCTCAAGATTGAGCATAATAGTTACAATATCATTGCAGGAATTCTCATCAATCTATTTATCATTTATATCATACTCAATTCCACAGATTGGTTAGGGAAAAAATTACCACCTGCTGCATTAAATACATTAAGAAAAGTATTTGGAATTATCTTAATTGCAATTGCAATACAAATGGTCAGAGATAATCTTTAGAAGAAAATAATTTGGGCGTGACCCTATTCCATAGACGTAGTCGATGGAATAGGGTCGGTCCCTTCCGTATCTCGCCATTCGGCTCGGTCCCACGAGTGGGACTGACATACTCCAGGCACCTCACGCGGAGTGAAGTCTTCATGAAAAACCACTTTAATATATTGTTACATGCAAGCCTGTTCGATGTAGGCACTCGCAGAAAAAAGAAAAGAGTGCTTTGCACACATTACTTTTTACCCTCCCGCCACTATTTCGTATAATCAATATTTGAAACACATCTGATACAAAATGGTGTCAATCTTAGATATGTGCAGTCATTATTCGCTCATTTATGATCTAATGCGACGGAAATATATACAGCTGTGGTCTTTTAGACAATAAAATTGTGATGATTCCAATGGATAGGAAATATCAATAAAGAGGTAATTTAGAGTGTAAACATAGTAGATATATACGTAACTCGAGCACGAGGTAAGGGTATCTACGAGTTATCAGATCAGCAAGAAATAAAAATGAAACTACAAGACTTAATTAAAAATCACCATTGGCTTAGTATTAAGGAAATTTTAATTGAAATTACCAATGGAGAAACTAATCTCCACGAATACAATAGGATCTTTAATGAACTAAAATATCTTGACATTCAAACATCCCCAATTATTTTGATGATTGAAAGGCATTGGGAGGATGGTGAACCAACTAAATATGGTCATGCTTTTGGATTTAATCCATCTATTCCAAAAACAGAACCAACCCCATATGTAGCACTTGAATGGACAACATGGAATAAATGGCTAGGATTTGAAATTCATAAAGATGCTATTGAGGAGTGGACTGAATTAGAAATTATTTGCCATTGTTTGTTAGAAATGACACTTGACGGCTTTACTCAAAATGAAATTAGAAGCACAAGCAATCAAATAATAAAGAGTGTTGACATAATATCTACAAAGTACTTCAAAAATAAACTTGACAATAAGTAACATTTATGTTACCTTGTCTAAATGAAATGTGACGAATTATTTAAAAAACTAAAAAAAGCAGGTTGGAAAGAAATTCGTCAGAAAGGAAGTCATAAGATTCTAAGGAAAGAGGGTAATCTAGAAACTATTGTATTTCCTATCATAGAGGCAAAGAAGTACCAACAGGTACTGCAAATAGAATATTAAAACAAGCTGGATTAAAATGAGCAAATACAAATTAATAGTAGAAAAAAATCAAGATGGTTATTGGGGCCAAGTAGAAGAACTTCCAGGAGTATTCAGTTCTGGAAACTCAATACCTAACTTGATTATAAATTCCAAAGAAGCAATTGAATTGTATTTTGAAAATTCCGAAGAAAAAGTAAAGCGAATTCAATTTGAACTTGTTATGGATATTCAGGAATTCTTCAAAATCAATGATTTTATAAATATCACAAGCCTTGCGAAACGAATTGGAATGAATTCAAGCCTTCTTAGACAATATTCAAAAGGAATAAAATTTCCTAGCTTAGTTCAAGTAGCCAAAATAGAAAAGGAAATTAAACAAATAGGGAAAGAGTTATCCAAAACTGAATTACAACCAGCTTAAATGCCGACCTATAACAAGCGAGGATAACGATCATGCTTCCTTTGTCAGCACGCCGCATCTCGCAGACTCGTTATGCTTCATGAAGAACGAAAAATTAGATAACTTGAACAAAAACAATACACCAAAAAGGAAAAGACTAAAGAGAAAAAACAGATTAGAATCTTCAAAAAAGTGGATGACACAATTTACGGGCAAAAATATTGTAAAAGGCTATTCAATTTGGTTTGGAGTAGATTTGATTTGCTCAATTAAAGAACTAAGAATGAATGGCGTGAAAATAGATGAGGATTACGAACAGCAAGTATTAGAATCTATGGAGTCCAAAAAATCTGCAAAGTGTTTAGACAGCAAAAAAACTAATGAACATACAGATAATAATTTTGTATTCATAGCTGGTTATACTTCAGGTGGAGCGCCATATGGAATACTTCATGAAGAAATATTTAGTGACGATTATAGCAACAAGTTAAGTGACTTGAATTTTAAGCATCATAAAAATAACAAAATGTAATATGCCTGCTGGACAATCTCACACAACTTGGTTTCCCGAATTAAAATCAACCTTAAAGTCGCATTGGAATTTCAAAATGAACATTGAAGATCATTTTCACCTCATGGCAATATTAAACGATCAATTAAGCACAATCAGAAAAGAATTAAATGTTAAACCACCAATGTTTTATTGCTATAATTGCAATGAGAGACACGAAAGCGAATTAACAATGGTAACTATTACATCAATGTACTTTGCATTAGAGAGATTTGAAATATGTAATCATAAAGAGCACTTAGAATTTAAATGTAATTGGCGAAAATATTCCAAGCAAAAATCAATTAATATATATGGCAAGCAAATAGGTGAAGAAAGGGAATCACGAAAGCATAACAGTTAGCTTATCATTTGCAGCACACTGCCGTCCTCGTGCCTGTGGCGTCAGAGAGCTACAAGCTAGCCCACCTTACATTATACTCACGATAAAGGAAAGAGCGCCATTGCCAGCATCTAACATACGCTTAAGATGACATATTCTTTTTATTACTTTTGTGAAACGACGTCGTTAAACATGAGCTGCGTAATTCTTATGATCTTAGTTGGACACGTGAGCAATAAGACGGCACTTAGCTGACCGATAGGCGGAGTCGGAAAATAATATGTAATCGTTTAATCGCCATACCCCGAATGTAATCCACAAGAAGCACATGAATAAGTTCAACTAGAATTCATACCTCACTTAAAATAAGTGGGGACCATCAGACCTGTACCTGACGATCCCAACCAAAGTAAAGATTTTAAATCGTTTTTGGATTTCCGAATAGTGTTTAGACACGTTGCGTGCTTATTAAATATAGTCATAATTTTCCTCAAAAGGAAATTATCTACAAGTTTTGGTGTTAAAGGTCTTTTTTTTTTATTTATCGGTAATTAGACACCTAATTCTATATCTACTCATCAAAACTTAACGCTACTTTAGACGATGTAGCATGTGCCTGACACGTCAAAATGTAACCTTCTTCAATCTCATCATCATCTAATGCATGGCAAACTTCCATTTCCACTTTTCCAGATGTTACTTTAGCCACACAGGTAGAACATGCTCCACTGGTACAAGAATAGGGAGGATCTTCCCCCTTATTTATAAGTGCATCTAGTATAGTCTCCTCCTTATTTACATGCAACTCTATTTTCCTGCCTTGTAAAAGGACGGTTACCAGCGCTCCTTCCCCCACAACTGCATCCCCTGTTTTTCCAGGATTGTCGTTGCTTGCAGTAAAGTATTCGCGCTTGATTTGTGATTTATCTTTTCCTTTCATTATCAGCGTCTCACTGATAGAATCTATCATATTGCCTGGACCGCAGATATAGAATACTTCATCAGCGCTTCGAGAGGGAGAGTCTTTTAACATGCCATAAAGATTCTCCGTATCTATTCTTCCTATATATCCATCCCAGTTTACTTTTGCTTTTTTGAATACACCAGTAAGACCACCTTGTTTTTGCATAGGAGGATTTTCTACACAATGCAACACTTCTAGTTGACCTGCATATCTTTCTTGTAGAGATTTTAACTCTTGGTGAAATATGATACTTTCTAGATTGCGATTTGCATAGAATAAATGCGCCACACTTTTTGGCTCGTCTTCTAAAACAGATTTTATCATAGACATTATTGGTGTAATCCCACTACCACCTGCAATAAAATAATGATCTCTTTTTTTATCAGAATCAGGCTTGAGGATAAATTTGCCTTCAGGAGGCATCACATCTAGATGTGTCAAAGTATCCGCAATATCATTTAGATAATTGGAAACCTTACCACCTGCTACTCTCTTTACAGTTACAGCATGTTCGTTTTCAATGGGGCTAGTACAGAGGGAATAGCATCGTCTCAAAGAATTGCCATTTATATCCATTTTCAGAGTTAGATATTGCCCAGCTTTGTAGGCAAAGCGATCTCTAAGATCAGCAGGAACGTCAAAGTAATAACTGGTAGCATCTGCGGTCTCACTAACTGTCTTCTTAATCTTTAAATTGTAAAAACTTTCACTCATTCTTATATATTAATCTATTTTTGGCGTTATGACAGGCAGCCGTTATAAACTTTAGAGCCGCAAAATACTAAATAATCAAAAGTGCAAATAAGTTCTTGAAAACATTATCTATTATAATACCGGCATATAACGAAGAGAAAACAATTCAAAACATTCTGAACAGAATTAAAAATGTTGTGCTCATTCAAGACGTCCAAAAAGAAATCATTGTTGTTAATGATTTTTCCTCAGATAATACCGAGGGAGAACTAGAGAAATTCATTGAAAACAACATAGATATGAAGATCTCATATTTTAAACACAAAAAAAATATGGGAAAAGGAGCTGCACTCCATACAGGAATCGCCAAAGCTACAGGCGACTTTGTAGTCATTCAAGACGCTGATTTAGAGTATGACCCCGAAGAGTTTAATATTTTGCTAAAACCCATTCTTGATGATTTTGCGGATGTGGTGTATGGTTCTAGATTTATCGGCGGTAAGCCACATAGAATCTTATTCTTCTGGCACAGCATAGGAAACAAATGGTTAACAGCATTGTCAAATGCATTTTGCAATTTAAATCTCACAGATATGGAAACATGTTACAAAATGTGGAGAAGAGAATTAGTGCAATCTGTTACACTCAAAGAAAAAAGATTTGGATTCGAACCAGAAGTAACAGCCAAAGTGTCACGCATCCACAAAGTAAGAATTTACGAAGTGGGAATTTCTTACTATGGACGTACCTACGAAGAAGGAAAAAAGATAAACTGGAAGGACGGTTTTAGAGCAATATATTGTATACTAAAATATAATATCTGGTCTAAGTAATGCAGTACCTAAAGCTCGAAAATATCAGCAAATCATACGGAGAAAAAACTCTGTTTGAAAATGTATCACTATCCATATCCAAAGGAGACAAAATAGCACTTATTGCTAGAAACGGAGCGGGGAAGTCCACTCTCTTGCGTGTTATCGCTGGAGAAGAGTCCCCCGAAGGAGAAAAGGCACATGTCTATCTTACAAAAGATGTCAGGATATCTTTCTTGAAACAAGATCCATATATGGATATGACACAAACTATTCAAGAGAAAATCATGGCAATTGATAACCCGACTATCAAGACCTTAAGCGCATATCAGAAAGCGCAATTAGATGGGGATGCTATAGCTGCCGAAAAATATTCTAGAAGATTAGATGAACTGCATGGATGGGGGATAGAAGCAAAAATTCATGAGCTCTTAGCGCAAGTGAATTTGAGCGAATCAAGTCAGGTGCTCTCAAGCCTTTCAGGTGGCCAACTCAAAAGACTATCACTCGCATGTGTCTTGTTAGAAGAGCCAGATTTTCTCATCATGGATGAACCAACTAATCATTTAGATATTGACATGATCGAATGGATGGAGGAATATTTGCAAAACCCTAAGCTGACACTCCTCATGGTAACACATGATCGGTATTTTCTGGATAGAGTGTGTAACGAAATTGTAGAGCTAGAAAGAGGTAATTTGCAGGTATACAGAGGTAACTATTCTGACTACATAGAAAAGAAGGCGGAACGTGAAGCAAACGATAAAGTAAATCTAGAGAAATCCAAAAAACTGTTTAAAAAAGAACTCGATTGGATTCGTAGACAGCCACAAGCTAGAACAACAAAGGCAAAATCAAGAGTAGATGACTTTGATCGAATAAAAAATGATGCGCACAAGAACCTGGATGCAGACAATGCTAAAATTGACCTAAAGTCTTCTCGACTAGGATCTAAAATTTTGGAAGCACATGCAGTATCAAAATCCTTCGGGGATAAAATTATCTTAGAAGCCTTTAGTTATAAATTTAGAAAGGGCGAACGATTAGGAATCGTAGGACCTAACGGTGCAGGAAAATCAACCTTCCTAAATATTATTACGAAAGAACTTAGACCAGATGGCGGTAAAATAATAGTAGGAGATACAATTAAGTTTGGCTACTATACACAGGATGGAATTACCATCAAAGAAGATAAACGCGTAATTGATGTTATTAGAGATATCGCAGAATATATTCCCCTAGAAAAAGGAAAGAAGTTGACCGCTGAGCGCATGTTAGAAAACTTCCTTTTCCCACGACCACAACAACAAGTCTATGTATCCCAATTAAGTGGTGGAGAAAAAAGAAGACTATATCTACTAACTGTTCTTATGGATAATCCAAATTTCCTTATTCTGGATGAGCCCACGAATGACTTGGATATTATGACTCTCAATGTGCTAGAAGACTATCTTATGAGTTTTCCCGGCTGTGTACTGATCGTTACGCACGATAGATTCTTTCTGGATAAAATGGTTGATCACCTATTCATCTTAGAAGGAAACGGAAAAATTAAAGACTACAACGGCAAATACTCCGAGTACAGAATCCAATCTGCGAAAAAACAAAAGTCCGAACAAAAAGTAACAAAGGACAAATCTGAAAAGAAACATGATCACCAAGAACGCAAACGCTTAAAAAATCAGATCAGAAAGTTGGAACAACAAATGGAGGCATTTGAAAAAAGAAAAACCGAAATCCAAAAACTTTTTACCCAAGAACCGGAAATGGAATTAGATAAAATGATGGGATTGTCTAAAGAACTGAAAGAAGTAGAAGCGAATTTGGCAGAGACGGAAGACGCATGGCTAGAACTTAGCGAAGAATAGGCTCACTTTGTTCACGGTATATGTTCTCTCCGCTCAAGGGATGTATTCGCTTTGCGAATAGGGTGTCAGTTCACTATGTTCAAGGTATCTGTTCACTCCGCGAACAAAAACAAAACCATAACACAAACCGTAGCCGTAAAACCATAAACCTTAAACCTTAAACCCAAAACCCAAAACCATTCATGCCCAACCAATACCCTTTTAATACCCACGAACGCAGTGAGTCACACCCTGTTCACTCCGCGAACAAATACAAAAAACCATAACACAAACCGTAGCCGTAAAACCATAAACCTTAAACCCAAAACCATTCATACCTTTTCAATACCCCGTTCGCTCAGCGAACAAATACCACTTAAAAATGTAACACTAATTTAAGCCGTAAAACCATACACCTCAAACCCGAAACCATTCAAACCCAACCAATACCCTTTTAATACCCACGAACGCAGTGAGTCACACCCTGTTCGCTCCGCGAACTAAAACCCGCGAACGCAGTGAGCACAAACCCTGGCTTGCCAGAGCAAGCCAACACCACGATATAAAAAAAGCCCTGGAGAAACTCCAAGGCCTTTTTTTTATATCGTAATAATATTATTCTTATTTCTTCAACTCAGCAAGAACATCTTCCAGTTCTACCTCGTCTCCAGGATTGTAACCGTTATGTGAGTATACGATCTCTCCATTTGCATCCAAAACGAATGTTTGCGGAATAGTTTGGAAATTTAATGCTCTTTGAAGCTCTTGCTTAGTATCTGCTAGAACTGTATACTCCCATTGCTTGGATTCTACGATTCCCGGCACTTTAGCCATACCTCTAGCATTATCGATTGTGATTGCGATCACTTCTACGTCATATTCTTCTTGCCAGTCTGGATAGAGATCAGCTACAGCGTCAAGTTCTCTCTTGCAAGGAGCGCACCATGAAGCCCAAAATGATACTACAACAGGCTTCCCTTTACCCAAATAGTCCTGTATATCTACAGATTGGCCATCTAACGTCTTCAGTTTGACGGATGGAAATGTGTTATTCTCTAGCACGACAAAAGATGACAATGCTATGATAATAGATAGAGAAAAGAAGGCTTTAAATATTTTCATTTGTTTAAATTTAGTCTCGCAAACTTATGCAATCTATCTTAATGACGCATAGATTGAAAGCTTGTTACTTCGTTTAACGTGATTTTAACGACTTTAGCAGTCATATTAAGGCTTGTTTATGACCTTAAATAGAAAACAATGATTTTTAAACAATGTATTGCCGTTCTAGCTTTTTGCCTTTGCTTCACAATGGGAACAATAGCGCAAGAAACGGGCAGATTTTCAGGTGGCTTTCAATCGCAAGCAAATTTCTTCTTAAGAGACTCCTTAATAGGTGCTGCAGGAATTCCACAATATGATAGACAGCTTTTTGGAGCACAGTCCTGGTTAGACCTAAAATATTCTTATGACGGTTTTGACTTGGGAGTACGATTTGATCAATTCAATAATTCAAATCTTAGAAATCCAAATTTCTCGTTTACAGACCAAGGAATAGGTAGATGGTTTATATCTAAGAAAATAGAAAAATTCGGATTTACTGTTGGACACATTTATGATCAAATTGGCTCCGGTATCATCTATAGAGCTTTCGAAGAAAGACCTCTTTTTATTGATAATGCATTATATGGAGCAAGAGTCACTTTTGACTTTAATGATGATTGGCAAGCAAAAGCATTTACCGGAAGACAGAAGCTCATTTTTGATGCATACGAAAGTGTTATCAAAGGAGCAGCAATTGAAGGCTACCATAATTTTGAAGAAGCAGGTGTAACTGTAGCTCCTGGAATCGGAGTAGTAAGCCGCACGCTGGACGATCAAACAATGGAAAATGTTATTGGGGTGCTCACTGGCTACTTGGATAGTGCAAGAGTAAAACCTGTACACAACGTATATGTTGGCTCTGTATACAATACACTAAATGCAGGAAAGTTTGTTTGGTACGCTGAGGCTGCGGTAAAGTCTTCTGATTTATACAATGATCCTACAGCAGAACGAGTAATATTTGGAGGAGAAACGGTGACAGGATCTTTTGTGAAAAGACCCGGTAGTGTACTTTATTCTAGTATTAGCTACGCAGCAAATGGCTTAGGAATCACTTTAGAAGGAAAACGTACAGAGGCGTTTAATCTTAGAGCAGATCCTACACTCCAGTTAAATCTCGGGATAATAAATTTCTTGCCACCTATGAATAGGCAAAATACCTATCGACTTACCACTAGATATTCGCCAGCAACACAAGATTTAAGTGAAATGGCATTTCAAGCTGACGTCAGGTATGCCATTAATAGAAAAACATCGATCCTTGTCAATGCCTCTAATATTACAGACCTAGATGGTGAGCTGTTATTCAGAGAGTTCTTCACAGAATTCAATTATAAATACAAAAGAGATTGGCAAATAAAAACAGGATTCCAAATCCAAACCTATAATCAAGAAGTATACGAAGTGAAACCTGAAGTTCCACTAGTTGAAACCGTTGTACCTTATGTGGATTTCTTATACAGATTTACAAGAAAGAAATCTTTACGTACAGAAATTCAGTATATGTTCATTGGGGATGACGGAAATACAAAACAAGACTACGGGGATTGGTTATTTGCGCAATTGGAATATAATTTAGTACCAGGTTGGTCCTTCGTTGTGTCAGATATGTTTAATGCAAATCCTGGAAAGAATTCACCCGTCGATACAAAGACAGGTGAAAAATTATCGTTACATTATCCAAGGTTTGATGTCTTTTACACACATGCTTCCAATCGATTTGGACTGAGTTATGTAAAACAGGTAGAAGGTGTAGTTTGTACAGGTGGTATCTGTAGACTTGAACCAGCATTCAGTGGAGTACAATTTACTATTAGTTCAGTATTTTAAAATTAGTATCATGAAAAATTATATCATTCTTGGATTATTGCTTTGCTTTTTCTCTTGCGAAGAGCAAATGGTCGTTATTCCTGATATTCCTATTCCTGCAACAGATAGAATTGTACTTGTTGAAGAAATGACAGGCGTAGATTGTCCAAATTGTCCGAAAGGTAGTGCGATACTAAATTCCCTTATTGCAGAGTTTGAAGGAAGAGTAATAGGAGTGGGTATACACGGTGATTTATTAACAAAACCTATTTCTAGTTCCCTCTATGACTTTAGAACAACACATTCACAGCAAATCGAACAATCATTTGGGATATTTGCTAAGCCTTGCGCCGTTATTAATAGAACACAATTCCCAGATCAAGGAGAATTAGAGATTTATGGTGAAGATACTTGGAGAAATTATGTCCAAAGTGAATTAGAAAGTGAACCCAAAGTAGATTTAACCGTAACTGCTTCACTTGATGAGGATACACGCACAGCAAATATTAGCGTGAACGTTACAGGTAGAGAAGCATTAACTGAAAACCTAAAAATTAGTATTGTAATTACAGAAGGAAATATCGTAGATGCACAAAAAGATCAATCTGAAATAATTGAAGAATATAATCATAAGCATGTATTAAGAACAATGCTTACAAACTGGGACGGAGATAATCTAAGCCAAGGGATTAATGTTGCACAGACGTTAACTAAAGAATATACATTTGTGGTTCCAGAAGAAGATGGCTTATGGAAACTTGCAGACTTAGATATCGTCGCATTTGTTACTGATCCAGATGGGGTCCTGCAGGCAGCCGAAGTGCATTTGAAGGAATAATATTTATTTTAAGCTTGTATTTGCAATACGGCTGATCTGATTTAGTTGTTCTCTAAAAAGGGGCATGGCTCAGGCTTTTGGGTTCTAATTTACCCCAACCATTCTTTAAAATCTGAAGTACGTTCTCTTGCAACAATGATTTCATGCACGTCACCGTGTTTTATATTCACTTTCAGTCTGCTGTTTGAGAAACTTATGATATCAGAAGTATTTTGAATGGATAAGACGTATGATCTGTTTACTTTATAAAAGTGATCAGGGTTCAATTCTGAAAACATTTGCCTAAAGAATAATCAATAGGATTTTCTATGGAAAATAAGAAAGAAATATCATCATCCCATATAGGAACCCATAAGACGTAGTTAATTACTACTAGAGTAAGCAATCGTAATGATTGTTTGAGAGAGAAATATTAAAAGGCAAATAAGGAATTTCAATTCGTTTTTTTTAAGGTTATAATCCCAATATGGTCCTATATAATCAAGAACTAAAGTTTGTATAGACAAACTGTAGTATTTTATCTCTGAACCGTTCCTTTATAGTTAATTCTAGCATTTCAACATTATTAAGACTAGACTATTAGCTATGCAGACCTTTTATATCTTTGCTACATAAGAATAAAGAGCAGATGAACATATCTCTATCTTGGCTAAAAAAATATATTCCTCTGGACATGCCAGTCCAAGAACTCAGTGAAATCCTTACCAATATTGGTTTAGAGGTAGAAGGTGTCAAGGAAGTGGAGTCTATTCCTGGAGGGCTAGACGGCATCGTCGTAGCTGAAGTCCTGAGCTGTGAAAAACATCCGAATGCAGATAAACTTTCATTGTGTACAGTAAACGCGGGAGAGGAAGAGCCATTACAAATTGTTTGTGGAGCACCAAATGTTGCCGCTGGGCAAAAAGTATTGTTAGCAAAAGTAGGGGCTATGTTACATCCAATAGAAGGCGAACCATTTAAAATAAAGAAAGGGAAAATACGAGGAGAAGTAAGCCAAGGGATGATATGTGCGGAAGACGAAATAGGTTTGGGGAATGATCATGAAGGTATCGTTGTCTTACCAGATTCTACGCAAGTGGGTTTGCCCGCATCAGAACACTACAATGTAACGAACGACACAATTTTTGATATAGGACTTACACCCAACAGATCAGATGCCACTTCCCACCTAGGCGTTGCAAAAGATTTAGCGGCGTATATCAAAGTAAATATAGATGATGCGATTTCAGTTAATACACCAGATGTATCCCCTTTTCAGATATCAGCAAATTCCTACCCTATAAAAGTTGTAGTAGAAAACGAAGAAGCATGCCCAAGATTTACTGGGGTTACGATCTCTGATATAACTGTAGGCGCGTCTCCGCAATGGATGCAAGTTCATTTGAAGGCAATCGGTGTAAGGCCTATTAGTAATGTAGTGGATATCACGAATTATATCTTGCACGAACTAGGACAACCCTTACACGCATATGATGCAGATAAAATAGCAAATAAGAAAATTATTGTCAAAACCCTGCCAGCAGGAACAGAATTTTTATCCCTCGATGAGAAGAATAGAAATCTGCATGAAGAAGATCTTATGATCTGTGATGGAAATGAAAAAGGCATGTGCATTGCAGGTATTTTTGGTGGAGCTAATTCAGGTGTAACAGAACACACAAAAAACATATTCTTAGAAGCTGCACACTTTTCCGCGAAGTCTATACGTAAAACAAGTACAAGACACTTGTTGCGAACAGATGCAGCCAAAGTCTTTGAAAAAGGAAGTGATCCTAATATAACGGAATTTGCAATAAAAAGAGCAGCGTCGCTACTCATGCAATATGGAGGAGGAATCATTAGCTCTGAAGTGGTAGATGTATATCCTAAAAAAATCACTCCAGTTGAAATTCATTTAAGATATGAGAAAGTGAATGCGTTGATAGGAGAAGAAATTGGAAAAGATGCAATTCATGATATTTTAAACGCATTGGAGATGCAGATTATTCCAGTCGACGATGCAGGAATACGTGTCCTAGTTCCTACCAACAAAGCGGATGTGTTAAGAGAAGTAGATTTAATAGAAGAAATTCTGAGGATTTATGGGTTCAATAAAGTGTCTATCCCAGGAAAAATCCATTCAACAATACAATTTTCTGAGCATCCTTCTAGATTTCAGTTTAGAGAACATATTGCAAATTATTTAAGTGCTAGAGGCTGGAATGAAATGATGGGACTTTCTCTTATGGAGTCACGTGTAATAAAAGAACTAATAGATATCAAGGATGAAGAATTGGTATACATTAATAACACATCAAATATTCATTTGGATATAATGCGCCCAGATGCCATGCTAAGTGGATTAAAAAGTGTTGTGCACAACCAAAATTTTCAGCAAACAGATGCACATCTTTTTGAATTTGCAAAATCCTATAAAAAAACACAAGACGCCTTTCAGGAAGAAGAATTTTTATGCCTTTTCGTAAAAGGGAAAGCGAAAAAAGAAAATTGGGCAAATAACAATACGGATCTTGTAAGTTTATCAGATCTTCAGTCAGCTCTTAAAGGCTTCTTTATGAAACTAGGATACAGAGAAATAACCTGTCAGGAAGTCGAGGACCCTAGATTTACATATGCCTTGGAGTACCACAATGGAAACACAACTTTAGGAAGAGTAGGAGAGTTAAACACTGCAATACAAGAAAAATTAAGTATCCAAGAACCCGTACATATAGCAGAATTGCACTTTGAACGACTATTATCCGATCACAAGAAGAGCAAATTAAATATAAAAGAGCTCAGCAAATTCCCTTCCTCCAGAAGAGATTTAGCACTCGTAATTGATGAAAACATTCGTTTTGAAGAGATTTTAGCCATCATCCGAAAAGCTAAGAGCAAAATCCTCAAAAATGTAAGTTTGTTTGATATTTATAGGAGTAAAGAACACCTAGGAGCGAATAAAAAGTCATATGCAGTCAGATTTATCTTTGAAGATGAGTCTAAAACCTTGAAAGACAAGGATATAGATAAAGTTATGAGCCATTTAGGCAAAACCTTTGAAAAAGAGCTCTCAGCCACCATCAGGCAGTAAATACTGCTTTATTCCAAATATTTAAGTAATTTTGAGCATGCTAGATGTATTATCCAAGCTTAACCAACTTGAGTTGTCCGCAAGAAAAGTACGCATGAAGATGGAGTATTTGCAGACAGAGATTGCACAGCTAAAAGAAGAGAACACTGAGTTAAAAAACCAACTTAGTGAAATCAACACAGCAGAAGTTATTGGGGAAACCAATACAGATTTTAATCATATAGGTATTGATCGAATAAAAAAAGAGCTCGAAGGGTACGTAGTGGAGATAGAAACTTGCTTAAAAATTTTGGAATAGTGGAAAAGGATTTGCATTCAACACATATCACAGTTGCAGGGAAAGTATACCCTATTAAACTACCCACGAACGAAATGGAGAATTTGCCAAAAATAGAAAAGCAAATTAATGATTGCGTTGACGGATATAGTGCGAATTATAGAGACCTCGGAAAAACAGATGCAATTTCAATGGCACTGATTTCCTATGCATTTGATCTCCAGAATATCAAAAAATCAAAAGACAAAGAATCTGTATTAACCAAGATTACTGAAATCCAGGAGAGCCTGGAAAAAGCTGTTTAACTCTTCTTTCATTTATTCATAATGAAATAATGTAAAGATTATTTCAATAAAACATATAAAAATGGGAGAGATAGGCATTTTCGCTATTGTAGCAGCCGTTGTCGGGGCAATCCTAGGATATCTAGGAGTAAACATGTCCGTAAAAAAAGCTTCTCAAGGAAAAATTGAAGAAGCAAACAAAAGAGCAGACCTTACGTTAAGAGAAGCAGAATCCACAGCAAATAGAAAATTAGGAGACGCAGAAAACAAAGCAAAATCAATTCTTGCTAAAGCAAAGTCTTCAAATGAATCTATCAAACAGAAAAAGATTCAAGAAGCAAAGGAAAAATTTTCAAAGTTCAAATCAGAGTTTGAATCCTATAAAGCGGATCACAAAGTCGAGCTAAAAGAACGTGAGATGCAAGTGGTCTCCATGGAGAAAGACCTCAATCAAAAGAAAAAAGATGTAAAGAGAGATTTGGACATGCTGGAGTCCAAAGAAGCAGAAATTAGCTCAGTCCGAGAAAATCTAGATAAGCAATTAAAAATAATCGCTAAGAAAAAAGAAGAACTGGATACAGCCAACGAAAAACGTATCAAAGAATTGGAAAAAGTAGCCATGCTTTCAGAAGCAGAAGCGAAAGACCAACTACTAGAAGCTGTAAAAGCAAAGGCTGAAACAGACGCCATGTCCATCGAAAAGGACATAATTACAATGGCAAGAGCCAATGCGAACAAAGAAGCAAAGAAAATTATCATCGAAAGCATCCAACGTATGTGTGCTGAATATACAATTGAAAACACAGTATCGGTTTTCAATCTAGATTCAGATGATATCAAAGGACAGATTATAGGTAGAGAAGGACGTAACATCAGAGCACTAGAAGCCGCGACAGGAGCTGAGATTGTTGTTGATGATACACCAGAGGCAATTATCATTTCAAGCTTTGATCCTATCCGAAGAGAAATCTGTAGATTATCCTTAAAACGTTTGGTGGCAGATGGGAGAATTCATCCCGCTAAGATTGAGGAAACAGTCGCTAAAGTTAAGAAGCAATTAAATGATCAGATCGTAGAAATAGGAGAGAGATCGGTTATAGATTTAGATATTCACGGTCTCCATCCCTATCTTGTAAGAATGGTAGGACGTATGCGTTTTAGATCATCTTACGGTCAGAATCTACTAAAACACTCGATGGAAACAGCAAACTTATGTGCCACCATGGCGGCAGAACTAGGACTGAGCAAAAGCCAAATCAAAACAGCGAAGAGAGCTGGATTGCTACATGATATTGGAAAGGTAGCTGAAGAAGAATCAGAATTGTCACATGCACTTCTAGGAATGCAGATGGCAGAAAAGCATAAAGAGCACAAAGTGGTCTTGAACGCAATCGGGGCTCACCACGACGAAATAGAAATGAATAATATAATCTCTCCAATCGTACAGGCATGTGATGCCATCTCAGGAGCTAGACCGGGGGCGAGAAGAGAAATTCTCGATAGCTACTTGAAGCGTATTGGCGAACTAGAAGACATAGCCTTGGGTTATGATGGCGTGCAGAAAGCCTACGCCATCCAAGCAGGACGTGAACTACGTGTGATTGTAGAAAGCGATAAAGTGACAGATGCGTTTGCAGATGACCTCGCATTTATGATTTCTCAGAAAATCCAAGACGAAATGCAATATCCTGGACAGGTGAAAGTAACTGTAATTCGAGAGAAGAGAGCTACTGCGATCGCTAGATAGAATCCTTAAGATATAGAATATTCAAAATGAGCTAGATTTTTTCTAGCTCATTTTTAGTTTCAGACCTATTTGGGCATAACCCCCTAATGGCGGTCGGGCTATGCAGGAGTACCGTCACTGCGTGACCACCTACGGTGTCCTTACTATCCCTTATGCTAACGGACTTAGCGATTATTTTTTTCAATGCGACCGCAGCGGAGAAATCTTAATACAATTAGCCGACGAGCGCATCAAAACAATCACGGATCAATAAAATTCCCATTATCACAAAAGTCCCTTATTATGTCATTGTAACCTGCCGGTCCTCTCGACTAGCGATACCCATTCACGACCTCGCCACGCTAGCTCCGCTAGCTCTCCCGAACTCCGTTATTCTATCTCTTATTTCTACGCTGTTTTAAGCTTGCAGCTTAAAACTCATTCATCAATTGTCAATAGTACTTCCATTACCATCAGCACTTCCACGTGAGTTGCCTGGAAGGTGACCCTTGGGTCAGTCGCGCTTTTTAGCGTGACCGAGCACACTTGCGAGTCAGGAAGGGAACGACCCGAAGGGGCACGCCCAAATATTTCTAATTGTTAATCACGTATTCCTCTACTAAAATCACCT
>Ga0209828_1000975_pt1 | contig 26981 bp, 21 predicted proteins | sample MaitaG_FD_187429 | JGI IMG/M metagenome (GOLD analysis project Ga0209828, IMG submission 187429) | Marine algal microbial communities from Maine, USA - Maine_Asex2 metaG (SPAdes) (version 2) | ecosystem: Host-associated > Algae > Red algae > Unclassified | place: Maine, USA | collected 2015-01-05
GACGCAAACACCTCTGCCGACATCCACAGCGATACCGACGCAAACACCTCTGCCGACATCCACAGCGATACCGACGCAAACACCTCTGCCGACATCCACAGCGATACCGACGCAAACACCTCTGCCGACATCCACAGCGATACCGACGCAAACACCTCTGCCGACATCCACAGCGATACCGACGCAAACACCTCTGCCGTCGCCCGTTGCGACGGCGACTGCGATCCCTGAACCAACAGCTACTGCGGTCCCCACGCCGCCTGGCGGGGGTGAGTCGCCCAAGGAGGGATAGCGATCGTGGCCGTCCAGCACATGCGGGCGGTCAGGTTCGGCACGACATCGCTACTTGGATCAATCGCTAGTTGGATCACCTGGGCACTGCATGACGTACCCTTCTTGGGTGACGAACAAACCGGAAATTGATCCCACCGCAGCACCACCACAGAACTACGCAAGCTACCCATCTCTTCAGGATCGGACGGTGTACATCACCGGCGGTGCCGACGGCATTGGCAGCGCCGCCGTTGAACACTTTGTTCGCCAAGGCAGTCAGGTGACCTTCGCTGATATCAACGAACAGAAAGCTGCCCAGACGATCGCTCGCTGTGCGAACAACGACCCCGACCATGTGCCGGTCTTTCACCATGTGGATCTTTGCGATATCGAATCGCTTCGTTCATCGGTAACACGGGCACGAGCCGAGATGGGCAGTGTCACGGTGCTGGTTAACAACGCGGCCAACGACGATCGACACGACTGGCAAGACGTGACACCGCAGTATTGGGATGACCGGTTGAACACAAACCTTCGCCACTACTTCTTTGCGATCCAATCGGCAGCCCCCGCAATGATCGAAGCCCGGCACGGATCGATCATCAATATTGGCTCGAGTAGCTATATGCGCAAAGAGGACATGTTCCCCGGCTACGCCATCGCCAAGTCGGGAATCGAGGGAATCACCCGGACCTTTGCGAAGACGTTTGGTCCCTACGGGGTCCGAGTCAACACGGTGCTGCCAGGTTGGGTTGCCACGGAACGCCAGCTCGAGAAGTGGTGGTCGCCCGAGGGTGAAGCCGGGACCCTTGCGTCCCAGGCGATCAAGCGCCGGATCTACGCCGACGAGTTTGTGCAGATGGTGTTGTTTCTGGCAGCCGATGACAGTGCTGCCTGCACGGCCCAGGAGTTTCTTGTCGACGGGGGAAGGTTATAGCTACGGCACGAGCTCAGAGCGTTGCCGATTGCGGCAACAGATCTGCTGTCGTGAACCAGGTTTGACGCTGCGGTTGCGTTTCGGTTGCGGGTGATCGGCAAAACAGAGCCACGTGTGGACGCACCGAGCGCACAGTGCCGGTCCGCACAGAGGTACATCTGCAGTGTCAATCGAGGCGCGTAAGGGTTAGCGAGGCAACAGTGAAGATCCCCGAGTCATCTCATCCTCATCTAGCAGCCATTGGTTCGAACCTTCAACGGTCGTTTTCGAGCTACATCGTTGAAAATTCCGCGATGGAACTGGCGATGGGGGCTCTCATTGCTGAACTCGATGTCGGCGCCAGCGGCGTCACTCTCCTGCGACCAGCGACCTAAGACCATCGCGATTGCAATCACTGCACGCTTGACTTCATTTTTTCGCGCCCGGCCATCTGTTCCGCCGGAAAAGCCCGAACCAACGCCATCTTCTTCTTCTTCTTCTTCTTCTTCTTCCATGGTTGCGGGTATCCGCGATCCGAAGGACGTGGCTGCTGGACAGCTGGTTTTTTGCGCTCGACCCAGCCTTTTGCAAACGTGGGCTGAGACGTTTGGTCACCTATGGCGCCACGTAGGCGTGACGGTGATGACAGACGATGGCTTGCGGATTGTCTGTTACGGACCCAAGTCCGGGTATCGCGTGGATCGCCTCGAGGATCTCCTACCGAACTACGACCGGGTTAGCGTCGCTGATGTCCTTACGACGCCCGGCGAGCAGCAGCGACTCGCAGACTGGGTCAAGACCTTTGAGGATCAAGACGACACACCGTTCGTTGTAACTAGCCCACTCATGGGGCCACTCCATCTTGCGGCCCGCCGCAGCAAGAATCGAGTGATCAGCTCGTTGCTCATGGCTTTCGTTTGGTTGTACTGCGTCGCGCAGACCTATCGCTACGGCACAAGGGCCGCGTATGTCTGCTCGACGTTCGCCTGGGCCGCCCAGCGTGCAGCACGAACGGTTCCGTTGCGCGTGCCACTTTCGGCCAAGGCCGGCGACGTGCTGGCCTACACAAACTCGAACACGACCCAAGATGACAAGCTCGCCAGGTGGCTCTGTGGTCCCACCGAATTGTGGGATGCCATCTCGCCGCTTGATCGCTGGGAGCTCGATCTCACGTCGTACTCGACGCCCACCGTGGACCTCACCGACCCACAGCCCCGGAGCCCACAACTGAGGACTCCAGCGTCACGCGCTAGACAATCTGTGTCCCCGAGGGCACAATTCGCAGCCCATAAATGGGTTCGCCAACGGGCAGGTTGATACGCGATAGTAGTTAGGTGATGTGCGGCTTGAGTCCGAAAGTGCCCGCCTCGGCGGTGTGCTCACTGTGCTGACCGTCGTCCCTGACCTAGCAACCGAAAGCGCGTGGGTCCAAGTCCTCGGCCGGATCTCAATCAACTCAGACACCGAGGGTAAACGCCTCAGTGACGCAAGTCAGCGACTGCTGGCGGTGTTGGTTGCAGCTGGTCCAGATGGAGCGAGCGCCGAGCGCATAGCAGAAGAAATCTGGAGCGAGGCGCAACCAAACCCATGGCGACCCGCGCTTCGTATGGCCATCACCCGCCTTCGCAAACAGCTGCCTGCTGGCTGGTCGCTGGTATCCAATGGCGGCTTCTATGCAATTGTCGTTGGCAGCGGATGCATCGATGCGTGGCGACTCGAAGAAATTGCCAACTCCGATGCGCAGGTCAACGAGCACGATCTCTCATGGATGCTCGCCGGGCAGCCATTTCCCGACGTCGATCTGCTGGAACTCGTGGCAGCGTCGACCCAGCGCCTGCAGATGCAACAGATCACCGTTGCCGAGCGGTTCTGCAAGCAGCCGCACGCTGCCATCGGTTCCACATGCGCGCAAGCACTTACATCATTGGTTGCTGAGCATCACTACAACGACCGGCTTGCAATGACGGTCGCCACCACGCTTGCCGAGGCTGATCGTCAGCCCGAGTCTCTTCTCATGCTTGGAACGTTCGCCGAGACGTACGCAACCGAATTCGGTTCGGTGCCAGCAGACATAGCCGATTTCATCGCGACAGGTGGGGTGCAGGACCAGCCGGAAGCTACGAGCGGGGCGGCCTTGCTACAGGCAACGGCTGATGTTCCCAGCGAGTTGCGTGCTCTTCTCGAAACGCCGCTACTTGGCCGCAAGCAAGAAATCGATGAGCTAGTCGCAACCGGCAGCGCCATCGTGATCGGTGCACTTGGGTCGGGTAAAACGCGACTGCTCGCCGAACTCGTGATAGCTGATCGGTCGGTCGTCACCACGTACATCGTTGGTGATGACCGCGTCGACCTTGGGCTAGGTCCATTCGCAGTTGCGTTGCCGAGTCTTCGGAATGATCTTGTCGAAGCTGCTGAGCTGGAACCTGCAGCGGCGGCAACCAAGGCGTGGCCGGTCGTGCTCGACCATCTTGAGTCGAGTGCGACGTTGTCGCCTCAACGCCTGATTGTTGATGATGCGCATCTGCTTGACGACGCGTCACTCGCGCTCTTACGTCTTCTTATTCGAACGACGACATCGGCTGCTATCGACATCGTCGTTTCGGGGAGGAACGATATTGAGGATTCTGAGTGGAAGGCCCTGGCTCTTGATGCTGAACGCGCTGGACTCAAGGTCGTCAAACTCAAAGGGCTCGAGTTCGGGGTGCTGGCAGAGATGGCGTATGGGCAGTTTCCGCAAGCGACGGTTGAGGCTCGACAGGGTTTCGCTCGCGAAGTGCACGAGGCGACCGGCGGGTTACCCCTCGTTGCGGCAGCACTGATCGCCGCCGCCGACCCAGAGACACTCATGCTTTCTGAGCTCCCACCAGGGGCGCCGGCACTCAGTCGCGTCGTGTCAGTCTCTGAACCAGCGCGTGAGGTGGCCGCAGCCGCAGCCGTTCTAGGACTCCAGTTTTCTGTTGGGGCCCTCGCCTCACTAACGGCAGTCGACGAATCCGTCCTGTTTGGTGTCCTTGAAGAACTTTGGGCGAGTGGCTTGGTGGTTGAAACCGCCGACCCGGACCAGGTGCGGTTTCGTCACGTACTGATTCAACGAGCATTGCTCGAAGGCGTGCCGCTTTTCCGCCGGGGTCAAATGCATCTACGCGCTGCCGATTTGACAACCGACGTGCACGCGAAGGCCGATCACTATGCAAACGCAGGTGCTTCGATCGAGCCACACAAGACCGCACGAGCGCTGTGTGAGTCGGCCCGAATTTTTGCCGAGCGTGGCATGTGGCGAAAGGCGTGCCGCGAGTTCCAGCGCGCTCGAGTCCAGTCCGACGATCAACTCGACGTCGCGTCACTGATTCTCTTTGCTACTGCGCTCGATCGGTCCGGCGCCGATGGATCCGAAGAACGGCGTTTGGCATTCGATACTGCAATGGCTGACCACGATGCGACGTCGGCACTCGATGCTGCCCTGTCCGGTTTGCCCGAGGCTGAGGCGCCAGACGGAGACCTCGATCGTATTGAAATGTTAGAGTCGATTGATGAGCACGACCTGCTACCGCAGCGCCGTTTCGAGCGCGTGTTCCATCTCAGCCGCCAGCATGGACTGCGTGGTTGGAACGCCAAAGCCCTCGCATACGCCGATGAGGCATTTTCCCTCGCCAGTAACGCAGATGAGGTTGCGTTAAGCCAGGAATGCAAGTGGATGGGGGCCCGGCACAGCGACCGAAGAAGAACCCTGATCCCAAGCGAAATACTGCACGGTGGTGGCCTGCCCAGCCGCACCCGTCTAGCCCATATCAATGCGATCAACATCGTAGAGAGCGGTGACTTTGCCAGGGGACGTGACGAGTTTGCGCGTTTCAAGGAGCTGGCCTACTCGTCTGGGGATCCCCATCGAATCTGGCAGTCGATGGGCAACGATGTCATGTTCTTGATCGACGATGCGGAATTTTCCGCAGCCGAGCAGGCAGCGCGGGTGGCTCTCAACTTTGGCGCTGCGCATGATCTGCAAAGCGCAGCGGCGCTTATGGTCGGTCAGCGGCTTCATATTGCTTGGCTGCAAGAGCGCAGCCACGAAGTCGATCTTGAACCATTCAGGTCGAACCTCTCAACCACACTTATGGGCCGGGCGGGGTTGGTGTTGCAGGCGAGTGAGTTGGGTGCGTCGAACGTGGGAGATGCGGTTCGGTCAGTTGTGGGCGAGGCACTCGATCGCGACGGTACCTTCGCGCTGCTCGCAATGATCTGGCTTACCCCATTGTTAGCCGAGCATGCTCCTGACAACCTTGTGGCGGTCCGCAACACCCTTGGGGCGTATGGCACCGATCCGTTGCTGATGTCGTTTGGTGCTGCGAGCTTTGGGCCGACCAGTCGGTATGTCGCCTATTTGACCGACAGCGTCGACGAAAAACGAGAGCTCATCGCCCAGTCGATCCGTGCCGCAGATCAACAAGGACAGCTCGTCTGGCGTATCCACGCTCGGCTCGACGCGAGCGACTCGGGTGACGCTGCTTCAGCAGATCAGGCTCGGTTACTAGCGAAGGGAACCGAGCTTGAGGCGACCGTCGAACACCGGCTCGACTACCCCTAACGGCACTTGGCCCGATTGCAGCCGTCGTTGTGGCAAACGGACCTGTTAAGAATCTCATATGGATCTGCACCCGAGTTGTGAACCTCTGGCCTTTTTACTCGGCGTCTGGAAGGGCGCTGGCGAGGGTCATTACCCGACGATCGAGTCATTTCGATACAACGAGGAAGTCACCTTTGGACATGTTGGCAAGACGTTTCTTTCGTACATGCAGAAAACGAAACATGCTGAAACCGGTGAGCCCCTGCATGCCGAAGCGGGCTATGTGCGGCCGGTCGAGGGCGGGGGTGCCGAGCTCGTCGTGGTTCAGCCGTCGGGCATTGTTGAGCTCCACACGGGTGTTGTAACGAACACCAGCATCGCCTTTTCCTCGATTGGTGTTCACACAACGCCGACGGCAAAAACGGTGACCCAGGTGACACGTTCGCTTATGGTCGACGATCTGGACGGCATGGTCACGCTGACCTACGACGTTGAGATGGCCGCCGTTGGGCAGCCGCTCACACATCACCTGAGCGCGTCGCTTGTTCGCCAGACGAACGGCTAGCAGCGGCTGATGCGGACCGATATTGAGCTGTGGCAGGCAGCGGTCTCGCTCGTGCTTGTTGCCATTGTGATTGGTGTTTCGGTTTGGAAACATCTTGGTCTCGAACGTTCGATCCTGTGGGCGTCTGCTCGTGCCACGGTGCAACTTCTTGCGGTTGGCGCACTGTTCACCGTGATTTTCGCGTCAAGGCTCGCGAACCTTTGGTCAGCGTTGTGGGTCGGGGCCATGGTCGTCATCGCTGGCGTTGTTGTCGCACGCCGCACCGGGGCAACCCGCGAACTCGTCGTTGTCGGCTTGTTGGCAATCGGTGTCACTGTGGGAGTCGTGCTCGCCGTGATCTTTGGGCTCGGTGTGCTCGAACTAGAGGCGGTATCGGTGATCGTCATCGCCGGTATCACCATCGGCAACACGATGCCAACGGTCGTGCAGGCGGTTGATCGCACGCGATCGGAACTTCGCGACTCTGCTGGCCAGATCGAAGCCATGCTGGCACTCGGGTTCGATGGATCCATGGCTATGCGTCGAGTGGTCCGAAACGTCGCTCGGCTTGCCCTTGTTCCTCAGATCGAACGCACCAAGGTCGTTGGCCTGATAGCTCTGCCTGGCGCTATGACTGGTTTGCTACTCGCTGGCGTCGATCCGGTCGATGCCGTGCTCATTCAGCTGATTGTGATGTTCCTCGTGCTTGGCGCCGTGGCGCTCTCGGTGATCATCGTGACGCTCGCGCTGACTCGTCGTGCGCTCACCAATGACTTGCGGCTTGATCAATGGGTGAAAGCGCTCCGGTAGCTTCCAACCGATCTGCCAACAATCGCACAGGCAATCAGACGAGAAGCTCAAGCTCATGACGAGCGACTACGCTACTCGGATGGAATTTCAGGCGACTGAGCGGGATGTCGCGGTTTCGCGCGCCGAAGCCAGCCGACCGCCTGAGCCGATCAGCGGACACTTACGAGAGCAGACCGGCTTTCGCTGGATGTACATCATCGATGCCACGGTGTTGATGGCCGCCATGATTCTTATTGCGTTGGTTCGATGGGGCGCCTTGGCCTCGTGGCCGCAGCCGTACTCGCTGGGCGCCTACTTCGCTGGTTTTGCTGCGGTCGCTCTCATCCACATGATCGTGGCGTACTTCGGCGGCTTGTATGAGCGCGACCACCGGCTCGGCGCGACTTCACGACTGCCCCGGGTTGCGTGGTTGACAGTGATTGGCGTCTTGATCGACGCTGCGCTGTCGCTCGGATCTGAGAAGTTCCTGATGCCTCGACTCAACCTAGCCGTGTTTGCTGTGGTCGCAATTGCGCTACTCACGTTCAACCGGTGGCTGGCGCAGAGTCTGATCACTGCAAGGTTCGGACGCCCCAAGGTGCTTCTCGTGGGCAGCCCCGATGACATCCAGCTTGCAGAAGCGCACCTTACCGAAACCGACCGCGACGCAATCGTGGTCGCGCGTCGTTCGAGCACTGCGTACCTTGCCGAATCAGTCGAAGCGGCAGGCGCGACCGATGTGTTGCTGCTCGGCGGAATCGAACTCAGTGAGGTATATCCAAGCCCGATCGACTTCTTCGAGGCACAACGGATTGGCGTATACCACCGACTAACCCCAGCGGACACGTTGCTCGGTGTCAAGAAGACTCGACAGATCGCGGGCATGCCATTTGTGGCAGTGCACAGCCATGCAATGCCGCCTTCTAAAGCACACTTCAAACGAATTCTTGACCTGCTGTATCTACTGGTCACGCTTCCCGTTCTATTGCCCGTGGTGCTTCTGACCCTTCTCTATGCCCGGGTCGTTGCGGGCGGGCCCGTTCTGTATCGCCAGGATCGTGTTGGGCGCTTTGGTGAAGAGTTTTCGATGGTCAAGATTCGGACTATGTACATGGGATCCGAAGACAAGACGGGCCCAGTGCTCGCTGATCGCAATGACGAGCGGGTCATTCCTTCTATGGCCTGGCTGCGCAAGATGCGTTTCGACGAGCTGCCTCAAATCTGGAACGTAGTGAAGGGCGACATGTCGTTGGTCGGGCCTCGTCCTGAGCGTCGTGAACTCGCCGAGGGCTTTGAGTTGATCATTCCTGGGTACGGCCGCCGCCACGACGTGCGGCCTGGCATCACGGGCTTGGCGCAAGTGCACGGGCGCTACCACACCGACCCTGGATTCAAGCTGGGGCACGACCTGCAATATCTTGTCAACTGGTCACCCATTTTGGACGTTCAGATTTTGGCACGCACCGTGTTCGTTGTGCTCGCACGGCGCGTCTAACACTCTGCTCTAGCGCCGCAACCGGCATCATTAGTCCCGGTGAGTATGAAGCCTCGCTTCGTTCTCGAAACCGCCATTGCGCACCAAGGAGTGCCGGTTCCCGCGGCCTTGCGAGCAAAGCCGCTGCAATCGCTCAAACCACCCATCGTCACCGGCTACGGACTAGCTCCCTGCCCAAGCTAGACAGAGACAATGGATCTTCAATTGGATGGCCGGGTCGCTCTAGTGACAGGTAGCTATCGCGGGACAGGCGCAGGGATCGCACGGGTGCTCGCCGCCGAAGGGGCGCAGGTGCTGGTGCATGGCTTTGAGTCTGGCCAACCCGATGATGTGGTGGCTGAGATCGTGGCATCTGGCGGGCGGGCAGAAGCTGTGGTTGCCGACATCACGACCGACGCGGGTGCCCGTGATCTCGCGCATGTCGGACCAACGGTTGATGTGTTGGTGAACAACTTCGGCAAACCGGTTGGTTCGAACTGGGACTCGCTTGACCAGTGGCAGCACGCTTGGAACGTCAATGTGTTGACGTCGGTGCGGGTCGCACAGTTGTGTATGCCAGCGATGCGAGAGCAGAGCTGGGGCCGCATCATCTTCTTGGGCACGATCGGCACCCAGCGCCCGGGCAAGGTTAACCCTGGCTACTACGGGGCCAAGACCGCACTGCCGACAGTGGTGCGCACCTTGGCTATGGAGCTGCGCGGGAGCGGCGTCACTGCCAACGTGGTGAGTCCTGGCATGATCGCGACCGACGAGATGCGGGCAATGGTCGAGCGTCGGGCCGCACGCGCCGGTGTCGACGGCGGCTGGGAGGCGGCCCAAAAGTGGGCGCTGGCCAACTCGATGCCAAACCTGACTGAACGAATCCCGGATCCCGAAGACATCGGTGCCGTGGTTGCTTTTCTTGCCAGCGATGCGGCGTGGCATATCAATGGAGCTGATCTTGCTGTCGATGGCGGCGCTCGCGACGCCGGCTGACGGTGAGCGAGCGCGCCGGGTAACACCGGGTTCGAGCATTCTCGTACTATCTACGCGTGGCTGTTCTTCGAACCAATCTGGACACCGGCAGCGAGCAGTTCGTTCGTAATCGCGAGGACATGCTTGAGCAAATCGCTGAGATCGACAAGCTCAACGCTGAAGCGGCGGGGGGCGGTGGCGAAAAGGCTATGGATCGCATGCGGTCGCGCGGCAAGCTGCCGGTCCGCGAACGCATCTCAGCGGTCCTTGATCAGGACTCGCCCTTCTATGAGATAAGCCCACTCGCCGCGTACTGCTCTGACTACGCCGTCGGCGGTGGCCTTGTCATGGGCGTCGGCGTCATTTCGGGCACCGAGTGCATGATCCAGGGAAATGATCCAACGGTGCTTGGCGGAGCGATGACCGCGTTCGCAGGCAAGAAGCTCATGCGTGCAATCCAGATCAGTCGCGAGAACCGCATGCCGTATGTGCAATTTGTCGAATCGGCTGGCGGTGACCTGCGTGGCTCGGATGACCCCGAACGCCAGATGCGCGAGCAGCTTGATCACTTCGGCGAATCAGGCCGGCTGTTCTACGACGTGACTGAGCTTTCCAAGCTTGGCGTTCCATCGATTGCGGTCGTGTTCGGCTCGTCGACTGCTGGAGGCGCCTATCAACCCGGTATGAGTGATTACAACATCTTCATCAAGGAACGGTCCAAGGTGTTCTTGGGCGGCCCGCCGCTGGTGCAGATGGCCACGGGCGAAATCTCCGATGACGAAACGCTGGGCGGCGCACAGATGCACGCCGAGATCAGCGGCTTGGCCGACTACCTCGCAGAAGACGAACTCGACGGCCTGCGGATGTGTCGTGAGGTCGTCGCCCATCTAAACCACCGCAAACGCGGCTACGGACCAACGGGAGTTGGCGATGCGCCGTTGCACGATGCCCAGGACCTGCTCGGCATTATCAGCCGCGACCTGGCCGCAGCCGTTGACGTGCGCGAGGTGATCTCTCGGATCACCGATGGCAGCAGATTCGAGGAGTTCAAGGCCCGATACGGCAACACGCTGATCTGCGGTTGGGCACACATCCATGGATACGCCGTTGGCATTATCGGGAACAACGGGCCGCTGTTCAACGAGAGCTCGAACAAGGCGGCGCAGTTCATTCAGTTGTGCAACCAGCAAGACATTCCGCTCGTGTTCCTGCACAACATCACGGGGTACATGGTCGGCAAGGACTTTGAACATGGCGGCATCGTGAAGAACGGCAGCCGCATGATCAACGCGGTGTCGAACTCCATGGTTCCGCATATCAGCGTGATTTTGGGGTCGAGCTACGGCGCCGGGAACTACGGCATGTCAGGCCGAGGCTTCAACACCCGATTCACCTATCTCTGGCCTACGGCAAAGATTGCGGTCATGGGGCCCAAACAGATCGCTGGTGTCATGTCACTCGTGCGGCGAGCCCAGGCGGCCCGCAAGGGCATCGAGTTCGACGAGGCAGCCGACGCCGAAACCGTGGCGACCATGGAGCACTATCACGAGCTCAAATCGCTTGCGCTCTATGCAACAGGCCGCATTGGTGACGACGGCATTATCGACCCTCGTGACACCCGCGACGTGGTCGCCATGTCGCTGTCGGTTGTGCACAACAACGACGTCAAAGGAGCTGAGGGTTTCGGTGTCTTCCGCTAACACATCGCGCAGTGCTGTCCCGCAAAAGTCTCTGCGTCGTTTGCTGGTTGCTAACCGGGGCGAGATAGCTCGGCGCATTTTCGCAAGCGCACACAGCATGGGTATCGAGACGGTTGCGGTCTTTGCCGACGGCGACGCCGACGCGCCGTTTGTTCGTGAGGCTCTCCAAGCGGTCGCGCTGCGGGGGCGCTCGCCGGCCGACTCGTATCTCGATCCCGCCAAGGTCCTGCATGCTGCTCAGGTGACTGGTGCTGATGCGGTGCACCCCGGCTACGGATTCTTAGCTGAGAACGCGCCCTTCGCGCAGGCTGTTATTGACGCCGGGTTGACGTGGGTTGGGCCGTCACCCGAGGCCATTGCATCCATGGGAGACAAGCTCGCTGCAAAGGCGCTCATGGCCACGGCGAACGTGCCTACATTGCCCTCGGTCGAAGTCACCGATGACCTTGACCTTGTTGTTGCAGCGGCGAACATCGGGTATCCGGTGCTCGTCAAAGCCACCGCTGGCGGTGGCGGCAAGGGAATGCGCATCGTCGAATCCGAAGCGCAGCTCGTAGACGCTGTTGCGGGAGCGCAGCGCGAGGCGGCATCGTCGTTTGGTAACGGCATCGTGTTCTTGGAGAAGTACCTGCCAGCGCCACGGCACATTGAGATCCAAGTCATGGGCGATCAACATGGCGAACTCGTGCATCTCTTTGAACGTGAGTGTTCGATCCAACGCCGCCACCAGAAAATTATCGAAGAAGCGCCAAGTCCGGTGCTCTCGGCGGCGGTTCGCGACCAAATGGGTCAGGCGGCTCTGGCCGCCGTTCGAGCGATTGGCTACTACTCAGCTGGCACGGTCGAGTTCTTGCTCGACGGCGATGGCGACAACGCTGAGTTCTGGTTCCTCGAGGTGAACACTCGCATTCAGGTCGAGCACCCAGTTACCGAAGAAATCACCGGTGTTGATCTGGTGCGTGAGCAGCTTCGAGTCGCCGAGGGCAAGCCACTGAGTTTTTCCCAAGATGAGCTTCGTATCGACGGCCACGCAATCGAGGCGAGGGTGTACGCCGAGGACCCGGCAAACGACTTCCTGCCAGCGATTGGCACCCTGCATGCGTTCGATATGCCCGCCTCGCCTGCTGCCCGGGTGGACACCGGCGTTGAGACCGGCTCGGTGGTAGGGGTTGACTTTGACCCAATGCTGGCAAAGGTCATTGTGCACGCGCCAACACGTGAAGAAGCCGCCCGGAGACTCGCACTCGTGCTCGATGGCATGACGATCGCCGGCGTTACGACCAATCGAGACTTCCTCGTTTCCACATTGCGTCATGATGCGTTCATCGCTGGCGACACAACCACTGACTTCATTGAACGGGTGCAGCCTCGTGCGGTGTTTGAACCCGATGATTCTGCACTCGCGCAAGCCGCTTGCGCCGCCGCATTGTTCGCTCAAGAACGCAATCGCGCCGCGGCCAGCTCGCTGGCTTTCATGCCGAGTGGCTACCGCAATTCTTCGATGCCTGCCGAGCAGGCGTTGTTTGCTCGCAACGATCAAGTAGTCAGCGTGCGGTACCGGCCAGCGCGCGGTGGCGGTTTCGCGACGTCGGTCTTGGTTGATGATGTCGAGGTCGGCGAGCAGGTGCACGCTTCGGTTGTCGAGCTCGACTTGGCACGGGGTGCGGTGTCGATCGACACCGACGGCGTGCGTGCGAGCTACCACGTCGTTACCAGCGATGACCTTGTCGTGGTCCGAGGGCCAGCAGGAACTGTTTCGCTCGAACCGCGTTCAATCTTCCCTGATTACGCGTCGGCCGACGTGGCCGGCGGACAGGCTGCACCCATGCCGGGCAAGGTGTTGTCGATACACGTGGCTACTGGCGACGTCGTCGAGCCTGGACAGACCCTGGTCATCATGGAAGCCATGAAAATGGAACACACCATCACGTCGCCGGTTGCTGCGGTCGTCTCTGAGCTGCGGTGCGCTGTCGACGATCAGGTCGACAACGGCCAGGTGCTGGTTGTACTTGAGGAATCGGTCGCCGAATAGCTGGCCGACAGCCTCAGGTTCAAATATCATGAAAGGTATTGACGTTACCTTGACGCGCGTTCTAGCTTCACGGGGGTGAAGTATCTAGGAATTGATGTAGTCGCTGCGTATTCGTTTGGACTGGCATTACGCCAATCGGCAGCGATCGTCGACGCTGCGGAGGCAACCGTTAGTACCGCCGAGGCACTCGCCGAACTGAGCACCGGCTGTGCGCCGTTGTTGTTCGAGGTGGTAGGCGACTTACGAAGCACAGCAGCTGCGGTCGAGCGCGCGGCCACCGATGTGAGCAGCTTGGTGTTGCCGCTGCCATGGTGGCGGCCGAGTCTGCAAACGTCCGCTCAACGCACAGCGCCATCGATTGAGCCAGCACGGTGGGACGCAAACCAGTTCGCCGACTGGAATCTTGTCCATCAAGATGCCAGTCACAACAGCTACAAGGTCGAAGGTGGTATCGAGGCGCTGTTCGTGAACGGTGTGCGTACCTTTGAGATCGACACGCATCGCGGCGCGCCGACCAACTTCAACGCTCGCCTCGACGAGATCATCATTGACCATCTCCAGCACGATGGGGGAGTACCAGACGACTGGCAGGTGTATCACTTCAGCGGCGACGCAAGGAGTGAGTACGCCACGCTTGGCGAGGCTCTTGTCACGCTGAACGCCCTTCCGACGTCAGATCCGCTCACGGTGTTTGTGGACAACAAGGACCCGTTCGCGGGTAGCCACACTCCGTCGGCCTTTGATGATGTCGTGCTGGGTGCGTTAGGTCCTCGGCTATTTGGGCCGCAGGATCTGTTGGCTCGAGCGCCGGGCGCCGGCACATTGCAACAAGCCCTGGCGATTGCCGGGTGGCCAACGGTCGATGAGTTGGGTGATCGCGTGATGGTCTTTTTGACTGACGAGGTGTCCGACTATCCGCTTGACACGGGTCAGGTGTTCGTGGCGACCACACCACGATTCGAGTCGGACGCCGACGGCAGACCGGTGCATCAGACAGACCCGAACGTTGTTGTCTACAACGTGGCAGATAGCGATATCAGCCCAGCTGAAATCGTGGCGATACAGGCGGCCGGGAACTTGGTGCGTACCTATGAGAATGGTGATTGCCCCAGTCCGCATCAGTCTGGCCCCGACGGTCTTACCAACTACCTAGCGATCGACATCGATGGTGATGACCCGCCGTGCCCTGAGCCGTTTCCACAGCCCCCGCGCGGGACACCAGTCCCACACAATCCCAGCTGAGGCCCCTACCCGTTAGAAACCGATATCTGCCAAGAGCTCAGCAACCAGAGGAGTGGTGAACGCGTGGCTAGGTCCAAGCGACTGTCTTGGTGGCGTTCACCTCTATCGGGCCTGAGTTGTGCCGATTGGTGAGAGCAAGGTGACGTTCGCCGATCAGGAGTCTCATGTCTCACGAATTGCATGTGTTAGCGGTGATCTCAGGATCGTCCCTTGCACTGCTTCTCGGGCTCGCGCTTGTGCTGATCGTGGTGACTTCGGCGGTGTTCGTAGCGTTTCGTCGGAGCCGCTCGGCGCCACCTGGGCCGTCGTCGTGGCAGTCGGCATCCCAAGAACTCGACATTGACCTACTCTTTGATGTTTCGACGCTCGGTCCCGTTGCGACTGGCGCGGTCAACAATCATGTCGTGAGCATTGCTCCCTTTACATCGACCGGCTTCTTTGAGGATGCGCAAACGATGTACACGGTCAACTACGAGTCACCGGAGGCGCCTGCGTTCTCGCTGACGGGTCGAACCGCCGAGTCCCATGTATCGACGCTCGACACAGGCAACCCGAAATTTGACGCCGTTGTCGCCGTCAGCACCGAACACCCTGCGCTGCTCAGTCGGTTTCTTACACCTGCCAGGCGGGGTGCAATCCTGCGCCTGCTGACCTATTGGCCAGAGGTGGTAATCACGAATCGAACCACTCGGGTGTTGACCGCCGGTATCGAAAGCGATTCAGGCCAGCTTGTGGATTCGGTCTGTCACCTTGTGGCGGCTGCTGAGATCTTTGACCAGCGCAGCGCGCCGTCGGCTTCCAACGCCGCTGCCGACCAGCCAACGAAGTCAAGGCTCCTAAGCAATGCTGGAAACGAGGATCATGTTGACCCACGCGATGTGCGTATCGATCTGCGCGTTGACGAAGTGTCGGTCTTTCGCGATCTCTTTGCGACCAAGCTTGATTCGGCAGGCATCGCAGACAAGTTCGACCAGCTCTACCGCGGGCGCGAGGTCACCTGGAGTGGCGAGGTGGTGCGAGTCTCCGCGTTCGACGACTCGCAGACGCAGCGGATCGCAGCATTTGTTGGTTCAGCGAGCGGGCGTGACCCTGCATCGGGTCGGGTTGTAGTGATCACAACGGTGCCTGTCGAACCCAGGCTTTCCCAAGGCGACGTCGTGACATTCACCGGCACGCTCGCCAACCTGGACGTTGCGCAACGACTCTTTCATCTGACCTGAACCCTGTCGCAGCGATGGGGGCACGCAGTGAGTGCGCGAAAGCGCCTGAGGCTTGCCACCCCAGGCGCTGTCTCTAATTCTTCGTGCTGGTCGAAGTTGGCTGGCCTTAGTAGATCTCGATGAGACCTGCTGCGCCCTGTCCGCCACCGATGCACATGGTGACAACGCCGAGCTTGGCGCCACGGCGCTTACCCTCTTGCAGAATGTGACCCGCACAGCGAGTACCGGTCATGCCGAATGGGTGGCCAATCGAAATCGAGCCACCGTTGACGTTGTACTTTTCGGGATCGATACCGAGCGTGTCTCGGCTGTACAGGCACTGGCTGGCGAACGCTTCGTTGAGTTCCCAGATGTCGATGTCGTCGACGGTCAGGCCGTGGCGCTCAAGCAGCTTGGGGACTGCGTAGATCGGGCCGATGCCCATTTCGTCGGGTTCGCAGCCAGCGACGGCCCAGCCCTTGAATGCGCCCATTGGCTCGATGTTGCGGCGTGATGCTTCTTCGTCAGACATCATGACGACAGCGGCAGCGCCATCAGAAAGCTGGCTGGCATTACCTGCGGTGATGTAGTTGCCTTCGCCACGAACAGGGGCGAGCTTCTGCAGGCCCTCAATGGTGGTTGTTGGACGGTTGCACTCGTCGCGATCGACGGTGTAATCGACGATCGTTTCTTCTTTGGTTTCGCGATCGACGAGCTTCATCTTGGTGTCCATCGGAACGATTTCGTCTTCGAACAGGCCGTTCTCTTGAGCAGCCGCGGTGCGCAATTGTGACTGCAGGCTGTATTCGTCTTGGGACTCGCGCGACACGCTGTACCGCTCGGCGACGATGTCTGCGGTTTCGATCATGGCCATGTAGATGGCCGGGTACTGCTCTTCGAGCGTTGGATCCATGTTGATTGCGCCGCCCATGCCGGGGCTTGGAATCGAGATTGATTCGACACCACCGGCGACGACGACGTCGGACATGTCAACGCGGATGTGATTGGCTGCGACGGCGATGGAGTTCAAGCCAGAAGAGCAGTGGCGCTGAATCGTGTTGCCGCCGGTCTCGACCGGCATGCCGGCCAGCAGGCTCGCCAAGCGGCCAAGGTTGCCAGAGCCGTGGGCGCCGTTGCCTAGGGCGACGTCTTCGACGTCGGCTGGATCAACGCCGGCCTTGCTAACCGCTGACTTGATGGCATGGGCTGCCATTGACATCGCTGGTGTCATGTTGAAACCGCCACGGCCTGCTTTGGCGAGACCGGTTCGGGCGTAGGAAACGAATACTGCTTCGCGCATGGCGAGAAACTCCAGAGGTAAAGAGACGTTGCTCCTACGCTAGGGCGCGCACGACCTTTCGATGAAGTTGAGATCCGCGAAGTAGAAGAGAACTTTGATGTCTCGCTGTCGTGGCGGGGGTGTTCGGTGCAGCGTTCGGCTAGTGATGCACCAAGTCGATGACGGGGTTCTCCGCGTCGATTGGCTCAAAGAATGACGTGAAGACTCCTTCGAACATAATTGCGTGAAGCGTCCATATTTCGGACGCACCTCTGGATGCGGTTGGACGTTCGATGGAGTCGAGTTCATTGCTCAGGCCGTGCCGTAGGGCAAGTCCTTCGAGCATGGCAACGGCGGCTGTAGAGAACTGCTCGATGGTGTAGTCGTACCGCAGCTTGTGGTCGATCATGTCGACGAAGTTGAGGTAGAGGTCGGCGAAGAGCGCGGTAGCCTTAGCCTCGCCGTGGGTGAGCGCGTCGTGCCGCCAGTCGGTGGTGCCTGAAGATTGCAACGAGCCATATGCTGCGGCGAGTACCGCCCGCTCACCGGATCCGGCGACCTCGCGGTAGCTCGCGTTCGCTCCAACTCGGATGATTTGGCGAAAGGCTGCGGTGCGCTTGGCGAGGCTGGTCGAGGCCAGATTCTTCGACTGCTTCGTCAGTTCGCCTTCAACTGCGTCTTGGACGCGTACGAGATTTGAGTCGCGTGCGTGGCGACTGAGTACAGCAGTGAGAACCTCGCGATGGAGTACCTCTTGGGGCGAGAGGTTGTCGTCTGCCAGCGATCGATATGCGGTGCTCCGCGTGACGCCTGCTGCTTCGATTGCGTGGGCGAGTGTGATGTCGGCCAGCCCAATGTCGACACCTCGATCAACCAGATCGCTCGTGGCAGCTGCGATAAGACGAACGCGTACGTCGTCAAGCGTTGACTCTGGGCCTGGCTTGTTGGCGGGTGTGTTGGCAGACATCGGTCACACGTGGCGGAGACGACGGAGGTTACAACCCAGACGGACGAATGGAAGTATGCCATTGCATATGTCCGTCTGGGTTGCCCGGTTCCCGCTCGGCCGGCGCATCACTATCTTGGGACGCTGCGTCTCAAGATAGCACTTTAGGGATCGAACCCAAAGCCCAGGAAAGGAATCTCTGAGCTGGGCTAGTGCGGAGCGCAAACATTTCCCGCACTACGGTTTGGCCATGCACAAGCTGTCAAATCCCGTCCGTGAAATCTCCATCCTGGTCGCGCAACTCGCCAAGCAACAATGACGATCACCTGTGTCCGACAGGCTGCGTGGGTCGTTGCTTGGGATGACGTTCAGCTGCAGCATCAGTATCTAAACGATGTTGATGTCGTTTTCGAAGGTGATGTGCTGACAGCAATCGAGTCGGCGTTTTCTGGGCCGGTCGACAACGAGATCGACGGCTGCGATCGAATGGTGATGCCGGGGCTTATCAACGTGCATGCACATCCATCGAGCGCTCCAATGCAAAAGGGTTTCCGGGAAGAGTTCGGAAACCCAAAGATGCACATGAGCCCGCTTTATGACCGGGCATTCATGCTTCGGACCGACGACGCCGGGGCGCGATGCAATCTGCGCTACACCATTGCCGAGTTACTCATGAGTGGGGTCACATCGGTCGTTGATCTGTCATTCGTGTACGACGGCTGGCTTGAGGCAATGGAAGCCACGGGCATTCGCGCCTGGCTTGTGCCCAGCTACGCCTCGGCACACTGGTCGACCACCAACGGCCACAGCGTTGACTACATCTGGGACGAATCGCGAGGTCGCCAGTTGCTTGAGGAGGCCATCACCTTTGCACGGCAGGCTCAGGATCATGCGAGCGGACGGTTCGAGGCAATGCTTGGGCCGGCGCAGATCGACACTTGCACCGAAGACTTGTTGCGTTCCAGTCTGGAAGCAGCTCAGCAACACGGATGGCGAATGCACACCCACGCATCGCAGAGTGTTGTCGAGTTCTACGAGATGACCCGCCGGCACGGCATGACGCCGATCCAGTGGGCGGGCGAGATTGGGTTGTTGGGTCCCGACAGCATCTTGGCGCATGCGATGTTCACCGACGATCACCATGCGACGCATTGGCCGGGTAGTAGGGATCGATCGTTGCTCGCCGAGTCCGGTACCGGGGTTGCGCACTGCCCCGGTGTGTTCGCACGCAACGGGCAGGTGCTCGAGGATCTTGGCGGGTACATCCGTGCCGGGGTGCGCGTGGGCATTGGAACCGACAGCTTTCCTCACAACATGCTCGAAGAGATGCGCCAGGCCGCGATCCTGGCGCGGGTGACCACCGGAGACGTCGCATCCGTGACTACTGCCGAGGTCTTCCACGCTGCAACCGTTGGGGGCGCAGATCTCGTCGGTCGCACTGACCTGGGTCGCGTTTGCGTGGGGGCCAAGGCAGACATCGTGCTTGTCGACCTGGCACACCCTGCGATGCGGCCGGTTCGTGACCCGCTGCGCAGCCTGATCTACACCGCCGCCGATCGCGCCGTGTGTGACGTGTTTGTCGACGGCAACCATGTCGTGGTTGACGGTGAGGTGCGCACCATTGACGTCGACGCGGTGGCTGCTGAGCTTCACGTCGTTCGTGACCAGGCCGAAGCAGGTGCGTCGGCTCACCACTACGCGGGCAAGACCGCACTCGAGGTTGCCCCGCTGACGTTGCCGAAGGTCGACTAGCCCGATGTCACTGCGTTCGGGGCCAACCGCGTGAACAAGCGCCAGGTCGTGCGTGTGCTCGTGGCGCTTGCACTCGTTGCCTCGGCCTGTTCGTCGGGTGGCCAGGCTGATCAGGATGACGTCAATGCGTGTGGCGCCGAGCGAGTGTTCGGCGACGACGTCGCTCCGCTCACGGTCGCCGGGGTGGTGTCTGAGCGTTGGTCGGTAGAGACCGATGAGGCCACCTTTTCATCACCCAGAACCGCCGACCTCAACGGCGACGGGGTGCTCGACATCGTGCAAGGTTTCGGCCAAGACACTCTTGGAGCGAAGCAGTCATCGGTCATCGCAACCGATGGTGCGACCGGTGAACAGATCTGGCGTTCAACTGGCCATGAGGACGTGATCGGCTCTGCGGTGTTCGCTGCGCTCGGCGGCGATGACACTGTCGATGTTGTGATCGGCGGCCGCCGCGGTGGGTTGCTGGCGCTCGACGGCGCCACCGGATCGGTGTTGTGGACCTTCGACGACCAAGGGGGTCTCTGGTTCAACTTCTACACGTCGCAGCTACTGCCCGACCAGAATGGCGACGGGGTCGTTGAGGTGCTCGCTGTAAATGGCGGGCTCGTCTTCGATGAGCCCGAAGAAGGTACGGGCATGCTCGACCCCGACGAACGGCATCTGGGAACCGTCTTTGTTCTCAGCGGCGCGGACGGCTCGGTGCTCGTGTCGGTGCCTGTTCCAGATCGGGGGGAGTCGTACATGTCTCCCGTGGTCTTGCCGGGCGGAACCTCGGGTGATGTCGAGTTGCTGATTGGCACCGGCGGGGAGACGCTGCCGGGCGGGTTATGGAAATGGTCGTTGGCTGCGCTCATAGAGCGCGATGCTGCACCGGCGGAAGAACTCGTCAACGGCGGGTCCAAGGGTGTCATTGCATCGCCGGTCGTTGCGGATATGAACGCCGACTGCGTTGCCGACATCGTGGTGCAGGCGTTCGATGGCACGGTGTCGCTCATCGACGGCGTTACCGGCGATCACTTGTGGGTGATTAAGAATGCCGGTTTCGAAACGTATTCGACGCCAACGCTCGGCTATTTCGTCGGCGACGACAGCATCCCAGACGTCTTTGCCAGTGTTGCCAACGGGGTGTGGCCGGAGTACGAGTCATCGGACTACCTCCTCATCGACGGAGCGACCGGCGAGATTGTGTGGCGCGAGACGCGAGGCACGTTTGCGCCGAGCGGTTTCGTGGCCGCCGATGTAAATGGTGACGGCCGCGACGAAGTCATATTTGGCGTGAATGACATTGGCGCCGACACCCAGCAGATGTTTGTGCTCGACCCATCCCGCTTGGAGCTGCATCCGCTGGGTGAGCCACTGCCGCAGACGGCCTTCTCGGCGCCGTGGATCGGTGATCTCGACGCCGACGGCCAGCTTGACCTGATCGTCACCGCAAGCTCCTATCAACCGCCCATGGGCCCAGCGATGGTTCGGCGGCTTGTGCTTGCTTGGCCTGCACCCGATGCGGTGACATGGGGTGGGTATCTCGGCACCGTAGGAACTGGCTCGCTCGGCGCTGATGACTAGCCCGGCTAACTCGGCGGAGTTAACGCCTAGTTCACGTCGTGAAATTGACGAGAGTAAGTGTTGCGCCTACCTTTCAGAGGCTGCCGTTGATGTGGAGTCAGCCGTAGCCGACTTGGGGCGAACGTCGTGAGTCGCAGTATTGAGTGAGGGGAGTACCGATGGGTACTACGTATTGGCGCCGAACACTTGCCGTGTTACTGGCGTTTGCGCTGTTCGCCGTTGCATGCGGTGGATCTGACGACGGCGAGAGCGCCACCACGACCGCAGACGACGACACTGCAGCTGACACAAGCTCCGACGACGGCGGCGATGCAGACACAGGTTCCGACGACGGCGGCGAAACTGCGGCTGAACCTGATGAGCCGAATGAACCAGAGGAAGAACGCGAGTTCGTCGAAGAAGTAGGCGGCGACTTCCTCTTGCGCCCCGAGAACGTGCCGACCGACGATCAACGCGGCGGCGTCGTCGTGGTTGGCTACGCCGGAGCAATCCCGCACACCAACGGCGCAGTGTCGTCTGGATATGCAGTGAACACGGTCGGCCCGCAGGTAAATGCTTCGTTGCTTCGCTACAACGACGAATACCAACCGATTCCGTATCTGGCCGACTCCTGGGAGATTGCCGACGATGGTCTGTCCGTCTCGCTTGAGCTGAACGCAGAAGCTCGGTTCCACGATGGTGAAGACGTCACCTGCACCGATGTTGGCTTCAGCATCGAAACGTCGCAAGCCAATCACCCGTTCAAGCCGATGTTTGCTCCTGTGACCGGCGTTGACGGCGGCGATACCAAGAGCTGCACCGTGAACCTGTCGCAGCCGCACCCGGCGCTGCTCATCGCATTCTCACCGGGCCTGCTGCCAATCATTCCTGAGCACATCTTCAACGATGGCCAAGACATGAAAACGCATCCCCGTAACTCAACTGACGTCATCGGCGCTGGACCCTTCAAGCTGGTCGAGTTCGATGGTTCAGAGATTGTGCGCTTCGAAGCCAACGACGACTTCTTCTTGCCGGGCTTGCCGTACCTCGACGAGCTGATCTTTGATCTTGGTCTTGACCACCCAACGGTCACGCTTGGTCTTCAGACTGGCGAGTTTGACATTGCGGCTGGCGATCAGGCCCATGGTGGTCAGAATGTCATCGACTCTCAGGCCGACCCGAACCAGCGAGTCAGCAACAAGGGCTTTGAGGCCATCGGGTCGATTCCATGGATCCAATTGAACTTGCGCGACGAGGTTTTGGGTGATGTGCGGGTGCGTCAAGCTCTTGCCCACGCACTTGACAAGGAGACCTACAACGACATCATTGCCGTAGGCCTCAACAACATTGATCAGTGCGGTCCAATTCAGCGCAACAGCCCGTACTACAACCCTGACGGCAAGTGCTACGACTTCGACCTTGAGAAGGCTCAGGCTCTGTTGGACGAGGCAGGTTACGCCGATGGGTTCACGATCACGATGCACCAGGCGTCGGCCAACCTGCCGGGCATGGAGCTGATCGCTGAGATGTGGGCCGAGATCGGTGTCACCGTCGAAATCTCGCTCGACGCCGACTTCCCTGACTGGATTGCAAAGACGGTTGGCGAAGACAGCGAGTACGACGCCACCTGGACGACGCTGTGGAACTGGGGTGACCCGGTCATTGGTGTGAACCGCAGCTACAACTGCGACAACCGGGTTGCTGGCGTGGCGTTCTCGAACATGAGCTGGTACTGCAATGAAGAACTCGATGGCTTGCTCAATGACGCTGGCCTTGAGTTCGATGAGGCGAAGCGTGCCGAGTTGTATTACTCAGCCGCCGACATCATCAACGAAGATGTACCGGTCATCTACCTGTCCAACCAGGTTTGGTACCAGCGCATGCAGGTCACGCTAGAGAATCCACCGGAAAGCATTTGGGGCTTTATGGATTCGTGGGCCGAAATGTGGGTCGACGCATAACCGTCGAACGACCTACAACGTTGATTTCTACAACACGATGAAACAGATTGCAGTCAGGATCCTCCAAGCATTTGGGTTGGTCCTGGCTGTAATCGTTTTGAACTTCTTGCTGGTGCATCTTGCGCCAGGCGACGCGGTCGATTCACTCGCCGGAACCTCTGGCGAGATGAGCCCTGAAACAACGCAGCGGCTGCGCGAGCAGTACGGGCTCGACAAGCCGGTGACCACTCAGCTCGCCACATATGTGGGCAACGTGTTGCAGGGCGACTTGGGCGTCTCGATTGCCAACAACAATCGGCCTGTCACCGAGATGATTGCCGAACGACTGTGGCCGACCGTGTTGCTTTCGATTACCGCACTAGCGTTCGCAGTCATCCTGGGCGTGACCGTCGGGACCCTTGCCGCTCGAAGGCCCGAGAGCGGGTTCAGCCACAGCACAACAGTTTTCGCACTGATTGGGTTTTCGATGCCCGTGTTTTGGACCGGTTACTTGTTACTCACGTTGTTTTCCAAGAATCTCGGGTGGTTGCCGATCAGTGGCATGGAGAACCTGCGGTTTGACGGCGGCTGGCTCGCGAAACAATGGGACCTGGCGAAACATTTGCTGCTGCCTGCGCTTTCGTTGGGCCTGATCTACATCGCCGCCTATTCGCGCCTGTCTCGTGCGTCGATGCTCGAGGTGCTCGAGTCTGACTATGTGCGTACCGCTCGGGCCAAGGGTCTTGGTGAGCGTTCGGTGTTGTTTAAGCACGCGCTGCGCAACGGCATCATCCCGATCGTGACCGTCTTGGGCCTGCAGTTCGGCGCCATCCTTTCTGGCGCCATTTTAGTTGAGACCGTGTTCGCGTGGCCTGGTGTTGGCAGGTTGGCGTTCGAAGCGGTGGTCGAGCGTGACACCAATGTCTTGCTTGGCGTGCTCTTTCTTGTATCGCTCACGGTGATCGTTGCCAATCTGATCACCGATGTGATTTATCGACTGATCGACCCCCGTATCCGAGTGTCAGGACCGACAAATGGCTGATCCGACCGTGTTCGGCATGGAAGAAAAGTCTGAGGGCTTCGAGCCAAGTGTTATCGACGAAAGTCGTCTGCGTAAGCCGCCGCCCAAGTATCAGGGACTGCGCATGTTCCGGAGGAACAAGGCGGCCGTCTTCGGCTTGATCTTGTTGATCGTGATCTTGTTCATCACGTTCGTACTGCCTGTGATCTTCGACGGCGAACGCACCGAACGCGTCGGTGGCATTCACCTTGCGCCTGGTGCCGAGGGTTCAACGACATTCGGTACCGACTACCTGGGTCGTGACGTTGGCCGCATCGTTATGCAAGGCGGCAGCGCAACCCTCAAGGTTGCGGCTCTCGCTGCTCTCGTAATCGTGGGCCTCGGCACGACCATCGGGGCTCTCGCTGGTTACTACGGCGGTTGGGTCGACAACGTGCTGATGCGGATCACCGAGTTCTTCCAGGTGTTGCCCGGGTTGTTGTTCGCCATTGTCATCGTTGCGCTCTATGGCGCATCGACGACAACGATTGTGCTCGCGATCGGTCTGATTGCTTGGCCGACGATTGCGCGCCTGGTGCGCGCCGAGTTCTTTAGACAGAAGAATCTTGAGTACGTCAAGGCTGCGCGCGCGATCGGGGCTAGCGACGCGCGGATCATTTTTAAGACGATCATGCCCAATACGTTGCCGGTCGTCATTGTGCAGAGCACGCTGGTTATGGGCAGCGCGATTCTGTTTGAGGCTGGGCTTGCCTTCTTGGGCCTGAGCAATCCCAAGGACCTCAGTTGGGGTTTCTACATTGGCGTCAACCGCAACTACTTCTTGTCGAACTGGTGGGGCGTTACCTTTCCCGGTCTCATGATCTTCTTCACTGTGTTGAGCTTGAGCCTGATTGGCGACGGTCTGCAAGACGCCGTCAACCCGAAACTACGCGGTCGGTAGCACATGGCGTCTTCTGAAAAGCCGTTGTTGTCAGTGCAGGGCTTGACCGTCACCTTTGATGATTTCACTGCCGTCAGCGAACTCTCTTTTGATCTGTACGAGGGTCAGACGCTGGCCATTGTGGGTGAGTCAGGTTCGGGTAAATCGGTGACGGCATTGTCGATCATGCGCCTGGTCACGCTTGGGACTCGAGCCAAGATCGCCGAAGGCGAGATCAATTTTCGAATGCCCGATGGGTCAGTCGTTGACCTGGTTAGAGCCGACGAGGCCATGCTGCGCGACATTCGCGGTAACCAGATATCAATGATCTTCCAAGAGCCGCTCACGAGTCTGAATCCGGTGTACACAACCGGGAACCAGGTCGTTGAGGCGATTCGACTTCACCAAGATCTCGACAAGGCGCAAGCTCATCAGCGAGCGCTTGAGGTCTTTCAGCGAGTGCGTATTCCTGAGCCTGAGAAGCGCCTCAAAGAGTTCCCGCATCAGATGTCTGGTGGTATGCGTCAGCGCGTGATGATCGCCATGGCGCTTTCGTGTGATCCAACGGTGTTGATTGCTGACGAGCCAACCACTGCTCTCGATGTCACGATTCAGGCGCAGATTCTTGGGCTGATGCGAGCGCTTCAACGTGAGACGGGTGCCGCGGTGATCATGATCACCCATGACATGGGTGTGGTTGCCGAAGTCGCAGACGACATCGTTGTTATGCGCAACTCAAAGCTTGTCGAAACGGGCACGGTGTTCGAGGTCTTCGAAGAACCGAAAGAGGCCTACACCAAGGCGTTGCTGGCATCTATTCCTCGCCTGGGTTCCATGGCCGGTAAGAGCGAACCTGAGTTGTTCGATCTGGTTGAGATGGAGCCGGGTTCGTGACAGAGTTCGAGACGCTGGTCGAGGTCAAAGACTTGTGTAAGCAGTTCCCGGTTCCTGGCAAAGCCAAGATCCATGCGGTTGAGCATGTCTCGCTCAAGGTTGGCCAGGGTGAGACGCTCGCGGTTGTTGGCGAAAGCGGTTGCGGCAAGTCAACACTGGCGTTCTTGATCATCAAGCTGCTCGAATCGACCAGTGGGCAGATCCTGCTTGGCGGCAGTGACATCACACACATGAACACCCGTCAGATGCGTGAGCACCGCAAGAAGATGCAGATCATCTTCCAGGACCCCTTTGCCAGCCTGGACCCGCGGCGTTCGGTCGGGTACGCGGTGAGTGAGCCATTGATCGTGCATGGCGAGGAGTCAAAGGGAGCCGAGCTCGATGAGCGCGTCGGGGCGTTGTTCGAACTCGTTGGCCTTGAACGAGAACACATGCAGCAGTACCCGCATCAGTTCTCGGGCGGTCAACGCCAACGCGTCTGCATCGCCCGGGCGCTCACGTTGCGTCCTGAATTGGTCATCGCGGATGAGTCGGTATCTGCGCTCGACGTTTCGGTGCAGGCTCAGGTCATCAACTTGATGATGGAGCTGCAACAAGAGATGGGTTTGAGCTATCTGTTCATTAGCCACGACCTTGCTGTGGTTGAGCGCATCGCTCATCGCGTTGCGGTGATGTATCTCGGTCAGATCGTTGAGCTTGGCCCTCGCTCAGCCATTTTCGAGAATCCGACGCACTCGTACACCAAGAGGCTTCTCGATGCCGTTCCGATCGCTGATCCGCGGCAACGTCGTGAGCGTCCACTGCTTACCGGTGAGATCCCGAGCCCGCGCTGGGAACACGGCACCTCACCCGCACTGGTCAACCTCGTCGAAGTGGAACCCGGCCACTTCGTCGCCGAAGAATGATGAGTGACACCATGTGCGACGAACGTCGCCCGAGCGGAGCGGTGCAATGCACGAGGCGACCCGAGATGACTGATG
>Ga0209828_1000978_pt1 | contig 26933 bp, 19 predicted proteins | sample MaitaG_FD_187429 | JGI IMG/M metagenome (GOLD analysis project Ga0209828, IMG submission 187429) | Marine algal microbial communities from Maine, USA - Maine_Asex2 metaG (SPAdes) (version 2) | ecosystem: Host-associated > Algae > Red algae > Unclassified | place: Maine, USA | collected 2015-01-05
AATAAGTCATGCGATATTTTATAATCCGTTATGTTTAGGATATCCTGTTTCTAATGGTGTATCTGAGTCAAAAAATAAGCAGCTTATAGAAAATTTTTATACAGCTTTTCAAACGAAAGATGCGGCGGGTATGGTCGCCTGTTACCATAAAGATGTAATATTTATAGATCCAGCATTTGATACTCTTCAGGGAGATCGGGCGAAAGCCATGTGGGAGATGCTACTTTCCAGTGATTCAGAAATGGATATTGAGTATTCCAACATCGAGGATACGGATTCAGGTGCTCAAGCAAATTGGGAAGCATTTTATATTTTTGGTGAAAAGAAAAGACCAGTCCACAATATTGTTTTTGCAAAGTTCAAATTTAAGGATGGCTTAATCATCGAACACATTGATAAATTTAATCTTAAAAAATGGGCTAGTCAAGCATTAGGTTTTGGTGGTAAATTATTTGGCGGCACAAAATTTTTCAAGAAAAAACTAAATCAGCAAACCAATAAAATGCTTGATGAGTACATAGAATCACAGAAGAATAGACTATGTATTGCGTCCTTTTCGATATTCAGACTATTGTAATTAATCTTCAGACTATACAATTCTATACGATAATAGTGAATGGTTCAATTGCATAATAGACCCGCCTGTTTTAGAACGAACCATCACCGAGTATTTTATCAAGTCATCTGTTATTGGCAGACTATAACTACAAACTTCAGAAAGCGAGACAAAATAAAACTTAAGGTAAAACAAGTCAATTCCGTAAATTTAAAATATTTCATAAATGAGAGTTTTTGATTACTTATAATTATGCTTATCATTGAAATAAGTATTATTCAAAACCAATGAAAAATAGAACATATTTTATATCATACTTATCCTTATCTTTTTTGATCAAGTCATACTTTTTTTGTCTGAGTTTGTTAGTGTCATCTTTGTACTTAAAAGCTCAGACTTCTGTACCATTCACACACTATTCCATCAATAATAGAGGACAAGTTTTGATCGAAGTGAATTCAACTCCAATGAAATATTATTTGTTGAAAGTGAGGCATCATGCAAGGGACTCTTTTAAAATAGTCAAGAGTATGACTTTAGGTGCAAGAGGGAAAACCATACTTACAGAATCTGCAAGGGCCTATCCAGAATCTCATTATCAAGCATTAGAATATAGCATAGAAGATCCTCAGGATACAGATGGAGATGGCATGGACGACATCACAGAGTACCGTAATATCCCTTTTCAAAACCCATTGAATGCGGCCCAAACGGTAGAGGCAAAATATGGAGCGATATTCTTTGAACGATTTAAGAGTTTTAGCAATTTATCTTTCAAAAAGGATAGTCTCCAGCATACTGAATTTCTAAATAATAAGAAATTTGTAAAGTTTTTAATATTAGATTTCTATTCTGATAATCCAAAATTGTACTTTATTCATAGTGAAAATGTAGATAGACATCTGCACTTTGTCAGAAAGTTGGGCATGAAATATTTTAGTGGAGATGTTATCAAAGGACAACTCATATACCATCCTGCCGTAGTTTCTAATAATGGTACTTTTGGTACTTTTACTTTTAACTTTTCTAACGAAAGAAATAAAGAATTCCCAGTTGTGCAGAAGTGCTATGAATTACTGACCTCCAGTATGCCATTTTTAGAAAATAATTTAGCGTATTATATTACCGCCGTCCATTCAAAAAATATTGTTTATGATTTTGAACTTTACGAAGAATCAAGAGTTCCTGTATTGTTTCAAGATGACCTATATGCTAAATTAGATTATTGGGGCCTTCATCAAGCCGAAGGTTTTGGATTTTTCAGAAAAATGAATATGGAAGAATTGCCCAGTGCTAGAGATATTGTACATTATAAACAATTGCCAAATGAACTTACTCGGGTAGGAGGCATCATGACATCAGCCTTGCAAACACCTCTTTCTCATGTCAATCTTAGAGCGATCCAAAATGGAATTCCAAATGCATTTATAAGAGACCCACTTGACATTGACTCTATTGCTAACCTATTGGGGCAGTACATTTACTATAGAGTTGAACAAAATAAATATACAATAAGAAAAGCTACCTTGGATGAAGTCAATGAGTGGTATAATCAAATTAGACCAAAAGAAGAACAAGATCCTCCCTTGAATCTGAATGTTACCGAAATAATGCCACTAGATGATATCACATTCGATTTATCTAATGCTTTTGGAGCTAAGTGTGCCAATGTTGCCACAATGAGAACATTTGGATTTCCAGAAGGCACAATCCCCAACGGTTATGGTGTTCCCTTCTATTATTACCAGGAATTTATGAAGTATAATGGATTCTTTGATCAAGCCAACGCAATGTTTGATCACGATCAATTCCAATATGATAGGACCATTAGAAAAAACATGCTAAAGGAATTTAGAAGAAATATAAAAGATGCGGATATGCCTCCTTGGATGCTAGATGAATTGGCAAAGATTCAAGCATTATTTCCAGCCGGTACATCTATCCGTTGTAGATCTAGTACAAATAATGAGGATTTACAAGCGTTTAATGGAGCTGGATTATATAACTCAAAAACTCAGCATCCCGATGAAGGTCATATCTCAAAATCTATCAAGGAAGTGTATGCCAGCCTTTGGAATTTGAGAGCTTATGAAGAACGGGAATTTTATAGAATAGATCAATTATTGGCTTCGATGGGAGTGCTATGTCATCCGAATTATTCAAACGAAAAGGCAAATGGGGTTGGCCTAAGCATTGATCCATTCTACGAAACCGAAAACACCTTTTATCTCAATACTCAATTAGAAGAAGAATTAGTTACAAATCCCACCAATGATGCTATTCCAGAACAAATCTTATTATATGTAAGCCCTGAAAATCAAGGTGATTATGAAATTATCCAACGGTCCAATCTTATGGATGAAAATACCCTTATAATGAACGAGAATTATTTAAATCAAATCAGCCATTACTTAACGATCATCCACGAAAAATTTGCAATATTATATGAAGCTGTTGATGAAGAAAAATTTGCCGTAGATATTGAATATAAGATCTCAAATAAGGGAAAACTTATTATAAAACAAGCACGGCCTTGGTAACGAAAGCTATATTCATGATTTTTGACAAATCAACTCTGTCATAGACTTTAATTTATCATAAAAAAATATAAATACTTTTTAAAATATTACTTATTTTTATATGTTCTGCAATCACTTCTCATTATTTTTTATACCTTGAGTTAGTGCTAATGAGTATTGTAAGGAAACTTACAAAAAATTGCTTTCTGTGTAATTTCGTACTTTCACAACTAATTGATACAGAGAAAAATGGATCGTATTTTAGAATAAATTCTTTCCAAATCATTTTTACTTTTTATATAGTATTGGAGTATTATTTTGAGTGATTGATTCTTGTAATCTGAAATATTCCATAATATATAAATTCATTTATATAAAATATAGAGCATGACCAACCTTCTTCCAAGACTTACAATACTCCTATTTTCCATTTTGGTTCTTTCGCAAAGTTATACCCCGGCTTTCAGCCAACCGGTGAATGATATGTGTATGAATGCTATAGTATTAGAATGTGGGGTGCTTAGTAGTGGAAATAACGGAAACGGTGCTACAGACCAGTCCGCAGATATTGGTTGTGCTGGAATTGGAGCAGGCATGTGGTTTACTTTTGTAGCCACTACAACAACCACATTTATCACTGTAACAGGCGTTACAGGTAGCAACCCGGAATATGGTGTTGCCACCGGCAGCTGCGGAGCATTAGTCAATTTTGCTTGTACTTCCAGTGCTCCAAATAATACAAAAGATTTAATCTTCACATCGGTAATTGGCACGACATATTATATTTATACGACTAATGTTATTCAGCCAGCTGTAAATAATATTATAGTAAGATGCATCGACCCTCCGACTAACGATGATTGTGAAGATGCCATATTCTTTTGTGGTAATGATGTAGTATCAGGTTCTACAGTTGACTCCACTCCAGAACCTTCAGACCTATTTGCTTGTAATAGTAATGCCGGTCCAGAAACTACAGTTTGGTATTCTTTTGCCACGGATGGTACAGGAAATCCTGTGGACTTGACCGTAACAGAGCAAAATTGCACTACTACTACAGATGGGCTTCAGGTTACGATTTATTCTGGTACATGTGGCGACTTTACTGTAGTCGATTGTGACGCTTCTGCACCCGTATACAATATTACGCTAACTACCCTCTTGCCAAATACAACTTACTATATGTACATCATGGGTTTTGATGGTGCAGATTGTGGCTTCACAATACAAGCAGAAGGCGCCATTGCTCCTTGTTGTGGTCCAGAATTAACCTTAGAAACATCATGTGATATCTGTGATGAGGATAACTTTTTTGTAGATATCATCATTACAGATTTAGGGACTGATCCAAGTGGCTATGTGTATGACGTGGGTGGAATCACTGGTATGATTACTAGCATCGGGATTACTACGGTAGGACCTATCCCAAATGGAACCGCGGTAATAAATTTAACAGGTATAACTGATACGGATTGTATGGGACAATTTTTTATAGACGGTGATTGTACTTGCCCTACCACCACTGATGATATGGGTAATGTTGTCGCCGCTGTAGAGGCTGGTGATGATGTCAATATAACTTGTGGTACAGAGGTAAACCTAGTGGCTACGTTAGAAGATGTGTTACAAGGAAATTTCTTGGGATATAATGTAGAAGATAATGGTCTGACATGTGCTGTTACTCCTCTTAATCCAGCAGACTGCATGGATCTTGGGTTATCTGAATCTCAAGGATCTAGCTCTATTCCAATAACTTTTCCATTTGACTTTTTTGGTGTCACTTATAATTTCTTGTGTATTTCAGAGAACGGATACATATCATTTACTTGTCAGGATTTGTTAGATCCTCTTGAATCACCCATACCTACTGCAGGCGCACCGGGTATGTCTGACCCTGATGCTTTGATCGCACTTTTTTGGGATGACTTGGATGCCTCCAACGGTACTGTATGTGCCTACCCTATTACAACCGGCGGTCAGCAATGCTTTGTAATTGACTATGATGTCATACATGATACAACAGTTCCTCAAAGAACAGTCGAAGGGCAAATCATAATCTGTGAAGATGGAACCATAACAACAACATGTGTAAATTGCCAAGCAGATACTGGCAACGAAACTGCCGTACAAGGAATAGAGAATGAAGATGGCACAGTTGGGTTTGGCTACGATGGGATAGACGGGGTTACAGATGGAGACGACTTAATGAATTGTGTAAGCTATACCCCAGATTTTGGCGCGAATGTTCCGTGTACATTTGTAGCATGGGTAACCGATCCTAACGACATTATAAATACAACAGAAAGTATGAGTCTGTCACTATCTGTTAGTCCTTTGGAGACCACTACATACTTTGCCATCGTAGATTGTGAAGGCCTTTTATGTAAAGATGAGGTAACTATCACGATTACTGATGAATGTTGTGATTTAGATCTTCCGACAACTGTGGCACCTCTTGTAGTAATATCATCAGAAAGCACCTGTGAGCAAGACAATATGACCCTGTCAGGTGGGTTCATTGATCTACCAGCAGGAATGTGTCCTGATGGCTCTACGTTAGAATATTCTGTGGATGGTGGAGCATGGAGCACAACTTTACCTAGCTATGATCAAGACGAAGCAATCACTATAGAAACTCGATGCCGATGTGTTCTGGATAATACAGTTATCAGTATGGAAGGAAGTGTAACTACAATGCCTGGAGTATGCCCTGAGTGCGATCCAGATATTTCTTCTACAACGGCACCACCAGTTATAATATCATCAGAAAGCACCTGTGAGCAAGACAATATGACCCTATCAGATGGTGTGATTGACCTACCAGTAGGTACGTGTCCAGTTGGCTCTTCCTTGGAATATTCAGTGGATGGTGGAGCATGGACTATGACCTTACCTAGCTATGATCAAGAAAATTCTATCCTCGTAGAAACTAGATGTGTATGCGATATAGATGATACGGTGATAAGTATGGTGGATGAAGTAAGCACAAACCCCGGAATATGTCCTATATGTGAGATAACAGAATTCATGATAGATACTCCAGTATGTTCTGATGATAATATGACATTTACCCTAGACATAAGTTGGATAGGAGGTCCAGACCCAAGTATTAGCATTTCCGATGCAGGAGGTGTAAGTTTCGCTGGAATGGATCCTGCGATTGATGCAAATGGTACTTTGACAATAACTTATACGAGCCCAGGAAGTTGGAATATAAATATAAACGATTCAGAAGCACTTTGTAATTTTGGACCATTTGCTGCAGGTGAATTTAACTGTGCTGCAGATTGTAATGCAGATAATGGAACATTAGAAATAAAATCTGTACCGGGTGGTAATTAGAGGACTATTCGCCTTTAATTATGTTCTTCAAAATGAATATATTATGACAAATACATCTTTCATTATTGTACGCGAATGTAGATATTTGTAGCAAAGGGATATTCAGGTGTAGTGCATCTAGATTATGTGTATAGAATTATATGAAAGACGAATAATGCTTGAGCACGATATGTACATTTTAAAATGTAAAAACGAGGTCTTCAACATATTAATTTTAGTTACTATATTCACTTATGTCATGTTCAACTCACCCCAGAAACTTTTCAATTTCCTGACCCTCTCTTGAAAAAGAAAGAGGGTTCAAGGTGGAAGCGGTCATGATGCTCCTTTTTGGAGTCAAAAGATTTTTTATAATGTAGCAAGAATATCAATGTTCTAATAGGAGAAGCAATATTTACCTATTTTTGAAATCACGGAATCATAAATCTTTGAATGAATAAAAAGCTAATTCTAAGATGCCTTAATTCTTACTTAGGTACCCATAAAAATTATTCAACTCCAAGTTTAAGTACAGAATTTGTTTTGCATTTTGAATTGGGGCGGCAATTTCTATTACATCGATTTTTATTGTTTTGGTATTCTTTCCGGTCATTCCTACTTCCACATTGGCAAAGTAATTCTTATGAAAGTATATTGTAAATACATTTCCATCTTTTGCTTTGGATAGAGATATTTTCTTGATGTTATGTAGATCAAAAGTGTGAAAAATTTGTCTACTTTTTTTGATAGCATCTGAATCAGCAAATTCTTCAACAAGAAAAATTGCTCGTGTATGGTGCGTCTTTTGGGAAACTCAATTTTTTTGTTTGTAATCTCAACCGGATATGTTTTGGATTTTACTTCCTCAGACAATAAATGAATGAAAACTATTAATCAAAAACTAATATGAGAATACAGCTATAATAGCTAAATTAGTCTCCATGAAAGTGTTTTGGTTCAGTTTAAGCATATTTTTCCTTTTCCATCTACCTGGAACAGCACAGCTACATTTTAACGCTACTTCAGGAGCTTATTCTAATGCACTCGGAGGCGCTAGTATACACTTGACCCATATGGATGGTGCGTTTAATAATCAATCGGGGTTAGCAGAAATGGACCAATTTGGGTTTATTCTTGGATCAGAAGTGAGGTTTTTAATTGAAGATTTAGCGGCCGTAGGAATCGGAGTCGCCTTTCCCATACAAAAAATAGGAACAGTAGGAATTGTGGCCAGTAATCTTGGATTTGATGCTTACAGAGAGCAAAAAATAGGGGTAGCCTATGCCAGAAAATTATCTTCGAAAATAAATCTAGGGGCACAAATAGATTATCTGAATACGACCATAGAGAATTTTGGTTCACGTGGATTGGTTACGGCGGAGATTGGTTTTCAGATAAATATCGGTGAAAAATATAAATTATCCACTCATATATTCTCTCCTGCAAAAATCTCCCTATTGGATGAATATAACGATATAAACTCTAGAATAAGAGTGGGCGGTCAATACATGCCCTCAGAAACTATCAGCATAATTATAGAAGTTGACAAATGGTTACTCAATCCAGTGTCCGTCCATGGAGGTATAAACTATAATATCTCTGATCAACTATCCTTCAGAATAGGCGCAAGTACGAATCCGGGCCTATTTTCGATCGGTATTGGCTATGCCATTGGTGGTCGTATTGGTGTAGATGGTGGTTATACCTACTACCAAGAAATAGGCTCTACCCCTTCATTTTCAATTAAATCTCAATAAGTGAAAATACTAGTTATATCAGCTACCCAATTCGAGATTATTCCACTATTGGATCATTTAAATTCGAATTTTACAAGAAAGTCATTTTTTGAATATACAAAGGATCAACTTTCTGTTAGAACCCTGGTTACTGGTGTCGGAAGTATGCTGACTTCGCTTGGAATATGTCGTTTGAAAGGGATTGAAGAAACAGATCTTTTATTGAATCTTGGATTGGCGGGATCTTTTTGTCCGTCGATTAAGATTGGAAATGTGGTAGAGATAAATAAAGATAGATTTGCTGACTTAGGAGTGGAAGAACAAGATGGTAGCTTTACTGATGTGCATGAATTGGATCTCATAAATAAGGACTTTTTTCCTTTCAAAGATGGATGGATAGAAAATGAATCTAAAACTGAATTTAAATCATGTCAAGGAATTACAGTAAACAAAGTTCACGGAAGTGCTAATTCTATTGATCTAATTAAAAATAAATATCATCCTGAGGTAGAAAGTATGGAAGGAGCAGCATTTATGTATGCTTCCAAAATATTAGATATAAATTGTATTCAACTTCGGTCTATTTCGAATTATGTGGAACCTAGGAACAAAGATCGATGGCAAATAGACCACGCAATTGATCGACTAAATGAGTCTGCAATAAGCTTTCTTGACCAACAAAACTAAATTTAGTAGATAAGTTTCTAAGATTGGGTCCTCAATCCACCCATTCTATCCTATTTAAGATATATTAACACATTAGGTTTTTTATCTTTACTGAATCTAATAATTCTAGCAAATAATTACAACAAGTGAGTATATTAATTTTTCTAATTATTTTCTATATTCTTTTAAGCATCAGCTTGTATATGATATTTCCTAAAATGGGGATAGATGCTATAAAAGGAGTCATTCCTGGAGTAAACTTTGTGGAATGGGCTAAGGCAGTTGGAAGGCCCGGATGGCATGCCGCTTTACTACTCATTCCAATCATTCAATTCTTTGTATTTGCAGGATTATGTATCGAATTAGTTCGATCTTTTGGTAAGATGGCTTTCTGGCATAGCTTTTTAGGGGTTGTAATGCCCCCTGCTATGATTTATTTGATCCTTAAAGATCCAAAAAGTAAGTTTGAAGGTCCATACGTCACGAACTACAACAATTATCTTGCAGAAGTCAAGGAAGCAAAAGATAGCGGAAAGGAAAGAGCCTACAACAAGCTTGTCAGCAATAATCCATATAAAAAGTCTGTCGGACGAGAATGGGTTGAGTCTATCATATTTGCCGTTTTTGCAGCCGCTTTTATAAGAATGTTTTTGATTGAAGCTTTCGTGATTCCCACTCCTTCGATGGAAAATTCACTGAATGTAGGAGATTATTTATTTGTATCAAAGGCGCATTATGGAATACGGACTCCAATGACTGTGGCTATGTTTCCATTACTACATAATAGATTGCCAATATTCAATAAGGAATCTTATCTCAAGAAACCAAGTCTTCCGTATTATCGATTGCCTTCTATTGAATCTATAAAGAGAAATAAACCCATTGTTTTTAATTGGCCAATCGGTGATAGTGTATATATCACAAGCCGTAGATCGTATGCTGTTTCTCAAGTAACTCGGAATCCCTATTTTGCGGCAAGCGATCGAGAACTAAAAAATAAAATTGCTAAGAAAGACTATGTCGTTCGTCCAATTGACAAAAAGGATCACTATATAAAAAGGTGTGTCGCCATGCCGGGAGATTCCTTACAGATCATAGATCGACAAATTTACATTAATGGTAAAAAAGGTGAGAATCCTTCTAAGATGCAATTTATGTATCAAGTAAGTATTCCTCCAAATCAAAACCTAAAGCGATTAGACGATTGGGGTATTGATGTAAAAAGAAACATAGAAAATAGACAAGCGCAAGAAATACAAGGGACCATTACAGGTCGATTCTTTTTATATCAGGAGCAAGTGGATAATTTGAAATCTATGGGTGGTGAAATAAAAGTGGTTCCGATTCCAAATAAATCAGAAGGAAACAAGTTATTTCCTCACAATTCTAAACTTTTCTCAAACTGGACCGTGGATGATTATGGTCCAATTTGGATACCTAAAAAAGGGTCAACCATCGAGCTAAATGCTAAAAATTTAGCTATGTACGATCGAGTCATCGGCGTATATGAAGGCAATGATTTAAAAATCAAAAATGGTAACGCAATAATAAATGGAACACCGGCTTCCCAGTATACCTTCAAACAAGATTATTATTGGGCAATGGGAGATAATCGACACAATAGTGAAGATAGTCGAATGTGGGGTTTTGTGCCGCATGATCACATTGTAGGAAAACCATTGTTTATATGGTGGTCCACCAAATATGGCAGCTTTACAAATGGGGTCAATTGGGATCGAATTTTCAAATCCGCAAGTGCAATGTAATGATAAAAAAATGCAGTATGATCGATCAGTACATCAAACCATTTTGTCTTGGTCTGATATGTATATTTTTTAGCTTAAATATGGCTGAGGCACAAGACTTGCCGAATACAAATATATATATGTTTACGATGACATCTGCCGATGAGGGATACCACATTAGGTATCCAAAATTTCTGACAAAATTTAATGCAAAAGGATACAATAATCAGCCTGAATTCATGAATGATTTTGAGCTATTAATATCTTCGGATTATGGACCTAACGGTTCCGTAGAAATTTTAAAGTTAGATTTATTTGATAAAATATTTTACCGACTTACAGATTCAAATGAAGACGAGTATTCTCCAAGACCGGTTGGAAAAAAATACTTTTCTTCTGTCAGAGTAGAAGAAGATGACAGCCAAACTTTGACTCTTTTTACAAATGACATGACGACCCTGCCTCAGCATTTGCTGACGGATATGAAAAACATCGGCTATTACAATTGGTTGAATGATAAGGAAGTTGCTTTGTTCTTGGTCGGAGAGCCTAATAAATTGGCTATAGCCAACGTATTTAGCGAACAAGTTACAGACATGGCGAATGATATCGGACGAACTTTAAAATTAGGCAAGGATGGAAAATTGATATATCTCCACAAGGCTGCAGCGAATAGTTGGTTTATCAAAGTCATGGATCCTCTTACAAGACAATCAGATATCATTGTAGAAGCTTTGGCAGGTGTAGAAGATTTTGATGTGTTAAATGATGGAACCATCATTGCCGGAAAAGGAAGTAGAATCTATTATTACAAGCCCAACAAAACAAAGGGTTGGACTGTCATCAAAGATCTTGCTGATTATGGCATCAATGATATAAGTCGAATCGCGGTAAGAAAAAATAAAATCATTCTTGTAAATAAGGAATCTTGATATTTACGGATGGCATTGGCTCTAAAGTAGAGATTCCATCAGCTCCAAAGCGAGTTATATCCCTAGTTCCTTCCCTCACAGAACTATTGTATGATTTAGGACTCGGAGAACGACTTATTGGTCGGACTAAATTTTGCATTTACCCGAAAGGGAAACTTCAAGAAGTAGAAAATATAGGAGGGACTAAAAATCCTCATATCGAAAAAATAAAAGCGCTAAATCCAGATCTAGTGATCGCTAATAAAGAGGAAAATAATCTTCAAGACGTAACCGCATTACAAGAATTTGTTCCCGTATATACAACTCAAATAAAAACAATAGATGAAGCCATTACTGCCATTAGTCAGCTCGGATTGGCTCTGAATTTAGATAATCAAGCAAAAAAATTAACCACAATTATAGGATATCAATTGGCGCAAATGGAATCATTCCAATCAATACGTGTCGCCTATTTGATTTGGGAAAACCCATATATGACGGTAGGAGGAGATACGTATATCAGCCATATTCTTGAAAAAGTTGGACTGATCAATGTATTCAGAGATGAGTTAAGATATCCCATTAAAGAACTTAAGGATATAGCATCAGCAGGTGCGGAAGCTGTATTATTATCCACAGAACCATTTCCTTTTACAGAGGAGCATGCGTCAAATCTTGAGCAGGAAATTAGCATTCCAGTGATAACAGTTGACGGAGCTATGTGCTCTTGGTATGGAAGTAGAATTCCCAAGGCCATCCCTTATCTTTTGTCGTATAGATTACATTTAAAAGAACGTATCCTACAAGTAGAATAGCGGAAAATTATTACTTTAGGAAAATATTAGAATCTATGAAATGCCCTTTTCTAATTTGCTGCATGTTATATTGCTGTGTATCACTCTGTCAGTCTGACTGGGTGATTGAGATCAATAATGACAAAGAAGCCCTGAAATTTTTTAAGGAATCTGCAGATGACGTATGCAGTCATAAACGATTATCTAAGAAAGTCCATATTTACGAAATCCTACTATGTGATGAAAAACGAGCCAACTCTATTCTGAGTCATTCATCTATTCAATCCAAACAACCAAATTTAAAAGTTTTACCGAGGGAGACTCCTAATGATCCGTTGTTTCAAGATCAGTGGGATATGGAAATTATAAAAACTGAATTGGCTTGGAATGAAGTAAATCATGGATTCACACAAGATGAAAGAGAAATAGTTATAGCTGTTATAGATGATGGTTTTGATATAAATCATAAAGATTTGGTAGATAATATTTGGGTCAATAAATTTGAAATCCCAGATAATAATATCGATGATGATAATAATGGCTATGTCGATGATGTCATAGGCATCAACACGGAAGATGGTACTGGAGATCATGTCCAATTAAATCATGGGACGAAAGTATTAGGCATCATTGGAGCTAAAGGGAATAATGACGAAGGAATAACTGGTGTAAACTGGAAAATAAAAATGATGTTGATCAGCGGTGTCAATTCTGTTGCAGAAATTATAGAAGGCTATCATTACATTTTAGATCAAAGACGACTTTATAATGAAACGGATGGTGCCGAAGGGGCCTATGTTGTAGCAGCTAGTTTGTCGATCGGAATTCCAATGGCTTTTGGAACTGATTTTCCAGGTTGGTGTGACATGTATGATCAATTAGGAGCGGAAGGTATCTTGTCGATTGCGGCCACCGATAATTCTGGATATGATGTAGACGAGCTTGGAGACATGCCGACAACTTGCGATAGTGAATTTCTTATTACAGTTACAAACACGGACCGTCGTGATGTAAAATCAGATGGGGCTGCATATGGTTCCACGAGCATAGATTTAGCAGCTCCCGGAGAGAACACGATAAGTACGGTTCTTGATGATGAATATGGAAGTTTCAATGGAACTTCGAGTTCTGCTCCACACGTCTCAGGTAGTATCGGATTATTGTATGCAACACAATGCTTTAAATTAATAGATATTTCGCTTCAAGAGCCCATTGAGGCATCTCGGATTATCAAAAAAGCCATCTTAGATGGTGTAGATAAGATACCAAGTCTAGATATGATTACAGTTACTGGTGGGCGGCTAAATATCTATGCTGCCATGGAAAATCTTGCGAAACAATGTGGTGACAGCATTGGACCTATAGAGGAAGTAAAGATTACCAAAATATGCCCAAATCCAGCAACATCACAAATAATAGCGAACTATACCTATACCTCAAATACTCCCGTTACACTCATGCTGCATTCTCTAACTGGAAAGCTGGTGTATAAAAGTGAATTTCTACCTTCTCTTTTTAGTGCATCAAATATTTCAGTTGACTTGAGTGGTATGGTAAAAGGCATGTATATTTTGAGTATCCAAAATGGGAATGATGTGGATAGTGTGAAGATTATCAAAGGATAGCATGTATTTTTTTTTATAAATAATATATAACTTAATCACTTTGCTGTCAATTATTTTCATTCTTTTTCTGTCTTCCTGCAATTCTGATAAAAATGCATAAGGCTTAGACCGAACATTAATGGTTCATTATAAATTCGATGGAGACTATAAAGATTCCTCAGGCAATGGGTTTGATTGCAATCCAGTCGACAGTAAATTTGGTACAGATAGATTTTAAGACAAGAAAATCAATGTCATTTAGTAAATTAAGAGAATTGTGTCCAACTACCCAATGTGAATACATTAAAGCCTCAATTTCCATTTTCGATCGCTGCTTGGTTTGACATACCAGATTTTTCAAATAATAATATTCTTATAGATCTTACTCATAGTCCAAATACATATCATGGAGCTTGGGTTTTAATAAATTCAAACCAATTAGTAAATGCAGCTTATGGTGACGGAGGAACGGCTGCATTTTAGTAGTAGAAAAAACCACGGCAGCAAGTCAAATTAGTCTTCCAAATCAATGGTAAAACGTAACTGCGATATATAATACTCCTACTGATGTTCAAATATATGTTGATGGATGTCTCCAATACGTAGAAGTAACTGGAGGAGGTGAATGTAACCGTGCATATGCTGACAATGGAGTTAATATAGGCCGTATTGATGATAACACTACCACTCCTCCTTTGGCTGGCTACGGAATTAATCGATGATGTTTATCTATGGGATCGTGCTCTTAATGAAGCAGAGATTGAAGCTTTAGTAGATAATTTCTTTAATGTTGATGCATGTTGCAATTCTACTCACGGTACATTGCAAATAAAGTCTGTTCGACAGAAATTAACGATTTCATATTAAATTACTCATAATATTTGCATAATTTACGCTTGTATGATAGTAAATTTAGATTTAGAGATTTTATGCCAATTGATGACGCTAAAGCCTAGTATGACTGGATAGATGGCAATGAGTTCTATACATTGCCGATCACTTATTTTATGGACAAATATTAAGCTAAAGAATGGGAGTTCTGAAAGATGTAATTAGGAAATTTGACCCTTTGATAAAGATAATGGTAAATCATGAACGGACAATTTATCCATATTATCATTCCGTATCAAATTCCCAATCAGTACATCTTAAAAATTTATTCAAAATAAAATCCATTAAGGAATTTGAAGATGATTTAGATTTTTTGCTTAAAAATTACAAAGTATTAAATCCTTATGATCTAATAAAAGCCGTTAACTCAAAAACTGAAATTCCACAAAATTCTTTTCTAATTTCATTTGATGATGGTCTCAGAGAAGTTTATGAAAATGCGATTCCAATTTTGGATAAAAAGGGAATACCAAGTATTTTATTTATAAACAATAAATACATTGATAATAATGCTTTGTTCTATAAACATAATCTTTCCATAGCTATTTATAAATATGAAGATGCTCAAGCAGGTGTAAAGAAAATAGTAGCAGATTTGTTAGGTTGTGAAATTGGAGAATGCAAAACTGAAATATTGAAAATTGGTTATAATGAAAATGATAAATTGCAAAAATTAAATACAGCTTTAAACTTAAATATTGACAATTATCTTAATACCAATAAGCCCTATTTGACCACTTCAGAATTGCAAGAAGTATCACATCAAGGTCATTTTATTGGAGCTCATACTCAGAGTCATTACCCAATGGAATTACTTACAGACGAAATGCAATTTGAAGAAGTTATTAATTCTATTGAATGGGTTGCAGATAACACCTCAGTGAATTATAAATTATTCTCGTTTCCGTTTTCTGATAAGTTTGCAACTAAATCATTTTTCTCAAAGTTGTTTACAAAATACCCGGAACTAATATGCATGGGTAATTCAGGTTTTAAAAGTGATATTTCTAAGAGAATCATTCAAAGAATTTCATTTGAAAATCCAAAAGAACCGGGTGAGAATATAGTAAGAACAAATATAGTTTACAATAAAATCAATTCTATATTGGGAAAATCTAAGATTAAAAGAATATGAATGTGGATTTAAGACTTATTCCTAAAAAGGATCTTGAGGCTCTCATGAATGATGATGAATTATGGAATGGTAAATTTCTAATTGGCACCTTACATCGATATTATGCACATCAATCTAATCCCACGGCCAGCTTGGATGATATAGTTTTGTTATTAGCTTTCCTTAACGAAAACCTTGTTGGGTATATGGGAGTCTTTATTGATAAAATATATGTCAATAAAAAAGAAGATAAAATTGGATGGCTATCCACATGGTGGCTTGATCCTAATACAGCCGGCAAAGGAATCGGGAAACAAATGTTGAGCAAAATGTATGAGGCACAGGGAGGTAAGATTGGAATTTCTCAATATACACCTAGTGCAAAGCGCGTTTATGATAAATCAGGATTTTTTAGAAATTTAAATAGCCTAGTTGGATGCAAAATGGATGTCCGACTAAATTTAGAATATTTACTGCCCTCAAAGTATCCTTCTTTAAATAAAGTTAGCGGTTTACTTTCAGTAGTAGATTCTGTCTCAAATGTGTTTTTAAATGGTAGATTAAGCCTAGCTAAAAAAGTATATTACAAAGATCTGAAATCATATTCCTTAGAATATTATTCTTATATTCCAAAAAAATTAGAAGAATTTATTGCCAAGCATGGGAAAGATTCATTTTGCATCAGAGATAAAAAATTCTTTGAATATTTAAAGAAATATCACTGGATTCAAGAAGCTCCCTTAATGAAATTAGTTCAAGATAGAAAAAAGTATTATTTTTCTTCATATAATTCCAGCTTCAATATTTACCTCACTTCTATAAAAAACTCTTTGGGTGAAATCATTGGATTTTTCGTACTCCTTAGAAAGGATTTAGAATTAAAGGTTCTGCAAATCTATTACGATTCAGAGTTTGTTTCTGAAATTTCAAAAAGCATTATTCTCCATGCTATTGAACTTAATTGCAGGACCATAATAACTTATGATTTGGGTGTAACAAATTTCTTTAAACAAAGCAGCAGTATGGCAAAGCTAAGATTTAAGTCAAAGAGCAGAGCGTCCATTATTTCAAAAGTCTTTGGAGATTTCGATTCAAGCGAATATAAATTTCAATATGGAGATGGTGATTGTTCATTTGCTTAAAAAAGAATCAGTCAAGAGATTTTGGATTTGAAACATGCCCACTTTAACCTTAGTTTATTACTTATTAAAAATACGAGTTATAATACTCTTCTTCTTTGGGGGCCCTAAATTCAAAGGTTTATCGAAAATACTTAAGGCAGATTGAAGATCACCTTTTGCATCAATCCGTTTCCAAAAATCCAAGAAATCTTCATTAATATTTTCCAAGTAAATAGTCATTTTTTGATCTTTTTCTCGCAAGAAAAATTCTATATTCATATTTACTGTATCATAATATAAGTTAGCTATTTCTAATTTATTTTCAGCTGTAAGTTTTGAGATGTTCTGCTTCAGAATGCCACTTGCAAAAGCACGTATTATACTGCTATGATTATTCCAGCGTTGGTTAAAGCTTTTTACACAACTTTCTCTTTCTCTAATGAGATGAACATAAAATGCTGTATCTCCATATTTTTCATATAATCCACCTAAAAACCAGGATAATCTGTTATCCACTTCGATATGTTCATCTCGGTATTCTAACCGATGCAATATTTCTTTTGCATGCGATTCATGACCTGAAGTAAAGTTCTGGATATGCGAACAGGCTTTTACTAAAGAAGCAGATCCAGACCTTCCAGTACAAAGTACAAATACTCTCATCCGTTAGTTATTTAGTTTTACACGCTCGGCATAAACAGCGTAATATCGTGGTGTTCTATTTCTAAGGAAAGGTCTGAAGCCTATCTTTTTTTGTTTGATAATCCATTTTTCTTTATCTACTATATCCCAGCCAGCTTTTTCCAATAACCAATCCATTTGCCAATCTTCAAACTCATGAAAATGACGATCCCATTTATCGGTTTTAGATCGATAGGCTGGTGTAAACCAAAGATTTAAAGGGACAGTTACAAATAACTTGTCGCACTTTAATTCTTTAATCACTGACATTGGAGAAATGAGGTGTTCTAAAATCTCAAATGCGGTACATACCTCATATTCACCTATCGTATTTACCTGATTATAATGGAAATCTAAATCTGATCCATCTGTATTTAAAACATTATGACCTTGCTCTTCCATTATTTTTGTGAACGGATTTGAAACCCCTAAATCTAAAATAGAAGAAGCTACTTTCAAATGCTTTCTCATAAACTTGAGTGTATTATTAAACCTTTCTTCAGGATAAATATTTTCGTACATTTCTTAGCTTTTTAAAATAGTTTTCCAACGATAAGATCTAATAAACTTCCCAACCTCTTTGGATACTTGGGTAGAATTTTCTTGTGTAAACATCCAGAGGAAATTAAAAAAAGTCAATATGCCATTTATTATCTTCGGGTTTGAGTTAAAACACCTTTTCAAAGATGAAAAAGATCCGATTAAAAATCCATAGCGGAGGTTATGATATACTTGAGCATTCAATTTAGCCGTTTTTTTCCAGCCATTTAGTTCGTTCGTTTCTCTAAAGTGTTTTACATTCAAATCTGACACTAGCATAATTTCCCATCCATAATATCTGAGTAAAAATTCATCTGCAGAGTCCCAACCCATAAAGGCTGGAATGCCTCCAATTTCCTTATACGCTTCTGCCCGATAGGTTTTCAAAGCTCCTCTGATATGATCTCCTTTAGCGACTTTCTCCAAAATCCAATCTCCGTTACTTTCAATTACACAACTGCCTCCAGCCAAGCCTAATTTGGAGTCAGCAAATTTTGAGTTGATCGTTTCTAGGTAATCTTCAGGAAAAGACAAATCCGCATCAAATTTACTTACCAAGTCATAATTTTCTAGCACAGCACTGCTCAATCCCAACATAAAAGCTTTTACAATTTTAGAGCCAGTCGCACGTGGATCTTTCTTATGATTTTGAACCAACTTAATCCACGGATATTTACTTGTGTATTCAGTTACAATTGACGCAGTCTTATCTGTCGAACCATCATCGACAATTATCAGTGTTTCTGGTGGCTGTGACTGATTTATCAAAGAATCTATCACATTAGAAATAATTTCTTCTTCATTGTATGCTGGTATTATAACCAGATGCTTCATATTGGGCTTATATTCAATTTAAATTTCCAATCACCAAAGTTATAAAACGAATTAAATATATTTGTAATATTAATGAGAGAGCTGTATAACTATCTATTTTAGCATTGAAAGTACTGTTTATAACATATTATTGGCCCCCTTGTGGTGGTGTTTCAGCTCAACGTATTCTATATTTTGTTAAATATTTAGCGGAAATGGGTGTGGATTGCCATGTGATCATACCAGAAAACCCAAGTTATTACGTAGTTGATGAGGAATTAAAGGATAAAATTCCGAACGATATAACCTTACATAAGGTGCGGATCAATGATATCACTAGATTTATAAAAAAGGTGAAATCTGTATCTAAGCCTGGTAATATAAAGCAAAAATCGAACGGTCTTATAAGTTGCGTAATGGGATGGATAAGGGCGAATTATTTTATTCCTGACCCAAAAGTCAATTGGGTTAAGCCAGTGATCAAAAAAGCGACTGAGATCATCGAGCATGAGCAGATAGACCTTATTTTTACAAATGGATCCCCTCATTCGGTGCATTTATCTGGAGTTGAATTAAAGAAGAAATTTGATGTAAAATGGATTGCTGATTTTAGAGATCCATGGACAGGAATGGATTATTTTGAAAATTTGAATTTATCTACAAATTCACTAAAAAAGCATCAGACTCTTGAGAAAAAGGTTATCACTTCTACAGATCTAACATTGACGGTGAGTCCTACTTGGGAAGAGGATTTCAAAAAATTAGGAGCTACAAAAACAGCGTTTATCACCAATGGTTTTGATGAAATAATAGATCCAATAAAAATTGAGCAGGTATATATTTCGCATATTGGCAGTATTCATGATGATCGATCTATTAAACCCATAATTAGTTACATACAATCTTCGAATCAAGCATGTAAATTATTGCTTGTTGGTGATGTAAGTGAGAAAATTAGAAATGAGGTTATCTCGGTTTTACCTGAAAAAAAATATAAGTTTACGGGGAATGTATCACATAATGAAGCTAAGAAATGGATTGCCAAATCTAAAATTCTTTTGCTACCAATTAATCAAGCTGAAGATTCCAATGGTAGAATTCCAGCTAAACTATTTGAATATATCGCGTCTGGGAAAAGTATATTATTACTGGGGAATACAAATGGCGATGCGGCTCAGATACTTGACACAATAGAAAATACAGGAACTTTCGAATACGATAAGGTAGAAGAAATCCACAAATTTATAGATTCACAAATTTCAATATCTAATCCCAATCAAAATCATGCAAATATTGCAAAATTTGATCGTAAGGAGTTAGCTAAGGAACTTTATATAATTCTGAAAAAGATGGTAATTCAAAATAAGGAGTGAATTCAGATACCACCTACCAGAAGTGAAAAGGTGGGCCAAACGCAGGTTAAGCCGGATGAGTTGCGAATGACTACATTGAGTATCTAAATGAAATTATCGCTCTAAGAACGAAAATTTAAACCTAATTTGAGACCATTAAAATCTACTTTTAAAAAGTGGATATGTGGTCTAAAAAGATATTCGTTTTCGTTAAAATTGAAACAAAAATAGTTTAAATTATATTTATACATACTCCCTTAACAAAGAAATAGTTCTTGAAAATCTTGAGCAAATGATATAGACAAAAGTATTACAACATATATTTGGTTTCCTTAAACCAAATATATCCTGAGAATAAAATCAAGCCAATAAACACCAAAGAACTTATTAGAGAAATTAAGCTACCTATTTTATAGGCTTTGGGCTTGAATTCAAAAACGATCTTGTGTGTTCCCATCGGTACTTTCATTGCTCTAAGAATATAATTTGCCCGTATATGGTCAACTGGTTGATCATCTATGTATGCTTGCCATCCCTTATTTGGCCCAAACCAAACTTCAGAGAAAACAGCAAGCTGTTCTGAAGAAGTTTTGGATTGATATTCGATTCTGTCAGGAGCGTAACTTACCAATTCTATTTGCCCATTTTTGATCGGTGCAAAATCTCCAATATAATCTTTGAATTCTTTATTAATGATTGCGGTACTTTCAGGATTAAAAGGAGTAGACAGGGATTCTATTTCTCGATCTGCATTATCCACGAACTTAATTCCATCTACAAACCATGCATTCCCTAGGGCCCCAGGATTCTGCTGAGCTGAAGGCTCTTGATTCGCGCCAGCACCTATGATGTACTTGGTATTTAGCATATTTAAGACCCCTTCATTATTCTGAGAAATATGATAATCAATTACATCTTGTATACGCTGTAATTTTGCGGCATGGTACCCGCCTACTGTTTTGTGGTGGAACGATGAACTTGAAGAGTTGAATGTATTGATACTTATATCTAATACTCGATAATGTGGGTCTTTATCTGATTTAATTTGTTTGTCTACGGGGCGCATGGCAAAGTTCTGCTCATACTTTCTTCCATCGATAAAATCACTTGAGTCGACATATCTACGCCCTACGCTAATTAAATCAAATAAAATCAATAGTCCTATTCCTAGAATGACAAAATTCACTTTTAGTTTGTCTTTTAAATATAACCAACAAAGACCTATTGTAAGTGATATCAAAATGACGGTCCTAAAGACACTACTATTCATTAGTGATTTTCGATCTGCTACAAGACCAGAAACATTCAATCCTGCTTGTGAAAATCGTTGATCTCCAGGGGATTTGAAATCAAAAAATGTGCCGCTCATAAACATGACCAATAAAGCAAATATTATAAGTGCCACACCAGGGACCAAAAAATCTTTCAGATGTAAATCTTCCCTATCTGCTTTAAATAATTTATCTAAAGAAAGTATCCCAATAAACGGTATAATAACCGCCGTCACTGATAGTATACTGTTGGGCGTTCTAAATTTATTGAACATGGGAGCAAAATTGAAAAATGCTTTATATACAGCATCGAAATTATGTCCCAATGAAAGTAAAAAAGTCAGCAGGACAGAGATTAAGCCCCACCATTTTAAATTACCGTCTAGAAATTTAAAGCTTAGTAAAAATAGAAAGAATATAATAGCGCCAAAATAGACGGGACCACTTGTAAATGGCAGAGCGCCCCAATACATAGGCCCTTTCTTCATTCCTACTTTTCTCAGTTCCTTTCCAAATTTAGAATTAGAAGCCATCTTTTCGTTGCTACTCCCTCCCACCGCTAGAGGGATATAACTAGATAATAAATCCCTCCAACCATTACTCCAAGCAGTAGCGTATTCATATTCTAATCCTTCAACCTGACTACTAGAAGTCACCTTGTCCTTTTGCTCTAAGATTGGCTGACCTCTCATCGTATCTTTTGAGTATTCATAAGTTGTCCAAATTTTACCAGCGGATGTTCCTACTGCTAGCAACAATGATAAAGTCAGTACTCCAGAATTCTTTGCAAAGTCTACAATTCTTCCTTTTCTTATAGAGTCTATAAATACGATAATTGTATATATCAATAACAAGATGGCCAGGAAATAAGTCATCTGGATATGATTCGAACTTAGATTAAATGCCATCCCTAATCCAAACAATACAAAACCTAACAACCGGTTATTCCTATAAGTCAATATCACCCCAGCAATGATCAACGGCATGGACATCAGCGACTCTAACTTGGTCATATGTCCCGCTTCATATAGCACTAAATTATTCGTCGTAAAAGCAAATGCGATGGACCCGATTATGCCCAACCAAGGAGATACCCCAAGGAAAATGCACATAATGTAGAAGCAAATCATTCCAAAAATAAAAGTCCCAGCTGGTCTTGGAAGCCCGAAACCAAATGCTTTCTTAATGTAAGATGTTAGGTTTCCAGAATTTGGGCTTAGAATTTGATAAGATGGCATGCCACCAAACATACTATTTGTCCATTGACTCCAAGTACCAGTTTTCTCATGATATTGTCTGATTTCTTCGCTCATTCCCATGTAGCTCACAGTATCCCCTTGATTTATTTTCTTCCCTTGAAATTGCGGAAAAAAGTAACCAACGGAAAGGAATATAAAGATGACTATTGCCGCAACGTGAGGAATATACTTTTGAGATGAAATAGAATTCATAAGTTTATTTTTTTACTAAAGATGCTACTTGTTTAATTTTTCAATTTGAGATTGTATCTCTTCGATACGTGCTTGACCATCTGCTAATTTTTTCTTCTCTTTTTCCACAACTGCAGCTGGAGCATTATTTACGAAACGTTCATTACTTAGTTTCTTGCCAACACTATTCACAAATCCTTCTTGATATTTCAAATCTTCTTTCAACTTAATCAACTCCGCTTCTTTATCAATTTCTTTCTCTACTACAACGTAAAAAGCACTTTTTCCTGATATGAAATTTACAGAGTTTTCTGGTTCCTCATTAATAATTTCAAACTTTTCTAGGACAGCCATTTTCTTTAAGAGATCTACCCCGCCCTGACGTTCCATAAATCGTTTTGTTTCATCGGTGTCACTTGCAAAAACTTTCAATGGATCACGCATCTTGAGCCCTTGTTTGTTTCTGACATCTCGAATATTAGCGGTAGCATCTTTCAGAATTTCGAAGTCTTGCAGTAATTTTTCATCGAGGGCACTAGGCTTTGGATATTTACTTATGATACAGTCTTCTCCGTTGCTTCTTTCTTTCAATTCGTGCCAAACTTCTTCTGTGATAAATGGCATAAAAGGATGTAACATCGTACAAATAGAGCTAAAAAACTGAATTACTTTTTTATAGGTGAATGGATCGATGGGCTTTTGATAAGCCGGCTTTATCATTTCTAAAAACCAAGAGCAGTAGTCATTCCAAATAAATGAATACAAACTTATCAAAGCTTCGCTGAGACGGTATTCAGACATATTGGATTCGATCTCACTAATGGCTTTACTTTGTAATGATTCGAACCATTTAATCGCTTCCCAATTGGCGATCGGTGTAATTATGTCATTGTCAATTTCCCAAGTTTTAGTTAGGTTTAAGGCGTTCCATATTTTGTTACAGAACTTTTTGCCTTGATCACAAAGCTTGTCATCAAATAATAAATCTCCCCCGGCAGGACTACAAGACAACATTCCAAATCGTACTCCATCTGCGCCAAAATCTTCGATCAATTTCAGTGCATCTGGGGAGTTTCCTAAAGACTTGCTCATTTTACGTCGTTGCTGATCTCTTACCATACCGGTAAAATAGACATGCTTATAAGGGAATGTATTTTTCCATTCGTAACCGGCCATAATCATTCTTGCTACCCATAGAAAAATAATATCCCATCCTGTGACAAGCACTGAAGTTGGATAATAGTAGTCTATTTCCTTCTGATTTCTAAAACCATCGAACACTGTTATTGGCCAAAGCCACGAAGAAAACCAAGTATCTAATACATCGTCATCTTGCTTTAAATCTTCTATTTTCAATGCAGGATTATTCAACTTTTCTCTTGCCTGGGATAAAGCTTCGTCTGCAGTTTCTGCTACAAACACTTCGTCTCCATAATACCAAGCTGGAATCCTATGTCCCCACCATAGTTGTCGACTTATACACCAATCCCGAATGTTTTCCATCCAATGCCGGTAGGTGTTTTTGAATTTTTCTGGAAAGAATTGGATCTCATCTTCCATCACTGATTTCAATGCAGGATCGGCGATGGTTTTCATATCCACATACCATTGTAAAGAAAGCATGGGCTCTACGACTGCATTCGTTCTCTCAGACCTTCCGATTGAGGAAGTATAATCTTCTATTTCTACTAAAAGACCTGCCGCATCCAAATCTTTCGTGACCAATTTCCTTGCTTCGAATCGGTCTTTACCAATATGCAATTGCGCCTTCTCATTTAATCGACCATCTGGATCAATCGTTTCGACCACTTCCAGATTGTGACGTTTTCCGATCTCATAATCATTCGGATCATGAGCGGGTGTTACCTTCAACGCACCCGTTCCAAATTCAATGTCTACATAATCATCAAAAATGATCGGTACCGATTTATTGATTAAAGGAACGATCACTCTCTTACCCTTAAGGTGAGTATATCTTTCATCCTTTGGATTCACCGCAAGACCGGAATCTCCCATAATGGTTTCTGGTCTTTTAGTGGCTACGACTAAATATTCTTCTGTCCCTTCAATCTTGTATTTTATATGATATAATTTAGATTGCTCATCAGAATGCAGCACTTCTTCATTGGACAAAACGGTTTGCGCTTCAGGGTCCCAATTTACCATTCGCAAACCTCGATAGAGTTTATCTTTTTTATACAAGTCTACAAATACTTTGATGACTCCATCTGAACGAGTTTCATCCATTGTAAATGCCGTTCTTTCCCAATCGCAACTCGCTCCCAACTTTTTCAGTTGTTGAAGAATGATGCCACCATATTTATCGGTCCAGTCCCAAGCGTGTTTGAGGAATTCCTCTCTAGAAAGGTCCGATTTCTTTATGCCTTCTTCTCGTAATTTTCTTACCACTTTCGCTTCTGTGGCGATGGATGCATGATCAGTTCCCGGTACCCAACAAGCATTTTTACCATCCAATCGTGCTTTTCTAATCAGAATATCTTGAATGGTGTTATTCAGCATATGCCCCATGTGCAGGACACCAGTTACATTCGGTGGAGGGATAATAATCGTAAATGGCTCTCTATGATCTGGTTCTGAGTGAAAATAACGCTTTTCTTCCCAGTACTTATACCATTTGTCCTCAACTTCTGCAGGATTAAAACGGGTCGATAATTCCATATTTTTCTTGTATCTTGAAAGAGGTTCGGGCAAACAACCCACCTACTTATTAGTTAATTTTATAATTTATAGTCAATCATACACCAAAATTCAAATAAAGCACATCTTTATATCAAATTGTCCTAAGTGGATATTAACGCACTCATATCAGCATGTAAAAATAATGAACGAAAAGCTCAAAAAGAATTATATGACAAATACTGTTCATATATTCTTGGAATAAGTTCTAGATACTTTAAGGGTAAGGATGAAGCAGAGGATGCCATGATTAAATCTTTTTACAAGATTCTAACAAATATCAACAGCTATAGCGGTTCGGGAAGCTTTGAAGGATGGATGAGGAGGATTGTAATTAATGAATGCTTGATGGCGATCAGAAAGAAGAAAATGATGTTGATTGACATCAATGAGGCTGTCCAGCTACCTTCTAATGAGTCAAATATTGAGGATTTACTTCAATATGAAGAATTATTAACCATTTTAGACCATTTGCCAACAGGCTACAGAACAGTTTTCAATCTATATGTGATAGAAGGTTATAAACACCGAGAAATTGCTGAAAAGCTTGAAATCAGTATAAATACGAGCAAATCACAACTGATTCTAGCGAAAAAGAGACTAAAGGATATACTTGTTAAAAAAAACAACATCAGGATTTATAGATCATGAACACAAATAAATATAAACAATCAGCGAAAGAACTTAAGCTTTCTCCCAAAGAAAGTAGTTGGGATCGGCTCGAGATTATGCTAGATAATAATGAGTTAAAAAAAGAGAATAAAAATCATAAGTTTAATCTTCGATTTTTGATGGGTATTGCGGCTAGTTTCCTTGTTTTGTTTGGCATATTCTACATAAGTGATCAAAATGCCGGTGAGGTGTTGGAGGGTTATCAGGTCAGTTATTCTTTGTTTGAAGATAATGGAACCGATGCTGAAATGAGTGAGAGAAGTATTTATGATTTGAATAAGATTAGTGAGTTGAATGGGAGGTATTTTTAGATGGATTTATTTACATGCAAGTCTTAATTTAATGTTTAAACTCACCCCATAAACTTTTCAAGTTTCTGACCCTCTCTTGGAAAAGAGGGTTTGAGGTAGTGGTGGGATACGAGCACAGATTGTAATGAAAAAAATTTATTTCTGAAACTAAATAAATAACTTTTTTAGGCTAAAATGAATTTAATATG
>Ga0209828_1000979_pt1 | contig 26867 bp, 22 predicted proteins | sample MaitaG_FD_187429 | JGI IMG/M metagenome (GOLD analysis project Ga0209828, IMG submission 187429) | Marine algal microbial communities from Maine, USA - Maine_Asex2 metaG (SPAdes) (version 2) | ecosystem: Host-associated > Algae > Red algae > Unclassified | place: Maine, USA | collected 2015-01-05
ACCGCTATGAGTCAGCCCACCCACTTTCGTGGTTCACTTTTTTCGAGTATTGTCATACTCGATTCGTCTGCAACGAAATCATTCGTTCATGCCTTAATCTTAACAAATTCTATTCTATAATCTTAACCGACATCTTAAAATTTAAATGGTATAAGATCTCATAACTGTCAGTACTCTGAATATGCACGAAAAGTTAAACTGCATAATCTCATGAAAGTGTACCACCTAATCTCATCCAAAGTGTACCACTTAAATCAGGTAATAATTTATAAGTAAAAGAAGAAGCAAAATTGTTTGCAAATTGTTCACTATTTAGTTAACTTTGAAAAGTGGAACGAAAAATTAGTATATATGGTAACTACTTCTCTGAGTTCTATGTGAAACAAACGGATAAAGTCAAAGATAAAATTGACTATGTTGTGGATCTTATTAAAAACGAAGAAAGAGTACCTAAGAAATTTTAAAAATTCCTAACTGATACAGATGGATTGTACGAAATCAAAGTATCAACAGCTTTTAAAAATATTAGGATATTCTGCTTTTTTGACGATGGTAGACTAATAGTACTTACAAATTGTTTTGTCAAGAAAACTCAAAAGACTCCAAAGAAGGAATTGAGATTAGCAATTAAACTGAAGAATGAGTATTTCAAGAATAAATTAAAATAGATCATGAAAAATCTAACTTCATTTGAAGACCATTTAGCAAAACATAGAGGTTCGAAAGGAACAAAATTAAGAGCAAAATTTGATGCGGATTCACTTGCTTTTAGATTAGGTGTAATGTTAAAGGAAGCAAGAAAGGAAGCCAAAATGACTCAAGAACAATTAGCTACAAAAACAGGAACTAAAAAAAGCTATATATCTCGAATAGAAACTGGAAAAAGTGATATACAACTAAGTACTTTTTATAAACTTATTGAAATTGGACTTGGTAAATCACTCAATATAAGTATTGGGTAAATAAATGATGTAGCCATAACACCTGGTATGATTGCAAATCTCTTCTCTTCGTTCGAGAGACGACGACATACCATCGGTCCGTTGAACAAACCCTTTACAGCTTTTCACTTATTTTCTGCACAATTCTTTTGGACTAACGGCATGTCATACATCATCTTTGAGTTATCAGATAACTTAAAAATCTATGTATTATGAATCCGAGTATTTATGATCAATTAAAATCCTTATGGTGATTATTTGATCATGAAAAACTTCAGTGTAGCTACCCGTAAGATGTATCTGCGTACACTCAAGCGTTACTTACGTTTCCATGACTCTAAATTTAAAGATCAACTAATCAGTCAAGATACGGCAAGAGAGTTTGTGATATACAGGCACAAGCAAGGCAGGTCATGGTCTACCATCAATTGTGATTACAGCTCCTTACGCAAATACTTCAGAGAAGTCATACATGCAGAATGGAGCCTTAAGAAAATGTATAGACTTCGAAAGAGCAGTCTCTACCAAGTATTATTTCAAGGCAAGATCGTAGTCAGACTCATTAATCAAGCTGGTAATTATATGCAAGCTGTGAATTGCAAACAAGAAATAATAGAAAAGTATACAGATAACAAGAAATATATCTTATTTAGTAATATCAAAAATGAGTGAAATAGTCATATATCAAGATTCAAATTACCAAATTGAGTTAAATGTTCAATTAGAAGGAAAAACCGTATGGTTGACTCAGAAGCAAATGTCAGAATTATTTGATACTCCTCTCAGAATATAACGATACACCTACAATCAGTCTTTTCAGAGGGTGAATTAGATGAAATTTCAACTTGAAAGGATTTCTTACAAGTTCGCAAAGAAGTAAATAGGAAGGTCAAAAGAAACCAAAGAAGGAACTCTGAGATGGAGGCCACACGAACGAAGCGACTAAGAAAATATTAATAAATTGTATGATGGGAAGCAAAAATTTAAGCTATAAAATAACTACCGAACCTAAATTATTAGAATGTCAAAATGATAATAATCCTGAATTATTAGATAATCTTAGGTACTATCATCAAATGGCTCTACGAGGGAAAAAATCAAGTGTTAAGAAATTGCTTAATGTCATAGAGAAGTATCCCGATGTCCCACAGTTTAAAAACTATTTATCTGTGCTTTATAGACAGCTAGATGATGCTCAAAAGTTGTATGATGTTAACAAATGGATCATTGCTGAACATCCAGATTATCTGTTAGGCAAGCTTAATTTGGCCAGTGAGTATTATTCTAAACAAGAGTATAATAAGATACCAGATGTTTTAGGTCATGAAATGGATCTGGGAAGTCTCTATCCTAATCGTGAGACTTTTCACTTAGACGAAGTTACTGCATTTCTGAGCACTACAATTCTTTACTATGCTGCAATTGAAAATCTGGAAGAAGCGGAAATGCGTTATGATTTATTGGAAAATCTTGCACCTGATTCTCAGGATACAGAAATGGCACTGCATCACCTATTAGCTGCAAGAATGGAAGCGGAAAAGAGACGTTTTGACAAAGAACAAAAAACGAGAATATCGGTAACAACAAGTCCTCAGGAAGTTAGCACAGTAAGTCAACAACCAAAATTTCACCATGAGGAAATTAAAGATCTGTATACTCATGGACTATATATCAAAAGAGAATTATTAGAAGTTATTTTGTCTCTTCCCAGAGAGACCTTAATACAAGATCTTGAGTTGATTCTTAAGGATAGTATTAACCGATATTCATACTTTCAGAATATAGATAGTGAAGATGAATGGGAAGAAGAAACAATGAATTTTGTAATTCATGCGATTTTTATTCTGGGAGAGCTGAAATCTTCAGCTAGCATAGACATAATATTTCAAGTCTTGAGTCAATCGGAAGAATATCTTGACCTTTACTTAGATGACTGTGTAACTGAGCTTTTGTGGGAACCTCTGTATAAAATTGCTGCAGACAAGCTGCAAGCATGTAAGGCCTTTTTGTTTAGACCTGGTATTGGCACGTATGCTAAAGCTGTAATCTTTGATATGGTGGAGCAAATAGCTTTACATCATCCAGAAAGAAAGGATGAGCTTATTAGTTGGTTTGGCGATGTGATACAATTTTTCCTTAGCAGTGAGATATCAGACAATGTGATCGATAGCGATCTAATTGCACTAATGATTTGTAATGTGATTAATATTGAAGGAGACAATCTAATGCCAGAAATAGAAAAAATGTTTCAGAAAGGTATAGTGTCGACTGGCATATGTGGACATTGGTCTGATGTCAGTGAATCATTGACACAACCAAATATGCATGATTACAAAGAAGATATTCTTACAATATTCGATAGATACAAAGAAGTCACAACAATTTGGTCTGGATACGATGAAAGTGAAATTTATTTTGATTATGATTTATATGATAGAACTCCGCAACCAATAAAAACTGAACCTAAGATTGGCCGTAATGAATCGTGCCCTTGTGGAAGTGGCAAAAAATATAAAAAGTGTTGTATAAATAATTGAAGGAAAACTCGTTCGGCATAGTTAGAGCCAGAGATTGTTAGTCGTGGTGTTTTAGAGAAACAATGAAAATGATGTCTCGCCATCCGCTTTCGTATTTCTCTGCCTCGACGCTAATCGCTTCACCATTCGAGATCAATGTTAATGTCTTGAATCATGTACAGACTTTAGAATAGAATAATGAAAGCCGAATTACCATATCTAAGCATGACGTTGAGACCTCGTGAGAGTTTCTCCTCAGCCTATTCCAAAATTATTTGCCGAACTGAAGACCCTGACCTTCTACACCACTACCCCACAATATCTAATTCCACCTGCTTATTCTGTAGATCCGCTGACAGAATTTTTACTCTGATTTTGTCACCCATCTTGATCTCTTGTCCAGTCCTCGAGCCAGTGGCTTTATATCTTCCGGACGTAAGTGCAAACTGATCATTGAACTTGTCAAACGATACCATACCTTCTGCCTTACTGTCTGACAACTCTACGAATAATCCACGATCGATCATTCCAGATACGATTCCGTCAAATTCTTCGCCGACATGCTTAGCCAAGTATTCTACCTTTTTGTATTTGATAGATTCTCTTTCCGCTTCCATTGCTCGTCTTTCTTGCTTACTGATATGGATGCACATCGCTTCCAGTTTTTCCTTATCCATGTAATGATCTTCCTTCAGATTTTTTTCTAAGATTCTATGGACCAGCACATCAGAGTATCGCCGGATAGGAGAGGTGAAGTGTGTATAATAATCAAAGTGTAGACCGTAATGCCCTATATTGTCAGTGGTATATTCAGCCTTAGACATGGTCCTTATAGCGAGTTGCATGAGCAACTTATACTTCTCTTCTGTCTTAGATTTTTTGGATAACATGTTAAATGATTCCGCAATCTTACCTGGCGTACTCAGGTCTAACTTCACATCAAATTCATGCATGAATAATGCAAGATCTGTCAGTCGGTCTACATCGGGAAGATCATGCACTCTATATACGAAAGGTACTTTCTTACCCTTGTTTTTAGTGGCCATATAAGTAGCGACACGACGATTAGCTAACAACATAAAGTCTTCTACTAAGAGGTGTGTATCTAGCCTTTCCTTGACATATACACCAACAGGTTTTTTCTCCTCATCTAAGATAAACTTTACCTCATCTGACTCAAAGGCAATGGCACCGTTTTTAAACTTTTGCTTACGCAATTTCTTAGCAATATTATTGACTTCAGTTAGCTCTTCGTGATACAATTCTTTCTCATCATTAAGTGATTCCTGCGCATTCTCATAGGTGAATCGATGATTAGAATGTATGATTCCTTTACCAAACCATTCTGCGACCTGCTTTCTTTTTTTATCAAATGTGAAAACTGCTGAGAACACTAACCGATCCACTTTTGGATTAAGGCTACATAAGTTATTAGATAACTTCTCAGGTAGCATAGCGATGCATCGATCTACAAGATAGACTGATGTCGATCTGTCAAATGCCTCCTTGTCTAATGCCGTCTTAGGTCTCAGATAGTGTGTAACGTCAGCAATATGTACGCCGACTTCCATGTCTCCATTTTCTAAGACATGATATGATATGGCATCATCAAAATCCTGAGCAGTATCAGGATCTATAGTGAATGTCAGAGTCTCTCTGAAGTCCCTTCTTTTGCTTATCTCTTCCTCGGATATTTTGTCTGATATCTTAGAGACTTCCTTAAGAACGTCCTCAGGATAATCTGAGCTAAAGCCATTCTCTACTAAGATACTTTCCATCGTGTAATCGTGATCACCCATATCTGTAAGAACCTTCTCTATCTTACCCCATATAGTAGGATTATCTATCTGTCCGTAATCAGTAATGGTAGCAATGACTTTATCATTATCCTTGAGATCTTTTATTTGGTCTTTTTTAATGTGCACCTCGAAGTTGATCCGCTTGCTGTCAGGTGTGACGATACCATATTTTTTCTCTTTACGGAACGTACCGATGACTTGTGGCGTGTTACGTTTGATGATGTTTTTGACTCGACCTTCTGGTTTTCTTGATCTGGAGCTTCGAGCTTCTACTTCTACTATATCACCATCGATGGCACTTTTGAGATGTCGGGCATGTACATAGATATCATCTTCTAAGCCTTCTACGATGATATAAGCAGCGCCACTTTTGATGGAGTCGACTCTACCAGTGTATAATTTAGACTTAGAGTTGCCTTTATCTTCGCTTCTATCTCTTCGTTTGGACTCTTTAGCTTTGAGTATATATTTTCCAGTGCCTACTGTTCTAACAGCTTTCTCTTCTATAAGCAATTTAAGAGCATGGTTAACAGCATCCTTAGGATTTGCTAATTTTAGTTTTTTTCTTAGACTTCCTGCATCCATTCTTTTCTTAGGATTCTTTAGGAAGTAATTGAATATGATGGTTTTTAGCTTACTTGGTTTGTAGGATTTTCCTTTTACTTTATTTCTTGTTCCCATATTGTGTTGTATTCTTCAGATGTAACAATTTGTCCATCTGGTCTGATTTCAAAGCTATATGCTTTGCTGTTGTGAGGATTATAATTTTCGTTGATTTCAGATTCTCCGACCATGCTGTGGATAACAAGGTCTTCATCTATATTAGCAACTGATTTTTTGATAGTTTTTCCATTGCTTATAGTTCCTGCAATGATCTTACGAGATATAATCTCTCTTTCTTCTAATATTGTGATGAGAGTATATTGATAACTGAGTAACGATCCCTTCCAGTATATAATTCCCTTATGCTTATCATTTATTACAAGGCTTAGACAAGGTATAATTTCAGTATACTCATCTAACTCTTCCCACTGAGCTATTGTCTGGACGATGAGGTCCATAGGCAGAGGGGCATTGCTCTTACTGAAGGTCAGTGCCAGATCTTCTGACAAGACCAGTGGTGGTGATACTTCAGGAAAAAAACTTAGTAATAGAGTGATTTGTTGTGGGTCGATCGCTGTCATCGGCTGCAAATTTATTGGATTTATTAGACTTAAGCCGCTTTATTATGTAAATGATAAATAAAAAAAGACTCTCGTAATTAGATTCAGTCTAAATACCAACCATTGCTCATATGTGCCATAAAGCAACATATTTTTGTCGTATACCTTATTAAGGTTTTATATATTGGGGTGTTTTGACAATTTTGATAACAATTAAGTAAATAAATGGGTTGGTTAATCGAATTCCTAACTTCAAGCATCGGCAAGAAATTGGTGATGGCACTGAGTGGATTATTTTTAGTAATGTTCTTATTAGTACACCTGATAGGTAATCTACAGTTGTTTTATAACGATGATGGTGTCTCATTTAATGTATACGCTCACTTCATGACAACTAACCCGCTTGTCTTCTTCCTTTCATTTGGACTATATGCAACTATATTACTACATGCTATCCAAGGCGTCCTTATAGCTTGGAAGAATAAGCAAGCTAAAGGAAGTAATTACGCAGTCACAACATATAAGAATGGCACATGGATGTCCAAGAATATGGCATTATTAGGAATTTTAATATTTGCCTTCTTGTGCATTCACATGGGTGACTTCTGGTGGAAGATGAAATTTACAGATAGTATAATAAGTGTCTCGTATGAGGGCTATGATTATCAAGTAAAAGATCTGTACACAAGAGTGATGACAGCATTTAAAGTATGGTGGATTGTAGCCATTTACATAATAGGTCTTGTCGCATTGTCATTACACTTAATTCATGGGTTCTCGAGTGCATTTACAACATTGGGATTAGAACATAAGAAATATACACCTCTTATAAAGTTAATAGGATGGAGTTATTCTGTATTGATACCCTTAGGGTTTGCGGCGATCCCGCTTTATGTATTTTTTAGAAACTTATGGAATTATTAAATTCAGATAATATGGAATTAAAAGCGAACATACCTGAAGGACCATTAGCAGAAAAATGGGACAACTATAGAGGCAAGATGGACCTTGTAGCTCCTAACAACAAGAGAAGAATAGATGTCATCGTAGTAGGAACTGGACTAGCAGGTGCATCTGCAGCAGCTACACTCGGAGAGTTAGGCTATAATGTAAAAGCGTTTACTTTTCATGATAGTCCACGGAGAGCACACAGTATCGCTGCGCAAGGTGGTATTAATGCAGCTAAGAATTATCAGAATGATGGCGATAGTGTACACCGACTTTTTTATGATACGATAAAAGGTGGTGATTATAGATCAAGAGAAGCTAACGTACATAGACTGGCAGAATGTAGTCGAGAAATAATAGACCAAGCTGTTGCACAAGGTGTTCCTTTTGCAAGAGAATATGGTGGACTATTGACTAATCGATCTTTTGGTGGTGTACAGGTATCGAGGACCTTCTATGCTAGAGGACAGACAGGACAGCAATTATTAATAGGTGCTTACCAGTCGCTATCTAGACAGATCGGAAAGGGACAAGTAGAAATGTATAATAGACATGAGATGCTCGATCTAGTTAAGATAGATGGTAAGGCTAGAGGTATTATAACAAGAAACTTATTAACGGGAGAAATAACAAGACATGCAGCACACTGTGTAGTATTAGCCACAGGTGGTTATGGTAATGTATTCTACTTATCTACTAATGCGATGGGCTGTAATGTAAGTGCAGCGTGGAGGGCCGTTAAGAAAGGAGCTCTTATGGCTAATCCTTGCTTTACGCAAATACACCCGACGTGTATTCCGGTATCGGGAGAGTATCAGTCTAAGTTAACACTGATGTCAGAGTCACTGCGTAATGATGGACGTGTATGGGTACCTAAAACAGTAGAAGATGCACAAGCGATAAGGGACCGTAAGAAAACGGGCCTTGATATTCCGGAAGAAGATAGAGATTATTACTTAGAGAGAAGATATCCTGCATTCGGTAATCTAGTGCCACGAGATGTGGCATCAAGGGCAGCTAAGATAGCAACAGATGAGAATAAGGGCATTGTGAAAACTGGACTTGGAGTATTCCTTGATTTTGCAGCAGCAATAGAAAGATATGGAAAGGGAGAAGCACTATCTCAGAACATAGATAATCCAACTAAGGAGAAAATAACAGAATTAGGAGAAGGTGTCATCAAGGCAAAGTATGGTAACCTATTCCAGATGTACGAAAAGATAACAGGAGAGAATCCATACAAGTATCCTATGAAGATATATCCAGCTGTCCACTACACGATGGGTGGTATCTGGGTAGACTATAATTTACAGACTAATGTCCCAGGACTATTTGCATTAGGAGAGGCTAACTTCTCAGATCATGGTGCCAATAGATTAGGGGCATCAGCACTGATGCAAGGATTAGCAGACGGGTACTTCGTTATTCCATATACAATAGGACAATTCTTAGCAGATGAAATACGAACGCCAAAAATTTCTACAGATACACCAGAATTTGAGGCAGCAGAGAAAGCAACAAAAGAACGTATTTCTGGTTTACTTTCCGTAAATGGCAACCAATCAGTAGAGAGTTTCCATAGAAGACTGGGAAAAATTATGTGGGAATACTGTGGTATGTCTCGTAACGCAGAAGGACTTAAGAAGGGTAGAGCGATGATACAAGAGTTGAGGAAAGAATTTGCATCTGACTTGTATGTGCCAGGATCTGAAAATGAATACAACCCAGAACTGGAGAAGGCGATGCGAGTAGAAGACTTCATAGATCTAGGTGAGCTGATGATGGTAGATGCACTGGAGAGAAACGAATCATGCGGAGGACACTTTAGAGAAGAGTATAAGTCACCAGAGGGTGAGGCGATGAGAAATGACGAAGACTATACCTATGTTGCCGCATGGGGATGGGATAAGAACAATAAGCCCGTATTAAATAAAGAAGATTTAGTCTTCAATAATGTAGAATTAAAAACAAGGTCATACAAATAGACTTAATAAAAACTTAGAGGATATGAAGCTGACATTAAAAGTCTGGAGACAGAAAAACAATAATACCAAAGGTCACTTTGAGAGTTATGCTGTAGAAGCAGATGAGCATATGTCATTCTTGGAAATGCTCGACGTTCTTAATGAGACATTGATAGCTCAGAAGAAAGTACCTGTTGTGTTTGATCATGACTGTAGAGAGGGGATATGTGGTGCATGTAGTCTCGTCATTAATGGAAGACCTCATGGACCTCAGGTAGGTACCACGGCGTGTCAGTTGCATATGAGGTCATACAAGGATGGAGATACGATTACGGTAGAGCCATTCAGAGCGAGATCATTTCCAGTGATTAAAGACCTCGCAGTAGATAGATCATCATTTGATAAAATCATACAGGCAGGAGGATATGTCAGTATCAATACAGGACAAGCACCAGACGGCAATGCGATCCCTATCGAGAAAGATCAAGCATCTGATGCTTTTGACTCAGCAACGTGTATCGGGTGTGGTGCTTGTGTAGCCGCTTGTCCTAATGGATCAGCAATGTTATTTACTGCTGCTAAAGTTAATCACCTCGAGAAGTTACCTCAAGGTAAAGTAGAGCATCAGATGAGAGTCAAGAATATGGTTAAGCAAATGGATAAAGAAGGCTTTGGTAAATGCTCTAATGTGGGTGCATGTGAGGTAGAATGCCCTAAAGAAATATCCACTAAGAATATAGCAGATATGAATAGATATTACTTTGCAGCAGTATTCGGAGGCCAGTCATAATATATATTTAGATTTTCTTGCAACGCATCCTTACTTGCATGCGTCTATAGTTTAGATCATTTAATATTAATTATCCGATTATAGACAAAACAAAACAAGTAATTATGAAAATCTTAAGCTTACTCCTACTTATGATGACAACTGCGGTGTACTCGCAGGACATCTTATGCCCAGACGATGTAATCGTTCACTTATTTGATTTAGATACCGATTACGAATCCTATGGAGAACCACAGACTACCGGTCCTGATATGTACAATGTATCTCAAGAGATAACTATTATAGATAACTCATGCCAAGGACAATATGGTCAGATTGCTAGTATAAAATATACTTTAGAGGATCAGGCAACTGGATCTGCCTTAGATAATTGTACGCAAGTTATTAATGTAACAAGACCAATATTTGCCGACTGGACATTCCCTGCAGACTACGACACTAACCAATCAACACTAGAAGACCTTAAGCCAATTATAACAGGATATGTAGAACCATATGAGTTTCTGCAGGACGGAGAGACTAACTTTCTCTCAGCTTATGATGATGTTATTATTAATGCTGGTGATGGGGTAAAAATATTAAGAACTTGGACCCTCCTTGATTGGTGTACTGCTAACGTAGAAGAGCATGTCCAAATAATAAAAGCAGCAGAACTAACTTCTATTGGTTCAGGCTCGATAGAGTTAAGCAGTTGCTCAGGCTCCGTAATCGAAGTAGAGAATATTAAGCTTCTGACAGATGTGACAGGTTATACAGTGGATTATGGTAACTGTGCCGCAACAACTACAGATCTGACTTCTTTTGTTAATTGTGTAGCAAACAACAACGATATTCCGAGTGCTAATAATTTCTTCTTAGAAATAGAGAAGGGAGAACCTCTTAATGGTGTAAGTACTTTAGATATGTTACTTATCCAAAGACATATACTTAATCGTAAGCCAATAGAAAAAGACTGTAGTATCATTGCTGCGGATGTCAATTCTGACGGAATTATAACAGCAATAGATATGATAGAAATGCGCAAGCTTATCTTGGGTATATATTCTGAGTTGCCAAATTCGCCATCTTGGAAGTTTTATGTGTCAGAAGTGATTTCGGAGAGTCTATTTGTAGATAACACTGATCTAAAATTTGCAAAGTCAGAATTTCCATTGACCAACTTAGAAATAACAGCTGTCAAAGTCGGCGACGTCAATGGCACAGCCAGATAATATCATTATAGAATAACTTCCAATAAACAGTATAAAGCCCCGACAATGTAAGTTTGTCGAGGCTTTTTGCATTTCCTATGTAAGTATCCAGTGTTCATGTAATCTATTATACCATTTAAATTTTAAGATGTCGGTTAAGATTATAGAATAGAATTTGTTAAGATTAAGGCATGAACGAATGATTTCGTTGCAGACGAATCGAGTATGACAATACTCGAAAAAAGTGAACCACGAAAGTGGGTGGGCTGACTCATAGCGGTTAGCTATGGCGAGTATTTTTAACGCAGAGATTGGCTAATTCTATGATAATATTTCCGACATTCTAATGTTTAAATGGTATTAAGCATGTATTATGGCATAGATACTTATCTGAATCATATCATAATCGATGATGGATTGGCATATACAAAGTTCTGCTACACTTTGATCATCGAACAGAGAGTCCATTAATAGAGTATTGTCTGTATACATTCTGTATGCAGTCACACATTGCAATCTAAAAAAATACTTATATGAACATTTTTGAAGCCATCAGGAAAGACCACGATATACAAAGAGGACTATGTGATACTATAGTAGAAACGAGCGGTGAAACTAAGCACAGAAAAATTGCGTGGGAAGCTCTTAAGAAAGAACTTAAAATCCATGCCGATGCAGAAGAAAGATATTTCTACGTACCGCTTTTAAAAGAAGATATGACCCAGAAGCATGCAAGACATGGCGTTGCAGAACACCACGAGATGGATGAGCTGATATCAAAAATAGATGACAGCGATATGGACTCATCCGCTTGGCTGACATATGCTAAGCAACTCAGAGAGAAAGTCTACCATCATCTCGAGGATGAGGAGCACACATTCTTTCAGTTAGCCGGTAAGGTCTTAACGGAAAATCAAAAAACAGAATTAGAAAATGATTATCGGAAGCATATGACAGACGAAGGTGCAGGCATTGGCCTGCTAAAATCATAACTCTTCGTGATAATCCAGTCCAAATATGTTAAATAAATATTTTAAAATTCCAATTTTCAAAACCATAAAAAATTAAATATGATTAATAAAGAAGTATTCAATAAATTAACGACAATAGATGGACAACCGTGTGTATCATTATACGTTCCGATGGAAGTAACTGGTGATTACGAGAAGAATAGAATTAAGTGGAAAAATGCCTGTCAAGAAGCAATCAATAAATTAGAATCAGAACATAATAATTCAGGAGAATTTATGAAGCCTGCATTAGATCTAATTGACAATGCAGACTATTGGGCATATCAGAGACCATGCCTCGCAGGCTTCTATACAGAAGGTTATAATGAGACCTTACAGATACCAAGAGTTAACATGGAGGTAGTCAGTGTCGGTAACAATTTCTTCACGAGTCCATTGATTAGTGAAATTACTAACAAAGAGAGAATATTCATATTAGCTATAAGCAAAAACGAAACTCGATTTTTCGAGGCCGTCCCAGATGGAATTTATCCTGTCAAAATATCAGATGTTGTTGTAGATGATATAGATGAAGCCATTAATGTAGATGACCCTACCGTATCTACTCAGCACCACAGCGCCGGTGGTAAAGCCATTTTTCATGCTAATGGACCAGGTACAGATATGGACGATATAAGGCTTAAGCAATACCTGAGAAGAATAGATGACGGTCTCATGGAAATAATCCACGATGAGAGAGTCCCCCTCGTGTTGGCTTGTGTAGAGGAGTATTACCCAGTATACAAAGAAGTTACTAAATATAAATACTTGTCACAGCACATGGTCGTAGGTAATCCAGAGAATCTATCTCCTGCAGAACTAAGGGAACAAATACAGCCAGTTTTCTTAGAAATAAGACAGAATGATATAAAAGAAGTGATGAACAACTATGGTATCAAGAAAGGAGAGAAATTAGCTCTTAACGACCTCAACGATATTGCCACATCTGCCAAGCACAAAAATGTAGAGCAGATACTTATTAATCGAAATTACATAGATAGCTTAAGTGCATCGGACAAGGAGAAAATAGACGATGTAATAATGAATGTATATAATTCTGGAGGCGATATCTTTCTCACAAACGATAATGAATGTAAATGTCATACTTTAATGGCGACACAAAGATTTTCGATGGAGACGGTTTCTTAGAAGAAGTATAAAAAAACCAATTAGATTAACCTGATGTACTGCCGTGCATCAGGTTTTTTTAATTATATGTTTTTCACAAGGACAGTATATACCAAGATGGTTAAGGTTTATAACCTCGATCTAATGCACTTGTAACATAGGAAGAAAGAATAGAGAAGTTATGAAAACGAAAGAAGAAATAGAATAGACTAAAGCATTAAGAGATAAAGAGATGAGTGTATTTCATCGAGGTCGCAGGACAACATATAGTTGCAGATGATATGATGCTAATAGAAGGTTTGAATGTCCATCGTATGGAATCATCCTCTTGAACATCAGGCATGTATTATATAACTATATCATTCAATGATGTGACCCGCTCACAGAAAGTGATTATAGAATAGAAAAGTAAAACCGAAAAATTCATACAGAGCCTGTAGCAATGCAGGCTCTTTTTATTTGTAGAAAAAGCAAGACACTAATAATCCAACAAAATAACCTTTCGCTTAAATCTTAGAACAAAAGAAACCTCGAAGGTTATGTTTCTAATACTTCTTTCCTGAAGAGTAGTTGTCATACCAGTACGAGGATTGATTACAGGAAAAATCTCTGGAGACATATACTGAAATCCGATGTCTGGACTAACATTAATCTCTATGGCAGGAGATATAAACTCTGATCCGGCAAATTCAAAGCCTCCACCAAAACTCAATCCGTATACGATCTTATTGACATATATAGGGAAAGGGTAGAACAGGGAAGAGGCAGTAGCAGAGAACCTTGTTTGGATCTCTTCTGTATTATTAGCTACATTATATTCTGCTCTCACACCCACAAAGTAGTACGGGGTGCTGCTCATAGAAGGGATATACAATCTCTTCTTAGCGCCTAAAGTAACGCCGAGGTTACGAAAGACAACTCCTTCAGAAAAATTAAAACCTTGTGTGATATTATTAACGATCAGTGAACTGCCACGTGAATGGTAGCCTATCTGAGCGAAAAGAGAACCTTTATAATATGGATCTAAACTCTCTACGAAAAGGATTCCATGGTAATCAAACAATGGTCGACGCTGGAAACCATTCCAGTTCTGATTAGCCATTGTCAGTCCTAACTTAGGACCAAAGTGAAAACCTGTTACTTGCTCATCATCTTCCTGCGCATGCAAAGAAGAGAAAGTTATCAGACAGAATAAGACAAGAATACTTTTATACATAGATATAGACTTAGTACCTCTAATTTAAAAGATATATTCCGAAGAAGCTATAGCATTATTGTCAGGTACTCTGACAAACTTAGGTCTTTGTAATAGACTGATCTTTTTCGTAAGGTAGATCTTTTCTCCAGCCTTAGGTTGTGCATCTCTAGGCAATCGATTTCTGAGTCTGAGCTTATTTTCTTTTATTCTATAAGCTTGTGCTATATCTGCCATCGACTCATTAGCTTCTACTATATGGTATTTTTTAGACGCTGATTTTCTCTTAGATGTCCTTTTGTTTTTTGTATTCTTTCTGCTTTTTGATCTGGCGTTTCTTTTGGATTTTTTATCTACAGAATAATCCCTGGGTGTATCAGATACAGAATCTGTATTTCTTTTTTTAGTCTTTCTATCTGTATTTGGTATATGCTCCGCGATAGGAGTTGATTCATATCCATTATCAAATTCGTATAACTTATACTTATCGATGATATCTATCAGCTTCTTAGGGTATGCCTTATCGGTAGCATAGCCCGCTTTTCTAAGCCCATAAGCCCAAGCTGTATAATCTGTATTACTATAGCTAAATAGAAACTCATATCTCGGCTGAGTAGTTAGGAATTCTGTATGTGCCCTAAATGACTCACGGGGACTAGAGAACTGTCGGAAGCAGCTTTCTATCAGTTGTCCTTTATTGTTGTAATCATCATCTTTTCTGTAGAATGTATCACCATGCCAGCTACCGCCACACTTAATTCCAAAGTGATTGTTAGCTTCCTTAGCTAATGTACTCTTGCCGGCACCAGACTCCAATAGTGCCTGTGCTAACTTGATACTAGCTGGAATACCTGAAGCATTCATCTCATCTATAGCTACATCTCTGTACTTATTGATATAGGCTAAGCTGGGATTATTGCTGTATCCGCATAGTCCCATAAGGCAAATGACTATAGTACATACTATGATTCTCATATTAAATATTTATTTAATTTATAATAGAATCAAAAACAGTGCCTTATAAGTCGATTTTCAATTATATTTTGTATAAAGTTATATACTTATAGAATTCATAGATCATATAAGTGGCACCATATTATGGTAGCCACGGTAGAAGGAGTAGACGCTCCAAAGTTTTTTGTATGGACGGTTTAGTAAGTTTCTAAGATTATTACAATCTGGTCTTTAGCATCCTTTTGGTAAGCATGACCAGAATCATCTGCTATTTTATCAAACCACTTAATTGCAGATTTATTGTTATCGTCCTTTGAGAGACTGGCGTTTGCCATAAGAATTTCTGCTTCATAGCGAATATCGGGATCGTCTGAGTTTATAACTTTAGATAACTTATCCATAGACTCAGAATAGTTACCAGTATAAAAATCTTGTATGGCCAACTGTAATATGACAACTTCGTTATCAGGATTCATTTCATTCAGTTCTATGAGAGCTTTTTTAGCATCATCATAATTTCCTGAAATACTCAGCTTTATAGCACTAGAAAGAGAATCTTGAAATGTAGGATTATCATCGTCACTACCTCTAAGAGAATATTTCCCTAACTTCTGCTTTTGGGTAAGGTTTAATTTTTCTGCAAAATCTTGCGGCGAATACTTTTTTCCTTTCTTGCCAGTCGGGTTACTGCAAGCGACTACTAAGCAAGTAACCAAGGTAAAAACTAATAGCTGATTTATTTTTCTCACAATTCTTTTGGTCTTCATTTTCTTTGTTCAAAAGATGATGCAACAATAGAACCCTAAGCGCAGAGTTACGGGTTGCGAAATACTAAAATTTGACTTCACTATAAAGACCACCTAATTAAGTTTAGGTGATCTTTTCGTATTGAAAAGTAGGATTGAGTTAGTCTAAATATTCCAATAACCCCTTGGCTTCAGATTGGAACTTATGACCTCCATCTTTAGCGATATCATTGAGGTAAGTTTTTACTTTAGATTGGTCCACAACCAAGTAAGCAATCGCTCTATCCCATTCGGCTGTAAATTTCATCTCTTTGTCTATCCCGTTTTGCCGAATAAATTTTTCGTAGTCATTGATCGCTTTGAGGTAATGACTGTCATTTAATTTAGACTTCGCAGAATAGAATAATGCCATATTATAATCAGAGCTATTTTCTTCATAATTTTCTATGTACTTGTTAAAAGTGATTATAGAATTCGTCCAATCTGATTTTTTAAACTGCTTTAGACCAGTAGTTAGTAAAGCGACTCTTGCATTTTCCTTCTCGGCGGCCTCGGCAGAAGTAATTCGCTCACCTAGGAATACGACAGTCGATGTATCCTTAGGATCTACGCCTCTGGTACCAAGCATTTTTGCAGCTATGGTCTTGATGTCTTTGTCTAAGAAAACTACCTCTTTATTATAGTGCTGTGCAAAAAGCTTAGCAGGATCAGTATCAGAATTTTTATTTAGAAAAAAGAGAGAAGCAGCGCCGAGTAATATTATCATTGAGGCAGCTATTCCTATGTATGATCTTCTATTTACCTTATTTTCCATTTTAGTTTCTTTTGAAGTTTTTAATTTAATTATTTTTTCGTCCTGAGATTTAGTTTCAGAGCCCATAGATGACAAGGTGCTTATTTCATCTATGATTTTGGAAATTTTTTTTCTTTCATGCATGATAATCCCCGATATAGCATGCTTATATTCCATCACCTGATTGCGAAAGTCCTCGTCTTCGAGCATTCTTTGCTCGACTTTTGCAGCTTCATTTTTATCTAGAGTCTTATCTAGATAACTTATGATCAGGTTCTCTTCCTTTGTGTTATCTGATTCCATTTTATATTGCGATTAAGTTCTTTAGTTTTTTTAGACACCTTCCTTTCTTAACTCGAATGAAATCTTGAGAATATCCCAAGTCTTTAGCAAGCTTTGCAAGTTTTACACCTTCATAATAAAAGCTTACTAAAATATTGCGACATGTTTCGTCAACCTTTTGTAAGGCATTTGTTGCTTTTTCAATACGAGAACTATCTAAATCTTCGAAGTCATACGGATCATCCTGAATGTCAATATTTTTAATTTCTTCATTGAGAACTAAGTTTGTTTTTTTCTGACGTTTAAATTCTTTAAAACACTTAAACTTAGCAATGCTTAACAAATAGGTAGATAGTTTAGACTGCTCTTTAAATTTACCTCTCTTCAAGTTTTCTATCAGACTGATAACAGAATCATTGTAAATGGATAAGCACTCATTCTCTCTAACACCATACTTTAATAGTAATGAGAATGCCTTAACCTTATTATTAGTATAGAAGAACTTTATAATAGTCTCATCACGTGACTTCAGGCCTTCTATTAATTCGATGTCTGTATACATTGTTATGATATTGTCTTTTACTAAGATCTTGATTTGTTATTGCTTATCTAGCTTATTCACATAATAATTTTAGAATATGCTAAATGACATGGAGAAAAACAAACCAAACTTATACTTACTTGACAATGGTAGTGATTCTGTCACTCCATCGAATGTATCCCCAATTTCATAACCATTACCCAGATTTTGTGATTTTGCTCCTAAAAGCCCCGTGGTGATGATCAGTTTTTGTGATTGACCTATATAAGCAGATGGCCCTACAAAAAAAGATATAGATTGCAAGTTACCAGAAGTTTGTAATGGCATTCCTAAGCCGAACGAAGCACCGAAGTTTACAGGAGCCTCTGTTTGTCTATGGAAGTGTGCATATGAGGTTAAATATGGAACGAAGGCATCCACAGAATTTCCTACAATGACATCACTTTCTACAGCGTAATCGTATCTCTCGCCAAATAACTTCCCAAAACTTATACCTACTGATCCACTGACCTTCCATCCTCCGGTGACGGGAATGATTTGTGATAGAGACTTGTAATCGACATAGTCTCCTCTATCATCTTTTCTTTCAAAATCTAACTTTAGGTGTACATCATCACTAAAAGCTTGCACAGGTGCAAATGAGTGTTGGAAATTAATACTTTCCAGTTCTTCATATACTTGTCGTAATTCAGCTAACAATTCTAAATTAGGTTCTAAAGAGAGATCTATAATTTCATCTAGATTGCTGAACTCTGATTGTTTGACATTATCATTTATAACAGTAATTATAGAATCCGTTGCTGTCTTTATAAAGTCTAATCGCTCATTGCCGTCTATATCCAAGAGGTGTAATCGCTTACTGAGACTTACCCAGTCAGAAGTAGTAGATTCATATTCATTGATTGCTGCTTCATATTCTCTTACAGTGATTCGTATACTTTCCTTTTGTTCTGCTTCATTAATTACGTCATCTATGTTAATCTCTTCTCCTGGTAATTTTGCAAAGGCAAAACGGATTTCTTCAGAGATCATATCTCTTATTCGAGACGGTCTGATATTAGAATTTTGTTTAAGCTTTTCGATATCAAACAATGCCAATTTCCTGCTTAGCTCAGCCTTTTGAAATAGTCTCAGTTTCTCAGCACTTTTGTTTACTTCCGCCTCAATACTTTTAAGCTTAGCTAACTGAGCATTAAATTGGCTTTGTAATTGTGATGCTTCTGCAGATGAAATACCTCTTGACTGAGGAAATAAATTTAATGATTCTGTAATGTCATTTCCAGTTGATAGGCTGCCCAGAAGTCCAGTGAGGCTAAACCCCAAGGCACCCCCAGAGCTATCGCCACTCCCATTAGATTTAGAATATTGATCATAATTGTTATTCAAGATATCTAAATGAGCTCTAGTAATATAAGGATTAAATTCTTGGACGATTACATAGATGTTTTCTCCTTTCTTGACGTTAGGCTTTTCCAGTTCTACACCATTCTTAATGTACTTTACCTTATCTTCATATAGGTCATACTCTACGATAAGACCATTGACTTGAGCAGAGAGCATTGAGAAAGAAAAAAGGAATATTGTAACACAACATAAATATTTTTCTATTGGGATAAGGTAAGTCATTTCTTGTATTTTTAGTATGTAAAAAAAAACGCCCTTTCCAAGATGGAGACTAAGGAAAGGGGGTTTCAATGTATCCTGATTTAGGAAATTATCTTTTAATCATTTCCATAATTTTCATTTTCGAGTCATTAATATCTCCTTTTATCGGATCTACTTTTTCCAATAATATTTCTAAGTCATTGGCCACATCTGCCAGATAATCTTTTGTTTCGTTATTCCTTGGGTCTTTCGTATCAGAATTTCTTTCGTCTACGTTTCTCGCATCAGAATCTCTTCCACCGGAATCTCTAGTATTTTTTTCATCTTGCTTATACTTCATAACTAAATCCTCGGCCATTCTTACAGCTTTTTTTTCTATGACTACAAGTTCTTGTCCTCTGTCATTGATAAATTCAATTTCACGATCGATATCTCTTAATTCACTTAAAGTAATATTATCGGCGTGTTCCCAGATATCAATGTTTTTTACTTCTTTAATTTCCTCTAATTCTTCGACTATGTAGTCGTTCATTAGATCAAACTTGTCCATAAGATCAATTAAGTCATTATCGCTACCTTTTTCAGTTTTTAAATCTGTAAGTTTTGCGTCATCCATATCGTCTTGTACGGTTTCTAGTTTATCCACAACACGATCTAGTATTCGATCTGGATAAGGTATTTCGTCGAGTTGAGCCGAAACCTGACAAGTGAATAGGGCAATAAAAGAACAAGTCAGGATTAATGAAAATAAGTTAATGCTTTTCATGATTTTTAAATGTTTATTTGAATAAATGTTTTAATAAAAAACTTTACTTTTTTAGACTTTTCTATTAAAGTAGTTGCCAGTTAGTACAAGTTGTATCCCTAATGTAATCAATTTTCAATTTCTTTTTTTCAATTTCATTCTATAATCAAGAACTCTTTTCCTTAGGATTATTTTATTGAATACATATACTGCACTTAAGCATCCCCTAAAAAGACTACCTATATTGTGGGACTAGTTAGTTATGGGTATATTGTATATTACTTATACATTATAGGTGTGAGTTTTGCTTAGGTGCAACAGATAATAAGCAACCTTATTTTAAGTGATCACATCTTTCAATAGGGTTGAACTAACCAATAAAAATAAATTTGAAAAATCTAAAATCGATACTAAGCAGGACATTTTTACTCATTGGGTGTATACTCCTCTCGAGTATTTTGGTAGCGGAAAAGCGAGGACTGATTATTGCCATTGGTGACTATCCATCAGAAGGATTATGGCCTAAAATTTCTAGTGTCAATGACATTCCTCATATTAAGAGTGCATTTAATAGCATAGGATTTATAGATGATCATATAATGATTATCAAAGATAGCCAAGCTACAAAAGCCGGCATCCTTAAGGCTTTTGAGAAGCTGATGGATGATAGTCAACCTGGAGACTTAGTTTTTATACATTATTCTGGTCACGGACAGCAAACTGTGGATGCTAACGGTGATGAGATAGATGGATTAGACGAAGCCATTGTACCTTTTGATTCTCCTCTTAATTATGATGATCTACACTATAGAGGTGAGAATCTAATTACCGATGACGAGATTAGTGATATCACATTCAGATTGCGAGAAAAAATAGGAACAGAGGGCCAACTTCTTCTAATAATGGATTCTTGTCACTCAGGGTCTGGCACTCGAGGTAGCGGAAGGTCGAGAGGGACTGATAAGGTGATGGCTCCAGACAACTATAAGCCAAAATCAGGAAGTAGTGAGCCCAATATGGGAGTGACTATAGATGACGATAATGTAGCTCCAATGGCCAGTTTTTTTGGAGCAAGCTCTAGAGAGTTAAACTATGAGACTCTAGATGATCAGATTAATCCTGTGGGAAGTCTGAGCTATGCATTTGCCTCTGTTATCAGCAAAATGAAAAACACCTTTTCGTATAGCGAGCTGTACGAGAGGATAAAATTGAAAATGAAATCTATAGCCCCTAATCAGAACCCTCAGTGGGAGGGACCAAGTGATGGATACTTTTTAGGTGGGCAAGCTACAAAAGAAATGGTCCTATATTCTGTGAAGAGTATTAGCGATAAGAAAGTGATTGTATCTGTAGGAACTCTTAGTGAAGTCTATGAAGGTAGCGTCATAGAATTATATTCTATCGATCAGATTAAGGTAATAGGTACAGGTGAGGTTACAGCATCATACCTTACCAGTTGTGAGGTTACTATGGATGAATCTATCGTGGTAGAGCAAGATGAACTAATTAAGGTAAAAGTTATAGAGCGTGTCGCTGCACCTATTAGTTGCCAGGTCAGTGCTGAGTTATCTGAATTAGGAAACTGGGCAGAAATAGTGGAAGAAGTTATCGTTGAACCATACATTAAAAGTGTAGAAACGAATGCAGAAATATTTATTACCTCGGAAGACGATGTTATAAAACTAAAAGATAAGCAAGGCACCATTTTATATCAAAAGCCTTACAGAGAAAGCCGACTCAAAGGCTACACCTTCCAAATAAAAAAAATCATCTTAAGTTACATGCAAGGTGGTTATATGAGAGATTTCGAAAGTGAAAGTCAGAACCTATTCGTTGAGTTTGACATGGTAGAAGTTGATTGTAATGATAAGGGAATAGAAAAGAAATCTATTCATGACAATAGTATTTCTGTCGGATCATGTATAAAGATAAAAGCAAAGAATACAGGCACTAAGCCAGCGTATTTTTCAGTTATCGACATACAGCCTAATAACGTCATTAACTTAGTTATACCAGCAGTTTCACTAGGATATACCGCCTCTGAATATTACTTGGAACCAGGAGAAGAATTCGAGACCAATTATTCAATAGAAATAGGCGAACCCTATGGAGCGGAGGTTATGAAATTAATCGCAACAAATGAGCCATTAGATCTTGCTAATATTATGTCTAATAATGGATCATTATCACGAGGAATCGACAGGAGCCATCCTTTTGAAAATTTATTTTCAGCGACATTCCAAAATAATACGAGAGGAGCCAAAGTCAAAAAACCAAACGTAGAAGAAGTCGGTACAACCACTAAGTATTTTAATATTATAAAATAAGGTTTTAGTTTTAGCTATATGACATAGCCAAAAAACAACTATATACTTGAAATAAGAAAATCAAATCTCAAAACCGAATTTAGATTAATGAAATTAAATAGAAATAGAATCAGGTGGAAAGGAAAAAGCCTAATGATTTTTATTTGTGCTTTGGGACTTAATAGTTTATTATCTCAAGAATTGGATTCGGCATCTTTTGAGCTTCAGCTTCATACTATAGATAGTTTAGAGAGATATGGAAGTGAGAACTGTGTAGATCATATAGATAGCATCAGTGTTTCATTTTCACTAAGTACCCATCAGCAATCTTATGTAGACATTATTAAAGCAGGTCATTATGCCTTACAAGGAGAAGACTCATTAGCGGCAATAATAATAGAAAAAGAACAACTCTACTTGGAATCTACCCATGACACCAGTGGTTTCTCTTATGCTAAGTTACTGGAGACTAAGGGTGATATTTCTGACGATTTGCATGCGGCAGAATATTATCTACAGTCGATAGAAATACGCAAGAAACTTGTGGGAGAAGATCACTTTACTGACTTGTCCATTTTAAATAAATTGGCTCTCAATTATTACCGTACGGGTAGGTATAAGAAATCGATTTCTGTATTTATTGAAAGTAAAGATATTGTAAAAGAAAAATCTGGTGAGGATCATCCAGACTATATGAATTCCTTAAATAATGTAGCTTCATTATACATCAAGCTCGCTGAGTATAGCAAAGCAGAACCACTCTTTATTAAGGCTCTTGAAATAAGAAAAAAAACCTTAGGAGAAAAAAACATTTCTTATCTAACGAGTCTTTCGAATCTTGCTTCTCTGTATCATTCTATGGGTCAATATGAGAAAGCAGAACGCCTCTTAGTAAAAGCGAAATACATAAGTTATGCAGTACATGGAAATGACCACCCAAGGCATGCTGCTACTTTAAATAATCTAGCTATCATATACGAAAGCATGAGGGAATACGAAAAGGCAGAACCTCTCATGATGAAAGCAACAAGTATACAAAAGGAAGCCAATGGTGTAATGCATCCTGAGTATGCTACATGCTTAAAAAATCTAGCAGACCTTTACAAAAAGATGAATCAATATGAGAAAGCAGAACCCTTATATATTGAATCTAAAAATATAAGGAAGGATGCCTTAGGAAGCCAGCATCCGAGTTATGCTGCAATATTAAACAGCTTAGCAAATCTGTATACAAGTAAGGGGCATAATGACAAAGCAGAACCTCTGTATGTCGAATCTAAAGGAATACTAGAAGCAACATTGGGCAAAACTCACCCTAACTATGCCAGTACGCTAAGCAATATGGCAAGCTTGTACGAAAGCACAGGTGACTATAAAAATGCAGCACAGCTAATATTAGAAGCTAATGATATATCCAAAAAATTGTTAGTTGCTGCATTTGATTTTCTTTCCGAAAATGAGAAACTAAAATATCACCAAAGAATAATCAATTCCACCAGTATTTTGAAATCTTTAGGTCTAAAACATGATTCACCAGAACTTGCAGAAGAAATATATAATACTCTATTATTTGAGAAAGGGATACACTTAAAATCTAATATCCAAACAAAAGCTTTTGTACAAAAAAAAGGAAATGATACTGCTTACCAAACTTATCAAGACCTAATGGATGCAAAAGAAAAACTATATGTCCAATATCAGAAACCAGATTCTGACAGGAAAATTATTGATCTGTTAGAAAATGATATTGAGCAATACGAAAAGAAAATGGCGAGAGTTTCTGCATCATTCAGAAGAAAACAAATGACAAATAATATTGACCATCAAACAATAGCAGCTCATTTGCAAGAAGGAGAAGTGGCCATAGAGTTCACCCATTTCAAGTTGCCCAATGATAGTATTATTTATATAGCATGTATATTAAATAGTGATGAGAAAATCAACATTGTTCCACTGACATATGAGTTAGACCTGAATAAAAAACTAAAATTAGATGGTAGTAGTAATTCCAAATTTATAAATAGTATATATGGATATTCTGAAAGAGGGATAAAGGTAAAAGAAGAAACTTTACCAAGTTTATACGAGATGATTTGGCAACCATTGGATCCCTTTCTGTCTGATATAAGTAAAATCTATTTTGCTCCCTCTGGTTTACTTAACAGGATGAATATTAATGCGATTGCATTAGACGATGAATATGTACTTGCAGATAGATATGATTTTGTAGAGTTATTAAGTACTCGTGATATTTTGTTAAAGGAGGAGATAGAATTTGGCAACAATGTATATTTAGTAGGTGGTGTTGTTTATGATTTGGAGGAGCAGACTTCAGAAGATATCACAGATCGGACACTAACTGGCGAATCATGGAATTATTTGAAATGGACACTGACTGAATCTCAAAACATCAATACTCTTTTTACAAATGCTTCATATGACGTAAGCTATAGAACAGAAACTGCTGCAACTGAAGAGGACTTTAAGTCAATAGGAACTGTCGGGTTATCGCCGAGTATTATACATCTTTCGACACATGGATATTTCTTTCCAGAACCCCAAAATGAGAATGATATTGCAGGCAAAAATAAATTTGCGTTGGCAAGGCAACCACTCTTGAGATCAGGCTTGATATTAGCTGGAGGAAATCAGTCTTGGCGAGGGATAGAAATGCCTGAGGGAGCAGAAGACGGCATCCTTACGGCTTATGAGATCAGTAATATGGACTTAAGCAATACAGAACTGGTCGTATTGTCAGCATGCGAGACAGGACTCGGGGATATAGAGGGGAGCGAAGGTGTCTATGGTTTACAGAGAAGCTTTAAAATGGCTGGTGTAAGGTATCTCATAATGTCGCTTTGGCAAGTTCCTGACAGAGCGACTTCCGTTTTTATGACCAGGTTTTATGAGAATTATCTGGAAGAAAATATGACGATCAGAGAAGCATTTAATAAGACACAGTTAGAGATGAGAGATCGATTCTTTGACCCCTATAATTGGGCGGGTTTTGTTCTAATTGAGTAACTCAAAAAACAATAAAGTTTCTATAGAAGTTCGTCATACTGACTCTTAAGAAGATAGTTTCTCATCATTCTCTTGCACTAATTCTACAAGCATTCCATTAGTGGCTTTAGGGTGTAAGAAAACGACAAGTTTATTGTCGGCACCTACAGATGGTTTCTCACTCAGTAATCGATAGCCCATTCCCTTGAGTCTTTCGATCTCGTAGTATATATCTGTCACAGCAAAAGCCACATGATGGAATCCCTCGCCTTTTTTTTCTATAAATTTATGTATTACGCTATTCTCATGTGTGGCTTGCAGTAATTCTAATTTATTATTTCCCAATCGTAAGAAAGAAGTGAGAACACCTTGTGACTCTACAAGTTCTCTCTTGTAAGCTTCTACACCCATCAGATCACCGAATAATTTTTCGCTGGCCTCGATGTCTTTTACAGCTATGCCTATATGTTCTATTTTTTTCATTTGTAGAGAATTGGATTTAGCTTCCCTCGAAAAAGGGAATCATGAATGGGAATTGTTTTCTATATGAAGATAGCAAAGAAATATCATTAAATATTACAACAAGATATAAATGAACGATATGAAAAGATACTCCATTATCAAGAATCTTGAATCGGTTAAATTGTAGTTAAACACATACAAGCGAGAATGTTAAAACTTATTTTTGGAAGGAATACAAATTATAAATGAATAAAAAATTCATCTGGGGTATTATTATTCTCATGTCTGTTGCCTTATTTGGTATAGCAGTGACCCAATTTATATGGATAAAAACACAAGTCGATCTAGACTCTAAGAGTTTCGGAGATAAGACTTTCATGGCACTCAATAATGTAAAAGTAAGACTAGCCAAGGATGCGAAGGAGAAGAATGATAAGAAGAGGGTTCTGGAAGCAATGGGAGACCAGAACTTGTTTGGTAAGCAGATATCTACAATACCTAAGTTGCTCTCGCCTGATAACAAAAACTACTTCAACAACAAGCATCAGTTTAATAGTATCATGCAAAACATTGAAGATCCAGTCTATCTTCTCGAGAATATGGATATCAAGAAGCTTGACAAGTATCTAAAGGATGAATTCAAAGATCAAGGAATAGAGATAAAGTATGATTATGGAGTATATTCTAATAAGGAAAAGGAGTATATCTATAGGAATGGTCATTATTCGGTTCCGATAGCAGGTAATGCCAGCAAACCTAAAGGCGCAGAAAAAGATTTTAATTCAT
>Ga0209828_1000980_pt1 | contig 26865 bp, 32 predicted proteins | sample MaitaG_FD_187429 | JGI IMG/M metagenome (GOLD analysis project Ga0209828, IMG submission 187429) | Marine algal microbial communities from Maine, USA - Maine_Asex2 metaG (SPAdes) (version 2) | ecosystem: Host-associated > Algae > Red algae > Unclassified | place: Maine, USA | collected 2015-01-05
GGCACTGGGTTACAAGCCAACCGAAGCTAGTCGCATGGTGAGTCGTCAAGCCAATCAGGATTTATCGGTTGAAGTGATGATTCGTAACGCCCTTAAGGAGTCCTTGTCATAATGGACGACGACATAGGCAACGATGGTCGAGTAATTTCGCCAGTTGCAGGACTGGATGAACTGATGACGGAAGAAAAAATTCGCCCCCAGTTTTTACGAGACTACATTGGCCAGCCTGCGGTGCGCGAGCAGATGGAGATTTTTATCCCTGCTGCCAAAGCTAGAGGCGAAGCATTAGATCATGTACTGATTTTTGGACCGCCGGGCCTGGGAAAAACCACGTTGTCACATATTATAGCTAACGAGCTTGGTGCTAATCTTCGTCAAACTTCAGGCCCTGTATTAGAGAAGGCTGGAGATCTGGCCGCATTACTAACAAATCTCGAACCACACGACGTTCTATTCGTTGATGAGATTCATCGCTTAAGCCCCGTTGTAGAAGAAATTTTATATCCGGCAATGGAAGATTTTCAGTTGGATATCATGATCGGTGAAGGTCCTGCTGCCCGATCAATCAAATTAGATTTACCTCCTTTTACCCTAGTCGGTGCGACTACCCGTGCGGGGCTTTTGACATCGCCTCTTCGCGATCGCTTCGGAATTGTCCAGCGGCTCGAATTCTATAATGTTGAAGACTTACAATATATCGTGACCCGCGCAGCCGGTATCCTAGGAGTGCAAATTGATGAAGGTGGCGCATATGAGATTGCTCGACGCGCTAGAGGCACACCAAGAATTGCCAACAGATTACTCAGGAGAGTGCGTGATTATGCTCAGGTTAAGGCAGACGGTGTTATAACATCGTCAATAGCCGACCAAGGGTTGAATATGTTGAATGTCGATCATCAGGGGTTTGATCACATGGACAGACGATTGCTATTAGCCGTCTTAGAGAAATTTGAAGGCGGCCCGGTTGGCGTAGACAATATCGCGGCAGCGATAGGGGAAGAGCGGGGTACCATAGAAGATGTACTTGAGCCGTTCTTGATCCAGCAGGGGTACTTAATGAGGACACCACGTGGTCGCATGGCGACCAAACTTGCTTGGAATCACTTTTCTTTATCTATGCCAGATGACAAATCGTAAATGTTTGTAAATTGAATGAGCCTTCAACCTAAAAAAATGATAATTTGGAAGGATTGTGCAAAATAATCGTCATACCCAGCTGTTTACCTTTCCTGTGCGCGTCTATTACGAAGATACGGACGCGGGTGGTGTGGTTTATCACGCGAAATATCTCAATTTTTTTGAACGTTGCCGTACTGAATGGCTACGACAGTTAGGTTATGAACAGGATGTTTTGAAGACAACGCAGGATGTATTATTTGTTGTCAGTGCGTTAAGTATCAATTATTTGCAACCAGCACTTTTTAACGAGCAACTAAAAGTAACGGCTGAGGTCACAGATTTGGGTGCGAGTCGCTTAATTATGGAACAACAGATTCTTCGTATGTCAGTCGCTGGGGATACTACGGTACTTGCGCAAGGTAGTGTCACTTTGGCTTGTGTCGATAGTCAGCAATTTAAACCGAAACGAATACCTCTGATGATCAGAGAGTCATTGTCAATCGCGGAAGCTCAGACAGGTTCGTCAAACGCCAAGGGGAATATTTGAATGTCATTTGATCATTCAATTTGGAAACTAATACTGGAAGCCAGTGTTGTCGTACAAATAGTAATGGGGCTGTTGTTACTGGTTTCATTAATTTCATGGACGGTTATTTTCGTCAAATCATCACAGATTGGCACAGCCAAGCGTAATCAAGACCGTTTTGAAAAACGATTTTGGAGTGGCGTGTCACTGGATAAACTCTATGACGATTTGTCGAAAAAGCCAAAGAAACGTGGTTTGGAAAGCATGTTCTTCAGTGGCTATCACGAGTTTTTGAGAGCGAGACATGTAGATGCTGGCTTGCAAGTGCCCGCTGTGGTGGGCGCTCAACGTGCCATGCGGGTTGCAGAGTCCAGAGAGTTAGAAAGATTAGAAGGGAGTCTGTCGTTTCTTGCAACAGTCGGCTCTGTAAGTCCTTATATTGGTTTGTTCGGCACCGTCTGGGGGATTATGAACTCATTCTTATCACTTGGGCAAATGCAGCAAGCGTCTCTGGCAGTCGTTGCACCAGGTATTGCCGAAGCGCTGATTGCAACTGCGATGGGTCTGTTCGCAGCGATTCCTGCGGTAATCGCCTATAATAAATTTAGCGATGGTGTGGACCGGGTTGCAAATAATTACGAGAACTTCCGCGAGGAGTTTACGACCTTACTAGAACGTAACAGCAAGCCGGTTGGGAGATAATTATGTCTCGTCGTAACCGCCGCGGTCGTCGTGCGATGGCTGATATGAATGTTGTTCCGTACATTGATGTCATGCTGGTGTTATTAGTTATCTTTATGGTAACTGCCCCTATGATGCAATCGGGTGTAGAGTTGGATCTGCCTAACGCGGATACGACACCTCTGGTAAACAATTCTGGTAGTTCGGCTGTGATTATTTCGGTCAACGACTCGGGTGAGTACTTTGTGGGTGATAGTGAAGCGCTGAGTCGTGAGGAGTTAAGTACTTTGGTGGTCGCAGAGTTAGCAAGCTCAAAATCCAAGCCTGTCTATATACGTGCGGACAAAGAAGTCGCTTATGGTTTTTTGATGCAGGCAATGTCGACCGCCCAGCAAGCTGGAGCAACTAATATAGGGTTGATGGCTGACCCGGATGCGCTTAATAACTGATGTTTAAAATGCCTTTACAGCATCCGTTTGCGTTCTTCGTAGCGATACTATTGCATGGCTGGGTTGCGTTATTGTTTTTATTAAGTTTTGAGTGGGAGGAGCCTATAGCCGCTGGGGATATTAAATTACCTATTAATTTGGTGATGAGTGATCAGGCTGCTTTCGTAACGAGTCCGAAAGTGGAGCCACCCGAAAATAAAGTGGTTGATGTGCAGCCCGATGAAGAAAAAATCGCTGCTGAAAATGCAGCGCGCATCAAAGCTGAAGCAGATAAGGTTGCTGCGGAAGCTGAGAAAGAGCGGCAAGCCATTGAGGCAGGAGAGGCAGAAAAGCGACGGAAGGCTATAGAAGCTGTTGAAGAAAAGAAGCGATTAGAGCAAGAAGAGGCAGTTAAAACCTCCGAGGCCGCTGCGAAAGCTGCAGTAGCAGAGGCGGAAAAAACTGCAGAAGCAGATGCTAAAGCAAGAGAGGATGAAGCGAAGCGTGATGCTGAGGCCAAGGCTGCCGCGAAAGCTGTACAAGAAGCTGAAGAGAAACTTAGGTTAGCCGCCGAGGTAGCAAAAGCTGCTAAGAACGAGGCTGCTAAAGAAGCTGCGCAACAAAAGATTGCTGAAGCTAAAGCAGAGCAAATAAAACAAGAAAAGCGTGCTGAAGAAGCGCGTATTGAGGCGGTTAAGCAAGCAGCATTAGTTAAGAAAAATGCTGAAGTGGCTGCTAAAGCAAAGGCGAAAGCAGAAGCTGAGCAAAAGAAAGCTGTTGAAGCTGAGGTTAGGCAGCAGGAAGAGGCTAGAAGGCAGGCAGAAGCTGAAAAGGCTAGGATTGAAAAAGCAGCAGAAGCTGCCAGAGCTAAAAAAGTGCGCGAAGAGGCTGCCGCTCAGCGTGAGAAAGAAATTGAAGCCGCTCGTGCGCAAAAGGCAAGAGAGGTCGCCTTGGCGAAAGCTAAGCGAGAGAAAGAGTTAGAGGCTGCTCGGGCTAAGCAAGTACGAGAAGAAGCCGCAGCTAAAGCTAAGCAGGAGAAAGCGATCGAAGCAGCTAGGGCAAAGAGAGTGCGTGAAGCAGCGAAGCTAAAGAGAGAGCAGGAAATTGCTGCGGCTAAGGCTCGGGCTGATGCAATTAAAAAGCGTAAGGAGGCGGAGGCAGCAAAAATTGCAGCAGAAAAAGCGCGCAAGGCAGAGGCTGCGAGGGCGAAAAAGCAGCGAGAGGACGATGCACGTAAAAAAGCACAAGCTAAAAAGGCGGCAGCCGCTAAACGTAAACGCTTAGCAAAAGAAAAGGCTGAGAAAGAATTAATAGAAAAGCGTCGCGCTGAATTTGAAGCAAAAAAGCGTGAAGCGGCTAGAAAAAAGAAAGAAGCTGTGGCTAAGGCCAAGGCTGAGAGAGAGCGCTTAGCTGCAGAGAAAAAACGTAAAGAGCAAGCTGCTAAAAAGGCAGCAGAAAAACGTAAGGCTCAGGCGTTAGCAGAGAAGAAGCGAAAAGCAGCTGAGGCGAAGCGGGCAGAAGATGCTCGCAAGAAAGTGGAAGCGGCTAAGCAAGCTAAGCAGGCAGCTGAAAGGAAACGCGTTGAAGCTGCGCGAAAGCAAGCAGAAGCAAAAAGGCAGGCTGAGGTTGTGGCGATTAAGCGTCAACAACAGGCTGCGGCACAAGCTCGGCAACGCGCTGCCAGCCAATGGGGCTCTCAAATTAAAAGGCATGTCAGGCGGAATTGGAACCCACCGCCTGGTACAGCGGGACAAGTCGCTGTTGTCAGGGTGGAAGTCAGCTCTAGTGGTTATATAAAAGGGTTTCAATTTGTAAAATGTAATCTTCAGGCATTTTGTCTTTCTATTGAAGATGCATTTCAACGAGCTGAGCCATTGCCGCCGCCGACTAGTTATGATTTGGATAGAAGACTATTGATTACGATGGATTAACATATGAAAACTAAAAAAATGATTCGTAGCTTTATATTGATTTTGGCATTGTCTTTTGCCGGATCAGCTTGGGCTGACCTGGAGCTGAGAATATCAAAAACGAGTAATCGTGGTATACCAATAGTGATAGCACCCATTCCAGGTGGTGCTCACGCTATTATCGAGGCAGACTTAAATAGAAGTGGTCGTTTTAAACTAGTCAGTTCTAAGCGTGCGACTAACATTGCAGGTTTTGGAACACCGGTTGATGCGAAGCGATTAGGTATGTTGGGTGCGGCTTTTTTGGTTAGAGGTCGCCGCACACAAGCAGGTTTAGATATTGAGATTGTTTCAACAGCTAGCGGTAAGCGGGATGCCAGTTATCGGATTGGTAATCTGCCTAATCAGCGAAGAGTTGCCCACAAGGCGGCCGATAAGATATTTGAGGAGCTGATAAAGATAAAGGGAGCTTTTGATACGCGCTTGGTTTATGTGACAGTGACAGGTAGGGCGATTAGTCAGCGAGTGTATCGACTTTATGTCTCTGATGCAGATGGGTATAATCCTAAGGTGATTTTGAATTCTCGTAAGCCTGTTATGTCGCCGAGTTGGTCGCATGATGGTAGTCAGATTGCTTATGTATCATTTGAGCGCGGTACACCTGCTATTTTTGTACAGAATATCTTTACTGGGCAGAAGCGGATGGTGTCGGCACGTCAAGGCATCAATGGTGCGCCGAGTTGGTCACCAGATGGACGAAAGTTGGCACTGAGTTTATCAGTTGACGGAAATCCTGAGGTATATATATTGAGTTTGGCAAATGGAGCATTTAAGCGTTTGACGAACTCTAGGGCGATTGACACTGAGCCAAATTGGACGCAGGGTGGCCGATCGATTATATTCACCTCTGACCGTGGTGGTCGCCCTCAGTTATATGAGATGTCATCAAATGGTGGGTCTGCTAAGCGCGTAACCTTCAATGGTAGCTATAATTCGGCGGCAGATATTGTTGGTGAAAAAATTGCATTCGTACGTCGGGTATCAGGTGCATTTCGTATTGCCGTTAAGGAGCGAGGGCAGCGAGGTGCAGACGTGATATCGAATGGCCGTTTTGATGAGTCGCCATCTTTAGCGCCGAACGCGACAATGGTAGTATATGCAACGCAGAACAATGGTCGAGGTACATTGTCGGTAGTGAGTGATAATGGGTATGCAAAACAAGAATTATTTTCACCTGCAGGTGAAGTGCGTGAGCCTGCATGGTCACCTTATTTAAGATAAAAGGAAAAATTTCAATGAAAGCAATTAAATGGATAATGCCTCTGGTCGTTACAAGCGTTTTGGTGATCAGCGGTTGCTCGCAGATGCAGCAGACAGCTACGCCAGGGAATACAGCGAATAGGCTAACAACAGGTAATGCTGTGGGTTCAGGATTATCAAGAGGTGCTAGAAGCACTTCTGGGAATCGCTTCGGTGTGACAACTGCGGGTAGAGCACTGGGCGGTGCTGCAGCCTCACGTCTTGGTAGAGGCGCAACTTCAAGTCTCGGTGGAAGAACTACCTCAAGCTTTGGTGGTGCCACAACAGGTGCTTATGGCGATGGTCGTGGCAATCTCGTAGGTGGAGCTGGCGGCTCGCGAAGCAGCCTAAGTAGCCGTGGATTTGGAAGTTCTGGGAGTGGATCTGCTGGTGGTCTTGGGGCTGGTGGTCTCGGAACGGGCAGCCTAGATAGTAGGCTTGGTGCAGGTAGTGCTGATAATCGACTAGGTGGCTCAGGTGCCTTTGACGGTCGTATCGGTGGGGCAGGTGGTGACTATAAGGTTACTGACTTAAATGACTCAAGCAGCGTTCTGTCTCGCCGCGTTATTTACTTCGCCTATGATCAATCAACGATTGAGCCTGAGTATTTTGAAATTCTTAATGCCCATTCTGAACTTTTAGCTAGCAACCCTAATCTGACCATTAGACTTGAAGGTCATGCAGATGAGCGTGGCTCGCGTGAGTATAACGTTGCACTTTCAGAACGTCGTGCTCAGGCTGTTAAGCAATTTATGGATCTTAAAGGTGTAGGTTCAAAGCAATCACAAACAGTCGCATACGGTGAGGAGCTTCCAGTTGACCCAGGTCACAATGAAGCGGCTTGGAGTAAAAATCGCCGTGTGGAGATTAAATACATAGGACGTTAATCATGGTTTTTTCCTTGCGCAAACTCTTTGTTGCAGCAAGCTTCATGACTGTGCTGGCCTTGCCGCCAGCACAGGCGGTAACTGCTGATGAGTTATTTGAAGTATTGCAGCGAATTGAATCACTTGAAAATGAAGTGCGGTATCTTCGTGGCGAAAATGAACAGCTTCGTTTTGATATGGATGATATTAAAAACACACAGAAGAAAACTTTCATTCGAATAGACGATCGCATGGATGACTTGTTCAGGGCGGTGAATACTCGAAAGGTGTCTAGTGCCGTTCTAGCGCCAGTCTTGCCAGCTCCAGTTCTGATTGCTCCAAAGCCTGCTATTGCCGGAGTTGTAAGGCAAAACCCAGAGCCTGTTGTAGCCAAGCCCATCGTCTTGAAGCCTGTTGCCTTGTCTGCTGGAGTTAAGCAGTCGTCTAAGGTGGTGCAGAGTGTTTTGCCCAGAGTGAATGGCCCTGAAAAGCAAGCCTATGATTTGGCATTTGCTAATATCAAAACAAAGCCGTCTGCTGCGCTCAGTATGTTCCGACAGTTCCTCAAGCGATACCCCGCGAGTGCTTTAGCGCCAAACGCTCAGTATTGGTTGGGCGAAGTAATGTACTCAAGTCGTAATTATCAGGGGGCTATTGATGAGTTCGTCGCTGTGTTGCAAAGTTATGGGAGCAGTCCTAAGGCACCCGATGCGGCAATAAAGCTAGGCTTCAGTTTTTATGAGATGAAAAACTGGGTATATGCCCGTCGTTCACTGGAAGATGTTCTACGTAGCTACCCTAAGACTCAGGCCGCAAATTTAGCTAGAGTGCGGTTGGCAAAAATGCACAAAGACAATCTATATTGATTTTAGATATCACGTAGAAATAAAAAAGCCTGATCAATGATCAGGCTTTTTTATTGTAACTGCGTTGCTACTGTTAACGATCGTCGTCGTCAACAAAAGTACCAATTGCTCCAGATCTTTCAACAACTTCAATAACGTTTTCAGAGTGGATGGTTACTTTAACCATTGCCATGACATCAGTGAACAAGTGGATGCCCACTTCGTGTTCGCCAACATTACGGATTGGGCCTTCAGGCATACGAACATCGCGACGCTCAATTTCAAAGCCTTCTGCTTGTAGTGCTTCAGCGATTTCTGCGTTACTTACAGAGCCGAACAGCTTGCCTTCTTGGCCAGCGTTAGCTTCGATAGTGATTTCTGTGCCATCTAACTTCTCACGAATCTTCTCAGCCGCAGCAGCGGAAGCCGCTTCAACTTTTTCCAATTCAGCGCGAATCTCTTCAAAAGCTTCGATGTTAGCTTTGCTAGCAATCTTCGCTTTACGACGTGGCACTAGAAAGTTACGTGCGTAACCTGCTTTTACATTAACAATCTCACCTAAGCTGCCAAGATTATCAATTTTTTCCATTAAAATAATTTGCATGATAATTTACCTATATTCAAGCAGTTATTACTTGTGCTGATCCGTATAAGGGATCAGAGCCAAGAAGCGAGCGCGTTTAATTGCAGTAGCAAGTTGACGCTGGTATCTAGCTTTAGTGCCAGTTACGCGGCTTGGGACAATTTTGCCTGTTTCAGTGATATAGGCTTTCAATGTATCAAGATCTTTGTAGTCGATCTCTTTAACGTTCTCAGCCGTGAACTTGCAGAACTTTTGACGACGAAAATAACGTGACATAGTTTACTCCGAATGATTAGGCTGACTATTCAGCAGCGGGTGCTGGTGCAGGGGTAGGTGCCGGTGCAGAAGGAGGAGGTCTTCTAGAAGGTCTCTCTTCAGCACGTTCTTTACTTAGTAAAGAAGTCTCAGTGTCAGCGCTGTCACGACGAACCGTAAGGTTGCGCAATACAGCATCGTTGAAGCGGAAAAGGTCTTCAAGCTCAGCCAATGTTTTGCTTTCACATTCAATGTTCATAAGAACATAGTGTGCTTTGTGCAGCTTAACAATTGGATATGCTAGTGGGCGACGGCCCCAGTCTTCAAGACGGTGAACCGAGCCACCGTTGTCTGTCATCAGTTTGCTATAGCGTTCGATCATAGCAGGAACTTGTTCGCTCTGGTCAGGATGCACCAGAAACACAATTTCATAATGTCTCATTAAGATTTTCCTTGTGGATAAAAGCCCTCTGTCAAATGCAGTAGAGCAAGGCTGGGCCAAAACCCAGTAGGGTCGCGATTATCAGTCATGAGGGGTATATTGTCAAATAGAGAATAGAACAGCATTAAGTCGCTCTGGTTACTCCAAGTCGAAGTAAGAACTTACCTTAATTGTAGTAGTGAAAAAAGGGAGGGAGATTTAGTAAAGCTGAGTGCTTAAGAGGCAGTGATTTTTGTTAGAGAGTTGTTAATCTTGGACTGCAGTTCGTCAAGCCTTGTAATGACGTCAATATCAATACTTTGTACTTGATCCTGTGACTTCAGCATCTCGTGAGCGATATTAATCGCTGCCATGACAGCAATTCGCTCAGCACCAATGACTTTTCCACCATTACGAATTTCCTGCATCTGGTCGTTCACATGACGAACTGAAGACTCAAGTGCTTCACGTTCTTCCGGAGGGCAGGCAATCGTGTAGTCCTTAGATAAGATTTTAGCGCTAACGGTAATTGGTTTATCTGACATAGTGCAAAATCCTAGGCATTTTCCATAGCTTTCAAACGCATCACCATTGCTTCAACCTGTGTGCGGATCTTATCGTTTTTAGCAAAAAGCTCGGCACGCTCCTTAAGAAGCTGTGATTCTTTAATTTTTAAAGATTGGTTATCTTCAAACAAGCTATCGCAACTCGACATTAGCGTCGTTACGGTTTTCTCAAGTTCAGCAACCTGTTCTTTAAGTCGTGCGTCGGTGTTGTCTGTTTCCATAGCGTCTCATCTTAGTCCAGAGCGGAAAGGCGGGTCAAACAATTTGCTTAATGATACTATAGCTAGCCTGATAATGTTTAGACTATTGTTATGAGTGAAACGATGAATTACATCAATGTCGCCGACTGTTTAGATCGCGCTGAAATTGATATGTTAGCGGCTGAAGTACATGGGATTGCCTGTGGTTTATTGGCAGGAAACAGTTCTGCAGATAAAATCAAATGGGTTCAAGAGTTGGTTCCTGAGCTAGATTCGCAGAACGTATTACAGAAAGATGCGATTCGCGACATGGGTCGATTGTTTGACGATGCCAGAAGTGGTTTGCAAGATAGCGAGCTGCGCTTTGAATTATTTTTGCCTGAAGATGATTCTCATCTCTCAACACGAATGGAAGCGTTGCAAGATTGGTGTCAGGGCTTTGTGCTGGGTATGACCATGGCAGGGGTGAAGGATTACAGCAAGCTACCAGAGGATTCCAAGGACTTAATGGAAGACTTTGTTAATATCGGCACTTCAGGCGAATTTGATCTTGATGATGAGCAAGAGTCTGAGATTGCGTTTACCGATGTCTCTCAGTACGTTCGAGTCGGCGCACTGCTAATCAATGAAGAATTACAGCCGATGCGCCAAAGCGCGACGGTGCACTGAAAAGTTAGGGCCAGATAATGAAAAAAAATATTCCTACACTTCCTCCTGAAGAGTTCGCTAAACGCCGTCAGCAACTAATGGATATGGTGGGGCCTGACGGGATTGTGATTATCCCGTCGGCCACTTTGTTGATTCGTAATCGAGATGCTGAGCACCCGTTTCGCCAAGATAGTGACTTTCAATATCTAACGAATTTTAATGAGCCTGAAGCGGTAGCTGTATTGATACCCGAACGTGAAGAAGGCCAGTTCATTTTGTTCTGTCGCGAAAAAGACCCGAAGACGGAGCGTTGGACAGGTCGTATGGCAGGGCTGGAAGGCGCGCAGGAAGACTATGATGCGGATGATGCATTCCCGATTGAAGACATTGACGACATTTTGCCGGGTTTAATGGATCGGCGCGAAACCGTGCATTACAGCATGGGTGTGAACCCTACTTTCGACCAGCAGGTTATGTCTTGGGTTAATGCGATGAAGGCCCAAGTTAGATCGGGCGCTCATCCACCACATGAATTTGTGTCACTAGATTTGCTGCTGCACGACATGCGTTTGTACAAAACCGCGGCAGAAATCAAAATGATGAAGCATGCTGCTAAAACCGCAGTGTCCTCTCACAAGCGAGCAATGGCGATTTGCGAGCCAGGCTTGAACGAAGGCCAGCTCGACGCAGAGTTCCTCCATGAGTTTAAATGGAACGGTATGGTTCCGGCATACACCACTATTGTTGGTGGTGGTGGTAATGCCTGTGTGCTTCACTATATTGAAAATAATCAACCACTTAAAGATGGTGATTTGGTATTGATTGACGCAGGTGCTGAGCATGGTTGTTATGCCAGTGATATTACTCGCACCTTTCCAGTCAACGGTAGATTCACTGAAGCGCAGCGGCAGATCTATCAGATTGTGTTGGATTCGCAGCACGCAGCAATCGAAGCGGCTCAGCCCGGCGGCAACTGGAATGACCCGCACGAAATTGCCGTGAAAGTGATTAGCCAAGGCTTGCTTGACTTAGGCATTCTTGAAGGAACGCTCGAAGCTGTAATTGAAGACGAAACGTACAAAGAATTTTTCATGCACAAAACTGGCCATTGGTTAGGTATGGACGTGCATGATGTGGGTGATTACAAGGTTGAAGATGAGTGGCGGGTTCTAGAGCAGGGTATGGTTTTGACTGTTGAGCCGGGTATTTATATTTCGCCTAACCCTGAGGTGGATGAAAAGTGGTGGAACATCGGTGTGCGTATCGAAGATGATGTGCTGATCAAGCGCAAGGGTAATGAAGTGTTGACTGGCGCGTTGATCAAAGAGGTTGCTGATATTGAGGCGCTTATGGCAAAGAGTAAGGCGGCGTAATTGGTCAAATGACAACGCAAACCGCAATTCAAAAAGAAATACCAGCAGTTGTTCCGATAGAGACAGCTGATGTAGTGATTGCAGGTGGTGGCATGGTGGGTGCAAGCCTAGCCGCAGCCTTATCTAGCTTGCCTTTGCAGATTGCTTTGGTGGAGGCGTTTCCCGCTGAGGTAACACAAGAGTCTGGCTATGATGATCGTGCGATTGCTTTATCTTATGGCTCTCGACAAATTTTACAGGGAATGGGGCTTTGGGATGAAGTAACGAAAGCCGCCAATGCAATCGATAGTATTCATGTATCTGACCGTGGCCATTTTGGCGCAACGCGGCTCAATGCAAAGCAGCAAAAAGTACCCGCACTGGGTTACTTAATTGAAGCTCGGACTTACGCAGAGGTCGTTGGTAACTTCCTTAGTAAAACAAGCGTACAAGTAATCCAGCCTGCACAGGTCGATGTTGTTGAGCCGAGCGGTAAAGCCTCAGCTGTTTCGATTTCAAACGACTCAGGCACTAGAAGAATACAAACTAAATTATTAGTGGCTTGTGACGGTGCAAATTCTGTCGTTAGGAAAATGCTCGGTGTTAGTGCCACCACTCATGACTACCAACAGGTCGCGATCATTGCCAATGTGACAACCGAAGTGCCTCATCAAAACAGAGCATTCGAACGTTTTACAGAGCAAGGCCCCATTGCATTACTGCCGATGTCGGATAACCGTTGCTCTTTGGTATGGACTTTAAGTGCTGATAATTACCAAGTAGTACTGGACTTGAGAGATGATGAGTTTTTAAGAGCTTTGGGAGATGCCTTTGGCTATCGGCTAGGCCGATTTACCCGAGTAGGTCAAAGAAGCTCGTATCCGTTAAAGCTGACTACGTCGACAGAGTTAACAGCAAACCGTTTGGTTATTGTCGGTAATGCCGCGCATTCTTTGCATCCTGTTGCGGGACAAGGTTTGAACTTGGCTCTGCGAGATATTGCTGATTTGGCAGGTCAAGTCGCAGCTGCGGTAGCCGCGGGTGAAGATCTTGGATCTGCGCAGTTTCTAGCTTCCTATGCAGCGATGCGTCAAAAGGATACAGACCGCACCGTTCAATATACCGACTCTTTAGTAAAGCTCTTCTCAAATGATAGTTTTTTACTGGGTCACGCTCGCGCTGCTGGTTTAACGCTCGTTGATCGACTGCTCCCGTTACGATCATTGCTTGCACAGCAAAGTATGGGGTTAGCGAGCCGCCAATCTCGTTTAGCGCGCGGTCTACCGTTACTCAAAAGGCAATCATAATGGCAAGTCTACAGGTCTTTGATGCAGTTGTTGTCGGTGCAGGAATTGTCGGTGCCACACTCGCTGCATTATTGGGTAAAGCTGGTAAAAGAGTTGCCCTAGTTGAAGCTCGACCTCCTATTAGGTTTGATGCTGAAAGCCACTTTGATTTGAGAGTTTCTGCTATTAATCGGGCATCACAGCAGACCTTTGAGGATGCTGAAGTCTGGCCAAGTATCATTGCAAAGCGTGCCCATGCCTACGAGTCAATGAATGTATGGGACGAGGGCGGTGCAGGCGAAGTGCGGTTTTCGGCTGCTGAAGTCGGTGCGTTGGAACTTGGTCATATTATCGAGAATAGTGTGATTCAATCTAGCTTATTCGAGTGCTTGGAAGCTTGCAGCACCGTTAGTTTATTTTGCCCATCGCGAGTGGTTTCGATTGATGATAGCGAGCGTAGCAAGATTGTAACGATAGAAGGTGGCGAGCAATTACACTCGCAGCTTGTTGTTGGTGCAGACGGGCCATCATCCATTGTGCGTGAAATGGTGGGAATCTCTGTCGAGAGAGAGGACTATGCTCAGAAGGGGCTAGTGGCTGTCGTGAAAACAGAGCATGGCCATCAGGATACGGCTTGGCAGCGCTTTTTACCAGGTGGACCATTAGCACTGTTGCCGCTCGATAATGGCTATTCTTCCATTGTTTGGTCATTACCCGCTGATCAGTCGAGTCGTTTGTTAAAAATAACTGATGTTGAGTTTTGTCGCGCACTCGCAGAAGCATCGGAGCATCGTTTAGGTGCTGTGACAGAAGTTGGTAAACGGGCAGCATTTCCCTTAATGGGGTCGCAGGCCACCTCGTATATTGATGCAGGTGTTGCTCTCGTTGGCGATGCAGCACACACCATTCATCCCTTAGCGGGGCAGGGTGTTAATTTGGGTATTAAGGATGCAGTCGTGTTGGCCGATATACTCTTGCCGCTCAGCAGCAGAGATTGGGGTAGTCACAAACAGCTACGACGGTATGAAAGGGCACGTAAAGGTGAAAACTTGCTGGCGATGAAAGTGATGGAAGGGTTCAAACACTTATTTAGTCATGACGCAGCGCTGGTAAAAATGACACGCAATACAGGCCTCAACCTATTTAATTCAATGCCACTGGTGAAGCAGCAGATTATGCGCAGCGCCATGGGTTTGTAAGCAATAATAAGGTAAGGAACAAGAATGGATCTTATCCAGACATTCGCGGCATTAATTAGTTTAGCCGCGTTATTTAGCTATATTAATCATCGATTTATCAAGCTGCCAACGACCATTGGGTTGCTGGTTATTTCTTTATTGTTATCACTCGCTTTGATCGGTTTGGGTAAGTTTGGGTTTCCACTCGAATCTTATGCACAGCTGATGCTGAAAGAGGTCGATTTCAATAAAGCCCTGATGGAAGGGATGCTAAGCGCCTTGCTATTTGCCGGTGCACTGCACGTCAGTCTTGAAGAGCTCAAACAGCAGAAATGGATCGTCGCTATATTAGCGAGCGTAGGTATGCTTAGCTCAACCTTCATGGTGGGCTTTGCTTCTTATTATGTTTTTGGCTGGTTTGACCTAAACATTCCGCTGATTTATTGCCTATTGTTTGGCTCCCTAATTTCACCGACCGACCCGATTGCTGTGTTGGGTATTTTGAAACACTTAGGAGCACCTAAAACCTTAGAAACAAAGATTGCAGGCGAGTCATTGTTTAATGACGGCTTTGCGGTGGTAGTTTTTATCGTACTGCTGGGCATCGCCGGTTCGGGCGGTGATCATGGCGGCGAGCCTGTTTCGGCCTTAAGTGTCACTATGCTGTTCTTACAGGAGGCTGTTGGTGGTGTTGGCTTTGGTTTGATTGCTGGTTATGTAGTGTTTCGCATGCTAGCTAGCATTGATAACTACCAGGTGGAAATATTACTCACACTAGCGCTAGTGTTTGGTGGCTATGCTTTGGCCAGTGCCTTGCATATTTCAGGGCCAATATTTGTTGTCGTAGCTGGTTTGCTAATTGGTAATCGAGGTAGGCAGTATGCCATGTCAGACCGCACCCGCGAGCATCTCGATAACTTCTGGGAACTCATTGATGAGATTCTAAATGCAATTCTATTCGTATTAATTGGCCTCGAAGTGTTAATACTGAGCTTTGACCTTAACTATCTTTACGCTGGTTTGGTGATGATCCCGCTAACTCTGTTGGCACGATTCATCAGTGTTGGGGTGCCAGTTTCTATTATGAAGCTGCGCAAAACATTTACGCCTAATGTAATTCGCATTTTAACCTGGGGTGGACTGCGGGGTGGTATCTCAATTGCCTTAGCGTTGACCTTGCCCGTAGGCGAGCCGCGCGAAGCGTTGATTGTGGTAACCTATGTTGTGGTTATCTTCTCAATCATTGTTCAAGGTTTGACTGTTGGTAAATTAATCAAACCAGAGTAGTTTCTTTTACTACCGCTCTGGCTTATACTTGTTTCTAGAGACAGCGGAATCTGTTTGGTTGTACCCCCACAGCCAGCGATTTTCGTCTCCCTTTCTATTAATTGTAGTGTTGTGTCGACACTAAAAGGATTTTGACGTCGGTGCAGATTCAACTATGAGGTTGAGAAGATGCAGGAATTCATTTTGCCAATCATTGCCGGTGTGCTTATCGGCCTTGCGATCGCCTTAGTATCATTCAGGCTTGCGTCTAGGCGGCAGCTTAAAAAAGCTGAGGAGTCAGGTATGCATACACTTTATGAGGAAATCGTAACCAAACGAAAACATCAAGGCTATCAATACAGCGATCCCGTAAAACGGGTGATGGAGAAGGTGCACTTGTCGCAGATTCTGGAGTAATTAGCCAAACGTGGCTCTTACTTCTTCATCAGATCTTTAAGATCGGCGAAGGGGTTGTGAGTAGCAGGCTTGATTTCTTTTTCTGCCATCGTGCCATAGTTTACAAACTCGCCATATTTAGAATGCTCGTGATCATGGCAATATAAGCACAGTAGCTCCCAATTGCTGCCGTCTTCAGGATTATTGTCATGGTCGTGATCGACATGATGAACCGTTAGCTCACGCAAAGTGGAGTAGACGAATTCTCTGGCGCAGCGTCCGCAAACCCAAGGATACATCTTGAGTGCTTTGTCGCGATAGCCCACTTCACTCTTTTTGTAAGCTGTGGTTCTTCCTAGGTAATCAGTAGACATAGCTGGCCATTGTTATGTGTTCTTCTTGGTAAAGACTCTTCGATAGCCTTTTTCTGCTAGACAATCAGCCTCAATAGCTCTATCTGGGTCTTTTTCGCCACTGGTTGCAAGGCTCAAAAGAGCTTCAGGCGATCCATAAACGATTGAAGAAAGTGCTAGGCATTCGGATTTGTCTGCGGTTTGCTCCGTCTCAACTTTTGTTGGGTGTAACCACATGTAGTTACCAAACAGAGAGCATCCGTTTAGCATGAAAATTAAGAAGATAGGGGCGAAAAAAAAGCGCATTTAAAAAGCCAATAAGACATAAGTATCTGTCGCCTTAGAATACTAGAAGAGTGTCCTGAATTCGAGGTTTTTGTGTACTGCAATTTATTTTCAGGAGTGATTTCTTTGTAAAGGTATTGCTAATCCTTTATGGGCCTTATTTTGAGAACCATTTGACCAGTGTAGCGAGGCCGGCATCGTGATAAATGCAGAAAAATTTGTTGAGGATTTAGATCTCAGTTAATCAGCTGTTGTAAACCGTTTGGCCGCAGTATCGTTTATTATAGAGTAACGAGTTGATTGGTTGTTTCTTTGCCTTGTTGTCGAGTTGGGGTTTTGGCTGGTTGAGTAGATGTATAATAAAAGTGAGCAGACACAATATGTCAAATAAGAAATTATCCATTCTCTTCGTCCTTACTGCGGCTCTTCTTTCAGCCTGTGGGGGTGGCGAAAGTTCAAGCCAGACAGTTAGCAATGATTCTGCCCCTACCTGGATCCAAGGTGTGTTCGCCAGCGAAAGCAACTTTAAAAACCGCTGCGAAGCCCCACGAACTGGCATCGATATCAATGGCGATAGTTACACTGACCAAACAGGCTCTAAGCTGTATGAAAAACACTGGCTTCGTTCGTGGAGTAACAATACTTATCTTTGGTACGACGAGATTGTCGACAGTAATCCTGCCACAACTCCTACGGCAATCAGCGAGCCTGAAGATTATTTCAGCACACTTAAAACAACGGCGTTGACGACATCGGGTCGTGCACGTGACCGCTTCCATTTCGCTCAAGACACGACAGAGTATCAGCAGCAAACCTCTGGCGGCGCTACTCTGAGCTATGGCGCACGTTTAAGCTTGCTGTCTGCGACGCCACCGCGCGAGGCTCGTATTGCTTATATTGAGCCAAACTCTCCAGCTGCTGCCGCAAATTTATCGCGTGGTGCAGAGATTATTACTATTGACGGCGTGAACTTTGTTAACGGTGCTGATACCGCTACACTTAATGCCGGACTCTTCCCTAAGACTGATGGCGAGACGCATACCTTCATCGTGCGCGATCTGGGGCAGACGGACACCCGAACAGTCGTGTTGCAGGCGCAGGTTGTTACTAGTGAACCAGTCAAAGGCACCCGAGTAATTAATACGCCTTCTGGCAAAGTGGCTTATTTGGCGCTCAATACTTTTGGCACACGCAGCTCAGAAGCCGCCTTGGTCAACGCATTTACTCAGTTAGCTGCGCATGCCCCTGATGATTTGGTGATTGACTTGCGTTACAACGGCGGTGGTTTTTTGGCTATCTCCGCACAATTGGGTCATATGATTGCTGGCTCAGCGCTTAGCGGTGGCAGAGTATTTGAAAAGACTGTTTTCAATAGCAAGCACAAAACGGTTAATCCTGTCACTGGCGAGGCTATTAATCCGTTGCCGTTCATAGATCAGACGATTGGATTTTCGGTAACGGCGTCACAGTCTTTGCCTTCGCTCAACCTCAATCGGGTATTTGTATTATCCAGCGGCAGCACGTGTTCCGCTAGTGAGTCATTGATTAATGGACTGCGAGGCATTGATGTTGACGTGGTGTTAATTGGCGGCACTACTTGCGGTAAGCCCTATGCGTTTTATTCTACCGATAACTGTGGTGTCACTTATTCAACGATCCAATTTCGCGGAGAAAACGAGAAAGGCTTTGGTGACTACGCGGATGGTTTCTCACCTATCAATGCCACTGGTTCGGTAATTGGTGAGCGCATTCAAGGGTGTCAGGTGACTGAAGACATTCTGCATCCGCTGGGTGATGAGCAAGAAATTATGCTTAAAGCGGCACTTGATTATCGTGAAACAGGTTTATGTCCGGCAGTAGTCGCAGAAAGAGGAGTGGCTATCGATGTTGAAGGGGATTTGAGGAATGATCCGCGTATTATAAGACGTGAGCTGCTTGAACAGATTCGGATGGATAACTTACGCTTAGCTAAGCAATAGGAGGGTGATAATGTCACCGCTTAAAATAATGTTGCTCGTAGTGGCTTTAGTTTTTCAGGTTGGTTGTGGTTCTACGCCACCTAAACAACTGCAAGCCGCCGTGCTGACTCAGCCTTCAGTTGCCACCAGTAGCGTCCTAAATGCGGCAGCCAGTCGTGCATTGAATGGTGTGCGTGTGTCACTGGCGCGTGATGCATTGACACAAAGCAGTGATATGCAAATCGAGCGTATGACGCAAGATCCAGCGTCTGCTCGGGGATTAAATGGGCGTTTGATGGGCGTGCCGACGGTTTATCGTTTTTCGCTGAAGCGCAGAGAAAGTGACTGCTTTTTAGTGTACGAGAAAACAGGTCAGGCTTACCCACTTGAAGGTGTCAGCTGTAAAGTTTCCGCTGCCTGGATCGAAAAGTCTAAATTTCTCGTATAGGTTGAGAGGCGTATTGAAAGTGCCATAAGCTTGGAGCAAAAATATGTTTAATCACTTAAAGGAAAAAATGCAGGCCCACCTCGGCGGCTTGTTGATGCTGTCGATTTTTAATGTTGCTACGGCTGGCGACGTGAAAATAGTCGCCGCTGAGTTTAGTGATCAAGGCGATAGTCAATGGTCGGTTAGCGTGACTTTGAAGCATGACGACACTGGCTGGGATCACTACGCAGATGATTGGCGTGTGGTCGATGAAGAGGGCAATGTGCTGGGTGATCGGGTTTTACATCATCCACACGAAAATGAGCAGCCGTTCACGCGTAGTTTAAGTCGAGTTAAAGTTCCTGAGGGTGTGACGAAGGTATTTATTGAAGCGCACGATAAGCTTCACGGCTGGACAGAAAAACGACTGATGGTGAATCTGGAAAAAGTGAAGGATGGTACTTTAAAAGTATTGCTTGAAGAGGATGAGAGTGGTGGTTCTAAGGAGCAGTCTGAGGAAAAAGAAGGCACCGTTGTTGAGTAAAGAAGGCTGAAAAATAGTGTCCTCCCCCAGACCCCCTAAAGCGCTGTTACCCGCACTTCAAAGCTGCATCAGCGCTAGCTGTATTAACAAAAGCACCAATATCTTCACTAATAAGTCGACCCATTTTGAAATAAGTTTTTATCATCCGCGACCAGTCAGTATTGACTGTGATCATTGAAGACTTTTCTTCACAGACCTGCACACCACCTGTAATAAAATCATCGCCAATTCGATGATTGGTTAAACCTGACTTCTGAGCAATTTGCTGCAATCCTGCTGGTGTATAGCTCCAAATTCTGAGGAGTTTTGCAAGGTGAGGACGGTCGATGTAAGCGATGTCCATTGCGCCGTCATTATTAAAATCGGCAATTCCAATAGGCGCTAACCAGCGGTAAGGCTTGCCAATATAGGGAGTGCTTGCGACAAGCGATAGGTGGTTTGGCTGTGCCTTGGTGATTCCATAAACGGCTATTTGAGCGCCTTTATTTTGGTGGCTGCGAATGGTAATGATTTCATTTTGTTCGTCACCGTCCATATCGGCTAAGCGTGGAGCAATATCTTCAAAAACATGCTGTGAATCTAGGATTAGAGAGATCTGCTGACCGCTCGGTAATTTTGTGTGTAGTTCAGTGGCTTCGATTGCATCGCCCAACACGCCGTGTGAATAGCGAGCAGTTGCGCCGTCGTACCAAGCACTACTAATCCCTGTTGGTGAGTTTGATGTAACCATTGATTCTGGAAAATCTGTTGTTGGAAGTTGTGTCTCAGCGGCCAATAGAGGTGAGCTAGCTGAGTATATAATCAGAGTAAGCAGCGCATTCCAAGGTGAGCTTTTTGTGTTTTTCATAGTTAAGCGTTATTTTATAATCACGATAGTTTTACGTGGTTGGGCGTCTCTCAGATGCGAAGCTGAAGCGGGTATTCTTTTCTGTCAATCATCTAACTATAAAAGGCAAATTGCGGCTAATCAATTTTGATTGAGGGAAAAACCGCTGATTTAGTATCTGGCAGGCTTTCTGTATTCTCACCATGATAGGTGAAAACCAGCGAAAACTTGCGTTGCTCTGTGGTATTCGCTCCCGCTGCATGAAAGCAATGCGCACTAAATAGTAAGCAATCCCCAGCGTTCAAATCTACCTGCTTCGCAAGCGTCAATCGTGCGGTATTAGCAGGGTGATCCTCAATTAAGAATTGCGCCTCGTCCAGCGAGTTTGTGTCGATATCCCAACGGTGTGAGCCGGGCAGGATTAACATGCCGCCATTTTCAGCTTTCTCATCACCCAGCGCCAGCCATGAGTTGATTAAATACTTATTGGTGAAGTGCCAGTATCGCGTATCGCGATGCCAGTTTGTCTTTGAGCTAAAAGCGGGCTGCTTGGTCATCACACAGTTATGATGATTCGGTGAGATGAATAGCTTTTCTGAGCCTAATAACTGCTTAATCGACTTGGTAATCTGCGGTTTTTCCGCCCAGCGGGTATAAGCTTCATGCCGTGTGTGCGCATGCAGTAGGCGGCGAATTGTTTTGCCACCAGCAGCATCTTCGCTAGTTGGAGCACCCGGATAATGTACGTCCGCCTCAAGCTCATAGGGCGCTTGACGAGTCGTTAAATCCGATTCAGTCGTGTCGTTCAGCAGAGCAAGTTCCTCAGCGTTAGCCGCCTGAGGAAGGATCACAAACCCAAAGCGAACGAAGTGTTCAACCTGATTGTCGGTCAACATAAAGCAGCATCTCTACAGTGTAAGCTGAACCACTACTGTAGGTGATTCAAGCGATTTAAACTTCTGTTTCGTAGAAGAATAGACGCGAATATCATAGCAGAGGAATTACTGGCTCGATAAGTGCAATCTAAGCGAAAACATCGTTCTTTGCTGTAAACATCGTCACGCCATTGATCTTCCAGCTGTCGTCATCCTGTTTCTGCATTTGATAAAAAATCTTGAAGCGCTTTCTGTCTTGATCGACAAATAAAACGACTTGGAAGAGTTTTCCGTCAATTTCTTTAACCGCTTGAATCTCGTGAGAACTTGGGCGATAAATCATGGCATAAGCACGCTTAACCATCATCAGAAACCGTTCGTGGCTGCGGATGCCTTTTTTAATCATCGGCGATGCGTGTGAAAACGCGCGTTCAGAATCATCTTTACTAAACGCATCGATTTGATCAGAAACGACGGCTTTGATTGCCGCATCGCGTGCCTTGTCATCTGCAAAGGCCGTTGCGCTAAATACCATTAAACCAACCAGTAAAAACTGCGTGATAAACCTAATCATACTGTCACCTCGGTGTGGGTTACGAAGAAATATGCCTGCTACCACTTTGTTACACCTATCTGCTTTGATTCGCAAATATCAGTAATATTAATGGGTTATTGTTACTACGCGCTGAGTGCGGATTTTGGATTCCAATAACAATCACGCTAACACAAGCGATTCATAGCCAATCACCCACATTGAGGACTATTAACTAGACATGGAATTCCCTCAGGCTGACAATAGCGACCTCTCCGGTTCTGATGGTCTTAACTCGTTGAAATTTCTCTTATACAACATTCGATATGGCACGGGCGGCAATATGAACCGTTTCCCATTAAGCGGCTATATCGGCAAGACTCATGACCATCTCGAAGCGATTATTCGCTTTTTAAAACGAGAGTCTGCGGATGTGATCGGTTTGATTGAAGTCGATTCAGGGAGCTATCGATCGGGCCGCAAGAATCAAGCGGAGCAAATCGCAGAGTCCTTAGGGCATTATCATACCTATAAAAGCAAATATCCCACTCAAAATCGACTGCTGCAAGGCTTGCCGGTCATTAGTAAGCAAGGCAACGCGTTCATTAGCAAAGATACGATCAAGCAAGAAAAATTCCACTACGTCACACGCGGTATGAAGCGGCTGGTTATCGAACTGGAGCTTGAAAATGTAGTGATTCTACTAGTGCATCTAGCGCTGTCGTATAAAGCACGGCATGAACAGCTGATGGAGATTAAGCGACTGGTGAAGAGTGTTAATAAGCCGTGCTTAGTTGCAGGAGATTTTAATGCTTTTAAAGGCAATGACGAGTTGGAGCTATTTCGAGAGGCTGCTGGATTGTACAACGCAGGGCCAGCAAACTCACTAACTTACCCTAGTTGGAAGCCGAAGTTAGGGTTGGATTTTATTCTTCACACGCCCGATATTGTTATCAATGACTTTCGAATACCGCAAGTCGACTACTCTGATCACCTACCGCTTGTAGTTGATTTTAAAATTGTAAACTCCTCTGTTGATTCTCTGGTAGAGTCCGCTGAAATCCAGTAAGCACGGTTTAAGCTCTGATTACCTGAGGGGATGCAGAACGCAACCCGACCGTGATATATTACCGACCAAACAACCACTCGGATGAAAGATGAAATTCCAAGGCACTCAGCAATATATCGCCACCGAAGATCTGCAAATCGCCGTCAACGCAGCCATTGCATTACAGCGTCCGCTACTAATAAAAGGAGAGCCAGGCACCGGTAAAACTATGCTAGCCGAGCAAGTCGCCGAGTCACAAGATATGCGCCTAATCCAATGGCACATCAAGTCGACTACTAAGGCACAGCAGGGCTTATACGAGTACGACGCCGTGTCACGCCTGCGAGATTCACAGTTAGCGACAGGCGATGTAGATGTAAGCGATATCAGTAATTACATCCGCCAAGGTAAGCTTTGGGAAGCCTTCGAATCTGACGAGCAAGTCGTTTTATTGATCGATGAGATTGACAAAGCTGATATCGAATTCCCAAACGATTTACTGCAAGAACTGGATAAAATGGAATTCTTCGTCTACGAAACAGGCGAGACGATTAAAGCCAGAAACCGTCCAATCATAATCATCACCAGTAACAATGAAAAAGAGCTGCCAGATGCCTTCTTGCGTCGCTGTTTCTTCCACTTCATCAATTTCCCAGATCGTGACACCATGCGTGAAATCATCGCGGTGCATTACCCTGAAATTCAGAAAAATTTGGTCAATGAAGCACTAGAAATGTTCTTCCAACTGCGTGATGTGCCGGGTCTGAAAAAACGCCCATCAACCAGTGAATTGATTGATTGGTTAAAACTGTTAATGTCCGATGACATTCCAGATGACGTGCTAAGTAATCGCGACCAAAGCAAAGCGATACCACCACTGTATGGCGCGCTGCTTAAAAATGAGCAAGACGTTTCATTGCTAGAGCGCCTTGCATTTATGCACCGTCGCGAAACGCGCTAGGTGTCATGTTAACCAACCTGTTTTACACGCTAAAAGCACACGGTGTTCCGGTCTCGATTCGTGAGCACTTGGATTTGCTGGCTGCTTTAGATGCGAATCTCGTCATTGCTGATCAAGAGGAGTTTTACTACCTCGCTCGCATTTTGCTGGTCAAAGATGAAAAGCATTTTGATAAGTATGACAAAGCTTTTCACGCTTTCACCAACGGACTGGAGTCATTGGAAGGCTTAGTCGAAGCCCTGATCCCGGATGATTGGCTGCGCAGTGAGTTTTATAAAGGACTCAGCGACGAAGAAAAAGCGAAAATTGAAAGCCTCGGTGGTTTAGATGAGCTAATCGAGAAGTTTAAAGAGCGTTTAGAGGAACAAAAAGAACGTCATCAAGGTGGCAATAAATGGATTGGTACAGGTGGCACCTCGCCTTTTGGTCACGGTGGTTATAACCCCGCGGGGATTCGCATTGGCGGGCCAGGACGCAATCGTAGTGCGGTTAAAGTCTGGGAAAAGCGTGAGTTTAAAAATCTAGATGATTCCACTGATCTAAGTCCACGAAATCTTAAAGTCTCACTGCGTCGACTGCGCAAGTTCGCCCGCGAAGGCGCTGCGGACAAGCTCGACTTGGACGATACCATTCGCAGTACCGCACATAACGCGGGTTTGCTCGATATCAAAATGGTGCCGGAGCGACATAACGCGGTAAAAGTGCTGCTGTTTTTTGATGTGGGCGGTTCGATGGATGATTATATTCGTCTATGTGAAACGCTGTTTTCAGCAGCGCGGACTGAGTTCAAGCACCTAGAATACTTCTACTTCCACAACTTCATCTATGAGTCTGTTTGGAAAGATAACCTGCGTCGTCACGATGAACGCTTTCCTGTGCTGGATATTCTCAATAAATATACTAAAGACTATAAGGTGATATTCGTTGGCGATGCGTCTATGGCTCCTTGGGAAATCACTTACAGCGGTGGCAGTATCGAGCATAACAATCAGGAGTCTGGCCAATCCTGGATGCAGCGCATCATGAATAGCTTTGAGAATATTGTTTGGATTAATCCCACACAAAAAGAGTATTGGGAGTACACGCAGTCGATCGGCATGATTCAGAAAATTATGAATCAGCGCATGTATCCGTTAACCGCTAAAGGGCTGGAAGAAGCGATGACAGAGTTGAGCCGTTAAATTTCGCTTGTGGGATGCATTACCAATGCTTAACAACCTAAAGTCGCATTTTCTTGGCTGAGAGTGGTCTATAAAGGTAATTGCGCAAGATGTAGCAACTAGGGCTTACGACAATAATAATTTCTCAACAACTAAATCAAGGATGATTAGTTATGAATATTAAAGCTCTTACAATGACCGCACTTTTAGGTGTATTTTTAGCAGGTAGTAGTGCTCAAGCGTGGCCTAATTCTTGGCACGGCTACAACAAACATCACTATCACAAACCAGTGAAGAAGCATTATTATAAGAAGGTGATTAAGCATGTCTACGTGCAGCCAAGCACCTATCACACCCACCCTGCAAACGGTTTAACGAATGATACCTACCATCAGCACCCAAATGGTTTGAATCATCATGTACATAACTATGGAGCAGGTGGCCACAAACATGGCGGCCACTCGTATAGTATTTGTCCGTATCCGCACTAAACGCAATCGTGTGACGATCAGTAAATTTAGCATTTTCTCGGTTTCTGATCTGCTAGGGCGTGCTGTCTGTGTCCCTTCAGGCAGCACGTTATTGACTCTGTATCCACTCCGCAATAATTTCTGCTGTTTCCACGGGATGTTCCTGAGGAAACAAATGTCCACCTTTCAATACTCGATACTCTAATCCTGCTTTTGCTGACAAGTTTTTAGCGAATGGTCGTGTGGAAAATTCACTGCCTTCAGCGGTGAGGTAAAGGCTTGGCATTTCCAAAGGTTTGTTGTAACGCCACAAATCATCCGAGGCTGTTCGAAAAAGCGCTAATTCAGTTTCTAAATCAATTGCGAGTGTTAAGCCGCCGTTGCCATCAGGTTGCATGCCATGTTCGAGGTAAGCGACAAACGAAGCTTCGGTGAAATCTCTAAATAGTCGCTTCTGGCGCAGATTATCGTAGGCGTCTTGATAGTCTTTAAAGTGAGTGCGGCGTTTCTTGCTATAGCCTGCTGGAGTGAGTTTGTCACTTACCCCCAAACGTTTACAAAGCCACCAGATGATATTCTGCCAGCCATTTATCACGGGTGGATCAAGCAAAATAAGATGTGAATAGATGGCAGGTCGTTTGTTTGCGAGTAAGTAGCTGAGTAAGCCACCCAGAGAATGGCCGATAACAATCACAGGTTCCGCATGACGGCTGGTGATCTCCAGCTCCAACTCTTCGACCAAATGAGGCCAATTATTAGTAATTGGAAATTTTGGATTTAAGCCAATTTTTTCAATCGCATCAATAGTGTGTCCATGGGACTGTAATGCTTCAAAAAAAGGTGCGTAGCTAGGGCTGGGAAAGCCATTGGCGTGGGCAAAAAAAATCTGACTCATTATTGCATGTGCTGTATCGATTCAAAGGAAAAGAAGAATAACATGCATCACCGCAACACCTACGGTTAATCGGTCGCGCATTGTTTGATAGCCATTGGGCACGGTTTCATGGTCAGTTTTTCTTATTGCTTTTTCTGCAAACCATACTAATACAAAGCCAATTAGTAAGAATAGTGTGGCCAAAAAGTGCTGTTGAGAAAACAGCAGGGCACCCCAAGCCATTAAGGCAAAAACATTACTAAAGATCAGTGATTTGTGACTGCTTTCATTATTAAAACGATCAATTGCGCTGCCCCATAAAATGCCGGATAGAAAACTTAGGATAACAGCGCTATAAGTAATAAATATCTGGTAGCCGTTTAAGTTAAAGATTGAATTGTCGCTAATAATCAGTACTAAGCCGCCTAGAAACGGCAGCAAGCCAAGGTAGCCAAGTTGAAACATGGTCGTTTGGTTAGATTGCATTGTTCTCTCTTTATTTGCTAGTGGGACTACTGTTCAAGCTATGTCGATTGATGCATTGCCCTATCATAGCAATTGGCAACCCAAGAGTGAAAGTGATGTGTCGGACCATCCATAACCGGCGAAAACACGCCGCCCGTATAACCCGGAGAGCGACGACCCTGCTGCATAGCCTCTACCGCAAAAATATCTTCAGTGAAAACCTGAATCCACCCGTCCAAAACAGCCTGGCGGTTCGCTTCGT
>Ga0209828_1000983_pt1 | contig 26802 bp, 18 predicted proteins | sample MaitaG_FD_187429 | JGI IMG/M metagenome (GOLD analysis project Ga0209828, IMG submission 187429) | Marine algal microbial communities from Maine, USA - Maine_Asex2 metaG (SPAdes) (version 2) | ecosystem: Host-associated > Algae > Red algae > Unclassified | place: Maine, USA | collected 2015-01-05
CGACCAGCAATACCTGTGTTTTTAGTCGTATCAATCGGTTTATACTGACCAAGACTGCCTCGTGCAATGAGACCATGATCATCTTTATAATCCATCGTCGCACCATAAAGCTCAAAACCAGTGGTATCGTGTTGGTCAACGGTATAACTCAGACCAACCTTAAACCCAGGCTTGATAACGTGTCTCACACGAGCGCCAGCGATAGTATAATCGCCTGCTGTGCCCGTACCTTCTACGTCATAACTTGCTCTGATCTGTACCGGATTCAGATTTGCATCGCTTGTTGGAACCGTTTCACTGAAACTCAGTTCACCCGTTACATCATCAAGCGTGTATTCCCCAAATCGACTCAACGTTCTTGCATCAAGAACAATGCCAGGGTTATCACGAGAGACTGTAATAATTTCAATCGTTTCACTATTGGCAACTAGCGGTACGTTGGTCAGCTTATAGTTTAAGGCAACACCTTTACCACGAATTTGCTCAACAACCCGCTCTTCATCCTGTTCAGATACAAAGAACTGCCATTCATTTGGGCCACCTTTAGTGATCAAATTAGCCCCTGTAAGACTACGCTGAACACGCGTAACGTCTTCGTTGATCGTGCCACCGTCCGTAACGAAGTCGCCCCACATGATGCTATCCTTGTCTTTCTCGAGCTTGGCATAGACTTTGCTGCGACTCTGGGCCTCATAACCACGCTGTGAACTATCACCATGAATCGGGTAAGACTTGTTCGGATTAATATCACGGAATAAGGTTGCGTCAGCATCTTTGGCAGTATCAACCGATAAGGTAAGGTGCATATCACCACGAACACGACCTTTCATGAAGCCTGCTGCCCTAGCGTCATAGTCCTTTTCATCCGTCTGTGGAGAGTTGAGTCCACGGTCAAATATGTGACCACCTATTTCTATAAGGCCAACTGCGATTAATGGTCTTAGCGGTGCGATTTGCACGATTTTTAATTCATCTCGCATCGAGCCATCAGATACACGGACACTGACGTCTCCAGTTCGCTCCGAACTTCGAAGGTTCACTACCCTCAGACCATTCACAACACGAATTTGACGACCTTGGTTCTGACTCTGAATATCTCTCTCAACCCACTGACCATCACTCGCTTCAATAGTGACAAAGTTGACACCGCGAGCAAGGTAGCCGTTTTTATCCAATAACTTAATTGTTATTGGCAAGTATGAACGCCCGCCATCAGCTGGAAGCTGATCCACCTCACTAGTGATTTTTAACAAGTGAGCTGACACAGGACGTTTAAACGTTCCTTTAGCTAGCACACGCTCGTTACCAAACATGTCTTTTGCAACCACTTCAAGCTCATTGGCGCCAGGGTCTAACTTAACGCCATACCAAGCCGCAACCTGTGCTTTTTCACGGCGGTTTTCGATCTGCTCGCCTAACTGAGACTTAGGAACAGCCTTACCGTTAACCATCAATGTAGGCGTAAGCCCTTTACGTATGACGACCATGAAACGACCATCCAAGCTCGTTTCAGAAGTGGGCCACAGCCACGCTCCTGATTTCGCTTGTTTATTACTAATCGTTTTTACCGCTTCTTTAGCTGGCGTCATGATTGCCAAGCCACGAGGTGATTCCAAACGGTCAGCGACCTCATCAGTCAGTTGTTCGTAAATAGTTGAAACAACCTTAGCCCCCTTATTCAAATTCGCTCTGCGTAATTTTGCTTTGACAGATTTCTTCTCTAGATCAAAGCCGATACGCACAGTATAGAAGTCACCCATTGGGAAGACGTAGGCCTCATCCTTAAGCGCTTCAGGTAGCTTTTCTAATGCGGCATCCGCTGATTCTTCAGCAATAAACTGAGCCGTTTGAATCGAATATCCCGTCGTTAGACTGCGCGTTTGATTTTTACCACTTATTCTAGCAATCGTGTTTTTCTCGCTACCGCTGGAAATATCACCGTCATCATCTAATGACTTCGTCAGGTCTCCAGCCACCGTATCTTTTGTTGGATCATATTTTTGAGCGTTTTCCAGCATCCAATCCGTTTGGCCAGTATTGCGCGCCTTGATCTCATTAAATACTTCCTGCTTGTCCCCTTTAGGACAAACCGCTGCAAAGTCGGCCCGATGAAATTCCCCTCTAGTGAGGTCAACCAAACGGCTATTTGGATCAGCCATTTGGCGATTATCAGTCGGTTTAAAGGTAATGCCTTTTGGTAAAGTAATCGGGTCTATCTTGATAACATGGTTAGATGACTCAAGACCGTACAAGCTGAACTGCCCATTGGCATCTGTAATAACCCAAGTACCATCTTCTAAGTACAGCTTTACACCACCAATCGGCCATTCGCCACCGTTTTGGATGTTATTGCAGTCGGCATCAACAAAGACCTTACCAAAAATAATACCGCTATCTTCAAGTACGCCCTCACGCTTGATCTCTACTTTAATCTTAGTGTTATTGGACGTAATCGGAACACCCGTAGGGGTTTTACCATCACCAATAGCGCTATTAATACCATCACTGCCCACTGCACCAGCCGTCGTTCTTACGCTGTACTTTAGTGAGTGCTCTATTTTGTTATCAAGCTCTCTATCAGTACCATTAGGAATAAAGGGTAGATTTGTAAACGTCAGATTTGGTCTTGGTGTACCTGCGGGGTCAGCAATCGCTGCACCATTCAACGTTGCCGAACCACTCACATAATTAAAACCACGCGGTAGCGTATCTTCAATTTTCACTGCATATAAATGCTGACTGGAATGATTTCTGATTTTGATGGTATAGCTTACCGTACCGCCAATACCAACTTCTGTAAGTGATGCTGACTTATTAAGTGAGAAATCAGTATCCAGCTCAGGATCAAGCGGTATATCGACAATCAACAGCTTAGTTAGTGTGAAGACACCACTGCCCGGCGTTTGATTATAACCATCTTTTCCGTATGAAAAATCGTTGACCGTACGTCCAGGGCCGTTACCAGTGCCGACAAATTGATTTGCTGCAACGCCACTCGGAAATGTGTACTGCGTTGGCGGAATAACATGCAAGTAATAATTCTGATTTGGGTAAAGGAACGGGAACTGATACTTTCCGTCCGCACCTGTAAATTGAGAGTCATAAGGTAAGTCTGTTAACGGATCGAGAGCAACCGTTCCATCTTCATTGCGAATCGAAACCTCGGCACCTTCAACGGGTGTGTTATACGCAGAGTCAAACACAATGCCTAGCGGATCAATTAATGCGGCATCTTCTAATACAGTTATCGTGCCTCCGTTATCCGTCGAAACGCTAGCAGTTACACTCAAATTACCATCTGCATCACCATTTAGTACACAGTTAGGCTCATCCGCAGCGTAGTTTGGAGCAGTAGAACTAGCCGGACAATTACGACCAGCACCATCTTCAGTATCACTCATACGAATCTGGTGAATGCTTCTAAAGATACCCGTATTTGGTCCAGTCTCCAGCAACATTACTTTTAACGTATCACCAGTTCCTGATGTAACCGTTACCTCGATTCGATCCGCCGTATCTTCATCTTTATTGACTGCACTTGAGGTCATTTCAATGTAAACACCATCGCGATTGACATCATAGTTGCTCACGTTGCTATCGAGACGATAGATATCAGCATCTTCAAAATGTGCATCATTTGAGAAATCAGGTACGCCACCGCTTTGGGTAATTAGACGTTTGATATCTAATGTAGGCGTTAAAAAACGAATTGTCGCGTCAAAGGTTGGCTCAGGATTATTACCTTGGCCATCTCTGGTATTGGCCGGTTCGATGCTAGTACAAACACTATTACTAACAAACTCAGGTGCGCCGCCCTCAACTAAGTCAAACTTGGCTTGGTTATAAACGGTTGATGCCGTCACATTCTGATTGACGGTTACACTGAAATCTAGCTTACCGCTTTGATTAGGTTGCATTTGAATGGTCGGAATAAACAAACCAATCTTTGATACCACATCACTGCCATTCCAAGCACTAAAGCTGATCCAGCGATTAGTATTTTCATCTTGAACAGTTTGCACCAAAATAATGCTTTGGTTAGGTACTGATACTGGGTCAGGCGTTTTCTCCAGTGTCACATTTGGCGGGAGAACATCTTCAAGAATAACACCACTAATATCAGTTCCATCTATAGAAATTATCTTACTGACCGGCTGTTCATCACCAATATTGGTATAACCAATCTGATACTTTATGATCTCCCCAGACTTCACAGGTATACCGCAATTCGGGGTGGCTGTTTTAGTAACCGTCAGAATTGCACCGTCGATTATATCGACAAAATCATTATCAACCCAATGCTCTGGTAGCTCCGAGGCGCTGATAGCAGATTCAAACTCAGGTGTGCATGAACGACAAGACAGAACTAAATCAGAATCATTAATAATTTCATCATAGAGCCAAGGGAAGGCACGAATATTCATTCGATACTCATCACCTGTTTGGGCATTGGTAGATGTATAGCCCGCAATGACAAATTCTTTAAGCTCACCGGGCTTAAGAGTACCGACCTTGTAACAGCTCACATTTGGCTCTAAAGGAGCACAGGTAACCGTGGGCCATTCTGGCTCGCCAGGATCTGTAACTCCGTTACCATTGCTATCTGTATAGACTTTGGTTGTCCCCAGGTCACCGGAATCACCAAGATTATGGCGAATTCTTACTTCGTACTCTGAAGCGATATTACCGATATTGGTTAAACGATGAGGCAAATCAACTTTTTTCCCAGCGGTTGTATGCCTGACGTTATCCGACTCTAGTAGCAAATCATACTGCTTGGCTACAACAACACTGGATACGTTTGAAAACGCTCGTTTAACGTCACCATCCGCTGTATCAAACCAGGATATTTCAGCCTGATTTGTGATGACAGTACCTGAAGGTGTCTTAGCCTGTAGTTGTGAAGCACCACCAACTATACCTAAAACAAAGAGACAGAGGGATGCAGCCCTAAACCAATTAGCAATTCGCATTATAAACTACCAGTTATTGTTATTATTTTTCGTTCCCGGGGTAAGCCTGGCCGGGGAATGACCTGAGACTTCTGAATATCTCCGCAATAACAGAGATATTCAGAAATCCTCTTGCCCAGAGGCAAGAGAAAATCAAGTTACCTACATAACTATTTATTGAACTTTAACAGTGAATTCACCTGTCATTTGCTCACCAGCAATCAACTCACCACCAACACTACTAGCAGGAGCTGAAGCACCATTATCAGCAAAGAACTTAACCAAACCTGCTGCATATGTACCATTATCAGGGTCAGATGCATCAGTCACCGCTGCTGGGGTACAAGCATTACCATGACAGAACTTTAGTAAGCCCGCGACAATGTCTGTAAAGGCAGGAGCCGCATCCGAGATTACAACATTCTTAACCGTTGCTGTACCATCGTTAGTCGCAGTTAGCTTCCAGACAACACACTGCCCGGGCTCAACCTGAGTTGTTTGAGTTGCCATAAATGCACTACCCGGACCATCAGGAGCACCATCACAGTTAGGATCGACTGCTGCTGATTTATCCAGACGTACCTGACCTAACATAACTGTCGTTTGGTCTTCAGCAGAAGTAAGTACCGGATTAGTAGGATCTGTTGCATCTGTAACACTGATTGTTGACAGGTCAACAGCACCCAAAGGAGCGTTTGAAGGTGATGTTACCGTCGTTGTCATGTTGACATTTTCACCTGGCTCAAGGAATAGCTCAGGGATACCGTCACCATCTGTGTCCGTGACTTCGATAAGCACTGGGTTTCCATTGTCATCAACACCGCTGATAGTTGTACCTGCTAGAGCGGCTGTCAGCTGAGTGTCTGGAATGCCATCGCCGTCAGTATCAACATCAATTATCGTCGTCCAACCTGGCTGGCTGTTCGTGACATCCATCTCAACAGTTTCATCTTGGTTACCGTTGTTTTCCAGCTGATGAACGTAATCGACTGTACCACCCGGCTGAACCTGGTTCTGACCATTTGGTGTGATAACAACTTCACGGTCGGCTTCAACATCAACCGCATTAGTTACACTGTCACCAACGCTAGGTGTTGAGGTAGACGTAGCAGTGAAGTCCATTTGATAATCTAAATCGCCGTCGTTAGATGTTAGTGCACTCGCACCGTCATTGACTGCATCATAACCATCAACTGCACCTGCCTGATCAGAGTTACCTAGGGCTTCACTAGGGACAGATGAAATAGTTACCTCAGCTGTATAAGCAAATACACCGCCACCAGGAACCAATGGTGTTGTAGTAATGATATTGCCTGAAGCATCTTTGAAAACGACACTCCAACCTGCTGGAACATTACCCGAACCTAACAAGAATGAATCTGGATTACCTGACTCGTTAGCCAAATGAAGATCAAAAACAACCGTACTGTTAACAGTACCTGTTTCAAGCACTACTGGTGCTTCGTCTTGCGCGTTACTAACGCCATTGTCATTGAAGCCATCTGCAACAGTTGAGCCTTGGCCCGCAGTAACGTTAGCGATATCAACATTAGGTGGCGTAATCGCACCTAACTTCAATGCAGTAGTATCTGAAACAGGAGTTGCATCAGGATCCGATGCAGACGTCGCAGTTAATGTCGCGTTATAACCGTTTGCAGGAGCACCTGAAACGCCTGCTGGTAGGTTAGCTTTAACCATGATTGTCTCACTGGCACCTGGGGCCAAGATACCTGTGTCAGGAATCCCATCGTTGTCTGTATCGGTTAGCTGAACCGTACCGGTTGAATCCCAGTAAGTGAATACAGTTCCGGGAGGGAAACCATCTGTAGCGTCGCTTGTAGCACCAACATTGAATGCATCATCGCCATTACCGTTATTGGTAATTATATGCTGGAACAATATTTCTGCACCTGTTGCTGCAACGTCAACAAATTGAGAGTCGTTTGCTGCGCTATCATCGTCACCACCATCGTTTGCACCCGGCGCTGCACCTGCATTAGTATCGACAGCGTCAACACCATATGTTTGCGGAATAGTGTCGTTAGTTGTGTTCGATGGTACGGGCCCTGCCTCAGAATCAGACGGATCACCGTCATCATTTGGATCATCAAAAGACAAGAAAGTATTGTCGACATCCATACCCGCTGCCCAAGTAGGCTGATATTCCACTGTATAGGTAACGGTAACTGTCGTATTTGGAGGCAGTGTTACATCTTTAGCAACAATAGCATCTAGTGTATCAACACTGTCACCATCGAAGTTAATATCACTCAGAGGACTAGTTGATTCATCTATTGAGGTTGTAATAAGAGGTACAATATCACCTGCATTGATCAAACCATTAGCAGAGATACTACTAGCAACCAGTGCTACTTGAGTATCAGGTGTTCCATCAGCATTGGTATCAACTTCAGGCAATGCATCGACAATGTTCACATTAGAAGCATCACTGCCACCATTGTTTTTAACTGTCAGTGTATAAGTAATTTGGTTATTAGCTTCATCATGTACTGATGACTTGTTGAGTACTAGTACTGGACCAGTAGAAACAGTAACAGTGTCGTCGTTGGTACCATCAGTGGAGTCTACGTCAGCTCCAATATCTTCAACAGTTGCACCATTCGTCGATACCGCTGTAAGCTCCGTAGTAAGTATTGAACCGTCAGCTGCGGTTGTAGGAACGGGTAGAGCAACAACCAAACTAACTTGATCACCCGCAGGAATGCTGACAGGTCCTGAGACAACTGCCTCACCAGGATCGGGCTGACCATTGTTGTTATCATCAAGGTAAACAACACCACCATTGTCAGCTGCTACAGTGAAGGTATCTGCGATGTTACCCGTATTACTTAATGTATGTGGGAAGTAAACAGTCTGCCCAGGGGCCCCCGTCAAGTTGTTATCATTTTCAATTGTTGCACTGTAGACAGGTGCAACGGTAACAACTGCTTCATTAGACTGTGCAGAATAGCTATTGCCATTCTCATCTTCATAGGTAACTGTCGCAAGGTTTTTAATTAGTGTTCCTGCGGCTGTTTGTGCCAATGCTTGTGCACCAAAACCCGCCATACTGCCAACTGCTAGAGAAGCAGCAATCAATCGTGCCAAAGGCTTCATTTGATTTCTTGTTTTCATTATTATTTATTCTCTTTATCAATATATTCTAAGAAAGAAAGTTTCAAGCAAGCCTTTTCAATAAAGCCTTTGCTCCTGTGCGATATCACTGATTGCATCAATTATTTTGATTCTTAGGCAATAATGACTGCACAATAAATATAGGTTCTTACTGAATTATTTTACCTTTACGCGGTAAGAATAAAGTTGCTTGCCAAATCCTTGAATCGGCTGCTTAACCTTCCAGCGAATGTTCGTATATTTCTCAGCAGGAATAACGACCGTTTCCATCTTTCCATTGGCCAAACGCTTCTGGCGACGTACAGGCTCACTTTCAAAGTTGGCCCCACCATCAATACTTACTAACAGATCAGCTTCAACACCCGCTTTGGCACTACGACCAACATAGATAGTGTTAGCCGGAATAGGACCACTGACAACCAAGCCTGAAAGTGATTTTTCCATTTGGTTGGTATATGAGAGATTGTACTCAAGAATATGACCAGGCTCTGTTTGCTTAGCTGGCTGGCGGTATTCTTTACCTTCTGCATTTGTTTTTACTAAATAGGCCTGCATATCACTAACTAAAGAAGGCTTACTCTTAGCAGTAGCATTGAACACAACCCCTGCTGAAACTGCCACAATACATAAACCAAGTGCTATCTTTTTTAACATTTTCTAACCCCAAACTATTGTTTTTATAACTATTTATTGAGAATAATCAATTTCAAACCTACTTAGCGAAGCTTCAAGATCATCGTTTGATTAGTAACAGTACTCGCTCCCAAAGCAACTATTGCTTGAGGAACATCGTCAAGAGAATATGCGCTTTCAGCTGAATGTTTTATTAACCCAGATAACTGGTAACCCTTATAGAAATTGGCGAAAAAGAAAGATAGCACTGAAGTAGTTCTTCTCGTTTTTCAAGACTTCATCCAGAAAACCGATACGCTCTAGGAAGCCTTCAAACCTCTTAAATCGATAACTTAGAAAGACATCTGAAACTACTTGGCAAACATCGGTAATGAGGTTAGTAAAGATTAAAGTGCCGTTTCGTTTAAGCTGTGGCCAATCTTACTAAAGCGTGTCAATATCTCTTCATTAACAAAGTTACAATTCATTGCTTGCAAATTTTTCATTTCGAGCACTATGCTAGTACCCTTTACATTAATGTGACACATCGTCATTTCAGTGAGCTTTGAGATTATGAGTAGTTTGTTGGTTATTGCATTTCTAATTTGCTTAGCATGGTTTTGGTTTGACTCTGTTAGAGCCAAAGAGGCAGCCACTCAGGCAGCGGCACAGGCATGCAAAGAAATTCAGGCGCAACTGCTTGACCAAACCGTTGCACTGAAGCAACTACGTATCGTCAGAGATATTAGAGGCAGGATACAGCTGCAAAGAAACTACAACTTTGAATTAAGCATGGACAGAGAAGCTCGTTCTTTTGGAAGGGTCTTTTTATTAGCTCAGAAAGTTTCCAGTGTCCAGCTCGATTATGACAGTGGCACCACTATAATTTGAGTTAATACGTCTTTACAAACAACGGTTCATCTTAATCAGAAACCTATATTGTGCAATTTTTAAATTCGATGTTATGATTTAATTTCCTTAAAAATTAATATAACTGGAATATTTATGTCTATCGCAAAAGTTACAGAAATCACATCTAGCTCAAATAAAAGCTTCGACGATGCAATTTCTGATGGTATTGAACGCGCTAACAAGTCCCTAAAGAATGTTACTGGCGCATGGGTAGCCGATCAAAAAGTGACTGTAGAGAATGGAAAAATCTCAGGTTATCAAGTAAGAATGAAAATCACTTTTATTCTTGAGTAACATCGACTGATACTAATAAGCAGGTGTATTTATTGATATACCTGCTTATGGCAGCATTCAAAAAAGATTTTTTAGATGCAACTCAAGTTATGAAACAACAACTAACTTACAATACCCTGAGCGCCATATTCTCGAGCCAACTCCATATCCTTTTCACTGACACCACCGGAAGCAAATACAGGTAAATTTACCCTGCCTGATAGGCTTTGGAACATTGGCCAACCTATAGCTCTCTTACCATCACGAGTATTAGCTAGGATTGGATCGGCAATAACAAAGTCTAGCTCCAAACGCTGCGCTTTGAATAGTTCACCAGAAGTAGAACAACTTGCAGACACTAGACTTGCCAATGGTTTTTCTTGAATTTTTAATAACTCTTCAGCACTAAGATGGAGGCCGTAGTCGCTTCTAATCAATGGGGGCGGAGATTCGAACATAACAGTAACATCATGACTTGCTGCGGTATCGAGAAGCCAGTTTAGACTTTCATGATCCGGTATAAATGAAGCATCATCATTATTGAACGTTTGTAAAAACAATCGATAACCTGATTCTAGATCAGAGGTGAAGTTTTCTTTGTAGCTCGCCACGTCGCTAGCAGGACTGATAACTTTAAGACGCTTTGGTAGTTTAGCTGCTTGGACAATAGATCTATTGGCTTCGGGGAATTCAAAGTCATCTAGGGAATCAGATATTACCCACTTTACTGACTGCCCTTCCTTACCAGTAGCTACACCACTCCATTGCAATACTTCATAAACATCCAGATAAATCGCTTTATCTTCATACTCATGATACACACTGATTAGGCGGGTGCTGTGTCCAATTTCGATTCCTAACTCTTCGTTTAACTCTCTCACTAATGCAGAACGCCTAGACTCGCCTTTTTCAACCTTACCACCTGGAAATTCCCATTTTCCGCCTTGATGTTTGTCAACAGGTCGTTGAGCTATCAGTATTTTCCCATCAGCATCGCGGATCACTGCCGCCACAACCTCTATTGGCAGCATGGTTTGGTCGTCGTCATTAAGCACTTATTTTACTCGCAGGTTTTTCTTAAAAAAGGTTATTGGAACAAAATCAGCGGCACATCGCATCATGGGTATCCAACGACCTAGATTATTAGCAGTAAAAGCCCGACCAGCATGCTCTTTCTCATAATCACCATCGTGAAAAACCACTACACCCTGCCTGCCTCTGCCCGAGCACATTTGCTTCATGACATTATCAAGAATTTTATCGCCATTTTGATAATCAACATTCCAGTCGTATGCTGTCATTTCCCAACCGATATGTTCAAAGCCATTACGCTTAACGGCATCCATTGCCTGAGGTTTGGCCTTTTGATTGAACCAACCATCACCAAAAGGAAGCCTAAAAAGAGGTGGCTCAGTCGTTAAACTATTGGCAAGTATTAACTTAGATTTCTGTATATTCCACTGCAATTTATTGGCAGGAAGCTCAGAATGACGATCATGGTGATAGCTATGTGAGCCAATCATGTGACCCTCACGTTTCATTCGACTTAGCGTGTTAACTCTTTGCTTGCATAGGTTCAATGACTGACATTGAGCCTTATTCCCTTGCTTACAACTGTTTTCATAAGTTCGGCAATCAACCTTGTTACCCAAAACGAAAAACAAACCGGGTACTTTTTCACGCTTTAAAACATCCAGTACTTTTGGCGTGACATCGGAAATACCATCATCAAAGCTTATGGTAACTTTTTTCTTAACTGACGGGCATTGGTAAGTCGCTCTTATTTGGGCGCAATCTGGTTGTACGGCATGTACAACTGGAATAGAGGGAAGTGAGAAAAGCACTAACATGCCAATACATTTTTTTAATAATTTCATTAGCTACGGTACTCCGCATTGATGGTGACATAATCATGAGAAAGATCAGACGTCCAAACCGTTGATGTTGCCATACCATCATTAAGGTCTATTCGAATGGTAATTTCTTCGTTATCCATTTCTAACTGACCCGCTTGCTCAGTATAAGTTTCTACAGGCTGCCCCACTCCAATTAACTGCGTTTCTCCCAGCCACAAGGATAACTTTGAAATATCCAGATGCTTGACTGGACTACGACCAATGGCGGCTAATATGCGACCCCAATTAGGATCACTAGCAAACAATGCTGTTTTAACGAGCGGGGAGCGAGCAACAGTAAATGCAACAGCTCTCGCCGTTTCAAGGTCAGGTGCCGATTGCACACTCAGTGTTACAAATTTTGTTGCGCCCTCTGCATCACGAATAATAGCTTGTGCAAGATACTGACAGAGCTCATTTAACGCTTGCTGAAATAGTGCTATGTCTTGACCTTCAATCATTGCGTCAGACTGGCCAGTGGCTATTAATACCAAGGCATCATTAGTTGAAGTATCACCGTCTACAGTAATAGAATTAAATGACAAATCAGCCGCTTCCTTAAGCATGCTTTGCAGCAAGTCCGGCGCTATCGCCGCATCCGTCGCGACATAAGCTAGCATGGTAGCCATATTAGGCTCAATCATACCTGCGCCTTTAGCAATACCCGTGAGCGTTACTTCTTTATCGTTTAGCGTTAGTGATTTACTGATAGCTTTTGGTAAAGTGTCCGTCGTCATTATCGCTTTGGCAGCACTCAACCAATTGTCTTTATCTAGGCTAGCCAATGCCTTTGGAAATGCTTCTTTAAAAGGTGAGACAGAGAGTTGCTCACCAATGACACCCGTCGAAAAGGGTAGTATTTGTTGCGAGGTAGTCTCTGTAAATTGAGCCAGAGAGTCACAGATTTCCCGAGCATTAGTCAATCCCTGCTCGCCAGTTCCTGCATTCGCATTGCCAGAATTAACCACTAAAAAACGCGGCACTTGCTGCTTAAGATGTTCACGGCACAGCAAAACGGGTGCGGCGCAAAAGCGATTTTGCGTAAATACGCCAGCAACACTACTGCCTTCTGCAATCTCTATTAGCAGGAGATCATCTCGATCTTTATAACGAATTCCTGCAGCAGCTGAGGACAAGCGAATGCCCTCGACTGGCAGTAGCGTACTGACAGGCGTGTAGTTCACAGCCATAGTGTTTTCCTATCTAACGATTATTTTAATTGTCCGTGACACTGCTTAAACTTCTTACCTGATCCACACGGGCAGGCATCATTTCGCCCTACTTTCTCGCCAATACGTTGGTAAGTACGTGTGGTTTCACCTGAAACATTATTTTGAGTTGACTCATCACCTAACACATTAGACGCCTGTGCATGAGAGTATTCCATCGGCGTATCATCTTGCTCAGGTGTTTCGATTTCGGGTGGTGCTTCCTGTGTAATCTGAATTTTCATTAAGAAGCTAACGACTTTTAACTTGATGCGATCTAATAAGTCCTCAAACATTTCAAACGCTTCGCGCTTGTATTCCTGCTTAGGATTTTTCTGCGCATAGCCACGCAAGCCAACACTCTGGCGTAAATAGTCCATGGATGCCAAATGCTCTTTCCACTCTTCATCCAAAACGTGCAACATCACATCACGCTCAAGCTTACGCATGTTTTCTTCGCCAATTAGCGACTCTTTGCTTTTCAACGTTTTATCGACTTCAGACTGAATGCGTTCGCGTAGTGGCTCTTCATGCAACGAATCATCTTTATCGAGCCAGTCTTGTACCTCAAGCACCAAGCCAAACTCTTCTTCAAGCGAAGCGGTTAGGCCCGGAATATCCCACTGCTCATCCAAACTTGCTGGCGGCACATAGCGACTGACAATCGTATCAACCACATCAAAACGAATCGACTCAACAGACTCCTGAACGTCCTCACCTTCTAACAGCTCAGAGCGCTGCTGGTAAACTACTTTACGCTGGTCGTTTGCAACATCATCATATTCGAGTAAGTTCTTACGAATATCGTAGTTATGCCCTTCAACCTTGCGCTGTGCGTTTTCAATAGACTTAGAAACGATCTTGGCTTCAATCGCCTGACCTTTTTCCATGCCAAGCTTTTGCATAATGCCTTTAACACGCTCAGAAGCAAAAATACGCATCAAGCTATCTTCAAGCGATAAGAAGAAGCGAGAAGAACCCGGATCACCCTGTCGCCCCGAACGTCCACGCAACTGATTATCAACACGTCGCGATTCATGACGCTCCGTACCAATAATGTGCAATCCACCTGAAGCGACGACTACTTCATGACGTGCCTGCCAATCAGCTTTCACTTTTGACTTTGCAGCTTCATTATCACCTAGGAGACCAAGCTCAGCCTCTAAAGAGCCACCAAGCACGATATCCGTTCCACGACCAGCCATGTTGGTCGCAATCGTCACAGCACCTGGTCTTCCAGCATTTTCAATAATATGCGCTTCACGCTCATGCTGCTTTGCGTTAAGCACTTCGTGCTTAATTTTAGCTTCAGTCAACTTACCTGACAGTATCTCAGAGCTATCAATGGAAGCGGTACCAACCAATACTGGCTGTTGACGCTTTTGTGCGTCATTAATGTCTTCTACGATTGCATCATATTTTTCATTCTGTGACATATAGACCAGATCATTTTCGTCCTTACGAACAGCTGGCATATTAGTTGGAATGACCACTACTTCTAAGTCATAGATCTGTTGTAATTCAAACGCTTCAGTATCGGCAGTACCCGTCATACCAGAAAGCTTCTCATAGAGTCGGAAGTAATTCTGAAAAGTAATCGACGCCATCGTTTGATTTTCAGGCTTGATATCGACACCTTCTTTGGCTTCAATTGCCTGATGCAAGCCTTCAGACCAGCGACGACCGGGCATAGTACGGCCCGTGAATTCATCAACGATGATAATTTCGCCGTTGCTGATAAGGTAATCAACATTTAATTCAAATAACGTATGTGCTCTTAAAGCAGCATTCAAATGATGCAATACGGATATACTTGAACTATCAAATAAACCTTCACCTTCAGGAATAATCCCCGCCTCTTGAAGCAACTCCTCAACACGCTCATTACCCGCGTCGGTTAGGAATACCTGCTTTGATTTTTCATCAACCAGATAATCACCAGGACCTTCTTCGTCTTCTTGTGCCTGAGGCGTTAAGTTAGGGACAACTTTGTCGATTGCTTCGTATAAGGTTGCAGACTCGCTGGAAGGGCCTGAAATAATCAGCGGTGTACGTGCCTCATCAATTAAGATTGAGTCCACTTCGTCCACTACCGCATAGCTCAGTGGGCGCTGTACACGCTCTTCCTTGCTAAATGCCATATTGTCACGAAGATAGTCAAAACCGAACTCATTATTGGTTCCATAGGTAATATCTGAAGCATAAGCTTGCTGTCGTGCATCTTGATCTAGTCCGCTGACAATAACGCCCGTCGTTAAACCTAGAAAACCATAGAGCTTTGACATCCACTCCGCATCACGACTCGCTAGATAGTCATTCACGGTAATAACGTGAACACCCTTACTCGGAAGCGCATTAAGATAGGCTGTTAACGTCGCAACTAAAGTTTTACCTTCACCAGTTCGCATCTCTGCGATACGCCCATCGTTCAACACCATCCCACCGATTAACTGAACATCGTAATGGCGCATTCCCATCACACGCTTACCCGCTTCACGCACGGTGGCAAACGCCTCAGGAATCAAAGAGTCAAGTGACTCCCCTTTTTCTAACCGCTGACGAAACTCAGCTGTCTTGCCTTTTAAACCCTCATCACTCAGCTGTCCGTAATTATCCTCTAGTGCATTGACTTCACTTACAGTTTTTGCATAACCCTTGACCAAGCGGTCATTTCGGCTACCGAAGAGTTTTTTAGCGATCGATCCCATCATGATATGTGTTTCTCCCCGGATGACTCCGGTATTATTTGTTCCCGTTTATATACGGTCTAAAGATGCCGACAACGGAGCAAGCACCTCGATTGAAATAAGGCTTAAATTTGGAATATTGGGGTAATCGCTTAAGAATACAAGCGAGATCTCTGTTCACCAGCAAGGCCCAGAGTACGCCAATATGAATTAATTAAGCCGATTATAGTATAGATCGACATATAAATTCACGCTTAACACAATGACTAAACTGTATTGTTCGCATTTTTTGCGATGCCTTCGCTATCTGTCCCTACCTAGAAAGACTAAAGGATCTATATATTTATTATTTTTTAGTATTTCCAAATGCAGATGCGGACCTGTGGATCGACCACTTGTGCCAAGTCTAGCAACCTTCTCGCCAACAGCAATAACCTGCCCTTTCTTAACTAACGATACCTCAAGATGAGCATAGCGACTGATAAAACCATTTTTATGTCTGATTTCAATGACCCTGCCATATCCTCCCTTCCTACCTGTAAAGATCACTTCACCGTCAGCCACACTCGTAATATCTGAACCGCGAGGCCCGGCCAAATCAATTCCATTATGTTTTCTTTTACGCCCAGTAAAAGGATCTTTGCGCAAACCGAACGTTGAGGAGATATACCCAGTCGAAACGGGCCACTTAGGCAGCTTTTCTGACTCACCTAATATTCTAGATTTTAAAACCAACTGCATTCTTTCAAACTGATTGCTTTGCTCGATGAATTGTTTTTTTAATACGTCGAGATCTTCACCCACTGATTTTGTAATACCCGAAGTATATCGTTGGAAAATATTGCGCCCTCCAAGCCCTCCTCGACCAGGTGGCCTCTCAAAGCTGAAGGTCGATTTATCTAACTTCGCTAAGCTTACCATTTTCTTTGCAAATTCTTTAAGTCTCTGGCTTTCCCCCTCTAAATCCGCCACCTGAAGCTGTAAACGATTAACAACTGCCCGATTTACAGAGCTTTTAGCTGGGTAAGCTGCTCCCCCTTCAACGCCACCCTGGTCAAGCAAGAGTGAGACACTAATAATGAGAACTACTAAAAGAGTGACTGGCATAAGAAACTGCCTGCCAAACGATATATCAATCGCTTGCAGATCATCCCTTGTATTAATTCGAAGTTGAAAGCTCATATCAACGTTCCTGCCAGCATTATAATTTCTCAAAAATCAGTTACAATGTGAAGCATGAAAGAATTATATCAACTCCCAAATGCTTACCTACACGAAAGCATCAAGAATATTGACAGACTGTCTGAAAGAGTTTGTAATTATTTGCAGATTGACCCAAAACAGCACATATTGCATGTGCTGCCACGGCGCCAAGAGATCATTATTATAGTCGAAGAGCCTATTCTGGCAAGCCAACTAAAGTATCAACAAAAAGCAATTCTGGCCGATATCAACCAGTCATTACTGAGTGAATACAAGACAATAAAAATAAAACTGTCGCCACCAAAAATGATTAAGGCAGTTCGAAAGAAAGTCGCGCAACCTCTACCAGCAACAGTTTCTAAGTTACTTGACCAAGTACGCAGCGACCTTGAAACTAATTAGCACTAAGCGTAACCAAGCTCACCAGCGTAGCTGATAGTTGATTCCTTTTCAGGCTCCATTGTTGTTAATTCCCAAGCGTCTGGTTGAGCTAACAACTCATGTAATAATAAGTTATTAATGGCATGTCCCGACTTATGGCCATGATAGGCGCCAATAATACTGTGGCCTAGGGTATAAAGGTCACCGATTGCATCAAGCATCTTATGCTTTACAAACTCGTCCCGATATCTCAGGCCGTCCTTATTAAGGACTCGATACTCATCCAACACCACCGCATTACCTAAACTTCCACCCAAACCCATATTTTTAGAACGCAACATCTCGACATCGCGCATGAAACCAAATGTTCTGGCGCGACTGATTTCTTGACTGTAAGACTCTCTGGATAGGTCCAAAGCGAGGACTTGTTGCGTGGACTTTACTGCGGGGTGATCAAAATCTATTTCGAATGACACTCTAAAACCATCAAAGGGCCTTAGTTCTGCCCAACCCGCTTTATTTTCGAAACGAATCGGTTTCTTTATTTTGACAAATTGCTTTGAGACTTTCTGCGTTTCAATACCCGCGGATTGAATCAAGTAAATAAAAGGTGCAGCACTGCCATCCATAATGGGCACTTCAGAGGCAGTTAGGTCCACATAGACGTTATCGATACCTAAACCTGCGAAGGCTGACATAAGGTGTTCAATTGTTGAAACCTTTACCCCATCTTTCACCAGCGTCGTACTCAAGATCGTTTCGCCCACCGCTTCAGGGCTACTAACGATTTCTAGAGGGCTTTCAAGATCAACCCGACGATAAACAATCCCAGTATTAGCCGCAGCAGGGTGTAATGTTAAACCTACCTTTTGTCCCGAGTGCAAACCTATACCCACCGTACTCACAGTGCGTTGTAACGTTCTTTGTGCCAGCATTTCTTAACCCCTGTAATCGAGCCTTTATTCTTATTAGTGGTCGATAGTTGTGTTCTTTGGCAGAATCAAACATTCAGATAAAACCAAAATTATTAGTAATACATACCAGTCTTTTAATTCGCATCATTCAGTTAACGCATGCTATAGCAATTGGTTGACTAAACTTATATTGCTTACAAAACCTTACATGAATTAGCTCGCTATAGTGCAACAAAGTCAATGACTTGTCTATAAATGCGCTACCCTCGGCATTATTGAGGGTGCAAATCGCCCGTCAGCAAACTCACAAATCCGACGTACCACACCACTGCCAGAGAGGCCAATCCCTTCTAGTTGCGCATCTCGTTCGGCATGTTCAATATAGCTATCAGGTATTCCAAGATGCAATATTGGTACATCCAAACCTAGTCTTGCCAAGCATTCTGACACAGCACTACCTGCTCCGCCCTGAATCGCGTTATCTTCCAAGGTAACAATTAAATCATAATCTTTAGCTGCTTTAGCGATGATTGCTTCGTCCAATGGCTTAACAAACCTCATATTGATGAGGCTTGCATCCAACTCATCAGCAGCATAGTTAGCAGAAGTTAGCAGCGAGCCGAATAATAAAATTGCGATATTATGTCCTTCTCTGAGCTGCTTAGCCTGACCTATTGGAATCGCAAGCATTTCAGATGAAGGCTCCACACCAATTCCTTTACCTCGAGGATAGCGCACAGCTGTTGGGCCATTTTCCAAATAAGCCGTGTATAACATTTGCCTACAATCATTCTCATCAGCAGGTGCCATCACGATCATATTGGGAATACAGCGGAGGTATGACAGGTCGTAATTACCCGCATGCGTTGGCCCATCCGCACCCACCAAACCCGCACGATCAATTGCGAATACGACCGGCAAATTTTGAATCGCAACATCATGAATCAACTGATCATAAGCGCGTTGTAAAAACGTTGAATAGATTGCAACAATTGGCTTTGCACCATCACAGGCCATACCTGCGGCTAATGTCACGGCATGCTGTTCAGCAATAGCAACATCAAAATATCGCTCAGGATAATCTTCCGCAAATTGTACCAAACCAGAGCCTTCACACATGGCAGGGGTAATTCCAACCACTCGCTCATCTTTTGCTGCGATATCGCACAGCCATTTGCTAAACACCTGCGTATAGGTTGGAGTCGACACCTTATTACTTTTGATAATCCCTTGTTCTAGATTGAAAGCAGACACGCCATGATAACCACAGGGGTCTATTTCAGCAGGCTCATAGCCCTTGCCCTTTTTAGTGACCACATGCACAAATCGTGGCTGATCCATATCACGAATATTTTCAAACATTCTGACGAGCTCGAGCACATCATGACCATCCACTGGACCATAGTAAACAAAGCCCATTTCTTCAAACATCGTGCCTGGCATTAGCATGCCTTTGGTGTGTTCTTCTGCACGTCTGGCATACTTTTTAACGTTAGGTGTAGCCGATAGTATTTTTTTACCCTGCTCTCGGATGCTTGAATAAAACTGCCCTGACAAGAGTCTTGCTAAATACTTACTCAGTCCGCCGACATTCGGGGAAATAGACATATCATTATCGTTAAGTACAACCAACATGCTCGCATCCAAATCGCCAGCATGGTTTAGCGCCTCATAGGCCATACCCGCCGTCAGTGCACCATCGCCAATCACCGCAATTGCTTGTCGATCAATACCCTGCTGTTTCGCAGCCAAAGCCATCCCTAAAGCTGCACTAATGGATGTACTCGAATGCCCTACGCCAAACGTATCGTACTCACTCTCTCCACGTTTTGGAAAGCCGGAGAGACCACCCTGTCTGCGAATATTTTTTAGCTCATCGCGCCGCCCCGTCAACACTTTATGCGGATAGGCCTGATGACCAACATCCCAAACCAAACGATCTTCTGGCGTATTAAATACATAATGCAGAGCAACCGTTAGCTCTACCGTGCCCAACCCTGCTGAAAAATGACCGCCTGACTCAGACACTGATTTAAGGATAAATTGACGTAACTCATCACAGAGCTCTGGAAGCGATTCTTTATCTAGTTCCCGCAAGTTAGCAGGCGATATGATTTCTTCTAGCATAGACATTTACTTATTACGGTTTACGATATATTGAGCGATATTATGTAACAGTTCAGCATTAGCCCCAAATCCTTCTAATGCAAACATCGCTTCCTGATAAAGAGTATCTAGTTTTTGCTTAGCGCCCGACATACCTAGCAATGCAGGATAGGTTGGCTTGTTGGCAGCAATATCAGCCCCTTGCTGTTTGCCTAAGGTCTGTGTATCGCTCTCAACATCTAAAATATCATCCTGAACCTGAAATGCTAAACCAATGGCCTTTGCGTAGCGAGCTAGTGCTTCCCGTTGAACCTCAGTCACCCCCTCATCACAGTAGGTAGGCATAATGATACAAGCATGAATCACTGCGCCCGTTTTATGTGTATGCATCCGCTCAAGCTGCTTTTCAGTCAGGCTCTTCCCTACTGATGCGAGGTCTATTGCTTGTCCACCCACCATACCCTGTGAACCGGAAGCGGTCGCTAATAACCCTATCAATTTTAATTGATTGTTTGGCGCGAGCCCATTGATCGGCTGGCTGATTATCTCAAATGCAAGCGCTTGGAGCGCGTCACCAGACAGTATTGCCGTCGCTTCATCGTAGGCTTTGTGTGCCGTTGGAACACCCCTTCGCAAATCATCATCATCCATTGCAGGCAGATCATCATGCACCAACGAATAAGCATGAACACATTCGATTGCAGCAGCAATACGATCCAGTACTTCTAATGGTATGTCTAAGGCCTCACCGCTAGCATAAACCAAACCAGGCCTAATTCTTTTACCGCCAGCAAGTGCGGAGTAGCGCATTGCTTCATGCAGCCGAGACGGTGAAATATCCCCTTTGGGCAGAACTTCATCTAAGACGCGCTCAATTCGTACCCGATACTTTTCAGGTAATTGCAAATTACTCATCGCTTAAGAAGTCTTCCTCGCCATCTTCGGTTAGTAACGTTACACGCTTCTCAGCCGAAGCCAGTAACTGCTGGCACTCACGACTTAATCGCACACCTTCTTCAAATGACTGAAGCGCTTCTTCCAAACTCATCTCACCTTTTTCCATTTTCAAAATAGTGGCTTCAAGTTCAGCAACAGAAGTCTCAAAATTAATTTTGCTTGGTTTCTTGCTCATGAAAATGATATTGATCTTTCAATGATTGAAATGCAAGTAGTTAATGAAAGCACGTACCTGCCCTTTATAGCTGTATTATCGACTCTTGCACTGCTAATTTCACTCTTATAAATTTAACATTCTATTTCTAGCAAACAAAAAAAAGCCGCAAATTAATGCGGCATTTTATAGTTTCAGCGATATTTTAGAATGCGATTTCTGTCTTCAGCTTTTTAATTGCACTACTCTCAAGCTGCCGTATTCTTTCTGCTGACACGCCATATCGATCAGCCAAATCCTGAAGTGTCGCTTTCTTATCAGCCAACCAACGACTCGCAAGAATGTCTTTGCTACGATCATCAAGCTCAGCCAAAGCACCGTTAAACAGTGACTGCGTATGGTCTTCCCAATCTTGCGCCTCTAATAAGTCCGCAGGATCTTGGTTTTCAGTCGGCAATAGATACTGACTAGGTGCATAAGCCCTGTCGTCGTCATCCTGCCCTGGTGCCAGATCAAATGAGATATCCAAACCGCTCATGCGCTTTTCCATCTCCATGACATCTTTAACCGCCACGCCAAGATCTGTAGCAATTGCATTGGCTTCGGCTACATTTAACCAACCCAGACGCTTCTTACTACTGCGCAGATTAAAAAACAACTTACGCTGAGCTTTGGTGGTTGCAAGTTTCACAACCTTCCAATTACGCAGAATGAATTCATGCATTTCTGCTCTGATCCAATGCACTGCAAATGACACGAGACGCACGTTTACTGTCGGATCAAAACGTTTGACCGCTTTCATCAAACCGATATTACCTTCCTGAATCAAATCAGCAAGTGGCAGACCATAGCCGCTATAACCACGTGCGACCTTAATCACAAATCGCAGGTTGTGCATGACTAATACTCGTGCAGCCTCCAGATCGCCTGTTTCCACAAGACGAGTCGCATACGCTTTCTCATCTTGCACACTTAGTACCGGTACTTCATGTACCGACTGGACATAGCTTTCCAGACTACCCGTACTAACAGATAATGCTGTACTACTTAATGCCAGTGACTTACTCATATTCTTTCTCCAAATTCTTTTGCTAACAATTAGCACTCATACACTGAGAGTGCTAATTCTCGAATTAGTTCCAACCAATGTCAAGTAAATGACAACAATTTAAGCTAAACGGTTTCTTGTTGGATCATTTCAAATACATTCTTAGCGGCTGCTACCGTATCATCGATATCCTGATCGGTATGTGCCGATGAAACAAAACCCGCTTCATAAGCAGAAGGCGCTAAATTGATCCCCTGCTCAAGCATCTTGTGGAAGAAGTTATTAAATCGATCCACATTACAAGACGTGACCTGCTGGTAATTCACAACATTGGTTTCTTCAGTAAAAAACAATCCAAACATTGCACCGACCTGATTAGTTGAAAATGGAATTCCAATTTCCTTAGCCGCTGCCGTAATACCCTTTAACATACGCGTCGTTTTCGCATCCAGATCTTCATAAAAGCCATCACGGCTTATGATCTCAAGCGTCTTTAAACCCGCAGTCATGGCAATAGGGTTGCCAGACAGCGTACCTGCTTGATAAACGGGCCCTGTTGGCGCCAACTGCTGCATCACATCTGCGCGACCACCAAAGGCTCCTACTGGCATTCCACCACCAATAATTTTACCTAGAGTCGTCAAGTCGGGCTTCACATTGTAGTGACCCTGCGCGCCCCCGTGAGCAACACGAAAACCTGTCATAACCTCATCAAAAATCAACAGCGCACCGGACTCATCACATACCTCTTTTAAAGTTTCCAGAAACCCCGGAACGGGTGGCACGCAATTCATATTGCCGCAAACCGGCTCAACGATAATGCAGGCAATGCTGTCACCACGCTCTTTAAACAGCGCTCTAACCTGATCCGCATCGTTATAATCTAGCGTCAGTGTATGCTTAGCTAAATCAGCCGGCACGCCAGGCGAGTTAGGCAAACCGAAGGTCAATGCGCCAGAGCCTGCCTTCACTAATAGTGAGTCACCATGCCCGTGATAGCCACCTTCAAACTTGACAATGTCGTCCCGACCGGTAAAACCACGTGCCAAACGAATCGCTGACATAGTGGCTTCGGTGCCAGAATTAACCATTCTCACCATTTCAATGGATGGCATGATTTCACGCACGCGCTCAGCCATAGACACTTCAATTTCAGTCGGCGCACCATAGCTCAGACCACGACCAACTGCTTCTCGAACTGCGTCCAAAATTTCAGGATTGGCATGACCCGCAATCATCGGCCCCCATGAACCAATGTAATCGATATAGCGCTTGTCATCAGCGTCATAAAGATAGGCTTGCTCGGCACGTTTAATGAACAGCGGCGTGCCCCCCACTCCCTTAAAAGCACGTACAGGTGAATTTACTCCACCAGGGATTACTTTTTGGGCGCGGGAAAATAACTCTTCAGACTGACTCACATTAACCTCTTACTTCTAAGCATTTGCTTAGCTTTCTTTTCCGGATGGGCGGCTGAAATTATCATTTAATTTCTGAACGAATTGATCGACATCATTTCGAATGGCGGATAGTTTACCACTAATACGCTTACTCCAACCAACTGGCTTAGTTCGGAATATGCTAGTCCAAGCTCTAGCGCTCTTTAAAAATGCCGCTGAAAGATCACCATAGCTGGTTTCTGAACTCAAAGACTTAGCCACAGCTTTTGCCGACCATCGTCTAATTAAGAAATGAATGATCAAGCAAAGCACCACAAAACCAATGATTATGCCTAAGGCAAACCAGTTACTTAACAATCCTTCAGGGTTACTCAGCCATTCTTTTAGCGAACCAAACAACCATAAAATAGACCCTACAACAGCAGCGAGAAGACCAAGAACCAAGGTATCAAGTAATAATACACGCTTACGCCAGCGCGACCTTGCCACACTTAACTGAGGTACTGCCTGTTGCTCGATCTGGTTCGACAATGACTCTATATTACCGATCAATCGATACACACGCTCCGTATTGATCGCTTCCATACGCTCAGTAATCGCTGTGTAATCGACATCTCGCTTAGCTAGATAACGATCCCATACGCCCTGATCTTCAACAGGCACAGCAAGATCTTTATTAAACATCACATAAAAACGGCCCGTGTTTAACCCAGCTTGAACCAACGCTTTTTGCCAAGCTGCAACTATCGATTCAAGGTTATCTTCTTTAGCCGACGTATCAATCTGATTCAGAATGAATAAGAACTTACTACTGTCATTTCTTCGTTGTGCGCCTTTGACTAAGTGCTCCAGCGTATCCTGCATAGCCCCTGGCTCTGGGTGCCGACCATCAAACATCACCAAAACTAAATCAGACAAATCAATAATATGATCGGTCAGCTTAAGCGTTGATTTACGCTGCTCATCTGCATCAAACCCCGGAGAGTCAATCAAAATTTTGCCGCGCAGTGATTCACTAGGCACGACTTTCATCTGCAGATAGTTATCAATTTTAGAACCTTCTCCAAATGCAACCGCCTCGATTTGCTCACTAACTTGATAAAAAGGAAAACGCGGGTCACTGTCTAAAGCGAGCCCTGGCAGGGTCCGACTCTCACTATCAGAACTGTATGAGATGACAGTAAACCGATCATCTACCGCCTGATTACCCGTTTCTTGTAGCTTCAAGCCGAGGTAAGAGTTTATGAAGCTAGACTTTCCAGCCGAGAATGTACCAAGCACTGAAATAAGCGGCCACCAGGAAATTTGGGTTGCGTAGGATTCACCGGGTTTAATCAATCCCATATTTTTTGCAATGGAATCTAGCTGCTTATAACGATCAACCACCTCGACCAATATTGGATTTTCATTAGAGAGATGTTGCTGCAAGTTCTCCAATCGCTGTCGCATCCGCTGCTGAGGTGTCATTATTTTTATCCTATTAAATTGACTTATAACATCGCTTAAAATAAAGCCGACTCATAAAAAAAACCGGGCCTCACTTCTCAGCGAGGCCCGGCTTAGTGTCTATCGATTATTGCGCGTCTAACAGCTTTCTGATGGTTCCTGCTCGCTCTGGGAAGAACAAACTAATAAACCCAACCATATTGGAAACACGTTCGCCATTGCCTTTCGCAATCATAGGCTCGGCGATATCTGCATATAGCTCAGCTGCTTTCTTTGGATAGCCTTGACGCCAGAAAACATTTCCAAGCTCACCTTTGTGCTCAATGACACTAGGTTCACGAGTGATCAGCTCAGCATAGAGGCCAGCAGCTTTGTCCAAGCCATTATCCCAATATGCTTCTCTAGCCATCATCAACAAATCGTCGCTAGACTTATCTGTCAAATCATCTTCTTTAACCGCAACCTCAGGCTTCTCAGACGAAGCTTCAGAAGTAGTGACTGCTGTTTCTGTTGCTGCTTCTTCGCTTTTTTCAGCCACAGGCGCTTCCGTTGTTGCATCGGCAGCTTTTACCTCTACCTCGGCAGAAGCTTCTTCAACCTCAGCCGAAGTGTCAACAGCCGCTTGCACTGTAGACGCTACTGCAGCTGTAGCAACTACCGCAGTGGTTGCTATAGCTGCCGTTGCAGGCTTAGCTTTTTCAACAACAGCCTCAACGGTTTTCGTTTCAACAGCAACAGTATCCTGATCAGCTTTCTTCCCACCGCCAAAAATTGACGCTAACAAAATCGCTAGGATTCCAAGCCCCCAAACCGCCATAACTACCTTATTGGTTGCTAACCAACGAATCATATCCATCAAAATTCTCCTTATTCTATTCCCCGGAAGCCTGTTAGTAAATTTTACTTAACTGGCTCTACTACATTACCTTCTTCTTCAGCCTCATCACCATGCGAATGGTCACTGTCATCATGTGAATGATTATCGTGCTGCATTACAGCACCTTCACCAACCATATGACTGCCTGCGTTCAAACCATAAGAGTAAGCAGGCACTGGAACAATGATAACCCGCTGAACTTTAACAGGCTTACCGTCAGCATCTAGCTGAGGCTGATTTTGCTTGAGCATCATCTGACTGAAGTAGTTCATCATCATCTGCTGCTGTTGCTGCATCGCTTGCTGATGCTGAATCTCCATTTGACGTAACTGTTCTTGATGGGCATCGTTTTGAGCATCAACAGATGCCGTAACAACTGGCTCCGAAGTTACCTCTACCTCTTCAACAACTACAGCTTCAACAGATGCGGTTTCAGTAGACACTGCTTCGATTTCAACTGGCGCTTCCTCAGTCGTAGTAGCTTCGGCCGCTGTTTCTACAACAGCTTCTGTCGTCTCAGCTTCCACCTCCGCTTCTGCAGCAGTTTCAGCTTCTACAACCTCTTCCCCCTTGTCCTGGAATGGTCCGGGAGGAGGTGGTGGTAAATCACCTGTTTCAGCGGTAGCCGTCTCAGTCTGTCCT
>Ga0209828_1000987_pt1 | contig 26765 bp, 24 predicted proteins | sample MaitaG_FD_187429 | JGI IMG/M metagenome (GOLD analysis project Ga0209828, IMG submission 187429) | Marine algal microbial communities from Maine, USA - Maine_Asex2 metaG (SPAdes) (version 2) | ecosystem: Host-associated > Algae > Red algae > Unclassified | place: Maine, USA | collected 2015-01-05
CAAAGTCCTCCGCCCAAATAGATATCGTACCATCTGATTCCATAAAAGCTGTAGTCAATCCTGAGATACAAAATGGAGATGGTGCTTTCTCATCTGCAAAATTAATATCAGTAGTCGCACTAGTTTGATTCCCACATCCGTCACTAACAGACCAAACAATTCTATGTGCTTCGCCAGGACTTCCTTCACGTGTTTCAACAGAAACTTGAGGACCTAGCTTATTTATAACATCGACGATATTATTACCTTCATAAAAAGTAATTCGCCATTTCAAGCTTTCACTATTAGTCACATTAGATCCACAAAAATCATTTGCTTCAGCGGTAATGATGCCAACACCAACACAGGGAGTATCATCATCTTTTGTAGATGCTCCACCAGTTGTGTTTATAGTGACAGCTGGATCAACAGTGATTTCAGGATCAGTATCATCCGTGACTTTAATGATTTGATTAAATGTATAATAACCATCTATGCGTACCTCATGATATGCAAAGTATACTGGCTCATCATACACGGCATTTTCTGGACAATTTGCGCAGACTCCTTGAGCCCAATCTTCAGTTGCAATAAAGCGATCTGTTGTATTGTTTTCACTTGACTCGCTATCATCTGTATTCGCATTATATGCACACCAATCTACAACGGACCACCTATTTATAATCGTCATACAGGCATCGGAACTATTGACTGTGTCTTGCTCCAAACTGTATCCGATTAGACCACAACCAGTTTCACACCATACTGGTCTAAGATCGTCAACATCAAATTCTGGGACACATTGAATAGCATCACCCATATGGACTGGATGATCCAAAATTAATTTTGCTTCGTCATCTTGACATTCAATATTTATACCTTGCTCTACCGTACCCGTTAAGTGCTTTGGCCATTTGATCGTATACGGATCAAAAACATCATCTGAACCAATCGTAATCGTTTGTTCGCAATATGAATCGCCTGGTGTCAAGTCACCACTGCCGTCTGCATCAATAAACCATTCTTTGATAATCTTTTGATCTCCACAAGTTCCGCTTATAGTTCGTTCAGTAGCTAGTTCTATACCATATTCACGATCACATGCTTGACCTAGTGTACTTGGTTTTGGTGCATCATTAGGGTTGTCTTCACAGGATATCGTCACCGCATCACAGATTAATGTCGGTGCAGATTTGTCTACGATAAAAACATTGATCATGCATTGATTTTGATTACCACTTTCATCAGTAGCGACCAAAATGACTGGGACTATTTGTCCCGCATCCTGACAGCAGAATTTTACAAAGTCACCATATTCGTCTTCTACTGGTTTGATGCCTTCTTCGATACAATCACCAAACTTATCTCGCTTCAAGCAGACTGTTTCTCCTTCACTACACTCTTCACCGCAACATCCATTCATACGAGCGACTTTAAAAGTGATATCACCACATCCAGAATCATGACTTCCAGCGTTAAAGCTTTCTGCAAATATTTTAGCAACACCTGAGTTCGCCACATCTTGGCTGAATGTTAAAGTCGTTTGCATTGATCCCTGACAGACCATTACTGGTGGGACATTATCTACAACAACTAGATTAAAGTTGACTTCACTTGTATTACCACACTCATCTGTCACACGTGCGATCACATCAATGGGACCTTGATTTTGCCATACGTCTATCAAATATCCGTTAGCAACAGTACCTTCTTCTGGTCTCCAATCGACAGTGACAGTAGATGAACAATTATCTGTGTACACGATTTCTGGTAATTTATAGTTTGCGCTACATTGCCATGGATCAATCGATACGATAACATCGTCAAGCCCTTCTAGGATTGGTGCAGTTTGATCTGATATTTCTATTTGCTGTGTTCCATTTAGTTGTACAGCAGAATCACACCAATCGATCATTGACCAAGTTCTAATAATTTTCTTTCCATTTGCACAAGCTGAAAACTCTATATCAGTGTATGATGTCAGAATATTACAGAATATTTTTCCAGGTTTAATTGGAATGTGCGGATTTGTAAATCCAGGACCAATTATCGTATCGAATGCAATTGAATCACGCAATTCTTTATCTACAACTGTAAGAATGACCCAAACAGATTCATTTACACCATCACCATTTAAATCTAAGGCTTGCTGAACCATGGTGTCTCGAGTCCCTACAATGTCTTCGATATGAATCACACGATCGATTATTGTTGTATCTGGAACTAAGGTGTGGCTGTCCACATATGTCGGGTATGCCTGCTTTACATCTCCTGATGCAGCATGAATATATTCAGGTGAACCAATTTCGAAAGTCGGATCAATATCTTCTATATTACAATCAAGATTTGATGGATCCGGAAAGTGAATTGTAACAATACCATTCGGACTCAAATCGATTTTTTCTTCTCGAAAGGCCTGCGTCAATAAGATTGCCTTTTGAGTGATACCATGCATTGTAATGTTAGCGGAATATGTGATCACATGAAGTACACCTTGATCATCACAAATATCACCTACACTTTCTTGTTGGATCTTAATGTCACTGACAAGAGACGCACCACAGCTATTGTCGATGGCATCTACTGCTTGCTCTGGTGTTAAGAATATTTCTGGATAACTGCCTCCACACCAACTGACGCAACCCACATTACAGTTAGGTACAGATGCATGAACTGTCACCTCTCCTACTGCCTGAGTCACTACACTTGATATGACTATTGAATAGTTACCAATTGTAGTTAATAAGATGATATCACTGAATGCACCAGCTTGATATACTTGTGAATAAATGATATTTCCTGTAGAATCATAGACATCTACCTTAACATCGGAAAGGGACCAAATTGGGTTTCCTGGACTTCCAGAGTTGTATTTAATTTCGGATGTCCCCATTAAGTTGATGACTTTTTGACAATCATCTGAAGCAGTTAAATTGATTGTTTCTGAGGAGTTTGAAGCTGACAGATCTGTTGTGATACTGACTTCATTACCTGCGATGAATTGACATGGAGATTCTAATACTGGTAGCACATTGGCTTCTAAATCTATATTTCCCCAACAAGTATTCCCATCACAAAGACTTTTCACTTTGTATTGTAGTGTGGTATTGACTTGATTTCCTGTTACAGCATTACCTATATATTCTCCATCTTCATCATAAATGGAAATCTCATATTGGTAATCAATATTAGGAGATTCAAGAACCATATCCGGCTCTATGACGACCTCACAGTCGACTCCTAGGCTAATCTGAACTGAATTGTTACAGACGAGGGCTCCGCAGTTTTGTCCATAGGAACTTGACTGGAAGCTCAAAAAACTAAATGCTGTAATGACTAAAAACTGTGTAAACAACTTAAGCTTATACATACTGATTTTGGTTATTATGTAAAATTCGGTAAACTCAAATAGCAATATCTTCGATTGCTGATTTGGAGGAATGACGGATGTAAAACTTCGACTCCCTATATGAGATCAAAGAAAATATGACGCGATAGCCACAATGTCACCTACTTATGTATTAGCAGACATTTAATATGTTATTTATCTATATGTATAAACTAAAGTGCTTTCGCAGAATAAGCAATGGAAATGGGCATCAAACATGTATTGCTTTGCTTAATTTGATATAAACGACGGTGTTGCTAATTAATCAAACAGAGAATAAAAATATACCCTAATTGGTATTCTAAGCAACTTAAATTTTATGTAGATATGATTAATTAATGTTGAGATATCTCGATAGTTCAGAGATTAATCTTGTCTTTAGAGATTCTTTAGCTTCTACAGAAGGTAGTTTGTATAAGGAGCGAGAAACATGATTTGACTGTCTTTTAGCATATTTAGATAGGATTCATAAATATCTCGTAAGGAATCAAGATTCTCGATGCTAGATTTTATTGACTGTTCTTTGACATCTAGCGCGTGTAAGGGATTAAATCCTTGATTGTTGGCAATAACCTCAATGAATTTTTGAGAATCTTCAAACTGTGCTTGTCTCAAAGATTCCATTTCCTCATGCTTTGAAATTAAATTCAGAAGGTCATATTTTGCGCGACTTGCAGAAACAAATATCTCTTCCAATTCAGAAGAAGCAGCGAAATCAACATTCTCTAGTTTGTGCCTTAATTCATAAATTTTAAGTCTATTTCCGTTGTCCCATGGCATTCTAAATGCCGCACCAATGGAAAAATTTTCTCTAAAAGGGTCACGATTTAGGCCGCCAATAGACAACTGACCAAATCTCATAATCTGCTTTGATTCTGCGATTTCTAAATCGAGCTCTTTTTGAAGCAAGTATTTATTATAACTATATTCCTCTTCTTTTAAACTGCTGCTTGTTTGTGCAGGGTCATAGCTATTTGCAAATGATTTAATATCATCGACTGAGATAATATCATTAAAAACGAAAGAGACGCTTGAAGACTGAAATGGGCTTTGGAATAAATTAGACTTCTCGGCATTATTTATTTTTTTGAGTGTCAAATCTTTCATTTCAGTATTGACTTTAAAGTAATCAGTAAGGTCAAAGTCATTTTCTAGGAGTTGCTTTTCGAAGATTGATTTTTTATCTATCAATACGAGATCCCATTCTTTATATAGTTTTTGTTTTTCATGAGTAATGTACTCATTGATCCAATAGGCATAGGCGTCTTCGATTATTTTATATTCTAAAGCTGTACGAGTCTGATCGTTCGGCTCGAGTGTATATGCCTTGTATAATTCTTCTTGTGCCTTTCGAATAGCCTTGGACGTCGGAGATACTCTGACTGTAATTTCTTGTTTGCTGAAATCAAAGTCATTGGTTTCGGTCCGTACTTCTAAGTCTTCAATTTTTGCAGCTTTAAATGGCTCAGCCGAATGCTGATGATCAGAAGTCGCATTCGAGCTTATTAACGTACCCTCTGATTCAAACTGTCCGAAAATAGCTGAGAAGAATGTATCAGTATTCAAGATCTCCGCCTGCGCTGACAGACTTGTCATAGAACTTATGATGAAAACAATGCACAGATAAAAAGGCTTAGAAAGAAAGCTTAGAAGCTTGTTCAGTCTTTGTCGCGGCCTCATTTAATTTATTTTTTGGTAAATGTTCAAGGATTACTTTTTCTCCTTGTAAGAATGTATTGTCTTCTGGAATATTAATGATAATCTCAGTACCCCAAAGTGTCATCGCAGGGTCCTTACTGAATCGAGAAGGAATCGCTACATATCTTGATCCTTGATTCACAACTGATCCCATATATACTACAGAAGGATCCTTTATCGATAGAATTCTAAAAGAATCTTGATCACTAATTGGAAGTCTAAGGTCTTCTTGTACATATCCTATAATCTTAGAAGGATGAGACTCATATATATTCATCAATGTCTTAAAAGAAGGGATATTCTCTCCGACTTTACAAAAAACATTTCCAATTATACCACTATTCGGTGCAAGGATTTCTTCTTGAACAACTTTAGTGTCTTCATTAAATCTTTTTTCAGCTCTCAGTCTTGCGATCTGAGAAGTATATGGATTTAGATCAGCTTTTAATTCACTTGCTGCTAATTTCTTACGTTGATCAAAAGCTTTTATTAAAAGGCGCTTTTCTTCTTTGAGTGAAATAATTTTATCCTCTAAAGGTTTAAAATCACTACTACCGACACCAATAGAACTTAAATCTGCAAGTAATCTCTTCTTTCTTTGCAGCTGATTGCTAGCTTCATTAATTCTATAATCTAAGTCACTCAGTCTAATATTTTTATCAGATTCTAAAGTTTGAATCTCAGAAGATTTAGATTGGGTCCATGCTCTTTCATCAGCCCTTAGTTTATCAATTTCATAGTCTTGTTGAGGCAATTTATCTTCTGATCTGATGATAGATATATCCAATAGCTTTTGACCTTTAGAAACCGATTGTCCAGGGACAATATATATAGCGTCAACCAGAAAATCATAGTTCCGACTTACTTCTGTCGGTTTAGTCTCAGCAATACCGTAGAAAGAAGCAATATCTTGCTTAAAGCGATTGCTCATAAACCAAAGTGCTATACCAACACTAAAAACAATTAAATAAAATGTATTAAATTTTGTCATAAACGATGTGTTATAGCGATCGTGGCGCTTTTTCAAATTTGACTCTCATATCATACACCCCTTCTATGTTCCTAGTCCCCAAAGTAAAATCAGCTAGTTTGGTATCCCTTCTTAGTCTAATCAAATAATTTAACTCAATCATCTCTTCACGCGATATAACAACAGATATGATCTCTCCTGAATCATCCATTGTTTCTATTGTTTTTTGAGGTAAAAATCTCATCTCTTGCAAGTCAAAATCTTTGCAAAATTTTCTTAGCACCCCATCAATACTAAGTCTAAGATCATTTTCAACAGGATATTGCATTCTTAACACTCCGATTAATTCGTTTGAACCACTCAAAGGCGACCACTTTAATACAAACGCTGCCAAACAAAAAATAAGTGTTCCAGTCAGTGCGATTGAAAATCCAAATACACCACACGATATACCAACAGCCAATGATGCAAACATGAATGTCATGTTCCGAGGATCATTTAGGTTTGTTCTAAACCTGATGATTGCTAAAGCTCCCAACATACCCAATCCAGTAGCTAAACTATCACCAATCGCTTGGATGATCATGGCAGCTACCATAGATATTAGTGATAATGCCTGTAAAAAATGTGCTCGACGATAGGTCGTTCTTGTCGTCAAATCATATGTTAAGGCGAGAATACTTGACAGAAAAAAGGCAAATAAAACTGAAAACAGTACCATGAAAAATGCTGGACTGTCCGGGCTTCCTCGTAAAATATTAAAATCAATCATAAACTAGTTAGTTTTGATTAAAGCAAATCTCTAACCAAAATTACAGGAAAGCATTAATTCTCAAGGATTTGTATGCAAAACAAACACTTTTGAGGTGATTTAATGTAAAAGTACATTTTTAGATGGGCAAATGAAAGTAGAACTCATCGTAATTGAGCAATTGCCTCAATTTCAATTTTACAACCATAATGAAGTGAATTGACAGGAATAATAGATCTGGCAGGTTTATGATCTCCAAAAAAGCTTGCATATACATTGTTGACGACTCCCCAATCATTTCCATCAGACAGATAGCAAGTTGTCTTAATGATATCATTTCGATTCAATCCATGTTCTCCTATAATGGTCTCTAATCTTTCTAAAACAAGCTGACATTGTTGGACTATATCAGGATTTACTTCTTTGGTTTCTCTATCGATTATTGGTAATACACCTGAAGTAAATATAAGGTGTCCACTGACAACACTGGATGAATAATGACCTGCTGGTGATGAACTCATGTACGTATTTGTTTAGAAAGGTAAGTTAGCTAAATCTACATTACCACCAGTTATGATTAAACCTACTCGTTTACCAGTAAACTTTGATTTTGATTTTATTACTGCGGCTAGCGTTGTCGCACTTGATGGTTCTATGATGATTTTCATTCGATTCCAGACTGTTTTCATTGCAGAAATAATTTCATCTTCTGTCACAAGGATGATTGATTCGATACCATCTTTAATTATTGGGAAATTATGATCTCCTAATTGAGTGCGGAGTCCATCAGCTATTGTATCTGGATTTATGGAAGCTTGAATCTCACCTGCTATCAGAGACCGATATGCATCATCTGCGTTTTTAGGCTCCGCACCAATTACGGTGGTCTGGGAAGAAAAATACTTGCAAGCCAATATTGAACCAGCGGCTACTCCTCCGCCACCGACTGGACTAATGATAAAATCTAAATTTTCGACTTGTTGGATTAATTCATATGCACAGGTTCCTTGTCCAATAATTACAGGGATGTCATTAGATGGATGAAGCTTAGATGCACCAGTTTCTTTTATGACATCTTCTAATGTAGATTCTCTGGCATCAAGTGTTGGTTCGCAGAAATACACTTTGGCTCCATAATCTATAGTTGCTTTTTGTTTAATTGCAGGAGCATTTTCTGGCATGACTATGTGAGCTTTAGTCCCCAATAACTTTGCAGAAATAGCAACTGCCTGAGCAAAATTACCAGAAGAATGTGTTGCTAAACCTCGCTCTAATTTTTCTTTCTGTAAACTTAAAGAAGCATTGAGCGCTCCTCTCAGCTTGTAAGAGCCTCCTTTTTGGAAGTTTTCACATTTAAAAAAGACAGATGCACCAGAAAGTTGATTAATATATGTTGATGTTAAAACAGGAGTCGCATGAATATGACTTTTAATTCTGTTATGTGCATTTGAAATATCGTCTTTTGTATTCATATCACTTAAATTTTCCGGTTTGTGGATCTCTACTTATCTCAGCTACTTTTTTAACAATACCATGCATCGCAATGTATACACCAGCTGGTAGTAACTGACTAGCTACTATAGCCGTCCCTACCTGACAAGCTGCATCGCTGTTTTTAAAAGCCGCTGGTTTTGACGCACCTGTCAGTATGATCGTTTTATCTATTCGCAAGGTGTCTAAGGCTTTTCCAGTCTTTGCCATCGTGTCAGTACCATGAGTAATGACGATATGATTGTGAGGTGATTTTTGCAAGTATTTTATTAAGTTGGTAATATCATCATTTACAATGTCTTGGCTATCCTTTTTGCAAATAGAAACGATATCGTAAGTAAAGCTTGGATTTAAGACCTCAAGGATGTCTCGTGAAGCAGGAGCGCTAATATCAAAAGCATAAGCTCCTGTTGCTTTTGGGTAGGCCTTATCGATCGTTCCTCCCATCTGAATAAATATTATGTGCACTCTAACGTAGAATTGATGTGAATCAGTAAATTATGTAATTACCAACAAATGTGATCAAATTTGAATTGAGGTAATATGTTTAATCTAATTTATTATATTTTTGTGCAAATATTGAATTCATGCAAAATTCATCAAATAGTACTAAACTGGTAATTGTTATCGTATTAATCCTAGTTTCGGCTTTATATAGGCTTTTCCCGCATCCATATAACTTTGCACCCATTACAGGCATGGCATTGTTATCAGGTGCATTTCTAAAAGACAAGCGCGTTTTTGCGGTACTATTACCTCTCGTCGCCTTATTTGTGACTGATGTTATCTTGAATAATACCTTATACAAAGGATTTTATGCAGATCAAGGATTTGTATTATTTCAGCCTTATATGATCGCGACTTACTTTAGCCTTATACTAATGGTTATTATAGGCGCTTCGATGAAGAAAATTAAGTTTTTTGCAGTTCTAGGCGCTTCATTGTTTTCTTCAGTCTTATTTTTTGTCATAACCAATTTCGCATCTTGGCTACAAATTCCAATTTACCCTAAGAATATGGCTGGTCTAATGGAGTGTTTTATAGCAGGGATTCCATTTTTCCCATTTACACTTCTTGGCGATGTAGTCTTTTCACTTGCTTTATTTGGAATCGCAATGTTTGCTTTAAAAGTGATTCGTGATCACCTGGAAAGCTTCCACAAAGAGATTGCTTAAATAAAGTCTTTTAGGTTTAATTTTCTGAAGAGTGATTAAGAAAATCCTATTGTTGATTTCCTGAATACTTGTTCTGTTTTTGCCTTCACAGCTTTTCTAACATCTTCAAGTATAATTTGAGCAATGTCTTGTTTCTTGTCAGCATGTCTATTCGCAGCAAGTCTCAGATTTTGGAATCTAATGATATCTGAAACAACAGTCCTGACTGTTCTAGCATTACCAAAGTACTTATCCTTTGAAATATGCATGTCTTCCAATTCGGTAAATAATAAGGTCTTAGCCTCTGTTTGAAGGTTTAAATTTTCATCTAACAACATTTTCTGTGCTATATCACAAAGCTCTCTTGGCGCATAATCTTCAAATTTTAAAATTCGATCAAATCGAGAATTTAGTCCTGGGTTTGTTTTTAAGAAATGCTCCATATTATCAGGATATCCTGCTACAAAAACAAAGAATTCGCCTCTGTGATCTTCCATTCTTTTTAAGATTGTTTGAATGGCTTCATTACCAAAATCACCCCTACTTCCTCCTGATCCAGACAAAGAATATGCTTCATCAATAAATAGGACACCACCGATCGCTTCATCAATAATCTCAGCTGTTTTAATCGCAGTTTGGCCGACATATCCAGCGACTAAGCCTTGCCGATCTGTCTCTACCATGTGCCCTCTTTCTAGGATACCTAAGGCTTTATATACTTTGGTCAAAATTCTTGCAACTGTTGTCTTACCAGTTCCAGGATTTCCAACAAAAACAGTGTGTAAGAAAAATTTATTTAATACCTCTTTGCCTGTTTCTCTATAATATTTTACAATATCGACGAGCTCATTCAATTGTTTTTTAACGTCTTCGATGCCGATAAGCTCGTTAAGCTCTATAAGTGCAGCATCTAGTAATTCATAATCAACAGGTATTCTCGGAATGATCTTTTTCTTCTTAATTTTCAGATTCTCTACATCTTCTAAAATGATTTGCTGCAGATAGGCATTGTCTAAATTTTGAGGACTGTCTTGATTCATTGTTCTTAGTCCAAGATTTATTTTTGATCTCTCGATCAAGTCGAAAATGAAGCGTGCATTTCCAAAAGCCTTGTCTCTATTTCTAAAAGCCTCTACTATAATTTCGTCGATTTTTTCTTTAGCATCAGCTGTGAAAGCGACTTCCATATCTTGTGCAGCAAAATCTGAAATCCGCGATAACTCTTGTGGCATGTAATCTGGAAAATGATAGAAAAGTTTAAAGCGAGATTTTAAACCCGGATTGGAATCAATAAAGTGATTCATCTCGTTTGGATATCCTGCGACGATCACCGCAAACTCTCTTTCCTTGTTAGACATTTCCTTAACCAAAATTTCTACGACTTCACGACCAAAATCTTTGCTATCATCGTTAGCTCTAGCGAGAGCGTAAGCTTCATCTATAAATAGCACGCCGCCTTTAGCTTTTTCTATTGCTTCTTTGACTTTTGGTGCGGTTTGTCCAATGTATTCTCCAACTAAATCTACTCGATCTACTTCATGAACATGGCCTTTAGACAACAAACCCATTTTCTTATACAGTTTACCCATCATCTTAGCAACAGTCGTTTTGCCAGTTCCAGGGTTTCCTGTGAATACTGAGTGTATATTTATTTCTTCTTTTTCATCAAAGCCCTTTTCTTTTCTCAGCTGTAAGAACTGTATATACTTAGCATGATCTCTAACTTGTTGTTTTATATCACTTAGTCCGATTAAGGAATCAAGACTTTCCATGACCTCTTCAAAGGATTGATTGGCTGAGTCGTCTTGCAGAAGCATTAATGGAGTTGCACTGTTCGATAGTTGAACGGGAGTGATACCTTCTATAAACTCATCACTAACTTCAAATGGAATAACGGCGATCAATTTATCCATAAAGATTATCTCTACAGTATAATTTCCATATCTCCAACTTCCTTTCACATTAGTACCCCAGCCTGCGGTAATTTTAATAAATTCATCATCAGACTTTACATTATGTAGTTTTATGACTTGTCCTTTTAGTTCTCGGGCTTGATTGTAAAATTTAATGTATAATTCACAATGCCAATTACTATGAACAACTTGATTTTTCAGCATGATCTCTACATAGATGTATCGAGTCTCTTCACAACTAAATACTTTGTGATATATGCGTTCAGCTTCAATAACATCATCGTATTGACCCTCATAGAGTTTCAATGATGATATGTCAATATAGGGATTGTCAAGTTTGTCATAGTTTGAGCCAGCATCTTCTATATAAAAATATTTCGTCGCTACTTTTTTACCATCTATCCACGCTTCCCAATAGTAAGTACCGCTTTTCCAAAAAGCTCCTTCTTTCTTATTGCCCCATCCTTCGCGGACATAAATGATACTATCAAATTTGGATACTTGCTTTTTGATGTTTAGTGAACAGAGTTTTTTACGGTTCTTTTTTAGTTCATAACATCGTAAGTCAATATCGACTTGCCAATTTTCTCTATCGAATAGTTTATTATAAAATGATAACTCTGCATAGATGTATGTGACTTCAAATCTATCGAAGACTTGTCTATATTTTTTTTTGTTCTCAGCTAGCCATTCTGTGGAAGAATAAACTTTCAGTTCTTTGAACTTTAACAGCTTCTGATCTGTATGTTCGTTTACCTGTGACATTTCTACAGCTTTCTAATATATACGGTTTAATGGTTCAATCTACATCAATTTAGGCTTTAAAGCCATATTTTAGAGCTGAAATATTTAACATTTCAATGTCTTTGGAACATAAGTGCACTTTCCGTTGTTTAATACAGGCAATAGCTTACTTTTGTAATGAATTCAATGACCAAATAACTACATGGCACGAATAAAATTCAAGTTTGAAAATCCTAAACTGGAAGAGAAGATAGTTGAGAATGTGGAAGCAGGATATACTATCTTGGAAGTAACAGAGGATAATGATATTCATTTGAACCATAACTGTGGTGAAGTATGTGCTTGCAGCACTTGCCATATCTATGTAGAAAAAGGAAATGAATTTTTAGAAGAGATTACCGATGCAGAGGAAGACTTTATTGACCGTGCTGCTAATCCGACGATAGAGTCTAGGTTAGGTTGTCAATGTATCATTTTAGATGAGACAGCAGAATACGAAGTCACCATTCCCGATCAATCAGGAATCATTGGTCACGAACACTAAGAAATAAAAATGAGTTTTAAAGATTTTGACGATTTACCTACTGAGTGGAAAGATCACGAAGACGTTGCTATTAAACTATACGATAAATTCGGAGACGATTTTACTGAGAGTAAGATTTACAGAATTCGATTTACAGAGTTAATAGATTGGGTTCTTGAACTACCAAATTTTATTGGTACTAGAGAAGACTGCAGTGAAGGACACCTTGAGCAGATCCAAGCTAAATGGGTCTATGAATGGAGAGATAATCAGTAATGAATTGGATTCGGGCGATAAGATTGCCTAACCTTATCATAATTGGGTTTACCCAAATGGTGGTAAAATATGCTTTGATTCATCCATATTTTAGAGATCAACAGCTATTATTTCCAGATCACCACTTTTTATTTTTAGTCATTACTACTATTTGTCTTTCACTGTTCGCGTATTTAATTAATGATTACTTTGATCACGAGCTTGATCGAATTTCCCATCGAAAAATAAAAGCACACTACAAAAAACGCACCTATTGGAGAGCGTCCTTACTTGTCGGGATAGTTGGTTTCACTTTAGCCGCTTTTTTGGCATTTGCAGCAGATTTACTTCATTTATTATGGGTTTATCCATTAACATGCATGGTCTTGTTTATTTATTCCAAATATTTAAAATCAACAGGTTTACCAGGGAATATAGTGGTCGCATTGTTTACGAGCTTCGTTATTTTCATAGTCATGATTTCTGAGACTGAGATTAACTTTTCATTTCACCGAGATCTATATATCTTATTATTGAGTTTTATGATATTTTCATTTTTGGCAAATCTCTATCGAGAAATTATCAAAGATTTAGAAGATGAACATGAAGATCAATTGTCAGGATTGAATACTTTGCCCATTCGAATTGGTCAAGAAAAAGCTAATTTTGTTGCTTTCTTTATTGGTGCTTTTTTGCTGGTAGTTGTGATAATGTTTGGTTGTTTCGTAGCCTCTAATGTATTCCAACGAGTTCATATTTTTGGATGTTTAGCTATTCCTCTCATCTTTATTTTATTTTTAAATTTTAAAGCAAAGTCAACCGACAACTATCATCAGATTAGCACTTATTTGAAGCTAGTTATGATATTTGGCTTGCTATATTTAACACATGGCTTATGATAGATAGACAAATCGTGTTAGCATCAGCTTCGCCTAGACGCAAATTCTTATTAGAACAAGCAGATTTTGAATTCACGATTAATGCTTCAGATGTTGATGAAACGGTGCCAGATCATATTCCTATCAAAGAGGCACCTGAATTTTTAGCGGTAAAAAAAGCAAAGGCCTGTGATCACCAGTTTAGCGGTGAAGAACTAATTCTTGCCGCAGACACTTCTGTATTTTTGAACGATACTATTTTAAATAAACCTGCATCAGAATCTGACGCTAAGTCGATGCTAAAGTCAATGAGCAAAACATCTCATGAAGTCATTACAGGAGTTGCGTTGAGACATAGAGACACGATAAAAAGCTTCTCATGTGTTTCAAAAGTGGTATTTGATCCATTAAGTAATGATGAGATTGAGTATTACATAAAAAAATATAAGCCGATGGATAAGGCAGGTGCATATGGAATTCAAGACTGGATTGGTTGGTGTAAGATCAGTCGCATTGAAGGGTCTTATTCTAATATATTTGGCTTACCAATAAGAGATGTCTATAATGCTCTAAAAAGCTTTTAATTATATTAATAATCCAAAAAATATCATGCAATCAGTTCAATTAAACACCACTCCCCTTTCGTTTTGACAGATCTTTTGTGAAGCTTGTTGTCCTTAGTGTATTCCAAAAGAACAGATGCTAGTTGTGATTCCAAAATACCTGATAAAAACACGGTTCCGCCCTTTTTAATGCAGCTTTTGATCGTTTCAGAATATTCGAATAAAACATTCATATTAATATTTGCAAGAATGATATCAGGATTGACATTGGTAAGCGGATACAAATGATTCTCTATCTGAATTTTCTTACAGTGATTTACCTCAATATTTTCAATAGCGTTTGTTATTGCATTTTTGTCATTTTCAGTCCCAAGGATATGATCAGCCCCAAGTAATTCTCCAAGTATAGCGAGTATTCCAGTTCCTGTGCCGATATCTAAAACACTTTTACCATTCAGGTCAAGATCTGCCATTTTCTGAATCATCATAAATGTGGTCTCATGATGTCCAGTGCCAAATGCTTGCTTTGGATTAATTGTGATAATATGTTCAGCTTGTCGTTCGATATTATGAAAGTCTGCTCTTATTATACAGAAATCATCCACAAAAATAGGATCAAAATTTGACTCCCATTCTTTATTCCAATTGACATCAGGAAGGTCTTCAACCGTAAAGTTAAGGGCCAGATTTATTTGAGACAACAGTGATTCCAGATCGGTCTTATTATACAGCTCTTTGTCTATATATGCTTTTAAGATATTGTCTGCAGTCTCATTAAAACCTTCGAAATGAATCGTTTGTAATAAGGCTAGAAGGATATCGCGTTTCCCATCACAATCTGGGAATGTAAATTCTAAATATTTATTCAATGGTGTGAAGCTTCGTATTTAATCGTAGAAGGAGCTACTCCTATGGATTCATTTATATTATTATAATGGAAGTTTTCTCGAATACCTATTTTTATAATAGCGAGATGATGAACGGCATGGTCATATGCATACATTAATTCACGACCGACGGATGAAGTCACCATGACATCCTTTTGATTGTCATCTGTATGAAAATCTGTCATCACTTTTATACTCGTCTCATCAGATAATTGATCTATGCTTTGCTGTAATTCTAGGAATGCATTTTTTGCTAAACTTGTATTCCGTTCCATAGAAGGACTCCGATCTCGATTGGCATAATTCAATTCTCCATAAGCTGCACCCATTAAAACACAATTATAGAAATCAAGAATATGTCTAAAATGTTGCCCAAGTGTAGACCCATTAAAAATATCCAAAGATTTCGAATAATCTTCATCAGACAATGTATCTAGTATTTCAATCACTTGGTTAAAGATTGTTGTTGAACTGGAAGCACATGTTTGATTCATATCTCTGAATTTAAGGATAAATTTCCTTTTTAGAAGCACGTAGTGTGTTCATTAATAAAGAAGTGACAGTCATCGGACCTACTCCACCAGGAACTGGCGTGATGAAAGACGCTTTAGGAAAGACAGAATCATAATCTACATCACCTACTAATCGATATCCTCTTTTTTTAGAAGCATCTTCTATTCTATTGATGCCGACATCAATAATAACAACTCCATCTTTTACCATGTCCTCGGTAATGAAATTAGGAATTCCGATGGCAGCAATTATAATATCTGCACGCAAAGTTTCTGCGCGTAAGTCTTTTGTACGGCTATGAGCTAGAGTCACAGTACAATTACCTGGCGAAGCTTTTCTACTTAGGAGAATGCTCATAGGTGAACCGACAATATTACTTCTGCCTAAAACAACACAATACTTTCCTTCAGTTTCGATTTTATATCTTTCTAGCATCGTCATGATGCCAAATGGAGTTGCTGGTAAATAGCACGGTAATCCTTGAGCCATTCGACCAAAATTGACAGGATGAAAACCATCGACATCCTTTTTGGGATTTATGGCTAAAGTAACTTTTGATTCGTCGATATGCTTAGGTAAAGGGAGTTGGACGATGAAGCCATCAACATCCTGTTCTTCATTTAAATCTTTGACAATTTCAAGTAGCTCTTCTTCCGTGATAGAATCATCTTTTCTGATCAAAGTTGACTCAAAACCGACATGCTCACAAGATCGCACCTTACTTTTGACATAAGACTCACTAGCAGGATTATTGCCGACAAGCACTGCTGCTAAATGCGGAATATTCTCTCTCTTTTCTTTGAGCGCTAATACTTCTTCGCGGATTTCTAATTTAATTATTTCGGCTAATGCCTTACCATCAATTACAGCCATGACAATTGTTACGTATATAAAAAAGGCTAATATAACGGATTCTTTTCAAGTATCATTATTTTAAAAAGTTGCCAAACCAAAAATGCCATAATAAATCCAAGAATAGCACCCGCGATGACATCTGTAGGGAAATGCAGGCCAACATATATTTGCGATAATGAAATCATGATCGCCCAGGTTAAAAGTGGGAAATGTATCCGTCTATATTTTTTACCTAAGCTAAATATCAGGAAAAAAGCTAAAGCAAAGTGATTTGTCGCATGAGATGACGGAAAGCTAAACCCTCCTCCACATGGCACTAATTCATAATCAGTACTTGGCATATGTGCGAGTTGACATGGTCTCTCTCGTTGAACAGTTTTTTTAATGACTTGACTACTGATAAAATCTGCCAATGAAACTAGTATGATAATACTCAGAATAAAGAGACTCGCAGATCTATAACTCATTTTAAAAAAAGCCCAAATAATAATGGCTAGATAAAATGGAATCCAAATTAATTTTTCTCTAAGTATGGGTAGAACTAAGTCAAAAACTTGATTAGACCATTCAAAATGAATGATTTTAAATATGAACTGATCGAACTGAAGTAATTGCTCTAGCATTTATTAAAATGATTTCGGCATAAATTTAGAATTTAAGAGCTACTAATTGTCTTTATTGAATAGCTTTGCGCCTAATTTTTAGACTAATGGCACTTATAAAATCAATATCAGGCATTCGTGGAACAATTGGCGGTTCCGTAGGAGATAATCTAACTGCAATAGATATCGTCGAGTGTACAATGGCTTATGGTCATTTTATTAATACAATTAATAAAGAGAAAAAATCCAAAGTGATTGTCGGACGTGATGGACGTATAACAGGAAAACAGCTATCTGCTCTAGTTTGTAATACATTACAAATGATGGGCATTGACGTCATTGATCTTGGACTGTCGACCACACCTACAGTAGAGATTGCGGTTCCGATTGAAGACGCTGCAGGAGGGATAATATTAACAGCTAGTCACAACCCTCGTGAATGGAATGCACTTAAATTTTTAAATCATAAAGGAGAGTTTATTTCTGCAGCAGAAGGCAGGCAAATTCTAGGTTATATAGATGATAAGACACTAACGTATGCAGATGTTGACGATCAGGGTAGTTATTCTACTTCAGATGATTATATTGATAAGCATATTCAGATGATATTAGATTTGGATTACCTTGATATAGATCTCATCAAGGCACATCAATTTTCTGTTGTTGTGGATTGTATTAATTCTACTGGGGCGATTAGTATTCCACCATTGTTAGAAAAGCTGAATGTGACATTCGTATTGATCAATGAGGAAATGACTGGAGAGTTTGCGCACAATCCTGAACCTCTGCCAAAAAATATGACTCAGCTGAGTGAAGCGGTCCTCAAGGAGAAAGCAGATTTTGGAATTTGTGTCGATCCAGATGTGGATAGATTAGCATTTATGAGTGAAGATGGAGTTGCGTTTGGTGAAGAATATACTTTAGTTGCTATTGCAGATTTTATTCTGTCCAAGAAAAAAGGAAATACTGTCTCCAATTTGTCATCTACAAGAGCTTTGGCCGACGTCACCAAATCTCATGGCGGAAGCTACGCTGCATCTGCAGTCGGAGAAGTGAATGTGGTCGATCTGATGAAATCAACTCAAGCGGTGATTGGAGGAGAAGGTAATGGTGGTGTGATTTTACCAGAGTTACATTATGGAAGAGACGCGATAGTGGGCATAGCATTAATGCTAAATTTGCTTGCCGAACGAAAACTTAGTATGTCACAATTGAGAAAAAGTTATCCTCAGTATCACATTGTGAAAAATAAAATCCAGTTGACTCCACTGATTGACATCAATCATATTTTAAAGATTGTCGAGCATAGATTCAAAAGTGAAAAATTAAATACAGTTGATGGTTTAAAGATTGACTTTGAAGATGGTTGGGTCCATTTAAGAAAGTCGAATACTGAACCAATTATAAGAGTGTATGCAGAAAGTACAAGTCCAGAGCAAGCAAATTCAAAAATTAAGCTGGTAATGGATGCTATAAAAGATGACATATGAGAATTTATTTAGACAATGCAGCAACAACACCTCTCCATCCAGAGGTCTTAGAATATATGCTTCCGCTAATGAAGGAGCATTTTGGAAATCCTTCTTCTGTGCATTTCCATGGAAGACAAACGAAGGCCTTAGTCGAAGAAGCCCGAAAGAAAATTGCGAATGTTATACATGCGAGTATTGGAGAGATATTCTTTACGTCTAGTGCCACCGAAGCAAATAATCTGATTATTCAGGCGGCTGTAAGAGATCTAGGTGTCAAGCGGATTATCACATCACCGATAGAACATCACTGTGTATTACATACAGTCGAGCATGTTTGTGGCTGCCATGAAGTAGAACTAGAATATTTAAGTGTAGATCAATTTGGAGCATTAAACTTAGATGAACTCGATTCTAAATTAGCTGAAAATAAAGGAATGACATTGGTGTGTCTCATGCATGCGAATAATGAAATGGGTGCGCTAGCGGATGTCAAAAAAATTGGTGAAATTTGTAAAAAGCACGATGTATTATTTCAGTGTGATGCAGTGCAAACAGTTGGTAAATACGATATCAATGTCAATGAATTAAACCTCTCATTTATGAGCGGCTCAGGACATAAATTTTATGGCCCAAAAGGGATAGGCTTTGTATATATAAAAGGTGACAATAAGATAAGTCCGCTGATCTTTGGAGGTGCTCAAGAACGCAATATGCGAGCTGGAACTGAAAACACTTATGGCATAGCTGGAATAGGAAAAGCTCTCGAACTATGCATGGCCGATATGGTGGAGCATAAAGAGTATATTACATCCTTACGGACATACCTAATGAAAAGCTTGCAAGACAGAATCCCAAATGTCAAAATCGTGAGTCCAGAAGATGGTCATTATTGTATTCTGAATGTAGCGTTTCCCAAAAATGAAAAATCTGAAATGATGATGTTTAATTTGGATATACATGGGATCAGTGCTTCTGCTGGAAGTGCGTGTAGTTCTGGAGTCGCTCAAGCATCTCACGTCCTAGAAGCAATTGGCTTATCCGCTGATTATCAAGCCATTCGTTTTTCCATTTCACACTACAATACAAAGGATGAAATGGATTTCTTGCTGGAAAAGCTAGAAGAAATACTATAAGTAGCACTATGACCGCTAATCATGATCTCTATATTAGACATTGTTTTAATCTGGCGAAAAGAAGTGGGAAAGATGTAAATGTCAACCCACATGTTGGCGCTGTAATCGTGTCACAAGGAAGGATTATAGGCACAGGATGGCATCAAAAATATGGAGAAGCACATGCTGAGATCAATGCATTTCTATCTGTAAGTCATAAAGATCGACAATTCATAAAAGGTGCAGATTTATATGTCTCATTAGAGCCATGTCATTCAATTGGTAAAACTGGACCCTGTTCTAAAGCAATTATTGAGCATGGAATAAAGAGAGTCTTTGTATCTGCTCTTGACCCAACTATTCAGGGCAAAAGCTTACGCTTTTTAGAAAGTCAAGGAATAGAAGTGCAATCAGGATATCTAGAAGATTTAGGAAATAAATTGATTGAACCATTCCAGATTCAGCAGGAGAAAAAAAGGCCATTTGTTATCTTAAAATATGCGCAAAGCAAAGACTACTTCATTGGGAAGAAGGACCTACAATATTGGATTAGTAATGAGTATAGTAAATTACAAGTCCATAAATGGCGATCAGAAGTTGATGGTATTTTGATTGGTGTAAACACATTGCTGATAGATGATCCACAGTTAAACACAAGACTTTATCCAGGTGATAGTCCAAGGCCTATTATCATCGATCCTAAATTGCGGTCTGATACCAGAAATAGACTATTCAATTTAGCTAAGAAGCCAATTGTGTTTACTGCTATTGCTGATTCAAAAAAGGTCAATGCGGAGATCATCCAAATTGACTTTGATAATGATCCATTGGATCAAATATTGACAGTTCTACATTCAGAGTATAACATTGCTAGATTATTGGTCGAAGGCGGTGCTAAAACATTAAAATGCTTCATAGAAGCCAAGCTATGGGATGAAGCAAGAGTCATTACTGGAAGTCAATTTTTTAAAGAAGGTATAAAGGCGCCAAATTTGTCAGGTCACTTGATTAATTCTTATCATTTGGACGAAGATTTCGTAAGGATTATAAGACCAGAAGCTTTACTATCTTGATATAATGTAAGGTACACAAGTTGACACTTTAGAAATACTGCCTTTTTGATGCTTGCTTTCTTTAAAGAATCGTCCCGTAAGGCCTATTATACAGAACCTTCGCCCTCATCACACTTGAAAAATCTGCTTTGTTTAATCTAACTTTTAACTTGTCCCCTGTACACGAACACATAAAAAGTTAAAATTGATTTAAAGAGCGATTGAGGTAGAGTTTTAACTGTAAAAATATTGTTGTTTTATATGTGTCAGCGTCGTCAAATAATAATATATAATGAATTTGAATCATACGAAATCTTTTACAGTTGAAGGTGGCCTTGTCGTTCTGATGATGTTTTTGTTTGTTCAAATGTCATTTACTCAGGTAAATTGGTTAACATTTGAAGAGGTCGAGCTCTTGCAGCAAGATGAGAAAAAGAAGATTTTCGTGGATGTATATACTGATTGGTGTGGTTGGTGTAAGAAGATGGATGCCAATACATTCAATGAAGAAGACATCTCTAAATACCTAAATGACAACTTCTATCCCATTAAATTTGATGCAGAACAAAAGGAAGACATTAGCTATAATGGTAAGGTTTATAAGTATATCAAAATGGGACGACGAGGATATAACGAATTAGCACTTGAAATTTTAAAGGGTAAACTTGGTTATCCCTCAATTGTCTTTATTGACGAAGATTTAGAAGTGATCCAACCGATTGAGGGTTATAAAGGTCCTTCTGTCTTTAAAATGATTATGACTTATTTCGCTGGTGATCATTATAAAACAACTCCTTGGAAATCATACAGCAAATCCTTTGATCCCAATACTGGAATGGATTATTCCAAAGTCGTAAAACACTAACATCAGTTCGTATCATTATCATTCCTTATCCTGCACACGGTTTCTATGGTGAGTAAGGAAAGATGTCAAGATTTGAGAATATTTATTCTGAAAATGGTACATATCTCTCCTTGTCTGGTACATGATTTATAAGATGAGTAAGATTCTCAAGATTTGAGAACGCTGATCCTGAATATCTTAGATATCTTAAAAATCATGTTGAAGACAATGTAATCTTGTGTATCATTTTTTATGTGTAGCTCCTTGAACCACGCTATTAGAATCTCAAACAAACCGTGCTACGCATTTTTTATTTAGGACAAAGGATTTTCTCTTATGTACACTCATGTTTTATCAACAAAAAAGCTTACGGATTTAAAATCCATAAGCTTTCTATTTTCGATTTTTATTTTTTTTATGGCTAAAAGAACTTCCGTCTTCGAGTTTTAACACCAGCGGCTCTCAATCCAAATCCAATCGCTGCATTCAAAAAGCCTTTACCTACTTCCTTCCCTACTTTACCCATGACATCACTTTTCTGATCATCGGATTTTGCTTGCTCTTTTGCTTCTTCCTTCGCTCTTTTATCTTCTATTTTCTCTTGCTCCTTCTGAAGCTTTTCTTGTTCCTTAGCTTCTTCTGCTTCATTTTGCTTGTCCTCGTAAGCTTGCATTTTAGCTTTTAATTTTTCAGAGGCACTTTCCGGATCAACGTCTTCTTTATATTTTCCGATTAAACCTGAGACATCTTCATTGATAATCGCATCCATTTCACTCTGCTCTAAGACACCCATTCTCGATTTGGGCGCCCGCATATATGTATGTGCTAAGGGAGTCGGATTTCCTTTTTCGCTTAATGCTGTCACAAATGCCTCTCCAATTCCTAATTCTGTTATCATTTGCTCGACATTATAAAAGTCTGTTTCTGGATAATTCTGAGCAGCTGCTTTTATGGCCTTACGATCTTTGGCAGTAAATGCACGTAAAGCATGTTGTATTTTCAAACCTAATTGGCCTAATACAGAATCATCAATATCAGCAGGATTCTGAGTGATAAAAAAGATACCAACGCCTTTAGATCTAATTAACCTAACCATGACCTCTAATTGTTCTGCGAGTACTTTTGGCGTATCTTTTGAAAAAATCAAATGGGCCTCGTCTATAAACATAACAAACTTTGGCTTTTCTATATCACCTTCTTCAGGTAAGGTCTCATACATTTCTGCCAATAACTGAAGCATAAATGTTGAGAAGAATTTCGGTTTGCTTTGGATGTCAGTGACTCTTAAAATATTCACTACTCCTTTTCCGCCCCGAGTCTTCATCAGATCATGGACTTCAAATGATGGCTCCCCAAAAAATGTTTGAGCACCTTGTTCTTCTAAAGCTGCCAATTGTCTTAGGATTACTCCGATTGATGACGGTGAAATTTTACCATATTCTTTAGCGATTTCAGCATTGCCTTCATCAGACATGGAAAACTTAAGTGCTTCTTTGACATCACTAAAATCAAGCAATTGAAGATCATTATCTGTACAGTATTTAAAAATCACTGAATAGATGCCTGTCTGGGTGTCATTAAGACCTAAAATTTTAGCGAATAATACTGGCCCGAATTCATGGACTGTTGCTCTCATTTTGACGCCTGGTTCTGATGAGATCGTCAAAAACTCTATCGGTGATTCTCCTGGTGCGAAATCTTCAATTCCAATCTTAGTATGTCTTTCACTTAGTTTTGGATTTGCTTCACCTGGTTTCGCTACACCACTCAGATCACCTTTTATGTCAATAAGCATTGAAGGAATGCCTAGTTCTGATAGTTGTTCTGCTAAGATCTGTACTGTCTTTGTCTTTCCTGTACCAGTCGCTCCGGCGATCAAACCGTGCCTATTGAACATTTTTACTGGAAGATTTACAATGCTTCCTGTTTGGACTTCTCCTTCGAGCATCGCTGCTCCAATTTTAATAACAGGACCATCAAAGGTGTAACCCTCAGACATTTGTTGTTTGAAATTTTCTGTTTGACTCATGTTTATATTTTGTTTAGAAGAACAACTGCAATTTTGACTCTGAAATACTTGAATAGTAACGACAATACCTAAAGGGCTTCGCACCTTGTAGGTGCTACTCTTTATTCCATTTTTCTACTCTTAAACGATATCGTTTATTATCGAATTTCCAACGATTGATATTAAAACTACTCTCGACCTGATCTTCCTTGTTATCGTCGTAGTAATGGGAGAAAAAATCGAGCCCTGTTTTTTGCTCTATGTCATCGATACTCATTGCATAATCTTGTAATCTTTTATCCGAGACATCATGCGGAATGATGAACCCTATGGCATCGTCTCGATTACCATCTTGATCCACTAGAATTTTGAAAAAAGATTTTGGCACACCTACCTTATTATTTCCAATATGTTCTTCAATTCCTGTCATGATAGGTCCACTGATTACTATGAGTTCTTCTTTATCATAAGCCCAATCCCTAACCTGTTCTTCTAGTTCTTTCCAGATTCCATTATTAAACGGTCTGATCTGAGGTGCCATATTACTCATGTAAAATGTTTCTTTCATAGCCTGTGTATTAAAAGCCATATCTCCTGCGGGTGCCATGTGTCCTCTCGTATATCCAGAGTGGCTATAATCGTTGTGTTTTGCTGATCGCGACTTGACATCTGGATCACTATTGAATCTTTTTGCTCGTTTGACATTTTTTGCCTCCAAACTTTTCCTCGTTAAGTTGTACGCGACCCATTCTGGAATTTCATGTTTTTCGTTGTAACTCAATGAGTAATATTGATGGTGTACCAATTGATTTTTACCTGTCACTGAAGGCAAGAATGATCTGTCTTTATTTGGCGTAGGATTATATTCTTCATTTGAAAATGATTGATTACTCTTATGTTGGGCAGCGCTCTCATTTCCTGAGCCGATAATGTCATCAAGGCTTATAAATCCAAAAAGTAGTCCTCCGACTAATAAAATTGCAAAAAGACCAATCCTTATCATAAAATTGTTGCCTTTGCGCCTTTGTCTATTATGGTTTTGTCTAAATTTTGTCATCTGTTATAAAGAATCATTTTTCTTGTGACGAAATTATAATAAATAGTCATTTTTTTAGAAATGCTTCATGATTACAGAAAATCTTTTACATCGTGATACTCGAGTTGTACAATCTAATACATCAAAAACTTGATCTCCGACTTGTCATTTTCTTACATGAATTCTCGATCTCACTTTAGACTTTCTTTTCCAAATTGACAATCATTCTTATATTCGTCCAGTGAATTTGAATAAACAAAGCATATTTCTATTCGGGATTTTATTGCTGTCAATGAGTATCAGTGCTCAACAACACACGGATTTGTATTATAGCGGAGGCTCAATCGGACAAGGATTTACAAATACGACAGGCTTAGGTATCGAAAGTCTATTGGGAAATCAAACAGGACTAAGTACGATCAATGATTTTGGCGCTATCATCAGCTCAGAACAACGATTCGGTTTGAGCGATTTGAATATCATTTCTTTCGGAATGGCTAAGCGAATCGATGAGCATGGTGTATTGGGATTGATGGTTGGTTCTTTTGGTGTAGATGCACTAAAACAACAAACTGTAGTCATAAACTATAGTAGAGAATTAACTGAGATTTGGGATTTATCTATTGCTTTTGATGTCTTTCGCGTAGACGCTTCAGAATTTGGTGCGATTAATAAATTCAGTTTTCAATTAGGTAGTCTTATCCAGATTTCTGACGAATTAACGCTTGGCTTGTTAATAAAAAATCCGTTCTCTTCTGAAATTGATGAGAATACTCAGTATGGTGGAGTCTACAGTGCGGGTCTGACCTTCGTATTGGATGATAAAGTTTCGTTTTCCAGCCAGTTAACAAAGGTGAATGGAGCCTCATTAAATTTCCAGAATGGACTCTCCTACCAGCTTCATGAAAAGCTAGACTTTAAAATTGGCTTTGCAACAAATCCTTCTACGGTTCATTTTGGATTGGGCCTAAATCTGTCTGAGTCCTTCAGAATAGATGGTGCATTTTATAGACACGAATCTTTAGGGCTTTCCCCTGCTATGTCTGTTTCTTTTGAGAAATAGATGTGTTTAATTAGCTTGAACTAGCTTTATTGATAATTGAACTTTAATTATGACAAACCTACAGAATACACTTTTAAATAATAAAATACAGGTTTGACTTTGTCTCTTATTTTTTGATTTTAATTTTTGAATTTAACAAAAACGGGCAAATGATCAGAAGGCCATAAATTATTTTGTCGCCGATCATCAATATGCCTATAGGTGCTGACAGATAAATTTTTAGAAAAGATATAGTCAATTCTTCGATCAGGGATAAATGCAGGATCGAAATGATTATAAGTACCAACTGGCCCATATATATGACCCCCCGCTAGTTCGCTTGCATCATCAAGTCCTTTTTTAAATTCAATAATTGCTTGGCTGTCAGGCAAACAATTCAGATCGCCCATGAGGATAATATTTTTGCTTTCAAGCTTAAGCTGCCTAATTTTTTGGACAATCAGTTTGGCCGAATTTTCTCTGGCTATTGGTCCAATATGATCAAAATGAGCATTGAATATATGATATTCTGTCTGAGTTAGTTTATCAATAAAATGTCCATAAGTACAAATTCTTTCCATGGAAGCATCCCAACCTACTGATATTTTTTCAGGTGTATCTGAAAGCCAAAATGTATTCTGATATCTAACATCAAGCTTTGTCGTATCATAATAAATGGCTGAGTATTCTCCTTTGGTTTTTCCATCATCTCTACCCACTCCAATATAGCTATACTGATTCATGTGCTGATCAATATATTGAACTTGAGTATGCAGTCCTTCTTGAATGCCTATGACATCTGGATGATAGTATTGGACTAATTGTATCAGTTCTTCTTTTCTATGATTCCACCAATTATCACCATCATCAAGATTATCATACCGGATATTGTATGTCATTGTTGAAACTGTCTGTCCTTGAACGACATTATCATTGGTAGAAACAAAAACAAAGAATAGTGTCGACAGTAATAGAAAGAATGTTTTGAATAAAGGCATGACTAAATATACATATGATATCTAATATATTAACCTA